>JAESFG010000202.1_pt1 | contig 166326 bp, 162 predicted proteins | sample 9269371 | NCBI WGS metagenome assembly JAESFG01 (sample SAMN14506227, study PRJNA617093) | algae metagenome | isolation source: Aetokthonos hydrillicola CCALA 1050 (B3-Florida) and co-occurring... | place: USA: South Carolina | collected 2013-01-01 | reverse complement strand
CATGCGGCCAAGCCTTCGCGCGGCTCGCGCTCAGGCCTTCTGCGCTCAAATCAGTTTCACTGATTTGCCCGACTTCGTCGGTCGCTGCGAAGCCTCTCCCACAAGGGGAGAGGTAGACTCGGGGCGCCGTCGGTGCCGCAAGCGAGGCCGGCGAGCGTGGCACAATACCTCTCCCCTTGTGGGAGAGGATAGCAAGTCCGAACGAGGCGAAGTCGAGTTCTGGACGCGCTTGGTGAGGGGTGCATCCGTGACCGGAGTTGGCGAGGGGTGAACCCGCCCGCTCCCCTACTCGCCCCGATCCCGCACCCCGATCCTCCTCACAGGCCCAACTCGGTCAACCCCGGATGGTCGTCCGGGCGGCGGCCGAGAGGCCAGAGGAATTTGCGGTCGGCCGCGGCGATCGGATGTTCGTTGATGCTGGCGATCCGCCGCTCCATCAGGCCGTCGGCATCGAACTGCCAGTTTTCGTTGCCATAGGCGCGATACCAGGTGCCGCTATCATCGTGGTATTCGTAGGCGAAGCGCACGGCGATGCGGTTGCCGGCGTGGGTCCAGACCTCCTTGACCAGGCGGTAGTCGAGCTCCCGTGCCCATTTGCGGGTGAGAAAGGCGACGATCGCCTCGCGTCCGCTGAGGAATTCGGCGCGATTGCGCCACTGGCTGTCGGGTGTGTAGGCGAGCGACACGCGCTGGGGATCGCGGCTGTTCCAGGCGTCTTCGGCGAGCCGCGCCTTTTCCGCGGCCGTGTCGGCGTCGAAGGGGGGAAGTGGCGGGCGGCTCATGTGGGGCTCCTTTCGAGCATGCGTCTCAGGGTTTCGTTCTCGGTTTCCAGCGCCGCGACGCGGTCCTCGAGCCGCTTCATGGCGGCGGCGACATCGGCGGCGTCGAATTTCTGCGGGATATGCTGCGGACAGTTGACGTCCCAGGCCTCCACATCGAACAGGATGGCCTGTTCGGGCCTGGCGCGATAGCCCTCCGGCATCAGTTGATCGAGAAGCGCGGGGTGGTCGGACACGACGCGCGCGCGGCCCCAGAGCTTGATCCGGCGCCGGTGGGCATAGTCCATCAGGAACAGGAATGCCCGGTCGTTCTCGGCCAGGTTTCCGACCGACACATACTGCCGGTTGCCGGCATAGTCGGCGAAGCCCAGCCTGTTGCCGCCGAGCATCCGGATGAAGCCTTTCGGCCCGCCGCGATGCTGGGCATAGGGCTGTCCCGACGCATTGGCGGTCGCGAGATAGGCCGTGTCGACTGACGCAAGGAAGGCGGCGAAATCGCCGGTCAACTCCGTCCGGAAGCCGCCGTTTTCCTCCATCCGCGCATAGCCGGGCCGCGATCCCCGTTCCGTCTGGATGGCCTTGACGGTGGGCGTGAAGGCGACGTCGCTCGATACTGTCATCGGTTCTGCTCCACTCTCATCGGGGAATGCGGACGCCGGCGGATGCCGGCGTCCCTTGCGGGGGGGGGGGTCACGCCGCGGCGCGCGCGGGGACGGCGGGGAAGTCGATCTCGGTGTCGAAGACGTTGTTGACATAGTTGGTCCAGCTGTTGAGCGCGACATGCTGGACGATCTCGATGATCGCCGCGTCGCTATAGCCGGCAGCCCGCACGGCGGCGAAATCGGCGTCGGCAATGTGGCCGCGTGCACTGGCCACCTTGGCCGCGAAGCGGACGGCGGCATCGGCCTTCGGATCCGTCGAGCCGCCGCGGCGGTTCGCCTCGATCTCGGCATCGTCGAGCCGGGCGAGCGTCTTGCCGATGTAGGTATGGGCCGACAGGCAGTAGTCACAACCGTTCACCTCGGCGACGGCAAGCGCGATACGCTCCCGGGTCGCGGCCGGCAGCACGCCCTTGCCGAGCGCGCCGGAGAGGCCAAGATAGCCCTCGAGCGCCTGCGGGCTGGTGGCGACGAGACGGAAGAGATTGGGGACAGAGCCGATCTGCTTGGCGACGGCCTGGAGCAGGGGCCGGGAGGACTCGGGTGCTTCATCGACGGATGCGGGAATGGAAATGCGGGTCATTGTTCTGTGTCCTGTTGTTCGGTAAGGCCGCTTGGGGCCGACACGAACCTTCTAGAACATTGCGAAAAACTGCAGTATCCTTGATCTAAAGAAGCCTTCCTTCCATTTTATGGAATGTCAAATGGACCGGTTCGAAGCCATGCGTACCCTGGTGGCCGCCATCGACGGCGGCAGCCTGTCGGCCGCGTCCCGCAGTCTCGGCGTGCCGCTGCCGACCGTCAGCCGCCGCGTCTCCGATCTCGAGGCGCATCTCAATGCGCAGCTCGTGGTGCGCACGAGCCGGAAACTGCTGCTGACCGATGCGGGACAGGCCTTCGTCGCGACCTGCCGGCGCGTGCTCGACGAATGGGACGAAGCCGAACGGGCCGCAGCCGGGGAATATCGTGTGCCCCGCGGCGACATGCTGATCACCGCGCCGATCATGTTCGGGCGGATGCATGTCGAACCGGTCGTGCTGGATTTCCTGAAGGCCTTTCCCGACATCAATGTCCGGCTGGTTCTGGCGGACTATGTCGTCGACATCGTCGAGAACCATGTCGACCTGGCGGTCCGGATCGGTCCGCTGCCGGACAGCAGCCTGGTGGCGACGCGGCTCGGAACCGTGCGATGGATCACCTGCGCGAGCCCCGCCTATCTCGGCGAACGCGGCCGGCCGGACAGCCTGGAGGCGCTGGACCGGCACGACTGCATCGCCTTCGAAAGGCTCCATGCCGCCGATATCTGGACATTCCGCAGGGCCAGGGGGCCAAAGGGCGGCGAAACCATCGCCGTGCCCATCCATCCGCGCTTTGCGGTCAACACCGCCGACGGGGCGATCGACGCGGCACTGGCGGGCGCGGGGATCGCCCGCATCCTGTCCTATCAGGCGGCCGAGGCGATCCGGGACGGCCGCCTGGTGGTGGTGCTGGAGGATTTCGAGCCCGAACCGTTGCCCGTGCACCTGGTTCATATGGGGCAGGCGATCATGCCGCTGAAATTGCGGGCCTTCGCGGATTTCGCGACGCCGCGGCTGAAACGGCGGCTTGCAGCCGCCTGACCGCGACCGCACGGCAACGACGGAAGCCAGCGCAGGTGGCGGGCACGCGCCTCAGGCGCACGCCCGGCCTAACGAAAGTCAGGCGATCTTCTGGCCGGTCTTGGCCCAGTCGGCGAGGAACTGCTCGAGGCCCTTGTCGGTCAGCGGATGCTTGACCAGCGCCTTCAGCGTTGCCGGCGGCACGGTGCAGACGTCGGCGCCGATGAGGGCGGCGTCCTTGACGTGGTTGATCGTGCGGATCGAGGCGGCGAGGATTTCCGTCTCGTAGCCGTAATTGTCGTAGATCTGGCGGATCTCGCGGATCAGTTCGAGACCGTCGAGGCCGGTATCGTCGAGGCGGCCGATGAAGGGCGAGATGAAGGTCGCGCCGGCCTTGGCGGCGAGCAGCGCCTGGGTGGCCGAGAAGCAGAGCGTGACATTGGTCTTGTGACCGTCCGATGTCAGCGCCTTGCAGGCCTTGAGGCCATCGAAGGTGAGCGGCAGCTTGATGCAGATGTTCGGTGCGATCTTGGCCAGCACGGCGGCTTCGCGCATCATGTCGGCGTAATCGGTGGCGGCGACCTCGGCGGAGACGGGGCCTTCGACGATGTCGCAGATCTCCTTGGTGACCTCGGCAATGTTGCGACCCGACTTCAGGATCAGCGACGGATTCGTGGTCACGCCGTCGAGCAGGCCGAGGTCGTTGAGCTCCTTGATTTCCTTGATCTCTGCGGTATCGACGAAGAATTTCATGTCCGTGCTCTCCTTGCGGCGCAAAGTCCGATTTGCGCCTTCTTTGCGGTTTTCCCCGGCCAATTGCAAGTGCTACTGATCTGAGCGATGGGAAAAGATTCGCCTGATCTCTTCGGGTCTTCCGGGGCTTTGCGCGCCGTGCCGGTGCTGGTGCCGCTGCCGGTTCCGAAGGCCTATTCCTACATGGTGCCTGACGGCATGAATGTCGAGGCCGGGACGATCGTCCAGGTGCCGGTCGGCCCGCGCCAGCATTTCGGCGTCGTCTGGAACGAGGCGTCCGCAGACGCCGTCGACCCCAGGAAGCTGAAGCCGATCACCGCCGCCTTCGACTGTCCGCCGCTCGGCCCCGACATGCGCGCCTTTCTCGACTGGATCGCCGCCTATACGCTGTCGCCGCCGGGGCTCGTGGCGCGGATGGCGCTCCGCGCGCCCGCCGCCTTCGATCCCGAGCCGATGGTCGAGGGCCTGCGGCTGACCGACCAGCGGCCGGAGCGGCTGACGCCGGCGCGCGGCCGGGTGCTGGCGCTCGCCGAGGAAGCGCCGGTCTGGACGCGGCTGGGGCTGGCCCATGCCGCCGGCGTCTCGACCTCGGTGGTCGACGGCCTGATCGGCCAGGGCGTGTTCGAGACCGTCTTCCTGCCGCCGCCGCCGGTGACGGCGGCGCCCGACCCCGACTATGCCGCGCCCAGGCTCGAGGACGGCCAGCGCGCCGCCGCCGACACGCTGGTCGAGGCCGTCAGGACAGGCGAATTCGGCGTCACCCTGATCGACGGAGTCACCGGCTCCGGCAAGACCGAGGTCTATTTCGAGGCGATCGCGGAGGCCGTGCGCCAGGGCCGGCAGGTGCTGATCCTTCTGCCCGAGATCGCGCTGACGCCGGCCTTTCTCGAACGATTCCAGGACCGGTTCGGCGCCAAGCCGGCGGAATGGCATTCCGACCTGCCACCGAAGATGCGCGAGAAGGTCTGGCGGCAGGTGGCCGAGGGCGAGGTGCGGGTGGTGGCCGGCGCACGCTCGGCGCTCTTCCTGCCCTTCGCCGATCTCGGCCTCGTCATCGTCGACGAGGAGCACGACCCCGCCTACAAGCAGGAGGATCGCGTCTTCTATAATGCGCGCGACATGGCCGTGGTGCGCGGACGGATCGGCGGCTTTCCGGTCGTGCTGGTCTCGGCGACGCCGTCGGTCGAGAGCCGGGTCAACGCCGAGCAGGGCCGCTATGCCTATGTGCACCTGGCGAGCCGGTTCGGCGGCGCCGCGCTTCCAGACCTGCACCTCGTCGACCTCAGGCGGTTTCCGCCGGCCCGCGGCGGTTTTCTGTCGTCGGTGCTCCTGAAGGCAATGGCGAAGACGGCGGAGAAGGGCGAACAATCGCTGCTCTTTCTCAACCGTCGCGGCTATGCGCCGCTGACCCTCTGCCGGGTCTGCGGCCACCGCTTTCAATGCCCCAACTGCTCGGCCTGGCTGGTCGAGCATCGCTTCCGCGGCAAGCTGCAATGCCACCATTGCGGCTTCGAGGAGAAGACGCCGGACGCCTGCCCGGAATGCGGGACGCTCGACCACCTCGCCGCCTGCGGTCCGGGCGTCGAGCGCATCGCCGAGGAGGTGGAGCGGCATTTCCCCGAAAGCCGGATCATCGTCCTGTCGTCGGATATCGTGATGGGGGTGAAGCGGCTGCGGCTGGAGCTCGAGGCGATCGCCCGCGGCGAGGCCGACATCGTCATCGGCACCCAGCTCGTCGCCAAGGGTCACAACTTCCCGATGATGACGCTGGTCGGCATCGTCGACGCCGATCTCGGGCTTGCCAACGGCGACCCGCGCGCTGCCGAACGCACCTTCCAGCTGCTGTCGCAGGTGACCGGACGCGCCGGGCGGACCGGGCGCGAGAGCCGCGGCCTGATCCAGACCTACCAGCCCGGCCATCCGGTGATGCAGGCGATCGTCTCGGGTGACGCCGAGACCTTCTACGACCGCGAGATCGCCGAGCGCGAGCGCGCTTTGATGCCGCCCTTCGGGCGCCTCGCCTCGATCATCGTCTCCGCCGACAGCCGCGCCGATGCCGAGGGCCATGCGCGCGGCCTGCGGCAGGCGGCGCCGCCGGTATCCGGCATCTCGGTACTCGGCCCGGCCGAGGCACCGCTCGCCCTCGTCCGCGGCCGCCACCGCTTCCGGCTGCTCGTCCACGGCCGCCGCGGCGAGGACATGCAAGGCTTCGTCCGCGCAATGCTGGCGGGCGGGCCGAAGGAGCGCGGCTCGATCCAGGTGCAGGTCGACATCGATCCGCAGAGCTTTCTATAGCGGCAACCGCGTGATTTCGGAGACTTTGTCCCTTCCGCCTCGAAAGGCGGCCTGAAAGGGAGAAAGCCAACCCTATCCGGCATTTGCGCCAAAAAATGATGTCGACGGCCTTGCCGCCGGATTTCGCGATCCGCGCACATGTGCCATAGCTTGCCGGTCTTCGGGGGAACGAGAGGGGACAGATGGAAGCGATATCGTCGGTGCTGGACGCGCTGGCCTGGCCGGCCTTTCCGGCGGAGCCGTGGCCGCAGGCGGCGTTTCTCGCCGATCTCGTCCTGCTGCTTGGCGGGCTCGTCATGCTGGCCTTTCCTGCGACTTGCGGCCGGGTGCTCGGGCTGACGGGAGCGGCGACCCGGCCGGGCGGGATCGGCGAACTGCGGCCCACTGGCGGCTTCCTGGCCGGCTTCGCGCTCGCCACGATCCTGTTCTTCGACCAGCCGGTCCTGGCCGCGGCCCTCGGCGTTGCGATGGCGGTCGCCGCCTTCGCGCGGCTGATCTCGATGATGTCCGACGGCTCGGCGAGCCTCCTGAACTTCCTGCTCTTCCTCGTGCAGGCAATCCTCGCCACCGCGCTGCTCGCCTTCTTCGGCGAGGTCGTGACGCCAGACCTGACGCTCGGAATGCCCTCCGAAACCCTGCCCCGGCTGGTCTTCCTGCTGTTTGCGCTGCTCGCCGTACTCGGCTTTCTGGTCCTCTTCGCGCCGCGCATCGCCATGACCGTCGCAGGCCTCTGGGTGACGCCGGACCGTCCCGGGGGCATCGCCTCGGTTCGCTCGACCGGCGGCTTCCTCATGGGGCTCGGCCTGTTCGGCATGGCGATCTCGGGCTACTGGCAGAGCCAGTTCGTGGTCCTCATGATGCTGTGCTTCGGCCTGATCGTCGCGCTCGTCCTGGCTCTGATCGGCCGCGGCCTCGCAATGATCCTCGAACGCGGCAATCTCATCTTCAGCGCCGCTGTCCTGCTCTTGACCGCCGTCGCCGCCGGAATCGTGGTCACCTATGTCGGAAGCGCAATGTAACCGCCCCTCAGGAAAGCCCGAGGGGAATAAATTTCTCTTCCGCGATTCATATCCGGCGCAGATTGGCAAAGAAATGCGCAACAATGGTGACAACAGGTAACATCCTGTGTTGCGACTCCATATAAGCTATGCTAGATGGCTTGCGAGTTTTCGGGCGGGCTGGTCAGATCGGGCTGTCAAGGGCCGAAAAGCACAATAATTTCAGGGATTTATGGCTGTACCGCAATGCAGCAGCGGAATCCTTAGGGAATGAGGGAACCCAGCGCGTGGCTGATTCATCGCAATCCGTTTCCGGCGTGGCAGAACGCTATGCCTCTTCTCTCTTCGCTCTGGCTCTCGAGGAAGGCTCAGTCGCAGACGTCGCTGCGGCACTCGACGCATTCCAGGGCATGATCGACGGTTCGGCCGATCTCCAGCGCCTGATCAAGAGCCCGGTCTTCTCGGCCGACGAACAGCTCGCCGCGGTCAGCGCGATCCTCGAAAAGGCCGGCATTTCCGGCATCGCATCCAATTTCGTCAAGGTGGCGGCATCCAACCGCCGCCTCTTCGCCGTGCCCGGCATGATCCGCGCCTTCCGCGAGATCCATGCGCGCCATCGTGGCGAAGTCTCGGCCGAGGTCACCGCGGCACGCCCGCTGACCGCCGAGCAGGAAACCGAACTCAAGGCGGCGCTCAAGGGCGTCACCGGCAAGGACGTGACGATCAACGTGGCCGTCGACCCCGCCATTCTCGGCGGCCTGGTCGTCAAGCTCGGCTCGCGCCAGATCGACACGTCGCTCCGCACGAAACTGTCTACACTTAAGCTTTCACTGAAAGAGGTCGGCTGATGGATATCCGCGCCGCGGAAATTTCCGCAATTCTCAAGGACCAGATCAAGAATTTCGGCAAGGAAGCCGAAGTCACCGAAGTTGGCCAGGTCCTCTCGGTTGGTGACGGTATCGCCCGTGTCTACGGCCTCGACAATGTCCAGGCCGGCGAAATGGTCGAATTCCCCGGCGGCATCCGCGGCATGGCGCTGAACCTCGAAGCCGACAATGTCGGCGTCGTCATCTTCGGCTCGGACCGCGACATCAAGGAAGGCGACACCGTCAAGCGGACAGGCGCCATCGTCGACGTTCCGGTTGGTCCTGGCCTGCTGGGCCGCGTCGTCGACGCGCTGGGCAACCCGATCGACGGCAAGGGACCGATCGAAGCCGCCGAGCGTCGCCGCGTCGACGTCAAGGCTCCGGGCATCATTCCGCGCAAGTCGGTGCATGAGCCGATGTCGACCGGCCTCAAGGCCATCGACGCGCTGATCCCGGTTGGCCGCGGCCAGCGCGAGCTCGTGATCGGCGACCGCCAGACCGGCAAGACCGCGATCATTCTCGACACGATCCTGAACCAGAAGGCCATACACGACAACGGCCCCGAGAACGACAAGCTCTATTGCGTCTATGTCGCGATCGGCCAGAAGCGTTCGACCGTCGCCCAGTTCGTGAAGGTGCTCGAAGAGCGCGGCGCGCTGCAGTATTCGATCATCGTCGCTGCGACCGCCTCCGACGCCGCCCCGATGCAGTTCCTGGCACCGTTTGCCGGCTGCGCCATGGGCGAATATTTCCGCGACAACGGCAAGCACGCCCTCATCGGCTATGACGACCTGTCCAAGCAGGCCGTCGCCTACCGCCAGATGTCGCTGCTGCTGCGCCGTCCGCCGGGCCGCGAAGCCTATCCGGGCGACGTCTTCTACCTGCACTCCCGCCTGCTCGAGCGCGCCGCCAAGCTCAACGACGACAACGGCGCCGGCTCGCTGACCGCTCTGCCGGTCATCGAAACCCAGGGCAACGACGTGTCGGCCTTCATCCCGACCAACGTGATCTCGATCACCGACGGCCAGATCTTCCTCGAGACCGACCTGTTCTACCAGGGCATCCGCCCGGCCGTGAACGTCGGCCTCTCGGTCTCGCGCGTCGGCTCCTCCGCCCAGATCAAGGCGATGAAGCAGGTCGCGGGCTCGATCAAGGGCGAGCTCGCCCAGTATCGCGAAATGGCCGCCTTCGCCCAGTTCGGTTCGGACCTCGACGCTGCCACCCAGCGCCTGCTGAACCGCGGTTCGCGCCTGACCGAACTCCTGAAGCAGCCGCAGTTCTCGCCGCTCAAGACGGAAGAACAGGTCGCGGTGATCTTCGCCGGCGTCAACGGCTACCTCGACAAGCTGGCGCTTGCCCAGGTCGGCAAGTTCGAGCAGGGCTTCCTCGGCTACCTCCGCAACGAGGGCAAGGCGATCCTCGACGCGATCCGTTCCGAAAAGCAGATCTCCGACGACACCCGCGCCAAGCTGAAGGCCGCGCTGGACAGCTTCTCGAAGACCTTCGCCTGATCGGCAGTTAGGACGGAACCCGGATGCCTTCTCTCAAGGATCTGAAAAACCGCATCGCCTCGGTCAAGGCGACGCAGAAGATCACCAAGGCGATGAAGATGGTCGCCGCGGCGAAGCTTCGGCGTGCCCAGGAAGCCGCGGAAGCCGCGCGCCCCTACTCTCAGCGCATGGGCGCCGTGCTGGCCAACATCGCCAAGGCAGAAGGCGGCGGCGCCGATGCGCCGGCGCTGATGACCGGCACCGGCAGCGACCGCGTTCACCTTCTCGTCGTCGCGACGGCCGAGCGTGGCCTATGCGGCGGCTTCAACTCCCAGATCGCGCGTGCAGCGCGCGATCATGTGCGCAAGCTCCTCTCCGAAGGCAAGACGGTCAAGATCATCTGCGTCGGCAAGAAGGGCTTCGACATCCTGCGCCGCGAATTCGCCAGCCTGATCATCGACCGCGTCGACCTGCGCGAAGTCAAGAAGATCTCTTACGTCAATGCCGAGGAGATCGCGCGCAAGGTCATCGGCCTGTTCGAAAAGGGCGAGTTCGACGTCTGCACGCTGTTCTACTCCGAGTTCAAGTCGGTGATCTCGCAGATCCCGACGGCGCTGCAGCTCATTCCGGCCGTGGCGCCGGCGAACACCGGCGCCGTCGCCGACAGTTCCGCCGCGATCTACGAATACGAGCCGGATCCGTCCGCCATTCTCGGCGACCTCATTCCGCGCAACATCACCGTGCAGATCTTCCGGGCGCTGCTCGAGAACGTCGCCGGCGAAATGGGCGCAAAGATGAGCGCGATGGACAATGCGACGCGCAATGCCGGTGAGATGATCAACAAGCTGACGCTCAGCTACAACCGCCAGCGTCAGGCGCAGATCACCAAGGAACTGATTGAAATTATTTCGGGCGCCGAAGCGCTCTGACGGTTAGGAAAGAGGTAAGGTAATGGCAAGGGCCGCTAAGAAATCCGCTGAAGCCACGGCTGCAGCAGGCTCCGTCGGCAAGGTGACCCAGGTCATCGGCGCCGTCGTCGACGTGTCGTTCGAAGGTGGCAACCTGCCGCCGATCCTGAACGCGCTCGAGACCTCCAACATGGGCAACCGCCTGGTTCTGGAAGTCGCGCAGCATCTCGGCGAGAACACCGTCCGCACGATTGCGATGGACTCCACCGAAGGCCTGGTGCGCGGCCAGGAAGTCGTCGACACCGGCGGCCCGATCATGGTTCCCGTCGGCGCCGAGACGCTCGGCCGCATCATGAACGTCATCGGCGAGCCCGTCGACGAAGCCGGCCCGCTGGTCACCCCCTACAAGCGCGGCATCCACCAGGACGCACCGGCCTACATCGAGCAGTCCACGGAAGCCCAGATCCTCGTCACCGGCATCAAGGTCGTCGACCTCCTGGCGCCCTACGCGAAGGGCGGCAAGATCGGCCTGTTCGGCGGCGCCGGCGTCGGCAAGACCGTTCTGATCATGGAACTCATCAACAACGTCGCGAAGGCCCACGGTGGTTACTCCGTCTTCGCCGGCGTCGGCGAGCGCACCCGCGAAGGCAACGACCTCTATCATGAAATGATCGAGTCGGGCGTCAACAAGCATGGCGGCGGCGAAGGCTCCAAGGCAGCCCTCGTCTATGGCCAGATGAACGAGCCGCCGGGCGCCCGCGCCCGCGTCGCGCTGACCGGCCTGACCGTCGCCGAAGACTTCCGCGACAAGGGCCAGGACGTGCTGTTCTTCGTCGACAACATCTTCCGCTTCACCCAGGCGGGTTCGGAAGTGTCGGCGCTGCTCGGCCGAATTCCGTCGGCCGTGGGTTACCAGCCGACGCTCGCCACCGACATGGGCGCGATGCAGGAGCGCATCACCACCACGACTAAGGGCTCGATCACCTCGGTGCAGGCCATCTACGTGCCCGCCGACGACCTGACCGACCCGGCGCCGGCCACCTCCTTCGCCCACCTCGACGCGACGACCGTTCTGTCGCGTTCGATCGCGGAAAAGGGCATCTACCCGGCCGTCGACCCGCTCGACTCCACCTCGCGCATGCTCGACCCGATGGTCGTCGGCGAAGAGCACTATGAAGTCGCCCGTAAGGTGCAGGGCACGCTGCAGCGCTACAAGGCGCTCCAGGACATCATCGCCATCCTCGGCATGGACGAACTGTCGGAAGACGACAAGCTCGCCGTCGCCCGCGCCCGCAAGATCGAGCGCTTCCTGTCGCAGCCCTTCTTCGTCGCAGAAGTCTTCACCGGTTCGCCGGGCAAGCTCGTCGCGCTCGAAGACACGATCAAGGGTTTCAAGGGTCTCGTAAACGGCGACTACGACCACCTGCCGGAAGCCGCCTTCTACATGGTCGGCACGATCGAGGAAGCGATCGAGAAGGCCAAGAAGCTGGCTGCCGAAGCTGCCTGATTATGACGCGCCGGGCGCGGTTCGCCGCGCCCCGTGCTCCCTGAAAGAGAGTCAGATCCTATGGCTGATAGCTTCAATTTCGAACTGGTGTCGCCCGAGCAGCTCTTGCTTTCGGCCCGCGTCACCGAGATCGTGCTTCCGGCCACGGAAGGCGAGATGACGGTGATGGCCATCCATGCACCGTTCATGACGACGATCCGTCCGGGCGTCGTCAGCGTCAAGGCCGAAGACGGCACCGTGTCGAAGTTCGTCGTGTTCGGCGGCTTTGCCGACATCCTGCCGACCGGCTGCACGCTGCTTGCCGAGACGGCCTATCCGGTCGCCGCCTTCAACCGCGACGCACTGACCCGCCGCATCGAGCTCGCCCGCGCCGACCTTGCCGGCGCCCAGAGTGACGATGGCAAGAGCCGCGCCAACCAGCTGGTCGCCGATCTCGAGAGCCTCGCCTCCGTCGCCGCCTGACATCGCCCGCGCCGGCCCGAAAGGGTCTGCGGAGAGGTTGATTTCCAAGCCCCCGTGCTCGCCGCGGGGGCTTTGCTTTTTGCACCGCCAAAGCCGATATTCATGTCGCATTTGACTGTCTGAAATGACGCGCCGACGCGATAGTTTCCGGCCGGACATCTCATGCGCCTGAACTCGGAGATACACATGAAATTCGCATTGTCCCACATACCCGACATCCGTTTCGGGGCGGGCGAAATCGACAATCTCGCCGCCCACGCCAAAGGGCTGGGCGAGATCCGCAAGGCCGCCGTGGTGATGGATTCCTTCCTGGCGGGGAACGGCCTGGGCACGCGCGTGACCGCCATGCTAACCGGCGCCGGCATCGCCGTCGAGATCTATTCCGGATTTGCGGGCGAGCCGAAGCTGCAGCACCTGCGCGACGCGAGCCAGGCGGCGAAGGGCGCCGACCTCGTGATCGGCATCGGCGGCGGTTCGGCGCTCGACATCGCCAAGATCGTCGCCTGCACCGCGGCCTCGGGCCAGGACGCGATGCACTACGCGCTGGCGGCCAATCCGCTGCCCAAGAATGCGTTGAAGAAGATCATGATCCCGACCACGGCGGGGACCGGGTCCGAGACTTCGGCGACCAACATCTTCGCCGGCCCCGAAGGCAAGAAACTCTGGATCTGGGGCGCCGAGAGCAAGGCGGACCTCGTGATCCTCGACCCTCTCCTCACCGTCTCGCTGCCGGCGAACCTGACCGCCTGGTGCGGGCTCGACGCCTTCATCCATGCCTTCGAGGCCTCGACCAACCGCAATGCGCATGCCGCCGGCAAGGTCTTCGGCCACGAGGCCATGCGGCTGATCGCGGCGAACCTGGTCAAGGCCGTCCGGACGCCTGACGATATCGAGGCGCGCGGCAAGGTGCTGCTCGGCTCCTGCTATGCCGGCGTGGCCATCGACAATTGCGGCACGGCGATCGCCCACAACATCTCGCACGCCATGGCCGGGCTCGCGCCGATCCATCACGGGCTGGCCACCGCGCTCGGCTTCGAGGTCTCGATGCCCTGGCTGGCGGAGGCCGCGACCGACGACCTCACGGAGGCGGCGCGCGTGGTCGGGCTCGGAAGCGCGGCGGAACTGCCTGGATTCGTCACGAGGCTGATGGACGATTGCGGCGTCCGGCGCGTGCTGCCGAAGGGCTTTATCGCCTTTGCGGCCGCCGAGCTCGCCGCCGAGATGAAGGCGCCGGAGAACCAGCCGATGCGTCGCTCGACGATCCGCGACGTGTCCGATGCCGATCTCGACCGTTTCGCGGACGCGATCCTCTCTCTCGAAAAGGAAGCCTGACATGACCGGACACTATACGCGCGACTACTGGCAGCAAGCGCTCGACGCGGCCAAGCTCGAGGGACGCATGTTCATCGACGGTCGCTACGAGGATGCCGCCGACGGCACGACTTTCGTGCGCATCCGCCCGATGGACGGCAAGCCGGGTGCCACCTTCGCCCGCGGCAAGGCCGCCGATATTGACCGCGCCGTGGCCTCGGCCCGTGCGGCCTTCGCGAGCGGCGTCTGGCGCCACAAGGAACCGGCGGAGCGCAAGCGCATCCTGCTCGCCTGGGCGGCGCTGATGCGCGAGCACCGCGAGGAACTGGCGCTCTTGGAGACCATCGATGTCGGCAAGCCGGTCATGGCCTCGCTCAATGTCGACGTGGCGCTCGCCGCCAACTGCATCCAGTATTATGCCGAGCTCTGCGACAAGCTCTATGACGAGATCGCGCCGACGGGGCCGAACGACCGGGCGCTGGTGCGGAAAGTGCCGCTCGGGGTGATCGGCGCGATCACGCCCTGGAACTATCCGCTGATCATCGACAGCTGGAAGCTCGGCCCGGCGCTCGCCGCGGGCAATTCGGTCGTGCTGAAGCCCGCCGAACAGTCCTCGCTCTCGGCGATCCGCATCGCCGAGCTGGCGCACCAGGCGGGCCTGCCCGCGGGCGTGCTGAACGTCGTGACCGGCTATGGCGAGGAGGCAGGACAGGCGCTGGCGCGGCATATGGATGTCGACATGATCGCCTTTACCGGCTCGACCGAGGTCGGCAAGCTGATCATGGGATACGCCGCGCAGACCAACCTCAAGCGCGTGGCGCTGGAGCTCGGCGGCAAGTCGCCGCTGATCGTCTTTGCCGATGCCGATCTCGACGCCGCCGCCTCGGCCGCCGCCTGGGGCTGCTTCTACAATTCCGGCGAGACCTGCCATGCCTCGACGCGGCTGCTGGCCGAGCGCTCGATCCTGGACACGCTGATCCAGAAGATCCGCGACGTGACCGCGCGCGAGATCACGCTCGCCCATCCCTTCGAACCCACAGCCCAGATCGGCGCGCTGATCGAAGACGCGCATCTTCAGAAGGTGCTGGGCATGATCGAGGCGGGCGAGAAGGAAGGCGCGAAGCGCGCCTTCGGCGCCGAGCGGGTGATGACCGAGACGGGCGGGTCCTACATGTCGCCGGGCGTCTTCGTCGCCCGCTCCAATGCCGACAGCCTCGCCCGGCAGGAGATCTTCGGTCCGGTCCTGACCGCCATCCCCTTCGACAGTGAGGCGGAAGCGCTTGATATCGCCAATGACACGACCTACGGCCTCGCCGGCGCGGTGTTCACGACAGACATGGGCCGCGCCCACCGCGTCTCCGAAGGCATCCATGCCGGCACGGTGTGGATCAACACCTACGACATTTCCAGCCTCGCCACCCCCTTCGGCGGCTTCAAGCAATCCGGCTTCGGCCGCGACCGCTCGGTGCACGCGATCGACAAATACTGTGATTACAAGACGATCTGGCAGAGGTTCTGAGGCAGGGCTTTAGCGGGTGCGGGGATGAGAGGATGAGAGGGGGCCGGGGACGGCCCCTTTTTTTGTGTTGGGGAAAACGGTCTTCTGGAGCGGGTTTTGGCTGATTGGTGTAGTTCCAACGAGAGTGTGAATGTCGAACCCTGTACTAAAGGTATTTGTTGTACGCACTGGGTTGAGGATCGTAGCACTCGAACTACTCCTTCGGGCTGAGCTGTTGGGAGTGCTAATGTTGTATCACCCGAGTGGATGCTGCCTGCATGCCTTACCGTGGATTGAGGAGTTGATGTATCGAATGCGTTCACCCACCTGTGGTGTGTGATGGTGCATTGTTACGCCTTGTTGCAGCAATTACCCACCAGATCCGGAGATCCATGTTCGGGATAGGCAGGTGACAGCCATAAATGTTCTGGAGCGGCTACCGCATACAATAGTGGAGTTTCGACCATACACCTTTGCGCATCGTGTGCATTTTCTAATTGCGCATTTCGGGCCATCGCAGGAATATTCGCGTCCCGTGTACCCTCGCTCGGTCTAGCTTCTCTAACAAAAAACCCACCCCTCTTGTGAGGGGTGGGCCACTACTTTGTATCAAGTCAACGATCGGTGAGAGTCACAACTCAAATGAGAGTGAAGTCCCCACCACCGGCCGACTCGGTAAGGGTCGTAAAGCCAGTCTTGCCCGTGAGCTCAATCAGGAAGTCGTCAGCTGCGGACGCCGTGCTATCGCCAGCGCCGTAGATATAGGTGTTTCCGCCCACTTCAAAGAACACCACTTCGCCGTTGGCAACGTTTGTGTTGTCGGCCTGCAGAGTGGAGATCATCTCAGCCAGAGTATCATCACCCGCCCCGAACAGAGCCTTGCCACCGGCAGTGATCTGTACGGTCAGGGTATCGACCGGAGCGGCAGCAGAAATGCCTGCAACGCTATCAGTCGTATCCAGACGAAGCACATCAGCCCCGCCGACATTGAAGTCGCTGATCTTATCGTAAGCAGTGTCAGTCGAATGCAAGGAACCGGTACCCGTTGCAAACACAAAGATGTCCGCACCGTCACCGCCCGTCAGCAAGTCAGCGCCGTCGCCACCGGTGATGACGTCTGCACCGGCACCGCCCTTGATGGTGTCGATACCGGCGCCACCATTCAAGGTGTCAACAGCACTGCCACCAGTGATAGTATCGTTACCGGCGCTTGCAGTAATGCCAAGCTTGCCCGTAGCAGCAGACCCATCAATCGTCAGTTCGGTACCAGTTGCCGTCGCGAATGTCAGGTCAGCAGCACCAGAGAGAATGATCTTAGTGTTGTTTTGAACTGTCAGAGTCGTGATGGTGTTGGTATTTGCAGCGGTTGCGTCAGTGTCGGTGGATACGATGTTGAGCGTCTCAACCTTCGTTGCAGTGATGCCAAACTGAGTAAGGTTAGCGGTCGAAGCAGACAAAGTGAGATTCACGGTGTCGGAGCCCGAGTCGAGTACCGGATTCAGGGTCATCGCTGCGACTGAGTTGCTGTTCGTCAGCGTCAGTGTGTCAGCGCTTTCGAGGGTGTAGGCTTTGGCGCCGCCCGAGGTATTATCTGCGGTAAGCACGAAGTTGTTGATGCCCGTAAAGTTGCTGGCCGCGAGAGCGGTCACAGCATTGGTGGCACGCAGGGTTTCGAAGCCGGTCGCCTTATTGATATTGGCGTAAACATTCGCAACCGTGAGATCGGCCTCGTCGGTGACGAGAACGTCCGTACCTTCGCCACCCGCCACGATCTCATTAGTGCCGTCAAGAGTTCCAGCCGTCGTCAGGACCAGAGCAGAAATGTCGACGACGTCGTCGCCCTTGCCAGTGTCGATGTTGATCGAAGTCGTGGGAACCGCGACGGTGATCGTATCCACGCCAGCGCCACCCTTGACCGAGGTTTGAGCAGCATTGAGCGTGGCGGTGATGCCTCCGGTCGACCCTGAAGCGTCAACGGTTGCGATCGAGGCATTCAGCGTGCCGAGCGTCAGCACGCCAGCACCCGTCACCGTGACCGCAGCCTTTGTACCGGTAGCACCGGAAAGGTTAACGGTGGATGTGTCGGCGTTGACGATGTTGATTGCGGTAGCGGCAGCGAAGGAATTGACACCGTCGAGGAGGGCCTTACCTGTGAGGGTGAGGTTGACCGTCTCGATGCCTGCCATGCTGAGGCTAGCGCCAGTCGCCGCGGTTCCAATTGTCACGGAAGCTGCGTCTGTAGTGCCTGTGACGTTGTCATAGGTAATGGTGTGAACTGCACCGCCTGCAGCGGCGACAGACAGAGCTGTAGAGGTGCCCAGGCCCTGGAAGGTCGTGGCAGTGGTTGTCTTGTCAATCGATACAGTCTTGTAGCCGTCGCCGTCAGCGTCAACGGTCGCCAGGCCACTCGAACCGTTAATAATGGCGAGCGTCTCGACATTCGTAACGGTCGCTACACCGGTATCTACGGTGGCAACTGCGCCGCCGACAGCAAGGCGGAGCGTGTCGGTACCGCCATTGCCGTTGATCACGTCGCCAACCGTCAGGGTGTTAGACGTTCCGTCCAACAGACCGTTGATCGTGTCGTCGTCAGCACCGCCGACGGCGTTATCAAGGCCGGTCGTCAGGGCGAGGTTCGTGCCGCCGCCGCCGTTGATGATGTCATCGAGGGCATCCGGACCGACGGTGCCATCAGCGAACTTGAACAGCTCGACATTCTTGACCTTCGTGGTCACACCACCAAGGGTGATCGCGTAGTAATCACCGTCCATGACGACTGTCGCATCAGCAAGATTGCCCTCGAACTTAACGAGGTCATCGCCAGTGCCGCCGTCAACCGTATCGTTCCCGACACCGGTCGTGATGGTGTCATCGCCTGCGCCGCCGATCAGCTGGTCATCGCCTTCGCCACCGATCAGACGGTCATCGCCTGCACCGCCGCGGATGATGTCGTTGCCGGTGCCGCCGTTGAGCGTGTCGTTGCCGCCACCGCCGTTCAGGGTGTCGTCGCCGCCGTTACCGAGGACATTTTCGGCCTTACCGGTGCCGGTCCAATCGTTGTCCTGGTTGTTCAGCTTGATTTTCTTGGCCATAGCCTAATCTCCAAGTTGCCTCCCGGACCCGTCGCCTGGGTCAGGGCTTGTTTACGAAGCTCAACAGAAGAGGCATTCCCCTTTTGAGTCGAAGGATGGTTTTACAGGTCTCCCCGTGTTCGTCAAGGGACTATATGACGGCCTCTGGTCCTTACCTAGCGGCGACTCTCTCTGGTTGTGGTTTTTTTGCAATGGTTTGGCAAAAGTCAGGATTTCCGGCCGGCCGGGCGCGCGGGCGGCGGGCGGTGGCGTGGGTCAGAACACGAATCGCGCGGTGACCGGAACGTGGTCGGAGGGCTTGTCCCAGCCGCGCGCGGCCTTGAGGATATCGACGGCGTCGAGATGCGGGCCGAGGTCGGGGGAGGACCAGATATGGTCGAGGCGGCGGCCCTTGTCGGCGAGTTCCCAGTTGGCGGAGCGGTAGCTCCACCAGGTATAGAGCTTGGCGGGTTCCGGCACATGGGCGCGCATCAGGTCGAGCCATCCGCCCTCCGTGATCGCGGCCTTAAGGCCGTCGGTCTCGACCGGCGTGTGGCTGACGATCTTCAGGAGCTGACGGTGGGACCAGACGTCGTGTTCGAGGGGGGCGATGTTGAGGTCGCCCACGAGGATCGCCGAGACGCCGGGCTCGGCGTCCGACGTGACGCTCTTCAGCCTCTCGACGAAATCGAGCTTGTGGGCGAATTTGGGGTTGACGGCGGGGTCGGGCTCGTCCCCGCCCGCGGGCACGTAGAAATTGTGGAGCCGCACGGTCCGTCCGGCCAGGCCGAAGCGGGCGGAGACATGCCGCGCATGGCCGACATTGCCGGGGTCTCGGCAGTCGATATCGTCAAGCGGCAGGCGCGAGAGGATCGCCACGCCGTGATAGCCCTTCTGGCCGTTGATCGCCTGGTGGAGATAGCCGCGGTCGTTGAAGGGGGCGACCGGGAAGAGCTCGTTCGGGCACTTCGTCTCCTGGAGGCAGAGAATGTCCGTCTGGTGCTCGTCGAGGAATTTTTCCACGATCGGCATCCGGAGCCTGACGGAATTGATGTTCCAGGTGGTGAGCGAGAAGAGCATGTGACGGTCCCGGTCGGCGATTCGCGCCGGAGACTATGCCACAAGCCTTGAAAGCAACAGCCTCACCGGTTGTTGGTGTTGCGCTTGTGGACCTCGTCATAGGGGATGGTGAAGACCTTCTTGTCGAAGGTCAGGCCGGTCTGGGTGTTGAAGATCATGACCGACGTGTCCTTGCCCTGGTTGTCTGTTATGGTCCACTGCCGGAGCTCGAAGGATTTCGGGTCGAACATCATGGTGATGGTCGAATCGGCGAAGATCGACTTGTCGCCGAGCTTGATGGTGATGAGGTCGGGCTCGACCTTGACGTCGCGCACCATCTTGCTCTTGAGGTCGATGCGGTCGTCGAGAAGCAGCGCGAGCGGCGTCTTGGAGAGCGGATAGATGTCCCAGGTCTTGAGCTTGGTGTTGCCGATGACCACCGAGCGGCCGTCCGCGATGACCCGCATCGGCGAGGGCTTCTCGTAGTTGAAGCGGATCTTGCCGGGGCGCTCGAGGAAGAACTTGCCGGCGGTCTGCTCGCCGCGCGGGCCGAACTGCACGAATTCGCCCGCCATGGTCTTCACCGAGGAGAAGTGGTCGGCGATCTTCTGCGCCACCTCGGCATCCTGGGCGAGCGCGGGGGCGGAAAGGCTCGCGCCGAGCAGGAGGGCTGCGGCGCCCGCGACCATCCTGCGCCGGGAAAGGGAAAGCCCGGCCTTCGGGGTCGCGGTCTCGAATCGGTCCATGTCAGTCTCCTTTGTCGCCGCATAAGGTAGGTGGAAGTGCGGCGCCTTCAAGGCGCTGCGGAGGCGCGCCGGGCGGCCCTTTCCGGCTGTCGGGCGGGTGAAACGCGCCGGACCCGGGGGGAGTTCGCCGCCTGACGCGCGGTCTCAGCGCGCGAGCACATCCTCTTCCGTCGGCACCAGGATCTCGCGTTTTCCCGCATGGTTGGCGGGACCCACGATGCCCTCCTTCTCCATTCGCTCGATGATCGATGCGGCACGGTTGTAGCCGATGCCCAGCCGGCGCTGGATATAGGAGGTCGAGGCCTTGCCGTCCTTCAGCACCACGGCCACCGCCTGGTCGTAGGGATCGTCGGAATCGAGGAGGTTGCCGGAGCCGGCCGGGCCGCCGCCACCGTGATCGCCCTCGCCGTCCTCGTCGTCGTCGGCGGTGATGGCGTCGAGATATTGCGGCGATCCCTGGCTCTTGAGGAAGGCGACGACGTCCTCCACCTCCATGTCGGAAACGAAGGGCCCGTGCACGCGCTGGATGCGGCCGCCGCCGGCCATGTAGAGCATGTCGCCCTGGCCGAGCAGCTGTTCGGCGCCCTGTTCGCCGAGGATCGTGCGGCTGTCGATCTTGGACGTGACCTGGAAGGAGATGCGGGTGGGGAAGTTCGCCTTGATCGTGCCGGTGATGACGTCGACCGACGGGCGCTGGGTGGCCATGATGACATGGATGCCGGCCGCGCGCGCCATCTGGGCGAGCCGCTGCACGGCGCCCTCGATATCCTTGCCGGCCACCATCATCAGGTCGGCCATCTCGTCGATGATGACGACGATATAGGGCAGCGGCTTGAGGTCGAATTCCTCGGTCTCGTAGATCGCCTCGCCGGTATGCCGGTCGAAGCCGGTCTGCACGGTGCGGGTGATGCCCTCGCCCTTCTCGGCGGCCTTGCCGACGCGCTCGTTGAAGCCGTCGATGTTGCGCACGCCGATCTTCGACATCTTCTTGTAGCGCTCCTCCATCTCGCGGACGGTCCATTTGAGCGCCACGACCGCCTTCTTGGGGTCGGTGACGACGGGCGAGAGGAGATGCGGGATGCCGTCATAGACCGAGAGTTCGAGCATCTTGGGGTCGATCATGATCAGCCGGCATTCGTCCGGCGTCATACGGTAGACGAGGCTGAGGATCATGGTGTTGATGGCGACCGACTTGCCCGAGCCTGTCGTGCCGGCGACGAGCAGATGCGGCATCTTGGCGAGGTCGGCCACGACGGGCTCGCCGCCGATCGTCTTGCCGAGCGCGACAGCGAGCCGCGCCTTGGACTGGCCGAAATCGCGCGAGCCGATCATCTCGCGGAAATAGACCATCTCGCGGGTGCGGTTGGGCAGTTCGATGCCGATGGCGTTGCGACCGGGCACGACGGCGACGCGGGCGGCGATCGCGCTCATCGAGCGGGCGATGTCGTCGGCAAGCCCGATGACGCGCGAGGACTTGATGCCGGGCGCCGGTTCGAGCTCGTAAAGCGTGACGACCGGGCCGGGCCGGACATGGATGATGTTGCCCTTGACGCCGAAATCCTCGAGCACGCCTTCGAGGATGCGGGCATTCTGCGACAGCGCCTCGGCGGAGAGCGAGGCGTCGCGGGCGATGCTCCTGGGCTCGGCGAGCAGCTCGAGCGGCGGGAGCTCGAACACGCCGGCGATGGCGGGGGGGCGATTGTCCTGGCGCGGCACGGGCGCGGCGGCACGTGGCGTCACCCGGGCTGCGGCCGGGCCGGACGGCTGGGGGACAGCGCGGGCGGTGGCCGGGGGGCTCGCCTGGGGACTGCGCGGCGCGCGGATTTCGGGCACCGGCGTCCAGTCCGCGTCGTCCTCGTCGTCGTCGGGCAGGATGCCGGCAGGCCGCGGCATCAGCTCGACGTCGAAGGGCGGATCGTCGTCCTCGTCGAGCCGCGGGGTCGCCACGCGCTGGCGGGCGGGCGCCGCCTCGAACATCGAGGGCTCGATGCGGCCGCGCGCGACGGGCGCCGGGGCCCGGCGACGGTCGTCGTCGTGGATGAGGCCGAACTCCTCGTCGTTGAGGTCGACGGGCTCGTCGAAGCTGCTTCGCGCGGCCTTGCGGGCCGGCAGGCCGATCAGGCGGCGGAGCCGCGCCTGGCCCGAATAGAGCGCATGCGCGGCGTATCCCTGCAGCACGGCGAAGGGCGAACTGCTTTCGTCCTCCTCCTCGTCCTCCTCGACGGGCGCCGCCTGAGGCGGCTTGACGATCCGGACCGGCATCGAGGCGGCGCCGGGCTTGACCGCTTTTTCGGGCGGGCTCGTCACGATCAGGTTGGCGGCGAAGGCGAGGAGGCCGAGCGCCGGCGTGGCCGCGATCGTACCGACGACGATCGCCGAGATGCCGTCCGGATAGGCGCCGAGGAACAGCGCCGGAAACTTGAGGATGAGATCGCCGAACACGCCGCCGAGCCCGTTGGGGATCGGCCAGGTGACCGGCGCGCGCAAGCAGGAAAGCGCAGCCGAGGCGAGCACCGAACCGCCGAGCCAGGCGAGCCCGCGGCTCGGCAGGCGGTGGACCGGGACGTTGAGCACCATCATCAGCGCCCAGGAGAACACCGGCAGCAGCGCGAGCACCGCCCCGAGGCCGAAGAACTGCATCATCATGTCGGCGAAATAGGAGCCGCCCGTGCCGAGGATGTTGGAGGGCGGCCGCGAGGTGGCGTTGGAATAGCTCGGATCGAGCACGTTCCAGGTCGAGAGCGCCGCGACCGCGAGTGCCAAGAGCGCGATCAGGCCGACGCCGGCTATGGCCTTCGCCTGGCGCCAAAGGAAGGCGGTCACAGTGAAGCGTACGGTGCGGCCGGGATAGTCTGCCGGAATGCTTCTCGCCATGGGTTGTTCGCTCGCAATGTCATGGGCGCGGAAACCGCGCAAATCGGGATGCTGCGAGACTAGCGACCGACGGTTAATTCGCGCTTAACCATGCCTATGAGGCTTGCGTTAACGCTCTGGAGCTTCCGCGAGCGCCCGCCAGGTCGCGGCGTAGGCGGCGATGCGCGGGTCGGGCGCAATGTCGGCGGGGCGGTTGTGCGCGGCGATGCGGGCGTCGCGACCAAGCGCGAGGAGCGCTGCGCCGGCCGAGGTGCCGGAGGCGCCCGACCCACCCGTCAGGACCGGCCTGCCGGTCACCACGGCGAGTGCCTCGAGGAAGGTGGGATTGCGGGCGAAGGGGCCTTCGACGATGACGGGACCGTCGGCGCCGATTAGCTCGAGCGACACCGCCGTCATCAGACCGAGATGCAGCGAGACCGCATAGAGGAAACCGCCGGGCGAGAGGATGGCAGGATCGCCGCGCCAGCCGCCCCTGCGGCCGGCGAAGGGTCCCGAATCGTCCGGGACGGCCGGAAGCAGCATGACGCCGCCGTCGAGCACCGCGTCACGGTCGGCGGGTGTGATCGGCGCGGCGGCATCGGCGCCCAGCATGGCGAAAGCGCGCCCGCCCATGAAGCGGGCCGAGGGCACCGGGTCGCCGAAGGCGTTGACGTTGACAAGCGTGTCCCGCGCCTCTTCGAGCGAGAGCGCCTTGCCGCCGACGGAGAAGCAGATCACCCAGGTGCCGGTCGAGACGACCGAGAAAGGCGGACGATCCGCGGCGAGGTGGGTGAGGAGCGAGGCGTTGGAATCGTGGATGCCGCTGAGAACAGGCGTCGCGGCCGGCAGGCCGGTTGCCGCGGCGATGTCGGGCAGGATCGTGCCCAGGACATCGAAGGGGCTGCCGAATTGCGGGAAAAGGCCGCGCCAGCCCATGCGGTCGACGAGGGAGGAGAAGGTGCCAGAAAAAGGGTTCCAGAGATCGGTATGGGCGCCGATCGAGGTCGCCTCGGAGGCGCGGACGCCCGTGAGCCGCATCGCCCAGTATTGCGGATAGGGCAGGATGGCGGTGGTGCGGGCGAAGTCGTCCGGGAATGTCCGGGCGAGCCAGAAGAGCTGGGCGCCGACATTCAGCCCCGCGACCAGCCGCGGAGAGCCGGTCTCCGAGAAGGCAGGGCGCACGGCGTCGTAGTCGGCCTTGAGGCCGTCCGGCCCGTCGAACTCGTAGTCCAGCATCGGCAGCGCCAGATTGCCAGCGGCATCGACCAGCGTGATCGAGGCACCGTGCGCGGTGATGGAAATCGCGTCGATCCCGGCCTCCGCCGCGATGGCGCGAAGGCTCTTGAGGAAGAAAGCCCAGAGCCGCTCGATGTCGTAATGCGGATAGGGACCGTCCGTGAGGACCGTGTTGGCGGTGGTATGCACATGGCTCTCGCGTCCCTCGGCGAGATCGAAGAGCGCCACCTTGGCATTGGTCTTGCCGACATCGAGGACGGCGACGTGGCGGATGGGGGTCATCGTTCCTGCTTCTCCCTCGGTCTCTGCGGGGACGCTTGCGGCTCGCCCGTCACCCTACCCTCTCCCCGCAGGCGGGGAGAAGGTGGCGGCCGCGGGATGAGGGGCAAGCTTCCGGATCATCAATGGCCGCCCGCCGCCTTGCGGCGCCCGCCGAGCCGGCCGGCGACGACGGGAACGCCGATGACCAGGATCAGCAGCAGGCCGATGAAGATCGACATGACGATCCCCGGCACGTTGAGCAGACCGAAGCCGAAGGTGACGAGGCCCATGATCACCGCCGCCAGCACGATGCCGGGAATGCTGCCGGAGCCGCCATTGATGTTGATACCGCCGAGCACGACCATGGTCACCGCCTCGAGTTCGAGGCCGGTGGCGATCGACGGCCGGGTCGAGCCGAGGCGCGAGGTGAGGCATACGGCGGCGATGCCGCTCATCAGGCCGGTGAGCAGGAAGAGGATGAACTTCACGCGGCCGACGCGGACACCGGAGAACAGAGCCGCGGTGGGATTGTTGCCGATCGCATAGACGCGGCGGCCGAAGCTGGTGCGGTGCAGGAGGATATAGAAGAGGCCCGCCATGACGAGGAAGAGCACGAGTTCGAAGGAAAACACCCACCAGACATAGCCCTGGCCGAACCAGTCGAAGCCGGCGGGGTAGTTGGTATAGGCCTTGTCGCCGAGAATGATGTAGGCGAGGCCGCGGAAGAGGCTCATCGTACCGATCGTCACCACGATCGACGGCAGTCCGAGACCGGTGACGAGCCAGCCGTTGATGGCGCCGCAGACGAGCCCGGTCGCCATGCCGACCAGCACCAGTTCCGCCGGACCGGCGCCAGCGGTCATCGCGGCCCCCATCATCGTGGAGGAGATCGCGATGATCGAGGCGACGGAGAGATCGATCTCGCCCGCGATGATGACCAGCGCCAGCGCCAGCGCCACCAGCGCCTTCTCGGTGAAGTTGAAAGTGGCGTCCGAGAGGTTCCATGGATCGAGGAAATAGGGCGAGGCGATCGAATTGACGATGAAGATCGCAACCATGACCGCGAAGAGAAGGCTTTCCCAGCTCTTGAACACCCGCTCGGCAGGGCTCTTCAGCCGGTCCGGGATATGGCGGGACATAGGGTTTGCCGAAGTCATGCCGTCACCTCCGCTCGTCTCAGGATCACGCGGCCCTTCTTGCGCTCGGCGCGGGCGTTGAAGGCGACCGCGATGATGATGACGCTGCCCGAGATCGCCAGCTGCCAGAAGGGCGACACGTGGATGACCGGCAGCGCGTTCTTGATCACGCCGAGGAACAACGCGCCGAGCAGCGCCCCCGGCACGGATCCGATGCCGCCGGCGATCGAGACGCCGCCGATGACGCAGGCCGCCACGACGTCGAGCTCGAAGCCGAGCGCTATATCGACATAGGCCACCGCATAGCGCGAGACCCAGAGATAGCCCGACAGTCCCGACAGCGCGCCCGAGACGACGAAGGCGATGAAGCGCGTTCGGCCCGGGTCGATGCCGGCATAGACGGCGGCATTGGCGTTGCCGCCGACGGCGAAGAAGTTGCGTCCGATCATCGAGCGGCCGATCACCAGGAACATCACGGCGATGGCCAGAATCGAGATCCAGCTCAGGACGGGCAGCGCGAGGAAGGTGTCGCGCGGAAAGGCCTTGAACGGCGCGGACATCTGGTGGGCGTTGATCCACTTTCCGTCCGAGAGGAGGAAGATCGAGCCGCGGAAGATCGTCATCGTGCCGAGCGTCACCACAATCGGCGGCATGGCGAGCTTCCAGACCAGAAGCCCATTGATCGAGCCGAGCAGGCCACCGAGCACGATCACGAGAAGCAGGAGGATCGGCACAGGAATGCCTGGATAGGCGGCGTTCAGCATGGCCGAGACCATGCCGCAGAGCGCGAGATTGGCCGCCATGGAGAGATCGATGCATTTGGCAAGGATCACGCACATCTGGCCGAGCGCCAGGATGATCAGGATCGAGGTGTCGTTATAGACATTGCCGAGGCTCGCAGGTGCGGCGAAGCCCGGGACCCGAAGCGAGATCAGCAGCACCAGCGCGACGATCGCGGCGAGCAGCTGCAGCTCGCGATATTTGAGAAAGGTGCTCACGCCGAAACTTCCCTTGCCTGCGATTCCGGGGCCTGCGCGCCCCCGGCCTGCTCTCCGATCCCGGCTGCAGCGCGAACCAGCGCCTCGGCCGTGAGGCCTTCACGCGGGAACTCCGCGGCGATGCGGCCTTCGCGCATGACGATGACGCGGTCCGACATGCCCATGATCTCGGGGATCTCTGACGAGACCATAATGACCGCGAGGCCCGCGCCCGCGAGCTCGCTCATGAATTCGTGGACGGCGGCCTTGGAGCCGATGTCGATGCCCTTCGTCGGCTCGTCGAGGATGATCACCTTGGGCCGCGTAGCGAGCCATTTGGCGATTACCACCTTCTGCTGGTTGCCGCCCGACAGCGTGCCGACATCCTGGTCGAGCGAAGCAGCGCGGAGGTCGAGCCGCGACGTGTAATCCCGCGCGAGCTTGAATTCCTCCGCCATGCGGATGAAACCGGCGCGCGAGGTGCGTTCGAGCGAGGGCAGCGTGACGTTCTGGACGATCGGCATGCCAATCACGGCGCCCTGCCGGCCGCGCTCCTCGGGCACGTAGACGATACCCTTTTCGACCGCTTCGCTCGGCGTGCGGATGACCGCCACCTCGCCGTCGATGCGGATCGCGCCCTTGGAGGGCTTGGTGATGCCGAACAGCGCCTGCATGAATTCCGAACGGCCGGCGCCGACGAGACCGTAGAAGCCGAGGATCTCGCCCCGCCTGAGCTCGAAGCCGATCTGGTCGAATTCGGTCGGGTGGCAGTAGCCGGAGACGGTGAGGACGGGCGCGCCGATCGCGACGTCCTTCTTGGGAAAGACCTGGCCGATGTCGCGACCGACCATCAACCGGACGAGCCGGTCCTCGTCGGTCTCTCGGATCAGCCCCGCGCCGACCATCTGGCCGTCGCGGAACACAGTGTAGCGGTCGGCGATCCGGAAGATCTCGTCGAACTTGTGGGAGATGAAGAGGATCGCCTTGCCGTCAGCCTTGAGGCGCTCGACGAGCTCGTAGAGCTCGCCGATCTCCTTGTGCGACAGCGCTGCGGTCGGCTCGTCCATGATGACGACGCGGGCGTCCACGGAGAGTGCGCGGGCGATCGCGACGAGGTGGCGCGAGGCGATGGCGAGATCGCGGAGGCGTGTCCGGGGATCGATGCGGGCGCCGGCCTTTTCCAGGAGTTCCCGCGACTGCGCATACATGGTCTGCCAGTCGATCAGCCCGAAGCGGTTCTTCGGCTGGTGGCCGATGAAGATGTTCTCGGCGACCGACAGTTCGTCGAAGAGCACGGTCTCCTGATGGATGGCGGTGATGCCGGCCTTGAGGGCGGCATGGGCGGAGGGAAAGCTGGTCGGCTGTCCGGACAGCGTGATCTCGCCCTCGTCGGGCTGATAGATGCCGGTCAGGACCTTGACGAGGGTCGACTTGCCGGCCCCGTTCTCGCCGATGAGCGCCGTCACCTCGCCCGGATGGAGCGCGAGCGAAACGCCGCTCAGAGCCTTCACGCCGGGGAAGCTCTTGGAGATTCCGGAAAGCGTGATCGTGGCTGGGAGGGAAGTGGTCATCGCGTCCATGGGGTGTGAGCTTATTTGGTGCATGCCCCCGCATCCGTCTGCCGCCACCCCACTCTCCGCCTGAACGGGGCAAGGGGACGTGGCACCGGCTTCCCGCCTCGGAACGTGGGCAGGCCGTAGGGGCGAATTCGAAGCAAGTCCCCTCTCCCCGCCTGCGGGGAGAGGGTTAGGGTGAGTGGGCAGCCCCCGCGTCAGATCAGAAGATCTTGGCGAACTCCTCGACGTTCTTGGCGTCGTAGATGAACGGATCGGCCATCGCGCCTTCGGTGTTGTCGTCGAGCTTCAGCGTGCCCATGCGGCCCATCTTGAGCTCGGCGCCCGGCTTGGCTTCGGCACCGTTCACCAGGTCATAGGCGAGCATGGTGGCGGAGTAGCCGAGGTCGATCGGGTTCCAGATCGCGAAGGACTTCGACGCGCCTGACTTCACGTGGCCGGCCATTTCCGAGGGCAGGCCGAGGCCGGTGACGTTGATCTGGCCGATCTTGCCGGCGTCGGTCACGGCCTGCGCGGCTGCGACGATGCCGACCGAGGTCGGGGCGATGATGGCCTTGAGGTTCGGGTACTTCTGGATCAGGCCCTGCGTCTCGCGGTAGGACTTGTCGGCCAGATCGTCACCATAGACGGTGTCGACGACGTTGATGCCCTTGTAGTTGCCCTTGACCTTGTTCATCTCGGCGATCCAGGTGTTCTGGTTCGTCGAGGTGGCCGTGGCGGAGAGCACCGCCACGTCACCGCCCTCGGGCAGGTTGTCGGCGGCGAGCTTGATGATCATGTTGCCGATCAGCGCGTTGGACGACGGGTTGAGATGCAGCATGCGGCCGTCCTTGGCGACGCCGGAATCCCAGGAAATGACCTTGATGCCTCGGTCCATGGCCTTCTTGAGGGCCGGGACAAGCGCGTCGGCATCGTTTGCCGACACGGCGATCGCATCGACCTTCTGGGCGATCAGCGAGTTGATCACCTCGATCTGGCCCTCGGCCGTCGTCGTGGTCGGGCCGGTATAGATGATGTCGACGTCGCCGAGCTCCTTGGCGGCTTCCTGCGCGCCCTTGTTGGCGGCGTCGAAGAAGCCGATCCCGAGCGCCTTGACGACGAGCGCGATCTTCTTGTTTTCCGCATGCGCGACGTTGACCATCATGGCCGTCGCTATGGCGGCAGTCACGAGCAGTTTCTTCACAAGACCCATTTTATCCTCCCTGGGTGTTGAACCAATCCCCGGTGTTCCCTCCTCAGGAACTGACCGAGGTCTTCCCGACAGCGGTTTCTGCATTGCCGGCGACGACGAGTCTGACGCCGGCGGCTTCGAGCATCGCGGCATGTCTGTCCTCGATGCCGGAATCGGTGATGACGGTGGCGATCCGCTTCAATCCGCACAGGATGAGGCTGGACCGCTTGTTGAATTTTGAGGAATCGACGAGCACGACGAGGTCGTCGGCCTGGTCGATCAGTTTCTGTTCGGCCTGGATCAGCAACGGATCCGTCTCCATCAGGCCGAGCGGCCCGAGGCCCGAGGCGCCCATGAACATCCGGTGCGCATAGAAATTGCGCGTCACGTCGTTGTCGAAGGGCGAGAGGATGACGCTCTGCTCGCGATAGATCACCCCGCCCGACAGCATCACCGTGTTCTTGGAATGCTTGACGAGATGCTCGGCGATCGGGAACGAGTTGGTGAAGACCTGCATCCGCCGGTTTACCAGGAAATGCACCATCTGGTAGGTGGTGGTGCCGCCGTTGATGATGATCGCGTCGCCGTCCCCGCAGAGCGCCACGGCCTCGCGGGCGATCTGCTGCTTCTGGCGGGAATTGATCGTTTCGCTGACCGCGAAGGGCCGTCCGGCCAGCCCGACGAATTGCGGCGGATGCAGCGCTTCGGCACCGCCCCGCACCCGGCGGAGCTTCTTCTGGACATGGAGTGCCGCGATGTCGCGCCGGATCGTCGCCTCGGAGCTGTCGGTCAGGTCCACCAGTTCTGCGACGGTGACGACCGGCTTCTCCTGAACCGCGGATATGATGATCCTATGGCGCTCTTTCTCGTGCATGCATCCTCCCTGATACATTAATGCTTCCATCAATTTCGCGCAGTGTCAATCATGTCTGATCAATATATTTCATTGTGCAGCGCAATATGACGGAATTTGATCGTTAATGATTGACACTCGGCCGAAACCTGTGCGATTTGATCACTCAAAGCTTAACCGTGCTTTCGGGCGCGGACCAATCATCCGGGAGGAGACTGCCATGACCGAGCCACGCGGCGGCGCGCGCCTTGAAAACCTGTGGGACAAGGCGAAAGCGGCCGGCATGACCGAACCGGAGCGCCTGATCTATCGCTCCAACCTGCTCGGCTCGGACAAGCGCATCACCAATTACGGCGGCGGCAACACCTCCGCCAAGGTGATGGAGAAGGACCCGCTGACCGGCGAGACCGTCGAGGTCATGTGGGTCAAGGGCTCCGGCGGCGATGTCGGCACGATCAAGCGCGACGGCTTCGCCACGCTCTACATGGACAAGCTCCGGGCGCTCAAAAACATCTATCGCGGCGTCGAATTCGAAGACGAGATGGTGGACTACCTCCCCCACTGCACCTTCAACCTCAATCCCCGCGCCGCGTCGATCGACACGCCGCTGCATGCCTATGTGCCGCGCGTCCATGTCGACCACATGCATCCCGATGCGATCATCGCGATCGCGGCGTCGAAGAATTCGAAGGAATTGACGCAGGAGATCTTCGGCGGCGAGATCGGCTGGCTGCCCTGGAAGCGCCCGGGCTATGAGCTCGGCCTGTGGCTCGGCAAGTTCTGCGAGGAAAACCCCACCGCGCGCGGCGTCGTGCTGGAAAGCCACGGCCTGTTCACCTGGGGCGACACGGCCGAAGAGAGCTATCTCACCACGATCGAGATCATCAACAAAGCGATCGCCTGGTTCGAGACATCGATCAAGGGCAATGTCTTCGGCGGCGCAAAATACCAGCCGCTGCAGCAGGACCAGCGCCGCGAGGTCGCAGCCGCCCTGATGCCCGTCATCCGCGGCATGATCTCGGCCGCGGAGGCCAAGGTCGGCCATTTCGACGACAGTGCCGCCGTGCTGGAATTCGTCTCGTCCAACGATCTCGCGCCGCTCGCAGCGCTCGGCACCTCCTGCCCCGACCACTTCCTGCGCACCAAGATCCGGCCGCTGGTCGTCGATTTCGATCCCTCCAGGCCCGATATCGAGAAGACGCTCGCCGGCCTCGACGCGGCCGTGGCCGAATACCGCGAGGGCTACAAGGCCTATTACGAGCGCTGCAAGCATCCCAATTCGCCTGCTATGCGGGATCCCAATGCCGTCGTCTATCTCGTGCCGGGTGTCGGCATGATCACCTTTGCCAAGGACAAGGCGACCGCCCGGATATCGGGCGAGTTCTATGTCAACGCCATCAACGTCATGCGCGGCGCCTCTTCCGTCTCGACCTATATGGGCCTGCCGGAACAGGAAGCCTTCGACATCGAATACTGGCTGCTCGAAGAGGCCAAGCTCCAGCGGATGCCGAAGCCGAAATCGCTGGCCGGCAAGGTGGCCATCGTCACCGGCGGCGCGGGCGGCATCGGCGCGGCGACGGCCGTGCGCCTGCTGACCGAAGGCGCCTGCGTCATGCTCGCCGACATCGATGCGGCCGCGCTCGAGGAGACATCGGGCGGGCTTGCCAAGCGCTTCGGCGCCGACATGGTCCGCACCGTCGAGATGAACGTGACCGACGAAGAGGCCGTCGCTTCCGCCTATGCCGAGATGGCGGTGGAATTCGGCGGCGCCGACATCGTCGTCTCCAATGCCGGCATCGCCTCCTCCGCGCCGATCGAGGAGACGACGCTCGAGCTCTGGAACAAGAACATGGCCATTCTCTCGACCGGCTATTTCCTGGTGTCGCGCGAGGCCTTCAAGCTGCTCAAGCGCCAGAAGACCGGCGGCTCGGTGATCTATGTCGCCTCCAAGAACGGCCTCGCCGCCTCGCCGAACGCGGCGGCCTATTGCACGGCCAAGGCCTCCGAAATCCATCTTGCCCGCTGCCTGGCGCTCGAAGGCGCATCCGACGGCATCCGCGTCAACGTCGTCAACCCGGACGCGGTGCTGCGCGGCTCCAAGATCTGGTCCGGCGAATGGCTGACCCAGCGCGCCTCGACCTACCAGACCGACAAGGACGGGCTCGAGGAAATGTACCGCCAGCGTTCGATGCTCAAGCGCTCGGTATTTCCGGAAGATATTGCCGAGGCGATCTACTTCTTCGCCTCCGAAGTGTCGTCGAAGTCGACGGGCAACATCATCAATGTCGATGCGGGCAACGTGCAGGCGTTTACGCGGTAAGTTAGGATGGCGTGCGCTGCCCCTCACCCGGCTGCCGCCACCCTCTCCCCGCAAACGGGGCGAGGGGGCAGGAGGCACCGGCGGCGCCCCATCTCCCTTCTCCCCGCGCGCGGGGAGAAGGTGCCGGCAGGCGGATGAGGGGCAGAACACGCACAGTGCATATTGGGAGGGAGACCACCATGACCATGATCGCAAAAGACGTTATCGACGCCAGCAATGAAAGGACGCTTGCCGCCCTGAAATCCGACTATGCCCATCTCGGCGAAGTTCTCGCCCGGCGCGGCGTCGATATCGACTGGGTCAAGAACAAGGTCGCGGCCTATGGCGTGGCGGTGCCCTCCTGGGGCGTCGGCACCGGCGGCACGCGCTTCGCGCGCTTTCCCGGGACCGGCGAGCCGCGGCACATCTTCGACAAGATGGAGGACTGCGCCGTCATCCACGAACTGACGCGCGCCACGCCCACCGTGTCGCTGCACATTCCCTGGGACAAGGTCGCGGACATTTCAGAGCTCAAGCAGAAGGGCGACGATCTCGGCCTCGGCTTCGACGCCATGAACTCGAACACCTTCCAGGACCAGCCGCAGCAGCGGCTCTCCTATCGCTACGGTTCGCTCTCCCATGCCGATGGCGCCACCCGGCGGCAGGCCGTCGACCACAATATCGAATGCATCGAGATCGGCCAGAAGCTCGGCTCGAAGGCGCTGACGGTCTGGATCGGAGACGGCTCGAACTTTCCCGGCCAGAGCCATTTCGCCCGCGCCTTCGAGCGCTATCTCGAAGCAGCCAAGGAGATCTACAAGCATCTTCCCGCGGACTGGCGGATCTTCACCGAGCACAAGATGTACGAGCCCGCCTTCTATTCGACGGTCGTGCAGGACTGGGGCTCCAATTACCTGATCGCCCAGGAGCTCGGGCCCAAGGCCTATTGCCTCGTCGACCTCGGCCACCATGCACCGAACGTCAATATCGAGATGATCGTCTCCCGCCTGATCCAGTTCCGGAAGCTCGGCGGCTTCCATTTCAACGATTCGAAATATGGCGACGACGATCTCGACACCGGCTCGATCGATCCCTACCGGCTGTTCCTGGTGTTCAACGAGCTTGCGGACGCGGAGCTTTCAGGTGCGCCGGGTTTCGACCCCGCCCATATGCTCGACCAGTCGCACAATGTTACCGACCCGATCGAGAGCCTGATGACCTCGGCGATGGAAGTCTGCCGCGCCTATGCGCAGGCCCTTATCGTCGACCGCAAGGCGCTGACAGCCCATCAGGACGGCAATGACGCGCTGATGGCCTACGAGACGCTGAAGCAGGCCTTCCGCACCGATGTCGAGCCGATCCTTGCCATGGCACGGCTCGAAAAGGGCGGCGCGATCCGGCCGGTGGACGCCTATCGCGCCTCAGGCTACCGCGGACGGGTGGCGGAAAAGCGCCCGGCAGTCACCGGCACCGGCGGCGGCATCGTCTGACCGCTGTCGCAGGCCGGGCGGCCGGTCAGGCCGCCACACCCTGTGCGGCATCGAAGGTGAGCAGGAATTGCAGGCCCTCGGGCCGGTAGTCGAAGGCGACGGTGGGCGACAGATCGGGTCCGAAGGCGCGGGTCACCACCTTGGTGCCGAATCCCTCGCGCGCCGGCGGCGTCACGGGCGGGCCGCCGACTTCACCCCACGCGATCACGATGCGGGTGCCCTCGCGTCGCCAGCCGAGCTCCACATGACCTCCCGGACTCGAGAGTGCACCGTATTTCACCGCATTGGTCGCGAGTTCGTGCAGGACGAGCGACAGCGCGATGACGGCCTTCGGCACCAGCCGGATCTCCCCGCCGCTCAGTCGGAAGAGGCCATCGCCCGGTTGGTGGTGCGGTGCCAGTGCCTGGGTCACGACATCGCGAATGTCGGCGCTCTCCCATTCTTCAGCGAGCAGGGTGTCATAGGCCCCGGCCAGCGCCCGGACGCGGAAGGAATAGGAATCGATCGCGTCCGGCGGCACGATCTTGGAGAAGGTCTGCCGCGCGATCGCCTGGACGACCGATAGCGTGTTCTTGACGCGGTGCGAAAGCTCGCGCGAAAGCAGGGCCCGCGCCGCCTCCGCCTCCTCGGCGCGTTCACGCCGCCGGCCGAGCTCGTCGAGCAATTCGTCGACGGCGGCGGCGACCTGACCGATCTCGCCATATCGCCCTTGCATTCCGGTCCGGGCGGCCAGATTGCCGTGGGACCAGTCCTGGATGACCGACACGACATGATTGATCGGAAGGACGATGAAGCGGTTGCCGACATAGACGGCGGCCGCTGCCGCGACGATACCGCCGAAGATGATCAGGAGCGCGGCCGCCTGGGTGCCGCGGTTCACGGGTCCGAAGACCTCCGCCTTGGAAAAACCCGTGGCGACATAGAGCGGACTCTCGCTCGACACCGGCTGGTAGCCGATGATCCTCGGCACGCCGTCCCGCGTCTGGGCCTCCAGCGTTCCGGGCGCCTTCGCGGTGAGCAGATGGCGATATTCGGGCGCGATGCGTGTGCCGACGACGCCGGGCAATTCCGGCCAGCGCACGATGATCATGCCCTCGGCATCGGCGATCGAGATGATGCCTCCCGGCATGATTCCGCGTTCGCGGATTCGTTCCTGGAACCAGCTGATCTTCAGACCCGCGACGAGGACACCGATGAGCTTGCCTTCACGGCGCACCGGCTTGGCGACCGGCAGGACATAGGCGTCCGACATGCGGCCGACGACGAAGCCGCCGACGACGAATCCGTCGGCGGTCAGGGCCTTGCGGAAGTAGCTCCGGTCGGCGAGCACCGTTCCCTTGCGACTCGGCAGGCTGGAACAGGTCACGACGCCGTCCGGACTCAACATCGAAATCGCGGCAATCGAAGGCAATTCGCGGGCAATCCCTCCGAGCACTGCATCGCAAACGCGCGGTTCCGTCCCGGTGACGGCGGGGATCGCCGATGTCGCGATCAGCAGGCTCTTGACCCCCTCGACGATGCGCTCGACCTCCGAGGACACCTGACGTGACGCCTGAAGCGCCTGGTCGTGGATCTCGATGTCGCGCTGGTTCCGATACCAGGCCTCATTGTAGATCAGCATGCCGGTGGACGGGATGAGCGCAGTCAGGGCGACCCAAAAGAGACGCTTCTTCATCCAGCCTCCCCTCCTGCCGCCGCGCTATGGATCTGCCGGCCGGCGATCCGCACAGGGCCAAATCACGATCGATTACCGAACAAAGAATCATTTCCTGCATTTGTCAAAGTCAGTGTCCGCACGGGTACGCCGCCGCACCATGGCGATCGCGACAATTTGTCCCGACCCGGGAACTTCGATGGCGGCCCGCCGGTTGCTGAGGTCCTGCTGACATGCACGGATGACTCCCATGATCCCGACATTGACCGTCGTCGTGTTCGCGCTGATCGGCGCGGCACTCACCATTGCCGGCGGCTATCTCGCCGCGCTCGGCGGAAGCCTCTATTATGTCCTGGCCGGACTGGCCTTTCTGGTGACGGCCGTGCTCCTCGCCCTGCGGCGACGTGCGGCACTGCCGGTCTACGGCGTGTTCATTCTGGCTTCGCTCGCCTGGGCCGTATGGGAGGTCGGGTTCGACTGGTGGCAGCTCGGCCCGCGCGGCGGCGTTATCGTGGTTCTGGGCCTCTGGCTGATGCTGCCGGCAATCCGGCGACGGCTCGTCTCGCGCGGTGATGTCGAGGCGCGGCCGGTGAGCCTGCTGCCGCTCGCGGTGCCCGTGCTCCTGACGCTCGTGGTTGCGGTCTATGCCATGTTCCAGGATCCGAGCGACGTTGCCGGGCGCCTGCCGGAGGAACGGATCGCGACGGTGGCCTCGACCGTGCCGGATGGGGAATGGCATCAATATGGCCGGACACCGCTCGGCCAGCGCTTCTCGCCGCTCGACCGCATCACACCGGCCAATGTCTCCGGCCTGACCGAAGTCTGGCGCTTCGAGACAGGCGACAAGAAGCTGCCCCAGGATGTCGGCGAGACCACCTATCAGGTGACGCCGCTCAAGGTCGGCAACCGTCTCTTCCTTTGCACGCCGCACAATTGGGCCCTGGCGATCGACGCCACGACCGGCAAGCAGATCTGGAAATACGACTCCAATGTCGGCCTCAATCCGGACCGTCAGCACCAGACCTGCCGCGGCGTCACCTATTACAAGAACCCTGCCGCCGCGACGGGAGCCCGCTGCAGCGAGCGGGTTTTCCTGCCGACCTCGGACGCCCGCCTGATCGCCCTCGACGCGGCAACCGGTACTGTCTGCGAAGACTTCGCCGACCGCGGCGTGCTGCATCTCGAAGCCGGCATGCTCTACAATCCCGCCGGCTACTACTATTCCACCTCGCCGCCGGTCATCGCCCGCGGCAAGATCATCGTCGGCGGCGCGGTCAACGACAACTATTCGGTAAAGGAACAGTCGGGCGTGATCCGCGCCTTCGACGTCAAGACAGGGGCGCTGGTCTGGAACTGGGATTCCGGCAATCCCGACGAAACGGCCCCGATCGGGCCGGGCGAGCACTATGTCACCAATTCGCCGAACAGCTGGTCGGTTTTCTCGGTCGACGAGGATCTGGGCCTCATCTACATCCCGCTCGGCAATCGCGTGCCCGACCAGTTCGGCGGCGGCCGCAGCCCGGCGGTGGAGAAATACTCGTCCTCGATCGTTGCCCTCGACCTCGAGACCGGCCATGACCGCTGGGTGCGCCAGACCGTGCATCACGATCTCTGGGATATGGATGTGCCGGCGCAGCCGGTCCTCCTCGACATCAGGCGGAAAGATGGTTCGAGCGTACCGGCCCTCGTCGGACCGACCAAGCAGGGCGACATCTACGTGCTGGACCGCCGCACCGGGGAACCGATCGTGCCGGTCCGCGAAGTGCCGGCGCCGCAGGGCGCGGTCAAGGGTGACTTCACCGCACCGACCCAGCCGATGTCCGACCTCACCTTCTCGCCGCCGCCACTGACCGAGAAGGACATGTGGGGCATCACGCTGTTCGACCAGCTGGCCTGCCGAATCCGCTTCCACCAGCTGCGCTACGAGGGCCGCTACACGCCGCCGTCGCTTCAGGGCACGCTCGTCTATCCCGGCAATTTCGGCACCTTCAACTGGGGCTCGGTCGCCGTCGATCCGGAGCGGCAGGTGATGTTCGGCATGCCGACCTACCTCGCCTTCACCTCGCGGCTGGTGCCGCGCGCCGAGGTGCCGCCGAAGGGCCAGGACGAAAAGGGATCGGAACAGGGCCTGAACCGCAACGAGGGTGCGCCCTATGCCGTCTATATGGGCCCGTTCCTCGGACCGCTGAAGATTCCCTGCCAGGCGCCACCCTGGGGCTACGTCACGGGCGTCGATCTCTCGACCGGCAAGATGGCCTACAAGCACCGCAACGGCACCGTCTACGACATGACGCCGCTTCCCCTGCCCTTCAAGCTCGGCGTACCGGGCATCGGCGGACCCATGATCACGCGCGGCGGGGTCGCCTTCCTGGCAGCGGCTGTCGACGACTACCTGCGCGCCTATGATGTCACCACCGGCCGGGAATTGTGGAAGGGACGTCTGCCCGCAGGCGGCCAGGCGACGCCGATGACCTATCTCGACGAGAGTGGCCGGCAGATCGTGCTGATCGTCGCCGGCGGCCACGGCTCGGTCGGGACCAAGCCGGGCGACTTTGTCATCGCCTATGCCCTGCCCGGCCAATGATGGAACGGCGCGGCCCCGGGGCCGCGCCGTCCGATCGGGAGGGGTCGATGCTTCAGTAACCGCCGATGATCGGCAGGATCTCGCCCGTGATGTAGGAGGAGCATTGCGGCGAAGCGAGGAAGACATAGGCGGGCGCGATTTCCTCCGGCTGGGCCGGCCGCTTCATCGGCACCTGCGAGCCGAACTGGGCCACCTTGTCGGCCTCCTTGTCGGATGGGTTGAGCGGAGTCCAGACCGGACCCGGCGCCACGCAATTAACCCGGATTCCCCGCGTGACGAGATTGGAGGCCAGCGAGCGGGTGAAGGCATGGATGCCGCCCTTGGTCATCGAATAGTCGAGCAGTTCCTTCGAGCCTTCGATACCGGTTACGGAGCCGGTATTGATGATCGCCGCGCCACGGCCGAGATGCGGCACGATCGCCTTGGCCATCAGGAAATAGCCGTAGAGATTGGTCTTCAGCGTCAGGTCGAAATGCTCGAGCGAGAGATCCTCGATCGCCTTGGCATGAACCTGGAAGGCGGCATTGTTGACGAGAATGTCGATATGGCCGAAGGCCTTGAGTGTCGCGTCGACCACGGTCGGCGCATAGGCGGGGTCGCTGACGTCGCCGCGGCTGACCAGGCACTGCCGTCCCTCCTTCTCCACGGCCTGGCGGGTGTCGCGGGCATCCTGGTCTTCGCCGAGATGGCAGATTACGACATCGGCGCCCTCGCGCGCGAAGAGGATGGCGACCGCCCGGCCGATGCCGGAATCGCCACCGGTGATGATCGCCACCTTGCCCTCGAGCTTGGCCGACCCCTTGTAGAAGGGGGCGTCATACATCGGCTGCGGATCGAGCTGTCGCTCGCTGCCGGGCTTCGGCTGGTGCTGTTCGGGAAAGGGCGGTTCGGGATAGCGGCGGGCGCCGGCCTGGACCGCGCCCTCCCCGCTTCCATCGCCCTGCGCGTCGGCCTGACGGATTTCGCTCTGCACTTCGCGCTGGTCGTCGATGACGGCCTCCGTGTCGCGCGGCGTCCGGTCTTGCTTGTCCATGGGAGATCCTTTCCTTTGCTTCCGGCAGGCAACCGGCGGGAAAGGGAATGGTTCCGGCCTCAGCGGGCGCGGGCGCGCGCCTTGGCCGCATCGAGCAGCCGCCGGATCTCGTCGGCGGACTGCGCCTCGGGAGCGAAGGCGCCCGTCGGCACGATGCCCGGATCTTCCTCGCCGTTGCGGAAGACTGCATCCTGTTCGAGCCCATCGAGGAGGGCGTCGTGGCCGCCGTCGGCGAGCATCGCCGACATCAGCACGATCAGGATCTCGCGATGCGCATTGAGCCGGGCTTCGAGTTCTCTCGCGTCCATCGCCATGGGATCGCTATCGGAAGGGAACGGCGGCTTCGATCGACGCCGAGATGAAGATGTCGCGGGCCGCTTCTGCCGAGACATGCCGTGCGAGCGCAGCCTTGCAGCTGGCTCTCGCTGCCTCATAATGGCGGCCCTTGCGGACGGGCCATTCGGAATCGAGCAGGGCGAGCGCGGAGACGGGGCCCTCGATCACCTCCACGCGGCGGCGGGGAAACTCGATGCGGATCGGCTTGCTCCAGGGAATGTCGTACATGATCGCTCCTCGTTATCAAACGCAATCAAACCCTTAAGCGAGCGGAAAGGTTCCACCGCCGCTTTTCAGGTCGCCGCAGCGCCCTCGGGCGGCACCTCTTCCGTCAGCACTTCGAAGACCTTGAGGGCGGAGGGCCCGAAGCTCGTGGACAAAGCGACGTCGGTGGCGTCCCGGCCGGTCGCCATCAGGATCCGGCCGATGCGGGGCCTGTTGTGGCGCGCATCGACGGTATGCCAGTGGCCGGACAGATAGACTTCGAACCAGGCCGAGAAATCCATCGGCGCCGGATCCCTGGGCACACCGATATCGCCGAGATAGCCGGTGCAGTAGCGGGCGGGAATATTCATGCAGCGGCAGAGCGTGATGGCGAGATGGGCGTAATCGCGGCAGACGCCGGTCTTGTCGAGATAGCCGCCATGGGCGGTCCGGGTATGGTCGGCGCGCTGGTAGTCGAAGACGATGTGGTCGTGCACGAAATCCGTGATCGCCTTGACCAGCGGCCAGCCGCGCTCGATGCCGGAAAACTGCTTCCAGGCGAAGTCGCTGAGCTTCTCGGTGTCGCAGTAGCGGCTGCCGAGCAGGAAGACGAGCACGTCGTCGGGCAGGTCCTGTATCGGATGCTGCACCGCCTCCTCAGGCACGGGATCGGGCAGGCCGGTGTCATAGATCTCGAACGCGGTGGTGATTTCGGTCAGGCCCGGCGGGGCGAGGATGCGGCTGCAGGAATTGCCGAATCCGTCGACATAGTGCCAGGCCTCGATCGGCGGGGAGAATTCCAGCACCTGCTCCGTCAGGAGATCGATCCGCCGCGAGGGGTGGATGTTCAGGCAGAGCAACATCGGCGTCGGCTGCGCACATTCGTAGCCGAGCCGGAAACCGGCGCGTATCTTCATCGATCAATCCATGAGTTGGGCCACGCGGCCAGCGCCGCATCGAAGACGCTAACTCGCAAGGCGCTTGGCGAGTTCCCTTCCCGGCGCAGCAACCGGCGTTGGTTGCAGCGACGGGTCGAGGGTGGTCACGTTCACCTGCACGTCCATGTCAAGATAGTCGTCGGCCGCGCCGTCGTAACTGCCCGACAGCGGAACGGCCTGACGCGGATCGCGGGCAACGGCGACCCGGATCAGGTCGCGGCTGCCGACGATGCCGTTCGTGGGATCGAACTCCACCCAGCCCGCCCCGGGCAGATAGACCTGGCACCACGCATGGGTCGAGCCCCCGCCGAGCGTGTCGGAGCCATCGCGGTCGGGCACGTAGATATAGCCGGAGACGAAGCGGGCGGGAAGGCCGAGCGCGCGCGCTGCCTCCATCATCAGGAGGGCGAAGTCGCGGCAGGTGCCGCTGCGCAGCTCCAGCGTCTCGATCGGCAGCTGCACGCCGCCACCGGAGCGACGCTTGTAGGCGAAGCTCTCGCGGATCGCATAGCACATGGTCATCAAGAGATGGCCGGTATCGGTGGGATGGCCGACCTTGATGAACTGCCGTGCCCAGTGATCGACCAGACCGGCCCGATCCGGGCAATGCCGCGCCATCAGCGGCTCGATGTCGGCGAGCTCGATCGCGTCGTAGGTGAAGGGATAGTGCCGCGCATCCTCGTCGATGACGAGATCGAGCGCGATGTCGGGCACGTGTTCGAGCGTGATGTTGGTTTCGAAGCGCAGTTCCTTGGCCGGCCTGTCGAACCGCACGAGTGCGACGCAATTGCCGAAGACGTCGTGCACCCAGCGCACCGAAGCGGGCTCCGGGCTGGTGACCAGGCTCTCGGTCAGGAGGCGCTGGTCGTAGCTGTCGCGCGGCCGGAACATCAGCCGGTGCTCGCCGAAATGCACCTTCCGCCGGTAGAGATAGGTGGTGATGTGCCTTACGGCGAAAATGGTCATGACCGAGGCTGTTGCCGTCATTGGGAATGCTCCCGGTCTCTTATCGATGGCAGAGCTCGGCGTAAACCGCCGTCTCGCCCGGCAGCAGCGACGACAGGCCGGTTCTGACCCGAACCGGGTCAGGGCGGCGAGGCAAGATTTTCGCTCTCGGCAGCGGCAGCCAGGCGCCGACGCTCCCGTTCCGCATCGAGCTCGATCACGTTCTCGGCCTGCCGGCCACTGACCCGCGGCGAAAGCGGGTCGCGGCCGCCATGCCGCAAGGGGTTTCTCGGATCGTCCCGGATCGTCATGTCGGTCTCCTTCAATGCTTGCGGCCCTGGTCGTCGATCGCCAAGATCCGCTCGAGGGCGGCGACGTCCTCGGCGACCGCGACCGGCACGGGATCGCCGGCCAGTGCTTCCAGCACCTCGAGGGAGGTGACGCCGCTGCGGATCGCCCAGGCAAGCGCCTCGCGTGTCTCGCGTTCCGCTCGCAACTGGGCGAAGAGCGCCGCGATCAGCCTGTCCTTCGGGTCCATCTTGCCAATCCGTTCCGTCATTGCCGCCTCCTGGCGGGGGAATTCGCCAGCCGGAGATGGGTTCCAGCGGAACTGCCGGCGCTTTTTCGTCGTTGTGAGGGCGCAGAGGAGGCCGGCATGGCACCGCGTTCGTTCTGGAAAGGCTATCTCAAGCTCTCGCTCGTCACCTGCCCGGTGGCGATGGTGCCCGCGACCAGCGAGGCCGAGAAGGTCCGCTTCCACACGCTCAACCGCAAGACCGGCAACCGCATAGTCGCCCGCTATGTCGACAGTGTCACCCGCAAGCCTGTCGACGAGGACGACGAGGCCCGCGGCTACCAGCGCGGCGAAAACGACTATGTGCTCCTAGAGGACGAGGAGATCGAGGACGTGGCGCTGGAAAGCACGCGCACCATCGACATCGACACGTTCGTGCCGCGCGATGCGGTCGGCTGGATCTGGTACGACAAGCCGCACTATCTCACACCCGACGACAAGGTCGGCGAGGAGGCCTTCTCGGTCATCCGCGAGGCGATGGCCAAGACCAAGGTCGTGGGGATTTCGCGCCTCGTACTCTATCGCCGCGAGCGCGCCGTGCTGCTCGAACCGCGCGACCGGGGCATCGTCCTCTGGACGCTGCGCTACGGCGACGAGGTGCGCGACCAGGACGATTATTTCGCCGCCTTTGCGCGCGAGAAGCCGGAGAGCGGCCAGATCGACCTGATGCGGAAATACATCAAGGCCCGCACGCGCGCCTGGGATCCCTCCCTTGCAGAGGATCCGGTGCAGGACCGTCTGCTCGACATGATCGAGAAAAAGAAGAAGAAGCGCCGCACCCGTCCGGCCAAGGGCAAGGTGGTGGAGCAGCCGAGCAATGTCGTCAGCATCATGGATGCGCTGAAGGCGAGCCTGGAGAAGAGCCGGAAATCCTGATGCCGTGCCGCCCGGGGCGCACCTCCAACGGCCGTCAGCGTGCCTTGGGCAAGACCCGCGCCGACGTGCGGAAATCCGCCCAGGGATCGGCCTCCAGGCTCGCGAGCCTCTGCCCGGCATTCAGCACCGAGAAATAGCTGGCGCCGACCGCCTCGGAGAGCTCCTCCCAGAAGATCGGCATCGACACCGGCGCGCCCTTGCGCGCTCGCGTCGAATAGGGCGCGACCGCGGTGTTGCCACGCCCGTTGCGGAGATAGTCGACGAGGATCTTGCCCTTGCGCTTGGACTTGGTGATGGTCGCCACATACCGGTCCGGCTCGTCCGCCGCCATGGCGTCGGCCAGCGCCTTGGTGAAGGCCTTGACGGCGTCCCAGCCCGCCGAGGGCTTGAGTGGCGCCACCACATGCAGACCCTTGCCGCCCGAGGTCTTGAGGAAGGCGGCGAGCCCCACCGCCTCGAGCCGGCGCCTGACCTCGAGCGCCGCCTCGATCACGCGGCTCCAGGGCACGCCCTCGCCCGGATCGAGGTCCATGATGATTATGTCGGGCTTTTCCAGATTGCGCGTGGTCGAGCCCCAGGGATGGATTTCCAGCACCCCGGACTGGACGAGGCCGAGGAGACCGTCGAGATCGTGGATGACGATGATCTTCTCCTCGGTCTTGTCGTTGGGATCCTGGAACAGGCCGATTTCCTTGTTCATGCCGCGCCAGCCATGCTTCTGGAAGAAGCTCTGGCCGTCGATGCCGTCGGGTGCGCGCAGCAGCGACAGCGGTCGGTCGACGATGAAGGGCGCGATCTTCGGCCAGACCTCGGCATAGTAGTCGGCGAGACCCTGCTTGGTGACGCCGACATCCGGCCAGTAGATCCTGTCGGGATGCGTCAGCCGAACCTTGCGCTTCGGTTCCGGCGCCGCCTCCGCGGCCGTCCTGCCCTTGTCCTCCCGCACCACGTCGTCCGCCATCTTGTCCTCCCTGAGCCCCCGGAACGACGCGTGGCGCAGGTGGCCGTCCGCCGTCCAGGCCCGGAACTCGACCTCCGCCACCAGCTCCGGACGGACGAAGGCCACGCCGCGCGATTCCTCGGACTCGAGCCGATCCGGGAACGGGCTCTTCTCGATCCGGAGCGGCTGCAGCACCTTGAACAGGTCCCGCGCCACGGCGGCACTGTAGCCGGTCCCGACACGACCGACATGGTGGAGCCGGCCCTGGTCGTGGACGCCCATGACCAGCGAGCCGATCGCATTGCGCGCCGCCGTCGAGGGGACAAAGCCGCAGACGACGAATTCCTGCCGGGCCGAACATTTCGACTTGACCCAGTCCTTGCCGCGGCCGGCACGGTAGGGCTGGTCGGCACGCTTGGAAACGATCCCTTCGAGCGAAAGCCGGCAGGCATGGTCGAGCACCAGCGCGCCGGAATCGTCGAAATGATCGCTGAAACGAATCGGCCCCTCGGCCGGCACGAGCTTCTGCAAGAGGTCCTTGCGGGCGGCGAGCGGCAGGCCGGTGAGATCCTTGCCGTGGAGATGCAGGAGATCGAAGACGTAGAAGACGAAACGGTCGGTGCGGCCGGCGCTCAGCTCGGCCTGCAGCGCCGAGAAGTCCGAGCTGCCGGCATCGTTCTCGACAATCATTTCGCCGTCGACCAGGGCCGTCTGGACCGGTAGAGCTTCTAGAGCCGCCGTGACCGTGCCTGCGAAGCGGTGGGTCCAGTCGAGTCCGCTGCGCGTTTTCAGTCGCGCCTTACCTTTTTCGATGCGTGCCTGGAGTCGGTAGCCGTCGAACTTGATCTCGTGGATCCATTGCTTGCCGACAGGCGGCTTGTCCACCAGGGTCGCGAGCTGCGGTTCGAGGAAGTCGGGCAGATCCGCGGACCTGGCCTTTCTGGCGAGCGCTGGTGGTAGGGCGGACGGTGCCTCGACGGGCCTTTGCCGGGCGCGCGCGGCCTTCGACGTTCCACCCTTTCCCGTCGGACCCGATTTCGAGGACCAGCCGGGTTCTTCCCCCTGGAGGTCGCCAATGGCGCGGCCGGTAATGACGGATTCGGGCCGTTCTTCGAGGATGTCGGGTGCATCCTCCGGCCGGGCGGCGTCATCGTCGGCCTTGATCAGCAGCCAGTTCTCGCGCTTCTCGCGCGCCTTGCCCTGCATGCGGATGAGATGCCAGCGGCCCGAGAGCTTCTCGCCCGCGAGTTCGAATTCGAGATGCCCTTTCTTGTACCCCTTGGCACTATCGCCGACGGGCGTCCAGGTGCCGCGGTCCCAGACCAGGACCTCGCCGCCACCATACTCGCCCTTGGGAATCGTGCCTTCAAAGCTGCCGTAGTCGAGCGGGTGATCCTCGACATGGACCGCGAGCCGGCGTTCTCCGGCGACGAGACTCGGACCGCGGGTCACCGCCCAGCTCTTGAGCACGCCGTCCATTTCGAGGCGGAAATCGTAATGCAGCCGTGTGGCTGCGTGTTTCTGGATGACGAAGCTCTGCCCACCCTTTGTCTTGCGAGGCGCCACCCGGCCGCGCGGTTCCCTGGTGCGGGTGAAATCGCGCCTGGCGTGGTAGGTTTCGAGCGCCATAGGTCACCCCGCCTTGCGGAGCGTGCCACCCGAGGCACGACCGGTCTTCTTCGCGACCGGCGCCCGCTTGGCGGTCGCGGGCTTCTTTCCGCCGTCCTCCGCGCTCATCCTGAGAGCCTCCAGGAGGTCGGAGGGCTCGGTCTGTTTCGGCGGCTTGGGCTTGCGCAGCTTCCGACCCTCGATCTTCGCCTTGACGAGGTCGGCAAGCGCCGCCTCGTAGCGATCGTCGAAGCGCGACGGGTCGAACGTCCCCATCTTGGTCCTGATGATATGGCCTGCCAGATCGAGCATTTCCTTTTCCGGCTTGAGGCGGGGGACATCCTCGAAAGCGGATTTGGCCGAGCGGACCTCGTAGTCATAGTTGAGCGTCGTGGCCACCAGGCCCTTGCCGTGCGGACGGATCAGCAGCGTCCGGTTGCGGCGGAACAGCACCGTTCGGGCGATCGCGGCCACGCTGGCCTTTTCGAGCCCGGCGCGGATCAGTGCATAGACTTCGACCGACGGCTTGTCGGCCGGCGCGAGATAGTAGGGCTTGTCGAAGAATGTGTCGTCGACATCCCCGAAGCCGACGAACTCGTCGATCTCAAGCATCTTATCGGCTTCGGGGACCGCGGAGGCCACTTCCTCTGCCTCGAGCTCGACATAGCGCCCGTCGGAGACCTCGTAGCCCTTGACCTGATCCTCCCGCTCGACCGGCTTGTCGGTTTCGGCATCGACGAATTCCCGGTTGAGCCGGTTGCCGGTGCGGCGGTTGATCATGTGGAACGAAATGCGCTCCGAGGTCGAGGCGGCCGTATAGAGCCCGACGGCGCAATTGAGTTCACCGAGCTTCAGGTAGCCCTTCCAGTTTGCTCTTGGCGCCACGGCGATCCTCCTCGTCCCTCTCGGTGGGACACACCGGGAAGAATGGCCGAGGACGGGCCGCGGTTCCCGCTACTGTACCACGAAATAGTCTTCGATCGAGCGGGCCGCCGCGCGGAGCGCCGGCAGCAGTTCGGCCTCCATCTGCTCAGGCGTGAAACGGGACGACTGGGTGGAGATGTTGATCGCCGCCGTGACCCGTCCGGCACGGTTGCGGATGGGCACGGCCAGCGAACGGAGGCCGAGTTCGAGCTCCTCGTCGATGATGGCGAAGCCCTGCGCGGCGACCTTGAGGATCTCGGCCTCGAGCTCGCCGCGGTCGGTGATGCTCTTGGGCGTATGTCCGACGATCCGGGCGCCGGCGAGGAAGGCCCGCAGGTCCTCCTGTGGCAGGTCGGCCAACAGCACCCGCCCCATCGACGTGCACCAGGCTGGCAGGCGCGTACCCACATCGAGCGCGACGCTCAGGATGCGCCGGCCGGGTATGCGGGCGACATAGACGATGTCCTCGCCGGAGAGCACCGCTGCCGAACTCGACTCGCTGAAACGCGCCGACAGCGCCCTGAGAAAGGGCTCGGCGTAAGTCCAGAGCGACGAACCCTGCAGCCAGGTGCGGGCGACAGTGAGCAGGCGCGGCGACAAGGTGAAGCGCCGGTCATCCTGCAGCGCATAACCGCAATCGACGAGGGTCAGCAGGAAGCGGCGCGCCCCGGCCCGCGTCATGTCGGCCTTCGCTGCCGTCTCCGTCAGCGTCAGGCCGGCGGGATGAGCGGCGAGGATCTCCATCACCGCGAGCCCCTTGCCGAGCGATCCGACGATGTCACGCTGTCCGGGCTCCACAGTGAATCCTCCTGCATGGCGAATTGGCCGGAGGATTGACAAATCGCTCCAGCTGCGCGAAAAGTATCGCATAGAAAACAAATGTTCGCAATACGAACTTTGTCACGGAGGACAGTCCTTGGCCACATTCATGCCGCTCCGACAGGCGGTCGCCGAAAACCTCGCAAACGGCGACACCGTTGCCTTCGAAGGCTTCACCCATCTCATTCCGACGGCAGCCGCACATGAGGCGATCCGCCAGGGCTTCCGCGACCTGACGCTGGTGCGCATGACGCCCGACCTGATCTACGACCAGATGATCGGCATGGGCATGGCGAAGAAGGTCGTGTTCTCTTATGCCGGAAATCCCGGCGTCGGCCTGCTGCGCCGACTGCGCGACGCCGTTGAGAACGGCTGGCCGCATGCGATCGAGACGGAGGAGCACAGCCACGCCGCCATGGCCAACGCCTATGAGGCGGGCGCCGCCGGCCTGCCCTGCGCAATTTTCCGCGGCTATCGCGGCGCAGGCCTGCCGGCGGTCAATCCCAATATCCGGTCCGTGACCTGCCCCTTCACCGGCGAAGTGCTCGCCGCCGTGCCCGCCGTGCGGCCGGATGTGACCTTCATCCACGCCCAAAAGGCCAACAAGGCCGGCGACGTGCTCGTCGAGGGCATCGTCGGCATCCAGAAGGAAGCCGTGCTGGCCGCCAAACGCGCCGTGGTCACCGTGGAAGAGGTGGTCGACGACTTCGACGACCTCCATCCCAACCTGACGGTGCTGCCGGGCTGGACGATCAAAGCGATCGCCGTCGTGCCCGGCGGCTCGCACCCATCCTATGCCCACGGCTATTACGACCGCGACAATGCGAGCTATCTCGAATGGGACGAGATCGCCGCCGACCGCGAACGCTTCCGTGACTGGATGCAGAGCCATGTCATGGAGGCCGGGCCGGAGGATTTCGCCCGCCGCGTCGAAGGCCTGAGGAGAAGCGCATGACCAGCGAAACGGCAAGCTTCACGCCGAACGAGATGATGACCATCGCCGCAGCTCGGGCGCTCGGCAACAGCGACGTCTGCTTCGTCGGGATCGGGGCACCCTCGGCCGCCTGCAACGTCGCGCGTCTCACCCATGCGCCCGACATCACGCTGATCTACGAAAGCGGGACGATCGGCACGCGGCCGGACGTGCTGCCGCTCTCGATCGGCGACGGCGAGCTCTGCGACACCGCCGTGACCACGGTCCCGGTGCCCGAGATGTTCCGCTACTGGCTGCAGGGCGGCCGCATCACCATCGGCTTTCTCGGCGCCGCCCAGCTCGACCGGTTCGGTAATATCAACACGACAGTCATCGGCGACTACCACCATCCGAAGACCCGCCTGCCGGGCGGGGGCGGCGCACCCGAAATCGCAACCTCCTGCGGAGAGATCTACATCACCATGGTCCAGTCCAAGCGGGGCATGGTCGACAAGATCGACTTCTTCACCTCCTTCGGCCATGGCGACGGCGGCGATCACCGGCAGCGCCTCGGCATCACCACGAAGGGTCCGACCCTGCTGATCACGGACCTCGCGATCTGGAAGCCCGATCCGGTCACCAAGGAATTCACCGTCGTGTCGCTGCATAAGGGCGTGACCCGCGACAAGGTGCAGGAAACCTGCGGCTGGCCGGTGAAATTCGCCAAGACCATCGCCGAGACCCCCGAGCCGACCAAACTCGAGCTGACGACGCTGCGCGACCTCAAGGCGCGAACGGACGCCGCCCACCGCCGCGCCGGCGCCAGCAAGGGCGAGGCGGCCTGACCGCGCTGGCCCAAGCTGGCGGCCGCTCGATGGAACCAGCCTTGCAGGCCGGGCGTTCCTGAACGCGTCCGGCCTCCCCGCGCCGGACAGCCGTCGGGAGTAATGCGATGAACGCGGTTTTCTCCAAGTTTTCCAACGCGGTTGCCAGCGCGATGGGAAGACCCATCGCCTTCATCCTCGCGCTGGCCACGGTCTGCCTCTGGGCCGCCTCTGGCCCGATCTTCGACTATTCCGAGACATGGCAGCTGGTGATCAATACCGGCACCACCATCGTCACATTCCTGATGATCTTCGTGCTGCAGAACTCGCAGAACCGCGACGGCAAGGCGCTTCAGGCCAAGCTCGACGAGCTGATCCTGACCAGCAAGGGCGCCCACAACAAGTTCATCGGCATCGAGCGACTCGGCGAGGACGAGCTTCGCGAACTGCGGACGGTCATCGACCAGACGGCCTGCGAGGTGGACGACGAGGAGCTCAACTCCACCCTCGAAGATGCACGCCGCAAGCTCAAGGCGACGCAGGAAGCACAGGCGACGGACTAGAGCATGCTCGACACGACCGCATCGCCCGAACTGCCGGAAGGCCTCGTCTATCTCCCGAATCTCGACGGCGGCATCCGGCGCATCCGCATGCCCGAAGGTTTTGAATACCGGACCGCCCGAGGCCGGCTCGTTACATCGGAGAAGACGCTTGCCCGCATCGCGGCGCTGGCGATCCCGCCCGCCTATGAGGACGTGCTGATCTCGCCCGATCCGAACTCGCATCTGCAGGCGGTCGGACGGGACCTGCGCGGCCGCAAGCAGTATCGCTATCATCCGGCCTGGTCGGAACATCGCGGCGAGACGAAATTCTCGCTGCTGCCGAGCTTTGCCGCGGCCCTGCCGTCGATCCGGGAGCGGGTCGACAGCGATCTCCGCCGTCGGCAGCCTGACCGCGACAAGGCGCTCGCCACGGTGGTCTGGCTGCTCGACAATCTCTTCATCCGCGTCGGCAACGAAACCTATGTGCAGGAGAACGGCTCTTATGGCCTGACGACCCTCCGCAACCGTCATGTTCGGTTCGAGGGGCCGGAGGTGCGTTTCCGCTTCAAGGGCAAGTCCGGCATGCAGTGGCAGCTCAGCCACCGCGACCGGCGCATCGCCAACGCTATCCGCCGGCTGCAGGAACTGCCGGGTCAGCACCTCTTCCAGTATCTCGACGAAACCGGCCTGCCCGCGGCGGTCCAGTCCCAGGACGTCAACGCCTATATCCGGGAGGCGGCCGGCGGGACGTTCAGCTCGCGCCAGTTCCGCACCTGGGCCGCCACCCGGCTTGCCGCGACCGAACTCGCCGCACTCGAGCCGGAGTCCTCGACCCGAGGCCTGGTCCGCCAGATCAACAGCGTCGTTGATTCAATCGCGGGCCGGCTGATGAATACCCGCGCGGTCTGCCGCGCTTCCTATATCCATCCCCGGGTCTTCGAGGATTTCCAGGCCGGCACGCTTGCCGGCCTCCGGACGCTCCGGGTGGCGCCGAATGCCCGCGCGGCCGACTGGATGGACGATGACGAACGGCGGGTGCTGCGCTGGCTGTCCGGCTGAGCGGAGAACCGGGGTTCCGGCAGAGAAAAGCCCTCCCAGCAATGCAGGGAGGGCATTCGTTCCCGAGACGGCGGGATTATTGCCGGCCGGTCGGCGGCTGATGGCGACCCGACACCGTCGTCACAGTGATCGAGACCGGATCGCTCGCCGGGAAGGAATCGTAGAGCCCGGTGTCGAGTTGCTCCTCCATCGCCTCGGTATCCCCAAGCGAGCGGGCGCTGCGGCGATGGCTTGCATCCTGTTCGAAATTGCCGTTGCTTTCCGCGTCGTCGTGGCTGACGCCGTCAGTGCCCGCGGCCTCCATCAGAAGCTCGCGCGCCTTCTCCACGGCATTCATGCGATTGAGCATGTTGTCGGAATCCTGACGCAGCTGAACCGAGATCACCTCGCCGGAATTGCCGACGAATTCCACCGTGAAGCCCAACTTGCCGCCCAGTTCGGGATGCACAAGTGTTTCAAAGCTCTGCATGACCATTACTCCTGGTTTGGCATACTCTGTATCAATCCCCGGGCGCCGGCACTTGTTCCGTTCGGGCAGGACGATGGGCACGGAACCTTTGGCGGCGACGGAACGTCTTGGAGATGTTCTCTGAAGACAAGGAAACGGCCATGGTATTCAAACCGCAGACCTTTCATGAATCTCCGCCGCAGTCGGAACGCGAAAGCCCCACCGATGCCCAGCTCGAGGCCGCGGTGGCGGCGCATCTCGCGCGGGCGGCGATGATCGACGCGACCCGCGTCAATGTCACCGCCGCCGGAGGCACGGTGACGCTGACCGGGCCGATCGGCTCCACACGCGAAAAGGACACGGCGACCGAAGTGGCGTCCGCCGTGAGCGGCGTCACGCAGGTCGACAACCGTCTCGCCGTGCAGGGCATGGTGATCTGACTTCCGATGATCTTGAAACGCGACGGGCCCGGCACATGCCGGGCTCGTCGTCTGTCGGCCGTGACGATCCTCAGGTGGTGAGGACGATCGCTTCGTCGTCGTCGCGTCGGCGACCGCCGATAGCGGCCGCCGCAGAGGCGATGAAGGCGCCAATGAACATCGAGAGCGCGCCGAGTAGGGCCGTGGTCGCCGTCGACTTGCGGGCCGTATCGGCGGCCTGCTGGGCGGCGACCTTGGCATCGTCGATCTGCTTCATCACCGCATCGACCCGCGCCTTGGCATCCGCCTCGGAGAGGCCGGTACGGACGGCGATCAGCTGCTCGATATAGGATCGGTCGTCCGCCGTAACCTCACCATTGGCCGCGCTGCGCAGCAGGATCCGCGAGATCTCGCCCGCCGTGGCTTCGGTGCTGCCGGCGGCAGTCCTCGGCGAGGGCGTGCGGGGATCGGCGGGCCGGAGAAGCGCGTCGGTGAAGTAGGAGGTCGACAGATCGGGCAGATTGTCCGACGCCGCCGTCGCGGCGGCCGATGTGGTGGCCGCCGCGGCCTGGCCGACCGTCTGCGCGGCAGTGCCGACGACGGACGAAACGGCGGAGCTCAGGAACATCACGACGACGACGGTTGCCACGGCCCAGGTGAGGAAGCCATGCGCGGTGTCACGGAAGAACACTTCGTCGGTATGGACGCCCACCCACTTGGTGCGTAGCCGGCCCGTCAGATAGCCGCCGACGCCCGAGGAAACCCATTGGACGATGACGAGCCAGATCGCGGCGTAAACGGAGATGGTCGTCGCGGAGCTGCTTTCCGAGGCGAACGGGGAGACCATGGTCAGACCCAACCCGGCGCCGACCAGCATCAGCACCAAGGTGACGACCGTGGCGACGAAGGCACCGGCGATGACAGGTGCCCAGCTGACGGCCGAGGATGAGGATTCGACCGTGGCGTCACCGGTCATGGAGGCGGTTGAAATGGCCATCTCCCGCTCCTATCGGAACAGCAGGAGAATGAGGATGATGACCGGAATCGGCACGCCGAGCAGCCAGAGCAAGATACCACGTCCCATGAGGGCCTCCATATTGCAAGGAAATGTCCGCCGCCGCGGCTCGGAGCGCACGATGGCGTCCAGCAACGTCCCGCGGCAGTCATTGTTCCTGGGGCCGTCGGTTTTTCCGCTGTCAGTCACGAATTTTCAGGAGTGCTGCCATGACGTTCTTGCAAGGGAACGGCTGATGCGGGCCGAGCGTTGATCTTGTAAGATCGTCTGAGGGCCAAGGGATACGGCCAAGGGATGGAGACAAGACGAAACATGATGACAGAGGCGGCGGAAGCCCCGAACGGGCACCAACTCTCTCAGGACCAGATCTTCGTGCGTGCGGTGCGCATAGCGACGAACGCCCATCGGGGCCAAGTGGGCCATGACGGGCGCCCCTATATCGAGCACTGCGAGCGCGTGGCCATGCGGGTCGATCCGTCGCTTCGTCCCATCGCCTATCTGCACGACGTCGTGGAGAAGTCCGAAGGGTGGTCGATCGAGCGGCTGGGACGGGACGGCTTTCCCGCTGCGGTCCTCGAGGCCGTCGATGCCTTGACCCGGCGTGCCGGCGAGGAGGAGGAGGCCTATCTCCGGCGCGTTGCCGGCAATCCGCTCGCCATCACCGTCAAGCGTGCCGACCTCGAGGACAATCTCAGCCGTGCGCTCGCGCGCGGCGAGGATGCCGCGGTCTACCGCGAGCGCCTGTCCCGTTTCACCGACATACTTGCAAGCCTCTGACTTCGATTTGGCCGACCCATCGTCGGTTCGGGAAGGCGCAGGTGCGTCGGACGACGCGTGGCCTCAGTGGAGGACGGAACTGCGCGCCTCCTGGCGGGCATGGTCCAGCAGCACCATCAACCATTCCTCGATGCTGACTCGAAGGGAGCGCTCGCCGACAGCGGAAATTGCGCGTTCAAGCGTCTGTTCGACGAGCCTGTCCGCTTCCTCGTTGCTGCCGGTGAGGCGGCGCGCCTGATCCCGCAGTGCCGGCAGCGCCGCCTCGACACTGTCGCGGAACGTGCCCATGCCGAGCGAGAGAAAATGCTGCTGCGCGATGCGCAGCGCGCCCTTCAACTCGCCCCAGCCGGCTGGCTTGGAGACGCGGGGAATGCCGAGGAAACGATCCGGAATGGCGACGCTGTCATAGCCGCTGAAGAAGACGAAGGGCAGCCCGGTCTTCATCATCCCGTCGGCGAGGCCGAAGGAAGGGATCCCGCCGACATTGACGTCGAGGATCGCCCCGCCGAAATCACCCGCATGGCGAAGCGCTTCGTCCGCCTGCGAGACCGAGAGCGCGATACGCGCCGCATACTCTCCGTCGTCCCTGATCTGGGATTCAAGATCGGCCGCGATGAAGTATTCGTCGTCGACGATCAGGATGGGCCGTGTGGAGAGCGGCTCCCGGCGTATGCGGAATCGCGCCTTGCACGCCGCAGTACCCACCAGTTTACGCGAACGCCGGTCGGAATTTGCCAGCCGCGTCGCCTGTCTTTTCGCGTCCTTCATGCCGGCAGAACGCCCTTGGCCGGGCTTTGTTCCCGCCGGCTCAGTTCTCTGTCGGGACCGTCGGCCAGTAGAGATCGGACTGGAAGTCGTGGGGAATGGGCTTGAGGCTGGTCAGCTTTTCCGCCACGAACGCGACTTGCAGCGCGAAATCGCGGAAAGGCTCCGGCAGGTCGGCGCCGGTGGCGAGCGATCGCGCCCGGTGACGCATATAGCCTGAGGCGTTGAGCCGACGCTGAGCTTCCAACCTGACGTCTTCCCGGCAAGGCCATTGCCGGGCCTCCGGCGTCGCCTGTCCTCCGACGACACGAAAGCGAATATGCTGCATCATGAGCACCCCTTGAGATGCTCGATCTTTGTGCAGACTAGCTTGTGCGTGGCTGTAGCAGGTCGTCAGGCGGGACAGGATGCCCCGCCTGTTGCAAAAAGGCCGCGTCTGCGGCCTCTGCGCGGCACCCTGAAATCAGGCGGCCTTTTTCTGCGCGGCGGCGTTGACGACCGTTTCGGCGAGCTTCGTCAGCGTGGCGTCGGTCTGGCTTTCTTCCTGCAGGTTGGCGTCGAGAAGCTTCACCGCATCGGTGTGGCCAAGCTGCTTGGCCCAGGCGCAGAGGGTGCCGTACCGGGCGATCTCATAGTGCTCGACAGCCTGAGCCGAAGAAACGAGGCCAGCATCGAGGGCAACAGTGCCCTTGAATTCTTCCATGATCTCCTCGCCCTCGGCGATAATGCCCTGGATCGCCTCGCAGGTCTTGCCCTGCGCACGCTTGCCGATCAGCTCGAACACCTGCTGCAGCCGCTCGATCTGGCCTTCGGTCTGGTCCTTGTGCTTGAGGAAGCCGTTCTTGAGCTCCTCGGACTGAGCGGCGCGGGCCATCTTCGGCAGCGCCTTCAGAATTTGGCGCTCGGCAAAATAGATGTCCTTGAGTGTATCGTAGAACAGATCGTTGAGAGTCATTTCCTTCGCCATTGAAGGTCTCCTTGTGAAGTCTGTGTGAGGGATTGGCTTTGCCTGTTCGTCACGACGAAGGGCGCCCGAAGGCGCCCTTCGCCGCGTTCGGAGGATCAGCCCTTGTATTCCGGCTGGGCCTTGAGAGTAGCCTGATTGGAGTCCACATAGACGCGGAACTCGCTGCCGTCATCGGTGCGGACGATGTTGAGCTCGTCCAGGGTCACGGCGATCTGTCGTTCGCCCATGCCGAGGAAGCCGCCGACATCGAGCACCACGCGCTGCACCTGGCCGTTGTTGTCGAGGATCAGGCGGTTGATCTCGCCGACATCCTCGTCGTTCGGGCCGTAGACGCGAGCGCCTTCGAGCTTGTCAGCCGTCAGTTCGGACATTTCCGCAGCCTTGTAGCCGTCGCGGTTGATTTCTGGGCGGACCAGCCGAGTACGGTTCTCGTCGGTCATCGCCTGCGTGGCGTCACCCGATGTCGTCGACGCTGTCGTCGTGGCATCGGTGCTGCTGTTGCTGGTTGTCGCCGTGCCGTCGGTCGTCGCGTTGTTGTTCATCGCCGTCGTCGTGTCGGCCGGCTTGGCGGCAGAGGTGTCGGCAGCGGTTGTGGTCGAGGCGCTGTCGGCTGGCTTGGTCGTGTCGGCGGCGGTGTCGGTGTTCGGCGTGCCGGTCATCGTGTCCGCCGGAGCCGCGTCATTGGCAGCCGCCTGCTGATCGGCGGCCTTGTCCTGCGCCGAGACATAGGCCGGCGCGCTGGTCAGCACGTCCTTGTCGGCGTTGACGACAAGGAAGTAGTCGTCCACATCGTTGCCGTTCTTGACGAACTTCACGTCCTGCATCGGTACGGCGACGTTCTTTTCGCCAATGCCGAGGAAGCCACCGACGCCGAGCACGACGGCCTTGATCTGGCCGTCACGGCCGAGAATGACGTCGTTGATCTCGCCGACATCGTCCCAATCCTTCTCCGCGCCCGAGGCGACAGTGGTGTTGTCCGCCGGCATCGTATCGGTGGCGTAGATCCGCTGACCGATGAAGTCAGAGGCTTCCACATCGTTTGGTGTGGACTGATAGCTGCCCATCTGGGCATAGGCGCCGCCAGCCATGATCATGACGAGCGCGGTCGTAGCAAGAATGCGTTTCATAGTGTGTCTCCTCGTTGAAAAACTGGACCGGACGCCATCCGGTTGCTCACCCAACGAGCTTCCAAACGAATGGTTCCACGGCCGGAGACTACATCTCCAGGCACCTCGCGAGCGTGTTTTCCCTTCAGAGCCTGGACCTGAGATTGCGGCGTTCTTCGCTGGAACAAAGCCGTTTGCCGCTGGTTCTAGCCCGGCCAGAGAGGATCTAGGACCAGACATGCAGGAACAGGACGTCAGGCAATGGACCGTAGGTGAGACCGTGCGTCTCAGGGATGACGAACGGCTGATGACCGTGGTCAGGTGCCATGCGGACGGCGAGATCTCGGTCGCCTGGTTCGAACAGCGGAAAATGCATCTCGAGCGGGTGCCGGCCGACCGGCTGGAGCCCGTCACCAGCGAGGTGATACCCCCCGGCGTCCAGCGCCGAAACTGACAGGCGTCGCATAGATTCCGGCGAAGGGGACTGGCAAGGTCGAGCCGGACTGCTAAAACCTGAACATCGGAAGGCCGCGATGGTGCGGCCGTTTGTTCGGGGAGCCTGACATGCTGGGTATCGAAAGTATCATCGTGTTTCTGATCGTCGGCGCAATAGCCGGCTGGCTGGCCGGCATCATCGTCAAGGGCTACGGCTTCGGCCTGCTCGGCAATGTCGTCGTCGGCATCGTCGGTGCGTTCATTGCCGGCTGGCTGTTTCCGCGACTTGGCTGGGGAGTCGGCGGCGGGTTCCTCTGGGCCATCCTGCACGCCACGATCGGCGCGGTCATCCTACTGGTTCTCCTCCGGATCGTGCGGACCGGCACCTGATGATACGCCTCTTCGCGGCCGTCTTCGCCGTGCTGACCGCGCTCTCGGTCGCGCCGGCATCGGCGGCTTTGCTGCCGGACGGCTTCGTCTATCTCGCCGATGTCGCACCCGACATCGACCAGGACATCCGCTATGCGACGGAACGCAACTTTACCGGCGCGCCGGTTCCCGGCTATCGCGCGGCGGAGTGCATTCTCGCGCGGCCGGCGGCCATGGCGCTCTCTGTCGCCCAGAACCGGCTCGCCAAGCGCGGCCTGCGCCTTTCGGTGCTTGACTGCTATCGCCCGGCGAAGGCCGTCCGGCACTTCGTTGCCTGGGCCCGCAGGGGTGGAGACCGCGACCCCGGCCACAATCCGCGCGTCGACCGCACGGCGCTGATCGCAAAGGGTTACATTGCGAGCCGGTCAGGTCACTCCACCGGATTCACCGTAGACCTGACGCTGAGCACGCCGGAGGGACACCAGCTCGACATGGGGACGCCCTTCGACTTCTTCGATCCGCTGGCCGAGACCGCCGCACCCGGGATCCCGGCCGAGGCTGCCAGCCACCGGCGCATCCTGCTCGAGGCAATGCAGGCGGCCGGCTTTGTCAACTACAGTCAGGAATGGTGGCACTACAGCCTCGCCCGGCGGCCCGGCGGAATGGGCGCCCAGGACTTCGACATCCTGCCGCGGGGTCGCTAGCGCCCTCTCGCAAATCTGTGGCGATGGCTCTATATAGGGCGCGAACAGGAGCAGACATGGCCAGTATCGACCAGACCGACACGTGGCGCGACAAGTTTTCCCCTTCCCTCGAAGCCATCGAGCAGCTCGCGCGCGAAGCATACGGGCAGCTTCCAGAGGATTTTCGCGCCCTCTGCCAGGACCTGATCATCGAGATCGCCGACTTCCCGTCCGACGAGGTGTTCGAGGACATGGCGCTGGAAACGCCCTTCGACCTTCTCGGCCTCTTCGAAGGCCGCGGGGTAACCGAGCGCTTCTCCGTCGAGAACGGCGAATTTCCGAACCGCATCTCGCTCTACCGCCGACCGATCCTCGACTACTGGGCGGAGAACGAGGAGACGCTCGGCGACATCATCACCCATGTCCTGATCCACGAGATCGGCCATCACTTCGGATTGTCGGACGATGACATGGAACGCATCGAGGCGACGGTCGAGGCCTGACGGCGCCGCCGGGCATTGCACCCGATCGGCCCTGTCGGCCGTGGCGCTCTGCATCGTTCTGGCCATGGCTGCCACCCCGGCGACATCAGGCGCGCTCGACGAGCTCTATACGTCCAAGGCGATCACCACAGGCACCGGCGAGAAGAACCGTCGACTCGGCTTCCGCGACTGCCTCGACCGCGTGGTGGCGCGCGTATCGGGCGATCCGCGCCTTCCGCGGAAGCCGGAGATGGAATCGCTCCGGGCCCGCGGCGGCGACTTCGTCGACAGCTTCTCCTATCGCGACCGCTTGGCCGGCCGGCCGATCCATGACGAGCAGGGCACCTATGACCGGCCGCACGATCTGACCTGCCGCTATCGACCGGATGTGCTCGATGCGCTGCTGGCAAAGCTTGGCAGCCGGCCTTGGCGCGGCGATCGGCCGAGGCTGGTCGTGTTCCTCGACGTCGAGCGCGACGGTCGGCAGCTGCGTGTCGTCGCCGACGACATGCGGGACCTCGCGATGCGTGAGTCCTTCGCGCTCGCCTCGGAAGCCCTGGCGATGCCCGTGGTCTTTCCGCCCCGCAGCATCGCTGCGACGATCGCCCGCACGAATATGTCGCCGGACATTCTCGAACCGGAGGCGCAACGCCTGGGCGGTGACCGCGCGCTGGTCGGCGCGCTCGTCTGGAGCGATGCCGATCTCGGCTGGGTCGCCACCTGGCGGCTCGAAAGCCGGGGACATGTCGAGAGCTGGACCGTTCGCGGCGTCAGTTTCGACGAGGCCTTCCGGGTCGCCCTGGGTGGGGCGATGCAGATCCTGTCGGGCAACGGGACGCCGGAATAGTCAGTCCCGGATGACGATCCGAGTCAGAACCCCCGCACGATGGGTGCGACGACGAGCACGACAGGAAAGGCGAGCGCCCGGCAGGGAAGCCAGGCCTTCATCCAGTGCATCGAGAAACCATCGACGAAACCCAGCCCGATCAGCGTGGCGAAGCCCGAAACCGGGAAAGACATCATGCCCGAAAGCAGGAAGCCGAAGGCGATGTGTTCGAAGCGCTTGGGAATGAACGGTTTTCTAAATCCGGGCCCCGACATGAAAATGGCCCGGCGAACCGGGCCATGCAAACCGCGGCGTCAGGCCGCTCAGGCCGCCCAGGGACGGGAGCCCGCAGCCTTCTTCTCATAAGCGTCGATCTCGCCTTCCTTGGCGAGCGTCAGCCCGATGTCGTCGAGACCGTTGAGCAGGCAATGCTTCTTGAAGGCGTCGATGTCGAACTTGATGACGCCGCCATCCGGCCCGCGGATCTCCTGCGCCTCGAGATCCACCGTCAGCGTGGCGTTGGATCCGCGGCTCGCGTCGTCGAGCAGCTTTTCGAGCTCATCCGGCTTGACCACGATCGGCAGGATGCCGTTCTTGAAACAGTTGTTGTAGAAGATGTCGGCGAAGCTCGTGGAGATCACGCAGCGGATGCCGAAGTCGAGCAGCGCCCAGGGCGCATGTTCGCGCGACGAACCGCAGCCGAAATTGTCGCCGGCGACGAGGATCTGCGCCTTGCGATAGGCCGGCTTGTTGAGCACGAAATCCGGGTTCTCCGAACCGTCTTCCTTGAAGCGGGCTTCGGCGAACAGGCCCGAGCCGAGACCGGTGCGCTTGATGGTCTTGAGATAGTCCTTCGGGATGATCATGTCGGTGTCGATGTTGACGACCGGATAGGGCGCGGCGATGCCCGTCAGCGTGGTGAACTTGTCCATGGATCAGACCCTTCGGAAATGGTGCAATTCAAGGCAGGGCCTCTAGCGCAAATTCCCGGTGAATTGAAGGGGATTCTTACTAACAGGCTAGACTTGGGTTAGAACCCGGCCATAGCCCGCGAGGACCAGGTGATGATCGACAAGCTGCAATTCTTCCTGGCGCTCGCCCGCGAGCAGCATTTCGGCCGCGCCGCCGAGGAATGCGGCATCACCCAGCCGACACTCTCGGCCGCGATCCGCCAGCTCGAAAACGAGCTCGGGGTGATGCTGGTCAATCGCGGCTCGCGCTACCAGGGCCTGACCCCCGAGGGCCAGCGGGTGCTGGAATGGGCCCGCCGCATCGTCGGCGACGCCCGCACCATGAAGGAGGAGATGCGCGCCGCCCACAAGGGCCTCACCGGACATCTGAGGATCAGCGCCATCCCGACCGCGCTGTCGCTGGTGCCGCGGCTGACCGCGCCCTTCCAGCAGCGCCATCCCGGCGTGACCTTCTCGATCCAGTCGGCGACCTCGCTGCAGATCATGGGCCAGCTCGACAATCTCGAGACCGATATCGGCATCACCTATCTCGACAACGAGCCGCTCGGCCGGGTGGTGACCGTTCCCTTGATAGAAGAACGCTATTACCTGGTGACCGCGAAGGGCGGGGAACTCGCCGACCGCGCCGCCGTGACCTGGAAGGAGGTCAGCGCGCTGCCGCTCTGCCTGCTGACATCGGACATGCAGAACCGCCGGATCATCAACAAGCATCTCGCGGAGGCCGGTGCCACCGTGTTGCCCCGGCTGGAATCCAATTCGATGATCGTGCTCTTCACGCACGTCCTGACCGGACGCTGGGCCTCGATCATGCCGCTCGACGCGGCGCGGTCCTTCGGCTTCGCCGACCATGTGGCCGTCGTGCCGCTCGTCGAGCCGGAAACCAGCCATTCGGTGGGTGTGGTGGCGCTGGAGCGCGAACCGAACACGCCGCTGGTCTCGGCAATGCTGAACATGGCGGGGGAGATCAGAGAGAGGGGTTAGGTGCGCCTGACGGCCTTGATACGGCGCTTTGCGAGTTGCAGCAAAACGTGTCTGAAATAGCCGTTGGGAAGAAACCCGTAGACCGGGCTGCCAGTGCCGGGCACTGGCCGCACATCCGGTCCAGGCCACGGGAAAAGGTTTGTTTCGCTGATGACAATCCATGACGGAGCTTCGTCCAGCCCAAGGCGCTTTTTGACTGCCGCTGGTATTTCGACCGCCTCATCCGGCTGCAAAGGCCGCCTGTGCGTCACAGGAAGTACTCTGACATAGATGTTGTCGCCCTCGCCCCTCGTGACGAGCACGACCGCACAGGGCCGATCCTTCACGCCCTCTTCCCGCCCGATCAACGCTTCGCCGCTCCAGAGGTAGGAGTAGCGTATGACCATGCCGGCCAGGGGTGCCGGCCACGTCATGTCGCAGGGTTCCAGTCCTTCAGCTCTTCGTTGAGATAGTCATACTCTTCCGGCACTCGCTGCTGCATGATCTCTTCGAATTCTTCGTCGGAGAGATCCTCAACCCTGACGACCCTGCGATCACGACGTCTCATTCGCTCATATTCATCACTCGATATCACGACGAGACGGTCGCGGCCGTTCTTGGTAATGGTGACGGGCTCAACCAGAGCCTTGTCAGTCAGCGTGCCATAGTTCTTGATGAACTCGGCGGAGGAGACTTTCATCATGCGAATTCTCCGAAAGTGTCGAATGTTTCGCATTCTATCATGACAGCAAACCTTCTTCTATCATGCCATCGATAGAAATTTCCTATCAACTAACGAATCCCCGTTATTGATTTCGTCGCGGCTGGCCCGCATCATGGTCGCAGAGACAGCACCGACAGGGTTCCGGTTCTGCCATCAATTTTCCCGAGACTGTGATAGACTGCGCCGCGCCGACCTTGGGGTCGCGAGGCCTTGAAACTGCCGCAGCGGCGGCTGGTGGAGGCAAGGATGAATGTCCACGTGAAGGACGACGTGAGCGGGCAGGTGCTCAGGATCGTCGGCGAACTCAAGGCGCTGGAGGGTCCGCTTCTGCCGATCCTGCATGCCGTGCAGGAAGAGTTCGGCTACGTCCCCGAAGCCGCCCTGCCGTTGATCGCCGCGGAGCTGAACCTCTCGCGCGCCGAAGTTCACGGCGTCGTCACCTTCTACCACGAATTCCGCAACCACCCGGCCGGGAAGCACGTCGTGCGCATCTGTCGCGCCGAGGCCTGCCAGTCGATGGGCGGGCGCGAGATCGCCGACCATGCCTGCCGCGAGCTCGGTCTCGACTGGCACGGCACGACGCCGGATGGCCGCGTGACGCTGGAACCGGTCTATTGCCTCGGCCTCTGTTCCACCGCGCCGTCGGCCCAGATCGACGGCGAGCTGCACGGCCGGCTCGACACCGGGACGCTCTCCGCTCTCATCAAGGAGGTGCGCCAGTGATGACACGGATTTTCGTCCCCCGCGATTCCGCGGCGCTGGCCGTCGGCGCCGAGCGCGTCGTCAAGGCCCTCCAGGCAGAGATCGCCGCACGCGGGCTCGATGCCGTCATCGTCCGCAACGGATCCCGCGGCATGCACTGGCTGGAAGTGCTCGTCGAGGTCGAGACGCCGATCGGTCGCATCGCCTATGGGCCGGTGGCCGCCAAGGACGTTCCGGGCCTCGTCGATGCCGGCCTCGTCGAGGGCAAGCCGCATGCGCTCTGTCTCGGCCTGACCGAGGAAATCCCGTTCTTCAAGGGCCAGACTCGCCTGACCTTCGCCCGCTGCGGCATCACCGATCCGCTCTCGCTTGCCGACTATCGGTCGCTGGGCGGACTGAAAGGCCTCGAACGCGCGCTCGGCATGTCCGGTGGCGATGTCGTCAAGGAAGTGACGGACTCCGGCCTGCGCGGTCGTGGCGGCGCGGGCTTCCCGACCGGCATCAAGTGGAAGACCGTGCATGACGCCGCCGGCCCGCAGAAATACATCGTCTGCAATGCCGACGAGGGCGATAGCGCGACCTTCGCCGACCGGATGATCATGGAGGGCGACCCCTTCGTGCTGATCGAGGGCATGGCGATCGCGGGCATCGCGGTGGGCGCCACCAAGGGCTACATCTACACGCGCTCGGAATACCCGAACGCCATCCTGATCATGCGCGAGGCGATCGAGATCGCGCGGGCATCAGGCGTTCTCGGCCCCTCGGTGATGGGTTCCGGCAAGACCTTCGACATGGAGGTCCGTGTCGGCGCGGGCGCCTATGTCTGCGGCGAGGAAACCGCACTGCTCAACTCGCTCGAAGGCAAGCGCGGCATCGTCCGCGCCAAGCCGCCGCTGCCGGCGCTGCAGGGCTTTCTCGGCCGGCCGACCGTCGTCAACAACGTGATCTCGCTCGCCTCCGTGCCCGTGATCATGGAAAAGGGCGCCGCCCACTACAAGGATTTCGGCATGGGCCGCTCGCGCGGTACGATCCCGATCCAGATCGCCGGCAACGTCAAGCATGGCGGCCTCTATGAAGTCGCCTTCGGCTTGACGCTCGGCGAGATCGTCAACGATATTGGCGGCGGCACCGCCACCGGCCGCCCGGTCAAGGCGGTGCAGGTCGGCGGCCCGCTCGGCGCCTATTTCCCTGTTACGCTGTTCGACACGCCCTTCGACTACGAGGCCTTTGCGGCGAAGGACGGCCTGATCGGACATGCCGGCATCACCGTGTTCGACGACAGCGCCGACATGCTGGCCCAGGCGCGCTTCGCCTTCGAATTCTGCGCGGTCGAATCCTGCGGCAAGTGCACGCCCTGCCGCATCGGCTCGACGCGCGGTGTCGAGGTGATGGACAAGATCGCCCAGGGCATCGAGCCCGAGAAGAACCTCGCGCTGGTCACCGATCTCTCGAACACGATGAAGTTCGGCTCGCTCTGCGCGCTGGGCGGCTTCACGCCCTATCCGGTCATGAGCGCCATCAACCATTTCCCGGATGATTTCCGTCCACAGGTGATGCGGGAGGCGGCGGAATGAATATCGTGACCGCTGCTACCCCCCTCTGTCCTGCCGGACATCTCCCCCTCAAGGGGGGAGATCCGATGCAGCACTCGCTCGCCTCCATCTTCGATACAGCAGTTCTCAGCACTCGGCCCTTCTTGGGGCACAGAGCGCGCTCCCTGCGGATCTCCTCCCTTGAGGGGGAGATGTCCGGCAGGGCAGAGGGGGGTATTCCCACCCTCCGTCACTCAAATATTCTTCGGAGGTAATCATGGGTCTCGTCCACGAAATCGACTACGGCACGCCCGCCTCGAAATCCGAGACCATGGTGACGCTGACCATCGACGGTCGCGAAATATCGGTGCCTGAGGGCACCTCGATCATGCGTGCCTCGATGGAGGCCGGCATCCAGGTGCCGAAGCTCTGCGCCACCGACATGGTCGACGCCTTCGGCTCCTGCCGCCTCTGTCTCGTCGAGATCGAGGGCCGCAACGGCACGCCCGCCTCCTGCACCACGCCTGTCGCGCCCGGCATCAAGGTCCACACCCAAACCGGCCGGCTCAAGGACATCCGCAAGGGCGTGATGGAGCTCTATATCTCCGACCATCCGCTCGACTGTCTGACCTGTGCGGCCAACGGCGACTGCGAATTGCAGGACATGGCCGGGGCCGTCGGCCTGCGCGACGTGCGCTACGGCTATGAAGGCGACAACCACGTCAAGGCGCGCAAGGACGGCGCGCTCAACATGAAGTGGATGCCGAAGGACGAATCGAACCCGTACTTCACCTACGATCCGTCGAAGTGCATCGTCTGCTCGCGCTGCGTCCGCGCCTGCGAGGAAGTGCAGGGAACCTTCGCGCTGACCATCGAGGGCCGCGGTTTCAATTCGCGTGTGTCGCCGGGCATGCACGAGCAGTTCCTGGCCTCGGAATGCGTCTCCTGCGGCGCCTGCGTCCAGGCCTGCCCGACCGCGACCTTGACCGAAAAGTCGGTGATCGCGATCGGCCAGCCCGAGCATTCCGAAGTCACGACCTGCGCCTATTGCGGCGTCGGCTGCTCCTTCAAAGCCGAGATGCGCGGCGAGGAACTCGTCCGCATGGTACCGTGGAAGGACGGCAAGGCCAATCGCGGCCACTCCTGCGTCAAGGGCCGCTTCGCCTATGGCTATGCCACCCACAAGGACCGCATCCTCAATCCGATGATCCGCGAGAAGATCTCGGACCCGTGGCGCGAAGTGAGCTGGGAAGAGGCGCTGGCGCATACGGCCAACGAGTTCCGCCGCATCCAGTACCAGTATGGCCGCGACTCGATCGGCGGCATCACCTCGTCGCGCTGCACGAACGAGGAGACCTATCTGGTGCAGAAGCTGATCCGCTCTGGCTTCCGCAACAACAATGTCGACACCTGCGCCCGCGTCTGCCATTCGCCCACCGGGTACGGCCTCGGCCAGGCCTTCGGCACCTCGGCCGGCACGCAGGATTTCGATTCGGTGGAGCATACCGATGTCGTGATCGTCATCGGTGCCAACCCGACCGAAGGTCACCCGGTCTTCGGCTCGCGCCTCAAGAAGCGCCTGCGCCAGGGCGCGAAACTGATCGTCATCGATCCCAGAAAGACCGAGATCGTCTCCTCGCCACACGTCAAGGCCGACTACCACCTGCCGCTGATGCCGGGCACCAACGTCGCCGTCGTCACCGCGCTCGCCCATGTCATCGTCACCGAGGGCCTCTATGACGAAGCCTTCATCCGCGAGCGTTGCGACTGGTCGGAATTCCAAGATTGGGCCGAATTCGTCTCCGAAGAGCGCCATAGCCCGGAAGCGATCCAGATGTATTCCAAGGTCGATCCGGAACTGATCCGGGGTGCGGCCCGCCTGTTCGCCCGCGGCGGCAATGGCGCCATCTATTACGGCCTCGGCGTCACCGAGCACAGCCAGGGCTCGACGACGGTCATGGCGATCGCCAACCTCGCCATGGCGACCGGCAATATCGGCCGCAAGGGCGTCGGCGTGAACCCGCTGCGCGGCCAGAACAATGTCCAGGGTTCCTGCGACATGGGCTCGTTCCCGCATGAGCTGCCGGGCTACCGCCACATTTCCGACGACGCCACCCGCGCGATCTTCGAGAAGCTCTGGGGCGTCGAGCTCAACAAGGAGCCGGGGCTGCGCATCCCCAATATGCTGGACGCCGCCGTCGACGGCTCGTTCAAGGGCATCTACATTCAGGGCGAAGATATTCTGCAGTCCGACCCCGACACCAAGCATGTCTCGGCCGGCCTGGCTGCCATGGAATGCGTGGTCGTGCAGGATCTCTTCCTCAACGAAACCGCCAACTACGCCCATGTCTTCCTGCCGGGCTCGACCTTCCTTGAGAAGGACGGCACGTTTACCAATGCCGAGCGCCGCATCAACCGCGTCCGCAAGGTCATGACGCCAAAGAACGGCTATGCCGACTGGGAAGTGACGCAGAACCTCGCCAACGCGATGGGCCTCAACTGGACCTATAGCCATCCGTCCGAGATCATGGACGAGATCGCGGCGACCACGCCATCCTTCGCGCTCGTCTCCTACGACTATCTCGAGAAGATGGGCTCGGTGCAGTGGCCGTGCAACGAGAAGGCGCCCGAGGGTTCGCCGATCATGCATGTCAACGGCTTCGTCCGGGGCAAGGGCAAGTTCATCCGCACGGAATATGTCGCGACCGACGAAAAGACCGGACCGCGTTTTCCCCTTCTGCTCACCACCGGCCGCGTGCTCTCGCAGTACAATGTCGGCGCCCAGACCCGCCGCACCGGCAACACCGCCTGGCATGCGGAGGACCGGCTCGAGATCCATCCGCACGACGCCGAGAACCGCGGCATCCGCGATGGCGACTGGGTGCGGCTGCAGAGCCGCGCCGGCGAAACCTCGCTCCGGGCGCTGATAACGGACAAGGTGGCGCCGGGCGTCGTCTATACGACCTTCCACCATCCGGACACCCAGGCCAACGTCATCACCACGGACTTCTCCGACTGGGCGACCAACTGCCCGGAATACAAGGTGACGGCGGTGCAGGTGGCACCTTCCAACGGCCCGTCGGAATGGCAGGAGGAGTATAACGAGCTCGCCCGTCAGTCCCGCCGGATCGTGGGCAAGCTGGAAGCGGCGGAGTAACGTTTTGACTGCGCGCGTGGCCCACCCCCCTCTGCCCTACCGGGCATCTCCCCCTCAAGGGGGGAGATTGGAAAGAGGCAGGGAGATCGCCCCGAATTCACGTCGCATGCTGAGCAACGATCGTTCGAGATGGACGGACAAGGTGCTGCATCAAATCTCCCCCCTTGAGGGGGAGATGCCCGGCAGGGCAGAGGGGGGTATCCTTCATGTCTGAGACCTCCCGCCGCGTACCCGAAACCGTGTACCGCAACCGCGCCCTGTCCGAGGGCCACCGCACGGTGGCCGAAGAATCCGCCATCGCACTCAGTTACGGCGGCTCCACCGAAGCCGTGATGATGGCGACGCCCGCCGATCTCGAGGACTTTGCCATCGGCTTCTCCCTCTCGGAAGGCATCATCGACACCGTCGATGAAGTCACCGGCGTCGAAATCCTCGAAGCCTCCGGCGGTATCGACCTGCAGATCGGTCTTCGCGACGATGTCGATCGCGCGCTCCGCGTTCGCCGCCGGGCAAAAGCCGGTCCCGTCGGCTGTGGCCTTTGCGGCGTCGAATCGATCGAGGAGGCGCTGAAGCCGGCCGCCGACGTTTCGCAAGTTTCCGTTCACCTTACAGCCGGCGATATATCGGCGGCGATGCGTGAGCTCTCGGCCAACCAGCCGCTCAATGCCGCGACGCGGGCCGTCCACGCCGCCGGCTTCTATATCCCGGGCAAGGGCATGATCGCCGTCCGCGAGGATGTCGGCCGGCACAATGCGCTCGACAAGCTGATCGGTCACCTCGCCCGCAGCGGCATATCAGGCGGCGACGGTGCCGTGATCATGACCTCGCGCCTCTCGGTCGAGCTCATCCAGAAGACGGCAAAGCTCGGCTGCGGCCTGCTGATCGGCATCTCCGCCCCCACGGCGATGGCCATCGACATGGCGAGCCGTGCCGGCATGACGCTGGTCGCTCTTGCGCGCGGCGAGGACTACGAGATTTTCACCGGCTTCGACCGGATCGTGACAGGGACTGACGCCGATGCAGCATGACGCCAAGATCATCCGGATGGCCAACCAGATCGCCACCTTCTTTCTCTCGCAGCCGGAAGAGGTCCGCGCGGCCGGCGTGTCGAACCACATCAACAAGTTCTGGGAACCGCGCATGCGTCGCCAGTTCTTCGACGTCGTCGACGCCGGTGGCGAGGGCCTGCTGCCGTTGGTCATCGAGGCGGCCCGGCAGGTCAACCGGCCGGAACCGGTCGCACAGAGCGTCTGAGCCCGCACCGTTGGCGGCCCGAGGAGGGCGGCCGCCTGGCAGGTGACCGGCATCGCCAGCCGTGCCGATCATGTGATCGCCCTGCCGCGCGCCGGCGCTTGCCAGCGTCGCGAAGCTGTGCCTTTCTTTTGTGCCGGCTTTCGGCGGTCGAGAGGGATTGTTCATGGCCCAGCAAGTTATCAGCACCACGATTTCGGCGGCGAGCGGCAGCGCGGTCACGCTGAGCACCGATGACGCCGACCTGCGCGTCACATCGACCGGCGAGATCGAGAGCATCCAGGCCGACGGCATCAAGGGCAGCCTGTCGAACCAGGACGTGATCATCGAAGGCAAGGTCACCGCCGCATGGTCCGCCGTGGCGCTCGGTATGAGGACGACGAGCACCACGGCCAACACGGTCGTCGTCGAGGCGACCGGCGACGTGCATGGCGGTATCTATGGCGTGGTGTTGCAGGGCACCCAGATGAGCGTCGACAACCGCGGCACCATCGACAGCGACGACACAGGCGTCGCGTTCCTGAGCACCGGTACCGGCGCCTCGTCGCTCGTCAATTCCGGCACGATCACAGGCGCCGCCACAGGCGTCTCCTTCTCAGGCACCGAGAGCTTCACCTTCACCAACAGCGGTCTTGTCGACGCCGGATCCCACTTGGCCTTCACGGTCTCCGGCACCACCACCGGCAATGTCACCATCATCAACACCGGCCGGATCGTCGGCAGCATCGCGCTCGGCGAGGGAGACGACGTCTTCGACGGTTCGGCCGGCACGATCAAGGGCGGCATCCTTTTCGGCGGTGACGGCGACGACACGCTGATCGGCGGCTCCAACGGCGACGGGATCATCGGCGACCTCGGACGGGACATCCTAACGGGGGGTGGCGGCGCTGACATTTTCCTTTTCGACGGGTCGACCGAGAGCAGCCCGGCCAAGAAGCTGATGGATCAGATCACCGATTTCTCGCAAAGGAAGGGTGACACGATCGATCTTTCGGGCATCGACGCCAAAACCGGCGGCAGCAGCAACGACACGTTCCGGTTCATCGGCGACGACGATTTCCATCAGCGCCAGGGCGAGCTGCGCTATGAGATCGGAAACGGCAGGACCTTCGTCTATGGCGACTACGACGGCGACGGCAAGGCGGATTTCGGTATCCTGCTGGTGGGTGAGATCGACCTGAAGAAGAGCGATTTCGTGCTCTGATCCGCCGGCATCGGTTCAGGTGCGGACTTGCGGCGGCCGCGGCCAGCGACCTTATTGCCGTCCCCTGAAAGTGGTGGTAAAGCACGAACTATGAGCAAGCGTGCGTCAAAGAAGTTCTTCTACGTGCTGCAGGACCGCAAGCGCCTGCCGCAGCGTTTCTTTGCTGCCCTGTCCGGCCGCGCAACCGCGCATCTCTAGGTGTGCCGCCGTCGGCCTTGCGCCGGTCCGCATCTGCACATCCCTCTTCAATTCCATCAACCGGTGACATCCCATGAGCGCACCCCGCACCCTCTATGACAAGATCTGGGACGACCATGTCGTCGATCAGCAGCCCGACGGCACCTGTCTTCTCTATATCGACCGCCACCTCGTGCACGAAGTGACGAGCCCGCAGGCCTTCGAAGGCCTGCGCATGGCGCATCGCAAGCTCCGCGCGCCTGAAAAGACGCTCGCGGTCGTCGACCACAACGTGCCGACCACGCTGGACCGCTACGAGGGCATCAAGAACGAGGAGAGCCGCATCCAGGTCGAGGCGCTCGCCCAGAATGCCGCCGAATTCGGTGTCGAATACTATTCGGAGCATGACAAGCGCCAGGGCATCGTCCACATCGTCGGCCCCGAGCAGGGCTTCACGCTGCCGGGCATGACCATCGTCTGCGGCGACAGCCATACCTCCACGCACGGTGCCTTCGGGGCGCTGGCGCATGGCATCGGCACGTCGGAAGTCGAGCATGTGCTCGCGACCCAGACGCTGATCCAGAAGAAGGCCAAGAACATGCTGGTCCGCGTCGACGGCCAGCTGCCGCCCGGCGTCACCGCCAAGGACATTATCCTCGCCATCATCGGCGAGATCGGCACCGCGGGCGGCACGGGCCACGTGATCGAATTCGCCGGCGAGGCGATCCGCGCGCTCTCCATGGAAGGCCGCATGACCGTCTGCAACATGACGATCGAGGGCGGCGCCCGCGCCGGCCTGATCGCCCCCGACGAGAAGACCTTCGAATATATCAAGGGCCGGCCGCGCGCGCCCCAGGGTGCCGCCTTCGACCAGGCCGTCGAATACTGGAAGACGCTGAAGACGGACGAAGGCGCGCATTACGACCGCGTCGTCGTGCTCGATGCCGCAAACCTCCCGCCGATCGTCTCCTGGGGTTCGTCGCCCGAGGACGTGATCTCGGTCCAGGGCGTGGTGCCCAATCCCGACGAGATCGCCGACGAGAACAAGCGGACATCCAAGTGGCGGGCGCTCGACTATATGGGCCTCAAGCCCGGCACGCCGATCACCGACATCGAAATCGACCGCGTCTTCATCGGCTCCTGCACCAATGGCCGCATCGAGGACCTGCGCGCGGTCGCCAAGGTGGTCGAAGGCAAGACCGTCGCCCCGACCGTGAACGCCATGATCGTCCCGGGGTCCGGCCTCGTGAAGGAACAGGCCGAGGCCGAAGGTCTCGACAAGATCTTCAAGGCTGCCGGTTTCGAGTGGCGCGAGCCGGGTTGCTCGATGTGCCTCGCCATGAACGACGACCGGTTGAAGCCGGGCGAGCGCTGCGCCTCGACCTCGAACCGCAATTTCGAGGGGCGGCAGGGCTTCAAGGGCCGCACGCACCTCGTGTCGCCGGCCATGGCCGCGGCGGCGGCGATCGCCGGACATTTCGTCGATATCCGCGACTGGAAGTGATCCATCGGCGGGTCTGAATGCTTGATCGGGCGGCCCCTGGCCGCCCTTTTTCGATGCTGCGCGCGGATAGGGCCGGCTATGCCCGTTACCGCAGGTGCAGATGCGCTTCGATGGCGGCGGCGATGAACGCCTTGCGGGCCTCGTCCGGACCGGCGGCATCATCGAGAACGCGGGCGCAGGCAGACTCCGCGTTTCTGAAGCGGCTGCCGTCATGGCTCGGCCAATGGTGCTGCAGGACGTCCTGTGCTTGCCGCACGCTTCTCACGCTTCGCAGAATATGCGTGTCGGGATCCTCGACGGCAATTGCAGGAGTCCATGTCGTTTTCTTCATGACATTCACCTCCTTCTGCTTGGACGCGTATTGTCCGCCTGACGGGCGGTCGCGTCACCCCGAACTATGAGCAATGGTTGACGAAGCGTCACGAGCCGCCGGGGACGTGCCAATTCCGGACATCAGAAGCTCGCCTTCAGCGGATCGGGGCCGATTCGCGCCGTGGTATCGTCGAGCCCGTCAAGCTTGCGCATCGCCTCGGCATCCAGCGCGAAGTCGAACACGTCGAAGTTCTCCGCGATGCGCGACGGCGTAACCGATTTCGGAATGACGATCAGTCCGTTCTGCAGATGCCAGCGGACGATGATCTGGGCCGCGGACCGGCCGAGCGCCTTGGCGACGTCGCCGACGACAGGATTGGTCAGGAGATGGCCCTGGCCCAGCGGGCTCCAGCATTCAGTGCGGATCCCGAGCCGGTCGTGGACGGCTCGCAAGGCCGACTGCTGAAAGTCCGGATGCAGCTCGATCTGGTTGATAACGGGGGTGACGCCGGTATCGCCGATGATGGCCTCGAGATGCGGCTCGGCGAAATTCGAAACGCCGATCGAGCGCGCCCGGCCCTCGTCGCGGAGCCTCACCAGCGCCTTCCAGGTCTCCCGATACTTGCCGCGCTGCGGCGAGGGCCAGTGGATGAGATAGAGATCGACATAGTCGGTGCCGAGTCGCTTCAGGCTGGCCTCGCAGGCGCGGAGCGTGCTGTCGAAGCCCTGGTCCTCGTTCCACACCTTGGTCGTCAGGAAGATGTCGCCGCGGTCGAGGCCGGAGGCGCGCATGCCCTCGCCGACGCCTTGCTCGTTGCCATAGACGGCAGCGGTGTCGACATGGCGATAGCCGGCGTCGAGCGCCGCGCGGACGGCCGTGACCGCCGTGTCGTTGGGCGTCTGCCAGACACCGAGGCCGATCTGCGGAATCGACCGGCCGTCGTTGAAACTGATGAAGGATTGGTCGGGCATGGATGTCTCCGGGAACTCAGGCGCGACAAGGCCGCGCGAAAAAAGGCAGGATAAAGCGGAGCAACGCCGCGCGGGATTGCATATAGGTCATATCGGCGGGATTGTTACCGGCGTCCGGCAAATTCCTGCCGGCGCCCATAGTCCCCGATCGCCGCCCGAGACCATCGAAAGCAGGATCGCTCATGTCAAAGCGTCTCGTTCTTCTCCGGCATGCCAAATCCTCCTGGGCGGAGGCGCTGCCCGACCATGACCGGCCGCTCGCCGAGCGCGGCCGGAAGGCGGCACCGGTCATGGCACGCTTCCTCGCCGGACGCGGCATCCGGCCGGACCTGGTGCTGGTGTCGAGTGCCGTCAGGACGCAAGAGACCTGGGCGCTGATGGCGCCTGCGCTGGAGACCGGCATCAGGCGCGACGAAGAAAGGCTCTACGAGGCCCCGGCGGAGCAATTGCTGGCTCTGCTGCAGGAGACGTCCGACGCGGTGGGGACGCTGATGGTGATCGGTCACAATCCGGGCCTCGAGGAACTCGCCCGCATGCTGATCAAGGACGGCGATGCGGCGGCGATCGCGCGGCTTTACGAGAAGTTCCCGACCGCGGCGGTGGCCCTGCTGGACATACCGGTCGCGAGCTGGAAGGACCTCGCGCCCCAGAGCGCCCGTCTGGTGCTCTTCGAAACGCCGAAGTCGGTCAGATGACCTCGACCACCGTCTCCGGCCCGATCAGCGGCAGAAGACGCCGCATATCCCTGACCGAGATCGCGATGCAGCCCTGTGTCGGCTTGTAGCCGGGCTTTGCGCAATGGAAGAAAATCGCCGAGCCGAGATTTCGGCGGCGGCTGGTGATATTCCAGTCGAGCACGAGACAGATGTCGTAGAGCCCGTCCCCGCGCAGCATCTCCTCGTGGCTCGGACGGAAGGGGCTGCGGACCGGACGGTTGTAGTTGGCGTCATCGGGGGCGTCGCACCAGAGCATGCAGGACCTCGCGGGGATCATCGGGATCCGGTTGGCAAGCGGGCCGGCCAGACGATCGCGCCTGTAATAGCCGTAGAGCACCCGCATGGCAGCGATCGGCGTGCCGCCGTCGCCCTCCCGCTTCCGGCTGGTCGATCCGCTCCGGCCGAGCGCTGCCGGAAAGATCAGGTTGCCGGCCTGGACGATCGCCCGGCGCCGATCGCGCGGCGCGCGCCGCACCACAATTTTCCCGACAATCCGAGGACTCATGTGAACATCCGTCCAATCTGCTGCGGGCACCGCCGCGTAAAAGAGGCGTAACCCTTGTGTTGAACTGCAAATCTGGCATACCAATCCTTGAAATCTTGCGAAATCGGAAGTCAGGGGACAATGACAGCCCGCACCATTCTGCTTGTGGACGACGATGCGGACCTGCGCGAGACTCTCGTCGAACAGCTTGGCATGTACGAGGAATTCACCATCCTGGAGGCGGCCAGCGCGGGTGCCGGGATTTCGACGGCCCGCGACAGCCATGTCGACGTTCTGATCATGGATGTCGGTCTGCCCGACATGGATGGCCGCGAAGCGGTCAAGCTGCTGCGCAAGGGCGGTTTCAAGGCACCGATCATCATGCTGACCGGGCACGACACCGACGCCGATACCATTCTCGGCCTTGAGGCCGGCGCCAATGACTATGTCACCAAGCCCTTCCGCTTCGCCGTGCTGCTTGCCCGCATCCGGGCGCAGCTGCGGCAGTACGAGCAGAGCGAGGATGCGACCTTCAATGTCGGGCCCTACATCTTCAAGCCGGCGCAGAAGCTTCTGACCGACGCGGACGGAAAGAAGATCCGCCTGACCGAAAAGGAAGCGTCTATCATCCGCTACCTGTTCCGCGCCGGCCAGAAGGCGGTCACCCGCGACGAGCTTCTCGAAGAGGTCTGGGGCTACAATTCCGGCGTTACCACACACACGCTCGAAACCCATGTCTATCGGCTCCGGCAGAAGATCGAGAAGGACCCGTCCAACGCCGAGATCCTGGTCACCGAAAACGGCGGCTACAAGATCATTCCCTAGGACGTGAAATGGGCCTGCGCGAAGACATAGCGATCCTGCAGGGGCTGTCGATCTTTGATGGCCTGTCGGAGGATCATTTGCGCCTGCTGGCTTTCGGCGCCGAGCGCCGCCGCCTGGAGCCAGGCCACGTCCTGTTCCGCGAGGGGGCAGCGGCGGACGGCGCCGTCGTGGTGCTGAGCGGCCGGATCCAGCTGACCCGCGACCTGCCCTCGGGGCCCGACCAGTATATCGGCGAGGCGGGCCCGGGATCGATGCTGACAGAGATCGCCATGATCTCGGAAGCGTCGCGCCATTTCACCGCATCGGCGGCGACCGACAGCGAAGTCATGCGCATCAGTCGCGTGCTCTTCCACCGCATGCTGGCGGAATATCCGGAAGTGGCGCTCGCCACCGAGCGGCGGCTGCGGGAGAACTTCACCCGCCTGACGGGTGCACTCGCCACCGTCACCACGCGGCTTGGCTCCTGAGCCGGATTTCTGGACCCATCGCAGCTTGCAATTCCACTGGAAATTGACATTGTTTCCTGTGACGAAAGATCGGGAAAGAAGATGGCCAAGAACGACAAACCCGACGGCGCGCCGACAGGCTCAATCCCCTACCAGGACCCCCATGCCGTCCGCGACGTCAGGGTCAACAATCTCGAAATGGCGATCGGTCACGAGGTGCGGACGCTGCGCAAGAGCCTCGGCATAACCGGCTCCGACCTCGCCAGCGCCACTGGCATTTCGCTCGGCATGCTGTCGAAGATCGAGAATGGCAACACGTCGCCCTCCCTGACCACCCTGCAGGCCCTTGCCCAGGCACTGGGCGTGCCTGTCACCGCCTTCTTCCGCCGCTTCGAGGAGGTACGCAACGCGACCTTCGTCAAGGCGGGCGAAGGTGTGGAACTCGAACGCCGTGGCACCCGCGCCGGCCATCAATACAATCTCCTCGGCCATATCGGCCAGAATGCGTCGGGCGTGGTGGTCGAGCCCTATCTGATCACGCTGACGGCGGATTCCGACGTCTTCCCGACCTTCCAGCACGAAGGGCTTGAATTCCTCTACATGCTGGAAGGCAAGGTGCGATACCGCCACGGCGACAGGCTCTATCTGATGGAACCGGGCGACAGCCTGTTTTTCGACGCCGATGCGCCGCACGGCCCGGAAGTGCTCGAGGTGCTTCCGGCGCGCTACCTGTCGATCATCTGCTATCCGGAAAAGAGCCGAGCTCGGTAAATTTTATTTCATGAGAGTTGAAACTCTTTCTTGAGAGTGATAGCACTGGATGCGTTAGCGAGGCATCCATGGCACGACAGCTCATCTCGACCGGCTCCCCCTTCGAAAAGACCGCGGGCTATTCGCGCGCCGTCTCCGACGGCGACTTCTGCTGGGTCGCCGGCACGACCGGATATGACTATACGACCATGACCATGCCGGACGCGGTCGAGGACCAGACGCGCAATGCCATGGAGACGATCGCCGGAGCGCTGTCCGAGGCAGGCTTCGGGCTGACCGATGTCGTGCGCGCCAACTACTACATCACCGATGCGGCCTATGTGGACCGCGTCTTCCCGATTCTCGGCAGCTATTTCGGCGATATCAGGCCGGCGGCCACGATGATCGTCTGCGGCCTGAACAAGCCCGAAATGAAGATCGAGATCGAAGTGACGGCGCGCAAGCGCCCAGCCTGAACAGGTGACCCATGTGCGGAATTGCAGGCCTATTTCTCAAGGACAGGACGCTGGAGCCGGACCTCGGCCGGATGCTGTCGGACATGCTCGTGACGCTGACCGACCGCGGACCCGACAGTGCCGGCATCGCCATCTACGGCGCGCCCGAGGCGGCAAGCGCCAAGATCACCGTGCAGTCGGCCGATCCCGGCCGTGATTTCGCCGAGATCGAACCGGCGCTCGGCCGCATCGGGCTCGCACCGCAGGTTCTCGTCAAGGACAGCCATGCCGTGGTGACGGTTCCGCGCGACCGGCTCGACGCCGCGCGCGATACGCTCGCGGCAATCGGCGGGATCCGCATCATGGGTTCGGGCGATGCGATCGAGATCTACAAGGAGACCGGCCTGCCGAAGGACGTGGTCTCCCGCTTTGCGATCCGGCAGATGTCCGGCAGCCACGGCATCGGCCATACCCGCATGGCGACGGAATCGGCGGTGACGACGCTCGGCGCCCATCCCTTCTCCACGGGACCCGACCAGTGCCTCGTGCATAACGGCTCGCTTTCGAACCACAACAACATCAGGCGCGAACTGGTCCGCTCGGGCATGAGCTTCGAGACAGAGAACGATTCCGAGGTCGCCGCCGCCTATCTCACAGCCGAGATGGCGCGCGGCAAGACACTCGGCCAGGCGCTCGAGGGCGCCGTCCGCGATCTCGACGGCTTCTTCACCTTCGTTGTCGGTACGCGCAACGGCTTCGGCGTGCTGCGAGACCCGATCGCCTGCAAGCCGGCTGTCATGGCCGAGACCGACCGCTTCGTTGCTTTCGGCTCCGAATACCGGGCGCTCGTCAACCTGCCCGGAATCGCTTCGGCCCGGGTCTGGGAGCCGGAGCCCGCCACCGTCTATTTCTGGGAACATTGAGCATGCCGGTGATCGACCTCTTGGAAACCTCGCTTCGCGACCTCAACGGCCAGCTGCACGCGGTCGGCTCGGGAGCTAATGACACGCATTTCGAGGTGAGCAACCCGAACGGCAGCCACTCTGTCGCCGTCGGCGTCGACCAGCCGGTCACGGTCGAAGTGCGCGGCTCGGTCGGTTATTACTGCGCCGGCATGAACGACGGTGCCACTATCACCGTGCACGGCTCCGCCGGGCCAGGGGTCGCCGAGAACATGATGAGCGGCACGGTGCGCATCAAGGGCGACGCCAGCCAATATGCCGGCGCGACGGGACGCGGCGGGCTGCTGGTCATCGAGGGTAATGCGGCCTCGCGCTGCGGCATCTCGATGAAGGGCATCGACATCGTTGTCCACGGCAATATCGGCCACATGTCGGCCTTCATGGCGCAATCGGGCAATCTGGTCGTGCTGGGTGAAGCCGGCGACGCCCTGGGGGACTCGCTTTATGAGGCGCGCCTCTTCGTACGTGGGCCCGTGAAGAGCCTCGGGGCCGACTGCGTGAAGAAGGAGATGCGGCCGGAGCATCTCGACCTGCTGCAGGACCTCCTCGACCGTGCCGGCGTGACCGGCGTCCGGCCCGAGGAATTCAGCCGCTACGGCTCGGCGCGCAAGCTCTACAATTTCAACATCGACAATGCCAATCAGTATTGAGGCGGCGATGGCGCAAGGAATCATGCCCCTCACCAAGTTCGTCCAACCAATCGCCTTCGGCTCTTGGGGACTTCCTATCCTCTCCCACAAGGGGAGAGGTAGACCCGCGGCGCTCGCAGCGCCTCAAGCGAAGGCGGTGAGCGTGGCACCCTACCTCTCCCCTTGTGGGAGAGGATACGCAGGCCGGGTGAGCATAGCGAACCCCTGGCCGAAGTTGGTGAGGGGTGAACCCCGCCCATTCCAAATCACGACAAAGGCCGGTTCATGACCTACCACAATCCGCCGACCACCCCCCGCAAGTCCTCGACCTTCGATGACTACACGCTGTCGGAGATCCGCCGGGCGGCCGCGACCGGGATCTACGACATCCGCGGCGGCGGCGCCAAGCGCAAGGTGCCGCATTTCGACGACCTGCTGTTCCTCGGCGCGTCGATCTCGCGCTATCCGCTCGAGGGCTATCGCGAGAGCTGCGGCACCAATGTCGTGCTCGGCTCGCGCTTCGCCAAGAAGCCGATCGAGCTCAAGATACCCATCACCATCGCCGGCATGAGCTTCGGTTCGCTGTCGGGTCCCGCCAAGGAGGCGCTCGGCCGCGGCGCCTCGCTCGCCGGTACCTCGACCACGACAGGCGACGGCGGCATGACCGAGGAAGAGCGCGGCCATTCCTCGATCCTCGTCTACCAGTACCTGCCCTCGCGCTACGGCATGAATCCGCGCGATCTCCGCCGCGCCGACGCGATCGAGGTCGTGGTCGGCCAGGGCGCCAAGCCGGGCGGTGGCGGCATGCTGCTCGGCCAGAAGATCTCCGATCGCGTCGCCGAAATGCGTACGCTGCCCAAGGGCATCGACCAGCGCTCCGCCTGCCGCCACCCCGACTGGACCGGCCCCGACGATCTCGAGATCAAGATCGGCGAACTGCGCGAGATCACCGACTGGCAGAAGCCGATCTATGTGAAGGTCGGCGGCGCGCGGCCCTATTACGACACCGCGCTTGCGGTCAAGGCGGGCGCCGATGTCGTCGTGCTCGACGGCATGCAGGGGGGGACGGCGGCGACGCAGGAAGTCTTCATCGAGAATGTCGGCCTGCCGACGCTCGCCTGCATCCGCCCGGCCGTGCAGGCACTCCAGGATCTCGGCATGCACCGCAAGGTCCAGCTCATCGTCTCGGGCGGCATCCGCTCCGGTGCCGATGTCGCCAAGGCGCTGGCACTCGGCGCCGACGCGGTGTCGATCGGCACGGCGGCGCTGGTTGCGATCGGCGACAACGATCCGCGCTGGGAGGCCGATTACAACGCGCTCGGCACGACGGCCGGCGCCTATGACGACTGGCACGAGGGCAAGGATCCGGCCGGCATCACAACGCAGGATCCGGAACTCGCCAGACGGCTCGACCCTGTCGCGGCCGGCCGCCGCCTCGCCAACTATCTCAAGGTCATGACACTCGAAGCACAGACCATCGCGCGGGCCTGCGGCAAGAACCATGTCCACAACCTCGAGCCGGAGGACCTCTGCGCATTGACCATCGAGGCGTCCGCCATGGCGCGGGTGCCGCTTGCCGGCACCGACTGGATCCCCGGAAAGGCCGGTTTCTGACATGGCGCACCACACGGCAAGGGTGGTCTGGGAACGGTCGCCCGGCGATCCGTTCGCCGGCAGCCGCTTCAGCCGTGCGCACAGCTGGACCTTCGATGGCGGCCTGACCGTGGCGGCATCCTCGTCGCCATTCGTCATTCCGCGCTACTCCGACCCTGCGGCGATAGACCCGGAAGAGGCCTTCGTCGCCAGCGTCTCCGCCTGCCACATGATGACCTTCCTGCACCTGGCCGCCAGGCGCGGGCTCGTCGTCGACCGCTACGAGGACATAGCGGAAGGCGAACTCACCAGGAACGAACTCGGCAAGCTGTGGCTGAGCCGGGTCACGCTCAGGCCGCGCATCCGCTGGGAGGGAGCGCTGCCCGAGAAAGCCATTCGGGAGGACTTGCACAGAACGGCGCATGAAGACTGCTTCATCGCCAACTCGGTCCGCAGCGAGATCCGCTGCGAGCCGATCGACGATTGAGAAGGAAGAATCCTTCGAACCGACAAGAACAGGGGAACTGCCATGACGATCGACCTCGAGGCCTGGGCGAAGGACCGGGCCGTCAAGTATTTCATGATCAGCTATACCGATCTCTTCGGTGCGCAGCGGGCGAAGCTGGTGCCGACCGCCGCTATCCGCGGCATGCAGGACGAGGGTGCTGGCTTCGCCGGCTTCGCGACCTGGCTCGACATGAGCCCGGCTCATCCCGACCTCTTCGCCAAGCCCGATCCGTCTTCCGTCGTCCAGCTGCCGTGGAAGAAGGAGACGGCATGGGTCGCGGCCGACTGCTGGATGGACGACCGGCTCGTCGCACAGGCACCGCGCAACACGCTGAAGCGGCTGGTTGGCGAGGCGGCCGCAAAGGGCTTGCGTGTCAAGACCGGCGTCGAAGCGGAGTTCTTCCTGACGATGCCGGACGGCTCGGCCATTTCCGACCCTGCCGACAATGCCGAGAAGCCCTGTTACGATCAGCAGGCGCTGCTTCGCCGCTACGACGTGATCGCCGAGATCTGCGACCACATGCTGGCGCTCGGCTGGAAGCCCTACCAGAACGACCACGAGGACGCCAACGGCCAGTTCGAGATGAACTGGGAATATGACGACGCCCTGGAAACCGCCGACAAGCACTCGTTCTTCAAGTTCATGGTCAAGTCGGTGGCCGAGAAGCACGGCCTGCGGGCGACCTTCATGCCCAAGCCCTTCAAGGGCCTGACCGGCAATGGCTGCCACTGCCACATTTCGGTCTGGGACCGTGACGGAACCACCAATGCCTTCGCCGACAAGGCGGCGCAGTTCGGCCTCTCCGCCGACGGCCGCCATTTCCTCGGCGGCATCATGAAACATGCGGCGGCGCTCGCCGCCATCACCAACCCGACCGTCAACTCCTACAAGCGGATCAACGCCCCACGCACCACGTCGGGCGCCACCTGGTCGCCCAACACCGTGACCTGGACGGGCAACAACCGCACCCATATGGTGCGCGTTCCCGGCCCCGGCCGGTTCGAACTCCGCCTGCCCGACGGCGCGGTCAACCCCTACCTCCTGCAGTCGGTAATCATCGCAGCGGGCCTCGACGGCCTCTCAAGCAAGGCCGATCCCGGTCCGCATTCCGATCTCGACATGTATGCCGAGGGCCATCTGGTCAAGGACGCCATCCGCCTGCCGCTCAACCTGCTCGACGCGCTGCGCGAATATGACGGCGACCCAGTCCTGAAATCGGCCATGGGCCCGGAATTTTCCGCCGCCTATCTCAAGCTCAAGCACGCGGAATGGAACGCCTATGCCGCCCATTTCACCGAATGGGAGCGCGCGAACACGCTTGATATATAAGCTTGGGCGGTGGCGGCCGCCGAGGGACAGCCGCAACCGGAAGGACGCCGCTGCCTGACGAAAACATAATTGATGCGGCGCACAAGTGCATGTCGTTCCCGGACCATTCCGGGACCGATCACATCAAATAGCATCAGGAATGTCAGGGCTTTCAGGACCGTCCCGGAATTATTTGCGACTCTTCCCGTTCAAGGGGCGACGGCCCCTTGCCACGTTTTTCGGTCGGGGATAAGGGCGGCGCGGAGCCCTATTCCGCAACGCAAAATTCGTGAGATGCGCGCATGAACGTCAAGTCTGAAAAGAGCTATGTCCTCACCGTCAGCTGTCAGTCAACCCGCGGCATCGTCGCGGCCATTTCGGGCTTTCTGGCTGACAAGGGGTGCTACATCATCGACTCCAGCCAGTTCGACGACCTGGAGACCGGCCTGTTCTTCATGCGCATCACCTTCACCAGCCAGGAGGGCGCATCGATCGAGGAGATCACCCGGGCCTTCGAGCCGGTGAAGACGAAGTTCGCGATGACGCACGAATTCCACGACAGCGACCACAAGATGAAGGTGTTGCTGATGGTGTCGCGCTTCGGCCACTGCCTCAACGACCTGCTCTACCGCTGGAAGATCGGCGCGCTGCCGATCGAGATCGTCGGCGTCGTCTCCAACCATTTCGATTACCAGAAGGTCGTGGTCAACCACGACATCCCCTTCCACCACGTCAACGTCACCAAGGCCAACAAGCCGCAGGCGGAGGCCCGCCTGATGGAGATCGTCGAGGGATCGGGCGCGGAACTGATCGTGCTCGCCCGTTACATGCAGGTTCTTTCCGATGAGGTCTGCAAGAAGATGAGCGGCCGGATCATCAACATCCACCACTCCTTCCTGCCGTCCTTCAAGGGCGCCAATCCCTACAAGCAGGCCTATGAGCGCGGCGTGAAGCTGATCGGCGCGACTGCCCATTACGTCACCGAGGACCTCGACGAAGGCCCGATCATCGAGCAGGACGTCGCCCGTATCACCCACGCCCAGTCGGCCTCCGACTATGTCTCGATCGGCCGCGACGTCGAGAGCCAGGTCCTGGCGCGCGCAGTCCATGCCCATATTCACCATCGGGTCTTCATGAACGGCAACAAGACGATCGTCTTCCCGGCAAGCCCCGGCTCCTACGCCTCCGAGCGCATGGGCTGAAACGACACGGGCGCCCGCGACATGCCCGCGCCGGCGGGCATGTCGCGCGTCGACTTTTTGACGAAAATCATGTAGGGTCAACATTCGGCTTCGGACATTTTCCGGCCGAACCTCGGAGCATGTCCGCAGCGATGATCAACCAGGAGGAGGTTACCCACGCATTGCCCGGCAAAAGGCGGCAAATCTCGCGCTTTACCCGGAAAGACCGGCCCGTTCTCGCCGACGGCAAAGCGATAGAAATGCGCCATTGACCACGTTCCACTCAGCGCATAGTTGTTCGATTGTCGCAAGATTGTTTTGGAGCGCGACGTGCGTGTGAATGATATTTTCCGCTATCTGGTGGCGATCGGGGAGGTTCCTCGGCGCGACCTGGCGATCAAGGAATTTGAGAAGCTTATCGATACGTTCGGTTACAAGTATTACTGCATCTTCCACGAACCGAAACCGATCGAAAACCCGGCCCAGCTGATTGTCGCAGCCAATTGGGAGCAGCGCTGGATCGAGCGCTATGTAGCCAAGAAATACATCGTCACCGACCCGACGATCAAATACCTCCTGCGGGCGAACCGGAGCTTCTCCTGGAAGCGGGCGGTCGATTCCTACCAGGGCCATCCGCATTACCGCCGGATGCAGAAGATGATGCAGGATGGCAAGGCGCATGGCCTGGTCTCCGGCCACATCTTTCCAGTCTTCGGCCGCAACGGGCTGATGGGGGCGACGACCCTCGGCGGGCCGACCGAGATCGAACTCTCTCCGGTCGAGGTGATGCTGCTCGAGACAGTGACGCGGATGACTTATTTCCGTCTGCTCGAATTCGAGGGCCTGGTCCACGCCGAACGCGTCGGCGACGGCCGGGACATCGTGTTGACGCATCGCGAGGTCCAGGCGCTGAGCAACATGGCCGACGGCAAGACGTCGCCCGAGATCGCCGAAGTGCTGAAAGTCGCCCCCACCACCATCGACTGGTATGGCGCAAGCGTGCAGGAGAAGCTGGAGGCGAACAACCGCATCCATGCCGTGGCGCTCGCCATCCGAAAGGGGCTCATTCCATGACATTCGCTCAGGCGGCCTGAAGCGGCCGACCTGCCGGCCCCACGGGGGCCGGCGGCGCGCCGGCCGAATATGACCGAATTGCGTCAAATCAAAATTGACTTTGCCGTGCACCGCGTTATGACTTTTCGCGAGTGCAATAATATTGCCGCCCCGCACAATATCTGGCGGAAAAAAGCTGACCGCAGTCGCGTTGCAGCCGCGATCCGCCGCGGGCTTACGGTTCATTGCGCCGGGGAGTTCAGTCTAGTCTGAGGAGCGCGGCCTTGCCGATCAAGAAGATACTGGTAGCCAACCGTTCGGAAATCGCCATCCGCATCTTCCGGGCGGCCAACGAGCTCGGGCTCAAGACGGTGGCGATCTGGGCGGAAGAGGACAAGCTGGCCCTCCACCGCTTCAAGGCCGACGAATCCTACCAGGTCGGCCGTGGGCCGCATCTGGAGCGCGACCTCGGACCGATCGAGAGCTATCTGTCGATCGACGAAGTCATCCGAGTCGCCAGGCTCTCTGGGGCGGATGCCATCCATCCCGGCTACGGCCTTCTCTCGGAGAGCCCGGAATTCGTCGATGCCTGCGATGCCGCCGGCATCACCTTCATCGGTCCCCGCCCTGCCACCATGCGCCAGCTCGGCAACAAGGTCGCCGCGCGCAATCTGGCGATCTCGATCGGCGTGCCGGTGGTCCCGGCGACCGATCCCCTGCCCGACGACGAGGCGGAGATCCATCGCCTCGCCGCCGGCATCGGCTATCCGGTCATGCTCAAGGCCTCCTGGGGCGGCGGCGGGCGCGGCATGCGCGCGATCCGCGACCCCAAGGACCTCATCCGCGAGGTCACCGAAGCCAAGCGCGAGGCCAAGGCCGCCTTCGGCAAGGACGAGGTCTATCTCGAAAAGCTCGTCGAGCGCGCCCGCCATGTCGAGAGCCAGATCCTCGGCGACACGCATGGCAATGTCGTGCATCTCTTCGAGCGCGACTGCTCGATCCAGCGCCGCAACCAGAAGGTCGTGGAGCGCGCACCCGCGCCCTACCTAACGGAGGCCCAGCGCCAGGAACTCGCGGGCTACTCGCTCAACATCGCCCGCTCGACCAACTATGTCGGCGCCGGCACGGTCGAGTATCTGATGGATGCCGACACCGGCAAGTTCTACTTCATCGAGGTCAATCCGCGCATCCAGGTCGAGCACACCGTCACCGAACAGGTGACCGGCATCGACATCGTCAAGGCGCAGATCCACATCCTCGACGGCTTCGCCATCGGCACGCCAGAATCGGGTGTTCCGAAGCAGGAAGACATCCGGCTGAACGGTCATGCCCTGCAGTGCCGCATTACGACCGAGGATCCCGAGCAGAACTTCATCCCCGACTATGGCCGCATCACCGCCTATCGCGGCGCGACCGGCTTCGGCATCCGGCTCGACGGCGGCACCGCCTATTCGGGCGCCGTCATCACCCGTTTCTACGATCCGCTGCTGGAAAAGGTCACCGCCTGGGCGCCGACTCCGATCGAAGCGATCAAGCGCATGGAGCGCGCGCTGCGCGAGTTCCGCATCCGCGGTGTCGCCACCAACCTGACCTTCCTGGAAGCGATCATCACGCATCCCGACTTCCAGAACAACAACTACACGACGCGCTTCATCGACACCACGCCCGAGCTCTTCGCGCAGGTCAAGCGTCAGGACCGCGCCACCAAGCTTCTGACCTATCTCGCCGACGTCACGGTCAACGGCCATCCCGAGGCCAAGGGCCGCGCCCGGCCCCCGAAGGATGCGGCCCTTCCCGTCGTGCCCTTCATCGACCAGCCGGTGGGCCCGGGCACCAAGCAGCTGCTCGACGAACTCGGGCCGAAGAAGTTCGCCGAATGGGTCGTCGCCCAGAAGCGCGTGCTGATGACCGACACGACGATGCGCGACGGCCACCAGTCGCTGCTCGCGACCCGCGTCCGCACCTTCGACATCGCCAATATCGCCTCGACCTACGCCAAGGCGCTGCCGAACCTCTTCTCGCTGGAATGCTGGGGCGGCGCCACCTTCGACGTCTCGATGCGCTTTCTCACCGAGGATCCGTGGGAGCGGCTGGCGCTGATCCGCGAGAACGCGCCCAACTTCCTCTTGCAGATGCTGCTGCGCGGCGCCAACGGCGTCGGCTACAAGAACTATCCCGACAACGTCGTGAAATACTTCGTCCGCCAGGCGGCGAAGGGCGGCATCGACCTCTTCCGCGTCTTCGACTGCCTGAACTGGGTCGAGAACATGCGCGTCTCGATGGAGGCGGTCGCCGAGGAGAACAAGCTCTGCGAGGCGGCGATCTGCTATACGGGCGACATCCTCAATTCCGGCCGCCCCAAATACGACCTGAAATACTATGTCAGCCTCGCCAAGGAACTGGAGGCGGCCGGCGCCCATATCATCGCGCTCAAGGACATGGCGGGGCTCCTGAAGCCCGAGGCGGCGCGGATGCTGTTCCGCGCGCTGAAGCAGGAAACCGCGCTGCCGATCCATTTCCATACCCATGACACGTCGGGCATTGCCGCCGCGACGGTGCTTGCCGCGGTCGAGGCCGGCGTCGACGTCGTCGATGCGGCGATGGATGCGCTCTCGGGCAACACCTCCCAGCCCTGCCTCGGCTCGATCGTCGAAGCGCTGAAGGGCTCCGAGCGCGACCCGGGCCTCGATCCCGCATGGATCCGCCGCATTTCGTTCTACTGGGAAGCGGTCCGCACCCAGTACGCGGCCTTCGAAAGCGACCTCAAGGGTCCGGCCTCGGAAGTCTATCTCCACGAAATGCCGGGCGGGCAGTTCACCAATCTGAAGGAGCAGGCGCGCTCGCTGGGTCTCGAAACCCGCTGGCACAAGGTCGCCCAGGCCTATGCCGACGCCAACCAGATGTTCGGCGACATCGTCAAGGTTACGCCCTCCTCCAAGGTCGTCGGCGACATGGCGCTGATGATGGTGAGCCAGGACCTCACCGTCGCCGATGTCGAGAACCCGGCCAAGGACATCGCCTTTCCCGACTCGGTCGTATCGATGCTGAAGGGCGATCTCGGCCAGCCCCCGGGCGGCTGGCCCGCCGCCCTGCAGAAGAAGGCCCTCAAGGGCGACACGCCCTACACGGTGCGTCCCGGCTCGCTTCTGCCGCCGGCGGACCTCGACAAGGAACGGTCGGAAATCGAGACCAAGCTCGAGCGCAAGGTCACGGACTTCGAATTCGCCTCCTACCTGATGTATCCCAAGGTTTTCACCGATTTCGCGGTCGCCGTCGATACCTATGGTCCGGTTTCGACCCTGCCGACGCCGGCCTATTTCTACGGGCTCGGGGCGGGCGAGGAGCTCTTCGTCGACATCGAGCGCGGCAAGACCCTCGTCATCATCAACCAGGCCCAGGGCGAGACGGATCAGAAGGGCATGGTGACCATGTTCTTCGAACTGAACGGCCAGCCGCGCCGCATCAAGGTTCCGGACCGCGCCCATGGCGCCTCGAACGGCGCGATCCGTCGCAAGGCCGAGCCGGGCAACGGCCAGCATGTCGGCGCGCCGATGCCGGGTGTCATTTCCACCGTCGCCGTCGCGGCCGGGCAGCAGGTCAAGGCCGGCGACGTCCTGCTGTCGATCGAGGCAATGAAGATGGAAACCGCGCTCCATGCCGAAAAGGACGGCACGATCGCCGAGGTCCTGGTCAGGGCCGGCGACCAGATCGACGCGAAGGACCTGCTCGTCGCCTTCGGCTGAGCCGGCTCACCAGTCGGCCACCCGGTCACCGCCGGCAAACTGCGCGCTGCGGTCGGTATACTGGAAAAGCTCGATCCGGACGCCGTTCGGGTCGCGGAGCCAGGCCTGGACCGTGTCGTCGCAGGCGCGCCGCGGCTCGGTCGTCTCCACGCCTGCGTCGCGGATATGGGTCACGGCCGCAGCCATGTCCTCGACCTCCAGGCAGAAATGCGTGATCTGGTTGCGGTCGTCATAGGCAGCGTCGGTCTTCTCGAAAACCTCGACATGGCTCCTGCCGCCGCAATTCAGGTAGAAGCCGAATATCCTGCCGTCGCGCAGGAAATTGAACTGGGTATCGAGCCCCAGTACCTCCTGGTAGAATTGCCGTGTCGCGTCGAGGTCCTGCGCGAAGATGCAGACATGCGCCAGTTGCTTAACCTTGATCATTCCACTCTCCCTGTATCGCATCGGGATTGGCTGGCATCCCGGCGTGGACTGGTAACCCCTTGTAAACCCCACTGGCGATTTTCCCCTTCTGTTTACGTCATATTCCACAATTGCCGGTAGCTTCCGGAGAAAGTGACGGGGATAGAAATGAGCGCACTGGCCAGAATCGAGACAGCGGCGGCAACAGGAGGATCGGGGCTGAGCAGCCGGCTTGCGATCGCCCAGGCGCGCATCGAGAAATCCTTTCTCGAAGGTGGCAACGTCCTTATCGCCGTCATGGACTCCATCGGCGGACTGACCGAGATCCTCGATCGCATCGTCAACCTTCTCGACCCGCAGGCGACGGCGGAAGTCTTCGATGGCATGAAGCGGGTTGCCGCCGATCTCGCCGCGCTGCCGACCATGGCCGATCGCAAGCAGGCTGCCCTCGCCTCGATCTCGGAGCTCTGCAGCGGCGTACACCGCCGCGTGGAAGACATGCGCGAGATCATCCGCTATCTCCGGACCATCGCGGTGACCGTGAAGATCACCGGCGCCTCGATACCCGAATTCTCCGGCTTCGCGGACGAGATCCGGGAACGCATCCAGACCGTGTCCGACGAGATCGGCCGCTTCAGCGACCAGCTCGTGGCGATGCGAAACCGCCTGGTGACTGCCAATGCGAGTTCGGAAGGCGTCGTCAAGGATTTCGCCGCCGCAATCCCGGTCCTGGCGGCCAATATGGAGCGCAGCGCCCAGGCCCTCGCCGAACAGCAGCGCCGCATGGCCAGCACGGCCCGCGAACTCAAGCAGATCACCGGCTCGATCGAGGGCAAGATCGCCACGGTTCTCTCGGCGCTGCAGATCGGCGACGTCACCCGCCAGCGCATCGAACACGTCATGTCCATGGTCGACGCCTTCGGCGAATTCAGGCTGTCGGACGATGGCAAGGCGCTGGGCTCGGAAACGCTCTCCGCGGTCGATGCGGCGATTGCAGGCCTCGCCCATGCGCAGCTCGAGGAGAGCGTCGCGGAATTCTCCGCCAAATGCGCGAGCATCGCGAGCAACATTGCGAGCTTCACCGTCGACGCGAGCCGCATCCTCGCCTTGCGCGACGATCTCGCCGGCGCGGGCCGTCCGGCCGACGATGACATCCTTGTCCGCATGAAGACGGATCTCGGTCAGGCGGCGGACCTGTCGGTGAAGGTTTCCGAACGCACGCGCGACCTCGATACCGTGGTGGCGAGCGTCGGAGAATCGACCCAGGCGCTGATCTCGGGTATTGCCACGATCCGCAAGATCAAGCTCGACATCTTCTACATGGCGCTAAACTCCAACCTCGCCTGCACCCGGCTCGGCGAGGCCGGACGTTCGGTCAATGTCGCGAGCGGCGAGCTCCGGATCTTCGCCGACAAGCTGGAGGGACCGGCCGAGGGCATCGTGGTACAGATGCAGGAGATCGAGGCCTCGAAGGATCTGCTGACGGCCGATCAAGGTTGCGCGGCGACGTCGGTCGACGGTCCGCTGGAGCGGGCCCGGGAAGCGGTCGACCTCGTCTCGGAACAGATGGCCCAGGGTCTCGAAGTCCTGTCGGAGCGCGGCGGCAAGGTTTTCCAGAGCATCGAGGAGGCGATCCGCAAGCTCGACTTCCGCAGTGATCTCGGCGACGTGCTTGACGACTGCCTGGCGCTCGCGGCGAGCGGCGACCGCGGCGTGGACGCACCGATCCACAGCGGCGTCGAAGCGATCGACCGGCTCTCCGCGCAGATCTTCAAGACCTATACGATGGTGCAGGAACGCACGATCCACCAGCGTTTCCTGCCGGTGCCGGCAAATGGCACGACCGTCGAGACCGCAGCTGCCGAGGACGACGACGACCTGATGTCGGCGCTTTTCTGATCCGGATTGTCGGTACCGGCAGGGCGGCAGCTATCCTGAAGAGAAGCCTCAGGCGGCGCGGTGCTGCGCGGCCATGCCGGCGGGCTCGACGAGATTCATGACCTCGTCGGCGAAAGCCGCCGCATTGGCCATCGCCTTGTCGAGGTTGGAGACCTTTTCTGCATCGAGCAGATGCAGGTAGGTCTTGAAGTCGAACATGTCGCGGAAGGCGGCGCGTTCGATCAGTGGCGTGTTCAGGACGTGCACGGAGCGCTGCGCCAGCAGGCCCTTCACCACCAGCATGGAGCGTGTGGTCACCATTGAGTTGACCCGCGACAGGACGACGGAGTGCGGGATGTCGATCCTCGCGCGGCTCTGCAGGTAGGACAGGATTTCCAGCACCTGCGCGCCGCCTTGCGCATCCATCGCGCTCCCCTGGATGGGGATCAGGATATGGTTGGAGAGGCCGATCGCGGTGGCCAGCAGCGGCGACTGCGCGCCGGGGAGATCGATGAGCGTATAGTCGTAGCGGTCGGCATTCTGCTCGACCGTCGGCTGCAGCGTGTTGGCATTGACATAGGTCGCAAGCCCGACGCGGCGATCGCCCGGCGACGAGGCACCCTCGAACCAGCGGCTGATCCAGCGCTGCGGATCACTATCGACAACGAAGACGCGCTTGCCGCGGCGGACGAGCTCGGTGGCGAGCAGCAAGAGGGCCGTCGTCTTGCCGGCGCCGCCCTTGGTGTTAGCGAAGGTGATCACAGGCATGAGCGTCTCCATCTGCCGGGGCCGGGCGTCGCATGTCCCGCTGAGGCACTTGCATGGTGCGATTCCATGCTCGCCATTTATGGTTAACAATCGATGAAGAAAGTCGGGCCAGACCTAGCGATTGCGTCGAGCCGGTCGTCCGTTTCCGATCTGGTATAACGGGCAGTATCGATCCGATGGGCTGCGCCCTGCGCTACCGTCGGCGGTCCGCGGCCAGGATTTCCCGGGCGATGTGGTCGAGGGGCACGACGCGATCGACGCCGCCATGGGCGATTGCTTCCTTCGGCATGCCGAACACCACCGAAGTGGCTTCGTCCTGCGCGATCGTGAAGGCACCGGCGGCATGCATTTCGGCCATTCCCCGCGCGCCGTCGTCGCCCATCCCGGTCATGATCACGCCCATGGCATTGGCGCCTGCAGAGCGCGCCGCAGACCGGAAGAGGACATCGACCGATGGCCGGTGACGGGAAACGAGCGGTCCGCTGCGCACGGACACGACGTAGCGCGCCCCCTGCCGTTCGAGCAGCATGTGGCGATCCCCCGGCGCGATCAGGACATGGCCGCGGAGCACCGGATCGCCGTTTTCGGCCTCCTTCACCTCGACCTCGCACAACGTGTTGAGCCTCTTGGCGAAGGCGGCGGTGAACTTTTCCGGCATATGCTGGACGATGACGATGCCCGGCGTGTTGGCCGGCAGCTGTTCGAGCATGTCCTTGAGCGCCTCGGTACCGCCGGTCGACGCGCCGACGCAGACGACCATTTCGGTCGTCTTCGCCATGGCCCGCCCCGTCGGCGGCGGCAGGACCGCGTCTGCGGTCAGCTTGGCCGAGGTGCCGATCGCCGGCGCATTGCGGCGGGCCGCACCGAGCCGGGCGACTGCCGCGCCCTTGACCGCCTCGCGGATGCGGACCCCCGACTCGGCGAGATAGTCAGCGGCGCCGATGCGCGGCTTGAGGATGACGTCGACGGCGCCCGCCTCGAGCGCCTGCATCAGCGTCTCCGACCCGTCCTCCGTCAGCGACGAGCACATGACGACGGGTATCGGGCGCTGCGACATGATCTTGCGGAGAAAGGTGATGCCGTCCATCCGCGGCATTTCGACGTCGAGCGTGATGACGTCGGGAATCTGCTCCTGAATCTTGCGGGCCGCCACGAAGGGGTCGGAAGCGACACCAATGACCTCGATCTCCGGATCCTCCTCGAGCACCTGGGTCAGCGCCTGCCGGACGCTCGCGGAATCGTCGATGACAAGAACCCGGATCTTCCTCGCCATGGCTGCCTTCAGACCTTCTGGAACACCGTATTGGCCACCTGCCGCACCGGCAGCGTGATACCCGTCACGCTTTCGGAATGCCCGACGAACAGATAGCCGCCGGGCAGCAGGCAGTCGCAGAGCCGGGACAGAACCTTGGCCTGGGTGGTCTTGTCGAAATAAATGAGAACGTTGCGGCAGAGGATCATGTGCATGGGATCGCCGACCGGATAGGCGTTGTCCATGAGATTGAGCCGCGCGAAGCCGATCTTGGCCCTGAGCCGCGGGCTGATCCGCACCTCGGGGCGCTCGCGGTCGCGCGCGACCATGACATATTTCTGCCGGAGATCGGGCGGCACCGGCACCATCATGTCGCGCGGATAGATGCCACGCTTGGCGACGGAGAGAACGTCGGTGGAGAGATCGGTGGCGAAGATCCGGTAGTCGCTCACGTCGCGATTGGCTTCGGAGAACTCCTGCAGCACCATGGCAAGCGTGTAGGGCTCGGCGCCCGTCGAGCAGGCCGAACTCCAGATCCGTAGCCGGGTGTGGCCGGCAGCGAGCAGCGCCGGCAGGCCCGTGCTGGCGATGAAGTCGAAATGCCGCGGCTCACGGAAGAAATCGGTCTTGTTGGTCGTGACGGCGTCGATCAGGTAGGTCGCTTCCGTCGCCAGCCCGTTCTGCTTGAAGAGGAACTCGCAATAGGCGTCGAGCGTGCCGATGCCGGTGGCACGCAGGCGCCGCCTGAGCCGTCCCTCCAGCATCGTGATCTTGGTTATCGGCATCTTGATGCCGCTGTAATCGTAGATGTATTGCGCCAGGTGCTCGAAATTGCGCTTGCTCAGGCGGTCTTCGAACGAGGGCGTCCTTTGGGCGGCTGCAGACAACAACGCGTCTCCTACGGAATGAGTTGGTCTGCCGCCTCAGGCGGCAAGACCATTGAAGGCTGGACCGGCATCCGAGAACAGCCGGGCGAGATCGACGATGACGACGAAGCTGCCGTTCCGCTTGACCACGCCGGCAATATAGTCCGACCGCCAGTTCACGCCGATATCGGGAGCACCCTCGATCTCGTCGCGCCGGAAGGGGATCACCTCGTAGACCCGGTCGGCGACCAGCCCGAGCGTCAGAAGCTTCTCGCCGATGCGGACATCGAGAACGAGAATCCGCGTATGCGGCGTCTTCTCGGTCCGTGACATGCCGAGGCGAAGCCTCAGATCGACGACCGGCACGCCCTGGCCGCGCACGTCCCGGAGCCCGAGGAGGTAGTCGGGTCCGTGCGGGATCTTGAACGCCTCCTCGTGGTCGAGGATCTCGCGGACCACCTCCACCGGGACGGCGAAGACTTCCTCGCCGAGGCTGAAGGTGACGAACTGCGATTCCGTGGACGTGCCGGCCATGATCATGCGCTTTCCTTGAATTCGACGTCGTCGGCGTCAGGCCCGCCCATCGCCATGTCGAGGGCGAAGCCGCGGGCGCGGGCCTGCTGGGCGCCGACGCTGTTGTCGGGTTTGCGGGACTGGGTTGCTGCGGCCGGCCGCGTGGCGGCGACCGGACGGCTGGAGCGGTTGGGGGCACGGCGGCCGGGTGCGGCGGCGTCCGGGCCACCCGCACGATCGACGCGGAAGAAGGCGATGGACGTCTGCAGCTCTTCGGCCTGGGCCGCGAGCTCTTCCGATGTCGCCGACATCTCTTCCGAGGCGCCGGCATTCTGCTGCGTCACCTTGTCGAGCTGCTGGATCGCCTCGTTGATCTGCGCGGCGCCGATATCCTGCTCGCGGCAGGCGGCAGAGATTTCCGACACCAGTTCCGCGGTCTTGCGGATGTCGGGCACCAGCCGGTTCAGCATCTCGCCTGCCTCGGTCGCGACCGATACCGTCTCGCCGGAGAGAGCGCTGATTTCGGAGGCTGCCGCCTGGCTGCGCTCGGCGAGCTTGCGCACTTCCGAGGCGACGACGGCGAAGCCCTTGCCATGCTCGCCGGCACGGGCGGCTTCGACCGCCGCGTTGAGCGCGAGAAGGTCGGTCTGGCGGGCGATCTCCTGGACGATCGAGATCTTCTCCGCGATCGTCTTCATGGCGTTGACGGCGCGGCCGACGGCTTCGCCGGAGCTTTCGGCATCCTTGGCCGACTGGCGGGCGATCTTCTCGGTCTGGGCGGCATTGTCGGCGTTCTGCTTGATGTTGGCGGCCATCTCTTCCATCGAGGCCGAGGCTTCCTCGGCAGACGAGGCCTGTTCGGTCGCACCTTGCGACAGCTGCTCGGAGCTCGCCGAGAGTTCCTGGCTGCCCGAGGAGACATTGGTGGAGGCCGACAGTGCATCGGCGACAACGCCGCGCAGGCGCTCGACCATGCTCTGGAGGGAGAGTCCAAGCGTGTCCTTGTCCGAGAGCGGCTTCGGCGTCACCATCAGGTCGCCATTGGCAATCTGGTTGGCAATATTGGCAGTCGACCGCAGGTTGGCGGTCATGACGTTGAGCTTCTCGACGAGGTCCTTGATCTCGTCATTGGCGCTGATCTCGACGGTCTGGTCGAGATCACCCACGGCGACGGCTTCGACGGCAGTCCGGACCTTGCCGAGCCCACGGCTGATGGTGAGCGAAATCCAGACCGCGGCGGCGAGGCCAATCAGCAGAGCGACGACGGCGACGGCGATCATGATGCTGCTGGTGGACCGGTAAGTGCTTTCCGCCGATCGATTGGCCTCGTCGAGCTGCTTCTTGTTGAGCGCGACGAGATCGTTCACGGCCTCTTCCAGTTCTTTCGTCGTCTGACGGGCTTCCGTGACCGAGAGCTGCTTGGCTTCGGCTGCGGCGCCGCGGTCCATGGCCGCGCGGATACGATCATCGACGACGTTCGCGCGCGCCGCAAGCTCCTGGATCTTGAGCCATTTCGGGCGACCCTCTTCGCTGGCGATGAGGAGCGCAGCATCCAGCGCGGTCGTCAGCTGCTGGCGGGCGATATCGCCCTTTCGCTTGGACTCCTGCAGCTCTTCCGACGACTCCGAACCGAGCACATTCTTTTGCTGGCGGATACTCTGCAGCTGCGCAATGTTGATTTTCTGGGCGAGCTCGAGACGGGTGACAGGACCGCTAGCGGTTGCCTGCATCGTGTCGTTCACCCCCGAAAGGCTGACGATGCCATAGGCAGCCGTGCCGAGCAGCAGCACGAGAAGGAATGAAAAGGCCAGAGCCAACTTCAGTTTGATCGTGAAACGCATCGCAAAAAATTCCTCATGGGGGCGAATTTTCGAAAAGGGAGTTCGGTCTTGTCGTCTGGCGCCGTGGGGTGGGCGGACGTGCCCATCCCGCCGGCAGGCCGCAATCCGAAAACGGGATTGCGTCCAGGTAGCAGCGCGCCCGCTGAGGGCGCGCTGTTGTTCGGCATGCGTCAGGCACTTTCCCGGAAGTCGACGTCATCGGCATCGGGGCCGCCCATCGACATGTCCAGGGCAAAACCCTTGTTGCGCGCGGAAGTGGCCGTCTGCGGGGCGCGGGAAACGGTCGCCGCCGGTGCCCGCTTTGCCGCGGGTGCGGCCATCTTGGCCGCCGTCGCGCGCAGCGCCTTGGCATGGCTGACCTCCTTGCGGGCGACCTTGTCGACCCGGAAGAAGGCGATCGAGGCCTGCAGTTCCTCGGCCTGGGCCGCGAGTTCCTCCGAGGTCGCCGACATCTCTTCCGAGGCGCCGGCATTCTGCTGCGTCACCTTGTCGAGCTGCTGGATCGCCTCGTTGATCTGGGCCGCACCGATATCCTGCTCGCGGCAGGCAGACGAGATTTCGGCAACCAGTTCCGCGGTCTTGCGGATGTCGGGCACCAGCCGGTTCAGCATCTCGCCTGCCTCGGTCGCGACAGAAACGGTCTCGCCCGATAGAGCGCTGATCTCCGCTGCGGCCGCCTGGCTGCGCTCGGCGAGCTTGCGCACTTCCGAGGCGACGACGGCGAAGCCCTTGCCATGCTCGCCGGCACGGGCGGCTTCGACCGCCGCATTGAGTGCCAGAAGGTCGGTCTGGCGGGCGATTTCCTGGACGATCGAGATCTTCTCGGCGATGGTCCGCATCGCACCGACCGCCCGGTTCACGGCATCGCCCGATGCTTCCGCGTCCTTGGACGACTGGCGCGCGATCTTTTCGGTCTGCGCCGCATTGTCGGCATTCTGCTTGATGTTGGCGGCCATCTCTTCCATCGAGGCCGAGGCCTCTTCGGCAGACGACGCCTGCTCGGTCGCGCCCTGCGACAGCTGCTCGGAGCTCGCCGAGAGTTCCTGGCTGCCAGAGGAGACATTGTCCGAGGCGGCCAGCGCATCGGCCACCACGTCGCGCAGGCGTTCGATCATCGCGTTGACATGGCCGAGCATCACGCCGATCTCGTCACGGCTGGTGATCTCGGCGGTGCTGGTGAGATCGCCCTCTGCGACCTGCCGCACCGCATTGGTGGCGCGATTGAGGCCGCGGCTGATGCTGAGCGAGATCCAGACGGCGGCGGCGATGCCGGCGAGCGCCGCGGCGATCGCAACGCCGATCAAGATGCCGCTGGTCGATTTGTAGGTCGCTTCGGCGGCGGCGTCCGCCTCTTCCAGCTGCTGCTTCGAAAGCGTGATGAGCTCGGCAACGGCTTCGTCGAGCTCATTGGCGATCTGTCGCGCCTCGGTAACGGAAAGGCGGGTCGCTTGGTCGATCGCACCCGACAGCATCATGCCGCGGATCTTGTCGTCGACGGCATCGGCGCGACCCGCCAGGTCCTGGATCTTCAGCCAGCGCGGACGGCCCTGCTCGGTGGCGATGCTGAGCGCCTTGTCGAGCGCCTGCCGGAGTTGGCTGCGCGCGGCGTCGCCCTTCTTCTGGGCCGCCTCGATGTCGGCGGGGGTGGTGGCGACGATCATGTTCTTCTGCTGCCGGATCGCCTGCAGCTGCGCGATATTGATGCGCTGGACGAGTTCGAGCCGTGTCACCGGCCCTTCGAGCGTCGCGCCCATCGTCTCGTTGATGCCGGACAGGCTGCGGATGCCATAGCCTGCGGTGCCCAGCAACAGGACCAGCAGGACGCTGAAGGCGAGAGCCAATTTGGCTTTGATGGTGAATTTCATGGTCGTTCCAGTTCCTAGTTGTTCGCCCCGGCGCGGTCGCCCTGCGAAGCAAAGATTGCATTGAGGTTCGGGAGGATGATGAACTCTCCGCCCCGCTTGACGAGGCAATCGATGTAGTCGGCCCGCCAGCGCATGCCGACGCTCGGCGGCGGCTCGCTGGCTACACGCGGAAGCATGGTCACTTCATAAACCCGGTCGGTGCGGATCCCGATCAGCGTGGGTTCGCCGTCGAGTTCGAGCTCGATGACGATGATGCGGCTGTCGATCGTCGCTTCGCTGACCTCCATGCCGAAGGCCAGGCGGATATCGGCAAGCGGGATGACCTTGCCGCGGAAGTTGATGACGCTCGATACGAAGGACTTGCTGCCCGGGACATGGGTCTCGGGAAGCAGATCCAGGATTTCCTGGACCACCGTTGCTTCGATCGCGAAGGTCTCGCCGTTGAGGTTGAAGGTCAGCACGGACAGTTCGTCCTCCGCGCCCCAGACACTTTGATGATTGGTTGCCAATGCCGTCTGTGTCATCATCCTGCCGCGCGCAGCTGCGCCTCCTGTTGTTGTCCCGCCGCGACGAGGTGCGCGACGTCGAGGATGAGCGCCACGCTGCCGTCGCCGAGGATGGTCGCGCCCGAGAAGGTCACGACGTCATGATGAAGCTTGGACATCGACTTGATCACGGTCTGGTGGTCGCCGATGATCTGGTCGACGACCAGACCGACCCGTTCGGTCCCCGTCGAGATGACCACCACCTTCTGGTGCTGGTCGGGCGGGGTGCCGGTGCGGAAGAGTTCGCGAAGCCGGAGGAAGGGCACCAGGCTGTCGCGCAGCGAGATGAAGCTGCGGCCGCGGGACCGCAAGTCCTCCTCGATCGAGATTTCCAAGCACTCCTCGACCGCCGAGAGCGGGATGACGTAGCTGCCCTTGCCAACGCGCACCAGAAGGCCGTCGATGATAGCGAGGGTCAGCGGGATGCGGAGCGCAACGGTCGAACCCTCGCCCGGCTTTGACACGATGTCGATCGCGCCCCTGAGCGCCTCCACCGTCTTCTTCACCACATCCATGCCGACGCCGCGGCCGGAGAGATTGGTGACGGTCTGGGCGGTCGAGAAGCCCGGCTGGAAGATCAGCTGCAGCAGCTCCTGGTCGGTGAGCGCGGCGCCCGGCTGGATGAGGCCGGAAGCCTCCGCCTTGGCACGGACGCGGTCGCGGTTGATGCCACGGCCGTCGTCCTTGATGGTGATGATCACCTCGCCGCCGGTCTGGTGGGCAGACAGGATGACCTGGCCCTTGGCTGGCTTGCCGGCCGCGATGCGATCCTCGGGCTTTTCCAGCCCGTGGTCGATGGAATTGCGCACCAGATGGACGAGCGGATCGGCCAGCCGGTCGATGACAGTCTTGTCGACCTCGGTCGTCTCGCCTTCCGTGATGAGTTCGATCTCCTTGCCGGTCTCCCGCGACAGGTCGTGGACGAGGCGGCGGAAGCGGCTGAACAGGCTCGCGACCGGCATCATCCGGAGGACCATCATCGTGTCGCGCAGCTCGCCGGAGAGGCGTTCGATTTCCTCCGAGACCGAGCGCAGCCCCAGATCATCGGCGCCGCCCGCAAGCTGGGTGAGGCGCGATTGGGCAATCACGAGCTCGCCGACCCTGTCCATCATCTCGTCGAGGCGCTCGGCCGGGACCTTGACATTCTCGGCGGTCGTGCCCTTGCCTTGCTTCGCATCGACGGCCGCGGCGGGCGCAGCCGCCGCCACCGACTCAGTCGTCGCAACCGGTTTGGCGGTCGGGATCAGGGTGACGCCCGACCGCGGTTCTGCAGGCTCGACCTCGACGATCTCGAGCGCCATCTCGTCCATGACGAAGATGAACACATCCTCGATTTCCGAGCGGCCATGGCTGGTCTTGAGGGTCACCGTCCAGGCGACATGGATCTCGGACGGATCGAGCGCGTCGAAGGGCGGCACGGACGAGGTGTCCGCGGACACGCGGCATTCGCCGAGCTCGCGCAACTCGTCGAGAAGGGCGAGCGGATTGGTGCCGTTGACCATTGCATTGGGCGGCAGGCTGAAACGGATCCGCCAATGCCGGAGCGCCGGCCCGGCCGGCTCCTGCGGCGCCGCGCCGCCATTGACGGCCCGCTGCAGGTTGGCGAGCAACTCCGCACTCATCGCGTCATGGTCGCCGTTCGGCGTGTCGAGCAGAGCGCGCATGTGGTCCTGGGCGGCCAGCACCGCCGCGACAAGCTCCTGCGTCGCCGGGACGTCGCCCTTGCGCACGCGGTCGAACGCCGTCTCGCAATGGTGGGTGAAGGCGGCGAGCGCGTCGAAACCGAACATCGCCCCCGAGCCCTTGAGCGTGTGCAGCCCGCGGAAGACGGCATCGACCTGGGCGCGGTCGGTCAGGTCCCGCGTCAGGTCGAGAAGGCCGGTTTCGATGAGTTCGAGGCACTCGGCGGCTTCGGTGCGAAAGACCGATATCGGATCGGGATTGCTCATCGTCCGAGCACCTTCCGGGCGATCTTGACCAGGTTCTCCGGGTCGAACGGCTTGGTGAGCCAGCCGGTCGCGCCGGCGGCCTTGGCCTGCTGGCGCAGTTCCCCGTCCGATTCCGTCGTGAGGAAGATGACCGGTACGCCCATATGCGCGGGCAGCTTGCGCAGCTCGCGGATCATGGTCAGGCCGTCCATGTTGGGCATGTTCAGGTCAGTGATCACGAGGTCGAAGTCGCCCGCCTTGAGCTTGTTCAGTCCGTCGGCACCGTCCACGGCCTCCGTCACCGTATATCCGGCCCCGGTCAGCGTGACCCGCGTGGTCAGCCGGATGCTGGCGGAATCGTCGACGGTAAGGATCTTGGCGCTCATTGTGCAGTCTCCGTGTGAAGCCAGAAATTCAGATCTTCGGCGCTCGCGTCTTCGAGGAAGCCGGCGCGGTCGAGCACCTCGCGCAGCTTCGGGCCCGCAGGTTCGGCAATGGCGAGCCCGCCACCGGCACGGCGCGCATGGAGGCGAGCGGCGGCGACGAGCTGCAGGAAGCTGAGATCGACTGCGGCCTCCGGGTTGATCGCCAGGCTGAGCGTCGACTCGGCAAGCAGACCATCGGCAAGGGCCTCCTTGGTCTTGGCGGCATACCGGATGGTCAGATCGTTCTCGAAGCCAATCGGCAGTGGGTGGCTGGGCATGTCGGAATATCCCTTAAGAAAATTCGGGTTCGGCAGGATGGCCGAACGCACTGGTCCGCCCTTCTGCAATACCCTCACGGTCGTCCCGGACGCGTTCCGGGGCGTTGGCGATGGTGGTCCCGGTGGCGGCCGGGAGAATGGATGAATGGTCTGCGGACGGCGTCTGCCGGCCGGTCGGGCGCGCGGTCGGGTTGAAACACCAGAGATGTGCACATCCCCGCTGCCTGCGGCCGACCGTCGATGTCGTTTCATTCCGAAGGAGACACTGGCCCTCTCGCCGCCATTCCCGCTGCGGCTCGGAGGTCGTTTCATGCCAGTTTGACTTGCAACGCCTTGATCGGATATACCAAATTCAACAAAAAATGGTTTCTCAAGGGTTAATCGACCACTACCAGTTTTTGCGAAATTGCGACCATACAAGTTATACAAGCATATCATCACACGCGAATTTTCGGCCCTGGCGGTCACCCGGAAGCGCTTTACTTTCGTTTTTTTCGTTCTATCGTAAGGTGGAATTCTCAATCCGGCCGAAACGAATGTTCCTGCTTCCCCGTCACAAGGAAATTCTCGACATAGCGCGCGCCCAGGGCAAGGTCCTGGTGGAAGACCTCGCCGCCCGGTTCGAGATGACACCGCAGACGATCCGCAAGGACCTCAACGATCTCTGTCAGAAGAAGCTTCTGAACCGCATCCACGGCGGCGCCGTCTTCCCCTCCGGCACCGAAAACATGCAATACGAGCAGCGACGCCAGATCGCCGCAGGCGAGAAGGACGCGATCGGTCGTACCGCCGCCCAGCTGATCCCGGACAAGGCGTCGCTTTTCGTCAATATCGGCACGACGACCGAGGCAGTGAGCCAGGCCCTGCTCGACCACGGCCACCTGATGGTCATCACCAACAATATCAACGTCGCCAACAGGTTACGCGTCTATCCGCAATTCGAGGTCGTCATTGCCGGCGGCGTCGTCCGCGGCACCGATGGTGGCATCGTCGGCGAGGCGGCGGTGGATTTCATCCGCCAGTTCAAGGTCGACTACGCCGTGATCGGCGCCTCGGCGATCGATGATGATGGCGCGCTCCTCGATTTCGATTTTCGCGAAGTGAAGGTCGCGCAGGCGATCATCGCCAATGCCCGGCACGTGATCCTTGTCGCCGACTCGACCAAGTTCGAGCGAACCGCACCCGTTCGCATCGCCCACATCTCGCAGGTGCACACTTTCGTCACCGATCGATGCTTACCCGACAATGTCAGGAAGATCTGCCGCGAGCATGACGTGCAACTGATCGAGACCGCGTCGGGCTCGTGACTCTTCAGAACCTTGGCCGAATTGACGAGCGGAGATCACCCCCGGAGCGCAATTCTGTTTTCGGTTGACATTCGTTTTGTTTTCGTTTTGAATTGATTCAGGTTCGCAATTGCAGCATTATGTTGCATTGCGAAGGGGATCGAAGGCATGACGGACCAGACCTACGACATTTTCATCGCAGGGGGCGGCATCAACGGATGCGGCATCGCGCGCGATGCTGTCGGCCGGGGCTATTCCGTCTTCCTGGCGGAGATGCGCGATCTCGCATCAGGCACCTCCTCCGCCTCGACCAAGCTCATCCATGGCGGCCTGCGCTATCTCGAACATTACGAGTTTCGTCTGGTGCGCGAGGCGCTGATGGAGCGCGAAGTGCTCTGGTCGATGGCGCCGCACATCATCTGGCCGCTCAGATTCGTGCTGCCGCTGCACAAGGCGATGCGGCCGGCGTGGCTGATAAGACTCGGCCTCTTCCTCTACGACCACATCGGCGGCCGCAAGGCGCTGCCGGCCACGCGCTCCCTCGATCTCAGGCAGGACCCCGCGGGCGGCCCGCTGAAGCCGGGCTTCAACCGGGCGTTCGAATATTCCGACTGCTGGGTCAACGATGCGCGCCTCGTTGCGCTCAATGCCCGCGATGCGGCCGACCGGGGCGCCGAGATCCGCACCCGCACCAAGGTCACCTCGGCCCGGCGCGAGAACGGCGCCTGGACCATCGTTATCGAGGATGTCGCCAGCGGAAGTCGCGAGACTGTGCGCGCGCGCCTCCTGATCAATGCCGCCGGCCCCTGGGTCGACCGACTCCTGCAGGGGGCGGTCGGCGCCAACGAGAGCAATGTCCGGCTGGTGCAGGGCAGCCACATCGTCATCCGCAAGAAGTTCACCGACGAACGCGCCTATTTCTTCCAGAACAATGACGGGCGCATTTTCTTCGCCATTCCTTACGAAGAGGACTTCACCCTCGTCGGCACCACGGACCAGGATTACAAGGGCGACCCGGCCGGTGTCGAAATCACCGATGCGGAGATCGATTATCTCTGTGCCGGCGCCAGCGAGTATTTCCGCGAGCCGGTTACCCGCGCCGACATGGTCTGGTCCTATTCCGGCGTGCGGCCGCTCTACGACGACGGCGCGTCCAAGGCGCAGGAGGCCACCCGCGACTACGTGCTGAAGATGGAAGGCGCTGCGGGCGAGCCGCAGCTGATCAACGTCTTTGGCGGCAAGATCACGACCTATCGCCGGCTGGCCGAGTCGATGCTGGAGAAGGTCGAACAGGTACTCGGCAAACGGGGCTCTGCCTGGACGGCAGGGGCGGTCCTGCCGGGCGGAGACTTCGACCGCCAGGGCTTCGAAACCGTGCTTGCGCGCCTGCGCCGGGATTACCCGTTTCTCGACGAGTCGCATGCGCGTCGGCTCGTACGGCTCTATGGCACGCGCGCATGGCGCGTGCTCAACGGTGCCCGCGCCACGGCCGATCTCGGCCGCCTCTTCGGCGCGGACCTGACCGAAGCGGAAGTGGCCTACCTGGCCGAACACGAATGGGCCCGCGAGGCGGACGACGTCCTCTGGCGCCGGACGAAGCTGGGGCTGAAGATCGACGCGGCCGGCGCCGAGGCGATCGACGCCTATCTGAGAACGAGACCGGCCATGGGAGCGCGTGTCGCCGCACAGTAGCGGGCGGCGATGCAAGAACCTTTGGGAGGAGGTAGAATGCTGGAACTGAAGGGCGTCACAAAGCAGTCGGGAGCGGACACACATATCCGCGACGTCTCGATGCGGCTTGAAAAGGGCTCGCTCAACGTTCTCCTGGGGCCGACGCTCTCCGGCAAGACCACCCTGATGCGACTGATGGCAGGCCTCGACCGGCCGAGCCGGGGTTCGGTCTGGGTCGACGGCCGCGACGTGACCGGTGTGCCCGTCCAGAACCGCAACGTCGCGATGGTCTACCAGCAGTTCATCAACTATCCGGCAATGACGGTCTACGAGAATGTCGCGTCGCCCCTCCGGGTCGCCGGAAAGAGCGCGGCGGAGATCGACGCGGCTGTCGGCAAGGCGGCCGAATTGCTGCATCTCACGCCCTATCTGAAACGTCTGCCGCTGGAACTCTCGGGCGGCCAGCAGCAACGAACCGCGCTCGCGCGTGCCATGGTCAAGAATGCCGGCCTCGTCCTCCTCGACGAGCCGCTCGCCAATCTCGACTACAAGCTGCGTGAGGAACTGCGCGCCGAACTGCCGAAGATCTTTGCCGAAACCGGCGCGATCTTCGTCTACGCCACGACGGAACCGTCCGAGGCGCTGCTGCTCGGCGGCAATACCGCGACCCTGAGCGAGGGGCGTGTGACGCAATACGGCCCGACGGTGGATGTGTTCCGGCGGCCGGCCGACCTCATCACCGCGCAGACCTTTTCCGACCCGCCGCTGAACACGGTTGCGGCCGAGAAGCGGGGCTCGGTGATCCGCCTCGCGACCGGCACAGAAATCACTGCACCCGGTTATCTGGAGGGCGTGCGCGACGGACGGCTGCTGATCGGCTTCCGACCGCACCATCTCTCGCCGGAGCCGCTGGCCGGCGTCAGTGTCGCCATTCCCGCGCAGGTCGCGGTCACGGAGATCACTGGCTCCGAGAGTTTCGTCCATATCGAGAGCGGCGGCGCTCGCTGGGTGATGCTCACCCGCGGCGTCCATGATCTCGCGCCGGGCACCGGCATATCCGTCAACCTCGACACGCGCCACCTCCTCGCCTTCGGCGAAGACGGCCGGAGCGCGACGTCGACCCTGCCGCACGCGGCCTGAGGAGTAGCCCGAACCGATGGCCCGCATCTGCCTCGACCATATCCGCCACGCCTATATGGCCAATCCGCAGGCCCCGTCGGACTATGCGCTGAAGGAAGTCGACCATGTCTTCGAGGACGGTGGCGCCTATGCCCTGCTCGGCCCGTCGGGCTGCGGCAAGACCACGCTGCTCAATATCATTTCGGGCCTGCTCATCCCCTCGCACGGCCGCATCCTGCTCGGCGACCGTGACGTGACACGGGCACGGACCGAGGACCGCAACATCGCCCAGGTCTTCCAGTTTCCGGTCATCTACGACACGATGACCGTCTTCGACAATCTGGCTTTCCCCTTGCGAAACCGCCACGTAGCGGAGCCTGAGGTCCGGCGCCGCGTCGAGGAGATCCTCGACGTGATCGACCTCAAGGCCATGGCGCGCCGAAAGGCCCAGGGCCTGACTGCCGACCTCAAGCAGAAGGTGTCGCTCGGCCGCGGCCTCGTGCGCTCGGACGTCAATGCTATCCTCTTCGACGAGCCGCTGACCGTCATCGATCCGCACATGAAATGGCAGCTGCGCAGCCAGCTCAAGCTTCTGCACCGCCAGTTCGGCTTCACCATGGTCTATGTCACCCACGACCAGACCGAGGCGCTGACTTTCGCCGACAAGGTGGTTGTCATGTATGACGGCGAGATCGTGCAGATCGGGACGCCGGCCGAGCTGTTCGAGCGACCGAGCCACACCTTCGTCGGCTACTTTATCGGCTCGCCGGGCATGAATGTGCTGCCGGCAACGCTGGAAGGCGCAAACGCCCTGGTCGGCGGTCAGCGCATTCCGCTCGCCGCCGCGCCTGCGGTTGCCGCCGGCGCCAAGACGGAGCTCGGCATACGGCCGGAATTCGTCCGTCTCGGACGCGAGGGCATGCCAGTCACGGTCGGCAAAGTCGAGGATGTCGGCCGTCACAAAGTCGCCCGCACAACCTTCGCCGGCCTGCCATTGACGATCGTAGTACCCGAGGACGACGAGATCCCGGCCGATCCGCGCGTCACCTTCGAGCCTTCGGCGATCAGCATCTACGCCAATTCCTGGCGCGTGAAGACGGAGGCCTGACCATGGAAAAGACCGTCAACAACAAGGCCTGGTTTCTCGTCCTGCCGATGCTGGTGCTCGTCGCCTTCTCGGCCGTCATCCCGCTGATGACCGTCGTCAACTATTCCGTCCAGGACACGTTCGGCAACAACGAATTCTTCTGGGCCGGCACCGACTGGTTCACCCAGACGCTCGCCTCCGATCGCTTCTGGGACGCGCTCGGTCGTAACCTGCTGTTCTCCTTCATCATCCTCGCCATCGAGGTGCCGCTCGGCATCTTCATCGCGCTGAACATGCCGAAGAAGGGGCTGGGCGTGCCGGTCTGCCTCGTGCTGATGGCGCTGCCCCTCCTCATCCCGTGGAACGTCGTCGGCACGATCTGGCAGATCTTCGGCCGCGTCGACATCGGCCTGCTCGGCCACACGCTCGAAGCCATCGGCATCGACTACAACTACGTCCGCGATCCGCTCGACGCCTGGGTGACGCTGATCATCATGGACGTCTGGCACTGGACCAGCCTTGTCGTGCTGCTCTGCTATGCGGGCCTCGTCTCGATCCCCAACGCCTATTACCAGGCGGCCCGGATCGACGGCGCCTCGCGCTGGTCGGTGTTCCGCTACATCGAGCTGCCGAAGATGAAGCGGGTGCTGCTGATCGCCGTGCTGCTCCGCTTCATGGACAGTTTCATGATCTACACCGAGCCCTTCGTCGTCACCGGCGGCGGGCCGGGCAACTCGACCACCTTCCTCTCCATCGACCTCGTGAAGATGGCGGTCGGGCAGTTCGACCTCGGCCCGGCAGCTGCACTCTCGATCATCTACTTCCTGATCATCCTGCTGCTCTCCTGGGTCTTCTATACCGTGATGACCTCCAGCGACGCCAAGACCTGAGGAAGGAGGACAACGATGCAAAACGACCAGAAGAGATACGCCTCCGCCCTCGTCTCGACGCTCTATATCCTGTTCCTGCTCGCGCCCATCTACTGGCTCGTCAACATGAGCTTCAAGACCAACACCGAGATCACCAGCGTCTTCACGCTGTGGCCGGCCGATCCGACGCTGCGGAACTACACCGTGATCTTCACCGATCCCGCCTGGTATTCGGGCTATATCAACTCGATCACCTATGTGGCGCTCAACACGATCATCTCCGTGCTCGTGGCGCTGCCGGCAGCCTATGCCTTCTCGCGCTACCGTTTCCTCGGCGACAAGCACCTGTTCTTCTGGCTGCTCACCAACCGCATGGCGCCGCCCGCGGTCTTTGCTCTGCCCTTCTTCCAGCTCTATTCGGCCTTCGGCCTCATCGACACCCACATCGCGGTGGCGCTCGCCCACTGCCTGTTCAATGTGCCGCTCGCGATCTGGATTCTCGAGGGCTTCATGTCGGGCGTGCCGAAGGAGATCGACGAGACCGCCTATATCGACGGCTATTCCTTCCCGCGCTTCTTCGTGAAGATCTTCATGCCGCTGATCGCATCGGGCATCGGCGTCGCCGCCTTCTTCTGCTTCATGTTCTCCTGGGTCGAGCTGCTGCTCGCCCGTACGCTGACCACGACCGACGCCAAGCCGATCGCCGCGACCATGACCCGCACGGTCTCGGCCTCGGGCATGGACTGGGGCGTGCTTGCCGCCGCCGGCGTCCTGACCCTGATCCCCGGCGCGCTGGTCATCTACTTCGTCCGCAACTACATCGCCAAGGGCTTTGCCCTGGGGAGGGTGTGATGACTGCTTCTCGTCGCTGGCCGCTGGCTTTGGTCCTGGTCCTCGCCGTCTATCTCGCCGCCGTGTTCGCGCTCTACCGCGCGCTGCCGGTCAAGGACGGCGCGGTCGACTGGTTCGCCCCGCTGATAAAGGGCGGGTGGATGGCCTGGTCGTTCCCCGGAGCGCTGTTCTTCCTGACCATCGGCCTGCTGCTCGCGCTGATGGCGGTCTGGGAATATGCCGCGCCGGGCGGAAATCCGCGCACCGGCATCCTGCGCTTCGAGACGACCCGGGGGGATCGTCTCTTCATCTCGCTGCTCGGCAGCGCGTTCATTCATCTCGCATGGTTGGGGCTCGTCGGTCCCAATCTGTGGTGGGCTCTTGCCCTGTCTCTCGTCTACGCCGTCGGCGTATTCAGGCTGGTCTAGGGTAAATGGGAGAAGACGGTCCGGCTGCCACCGGATCGAACTGTCGCAATCGCAAAACCCGAGGGAGGATCTTATGCGAAAGCACTTACTGACGACGACGGCGGCCATGCTGCTTGCCTTTACCGGCTCGGCATTCGCCGGGATGGACGAGGCCAAACAGTTCCTCGACACCGAGATCAAGGATCTCTCGACCCTGTCCCGCGCGGACCAGGAAAAGGAGATGCAGTGGTTCATTGACGCCGCCAAGCCCTTCCAGGGCATGGAGATCAAGGTCGTCTCCGAAACCATCACCACGCATGAATACGAATCCAAGGTCCTGGCACCGGCCTTCACGGCGATCACCGGCATCAAGATCACCCACGACCTCATCGGCGAAGGCGACGTCGTCGAGAAGCTGCAGACGCAGATGCAGTCGGGCGAGAACATCTACGACGCCTATATCAACGACTCTGACCTTATCGGCACCCACTGGCGCTACCAGCAGGCCCGCAACCTGACGGACTGGATGGCCAACGAAGGCAAGGACGTCACCAATCCCGGCCTCGACATCAACGACTTCATTGGCAAGTCCTTCACCACGGCGCCGGATGGCAAGCTCTACCAGCTGCCCGACCAGCAGTTCGCGAACCTCTACTGGTTCCGCTACGACTGGTTCAACGACGAGAAGAACAAGGCCGACTTCAAGGCGAAGTACGGCTACGATCTCGGCGTTCCCGTCAACTGGTCGGCCTACGAGGACATCGCCGAGTTCTTCACCGGCCGCGAGATCGACGGCAAGAAGGTCTATGGCCACATGGACTACGGCAAGAAGGACCCGTCGCTCGGCTGGCGCTTCACCGACGCCTGGCTCTCCATGGCCGGCAATGGCGACAAGGGCATCCCGAACGGCAAGCCGGTCGACGAGTGGGGCATCAAGGTCGACGAGAATTCGCGTCCGGTCGGCTCCTGCGTCGCGCGCGGCGGCGACACCAACGGCCCGGCCGCGGTCTATTCGATCCAGAAATATCTCGACTGGATGAAGGCCTATGCGCCGGCGGCCGCCCAGGGCATGACCTTCTCGGAATCCGGCCCGGTGCCGTCGCAGGGTGAAATCGCCCAGCAGATGTTCACCTATACCGCCTTCACAGCCGACTTCGTCAAGGAAGGCCTGCCGGTCGTGAATGCCGACGGTACGCCGAAATGGCGCTTTGCACCCTCGCCGCATGGCGTCTATTGGAAGGACGGCATGAAGCTCGGCTACCAGGACGCCGGTTCCTGGACGCTGATGAAGTCCACGCCCGACGATCGCGCCAAGGCTGCCTGGCTCTATGCCCAGTTCGTGACTTCCAAGACGGTGGACGTCAAGAAGAGCCATATGGGCCTGACCTTCATCCGTCAGTCCACGCTCGATCATCAGTCCTTCACCGACCGTGCGCCGAAGCTCGGCGGCCTGATCGAGTTCTACCGCTCGCCGGCCCGCCTGCAGTGGTCGCCGACCGGCACCAACGTCCCCGACTATCCGAAGCTCGCGCAGCTCTGGTGGCAGGCGATCGGTGACGCGTCCTCGGGTGCGAAGACCGCCCAGGAGGCCATGGACTCGCTCTGCGCCGAGCAGGAGAAGGTCCTGAGCCGCCTCGAGCGTTCCGGCGTCCAGGGCGACATCGGTCCGAAGCTCGCCGAAGAGCACGATCTCGAATACTGGAACAAGGACGCTGTCGCCAAGGGCAACCTCGCGCCGCAGCTCAAGATCGAGAACGAGAAGGAAAAGCCGCTCACCGTGAACTACGACGAGCTGGTCAAGAGCTGGCAGAAGTAAGAACGACAACAGCCAGGTTCCTCCTCCCGGCCGGGGCAGCAATGCCCCGGCTTTTTCGTGGGTACCCTGGGCCCGGCGCTGCGCTCCGGATCATCCCCAGCTTCATCTTCGATTCACGATAGTCGCATCAAGTCCGGGGAACCGGCGGCAAGAGTGTCGCATTTTAATCAAAGTTTCAGCGTCGCGCGCCAATGTCCGCCCATTCCAACGGTGAGCATCGGCAACCGAGATGATCAACGACCCCATTTCAGCACCTAAGACACAGACGGATGCGCGGCGATTCCGCTACCAGACGATCGCGATCGCGGCCGCCACACTCCTGCTTTTCGCCCTCGCCGCCTCGCACGACTTCTATCGGCTGCTGCAGGCCTGGCTCTCGGGCCAGCCCTGGTTCGCGACCGGCAACAAGATGCGCGACATCGGCATCGAGCTCGTCATCCGGCCGGAGGCTTCGGTCACCGGCGTCGACAACGTCCTGACCTTCGGCATCTTCGCAAGCCTCGGCCTGTCTGCCTTCGCCTTCCAGCAGTCCTTCCGCCTGCGCCGGGCGCTCGCCCAACAGCGTGCCGCCGAGCAGGAGAGCCTGCGGCTTGCCATGCACGACCAGCTGACCGGCCTGCCCAACCGCCGAAACTTCGAAGCCTTCGGCAAGGATTTCCTCGCCGACAAGGCCCGTTTCGAGCGCCGGGCGCTGATGCTGATCGACCTCGACCATTTCAAGCCGGTCAACGACATCTACGGCCATGCCGCTGGCGACAAGGTGCTGGTGGATTACGCCGCCCGCATCGGCAAGCATTTTCCGGGCGGCATCGTCGCCCGCTTCGGCGGCGACGAATTCGCCGTCATCACGCCGCCGCTCGCCAGCGAAAGCGAGGTCAACGCCTATGCCCGCGCCTGCATCGCCGGCATCGCGGAGCCCTTCCGGCACAATGACGCGGTGCTGCATCTCGGCGCCTCGGTCGGCGTCGCACTGTTCGGCAAGGACGGCGACACCATCGGCGAGGTGATGCGACGCGCCGACATCGCGCTCTACAAGGCCAAGCATGCCGGACGCCACCAGGTGGCCTTCTTCGAAGAGGAACTCGAAGCCGACATTCTCGAGCGCAACTGGATGGAGTCCGCGCTGCAGAAGGCGGTACGGAACGGCGAGATCGTGCCGTTCTTCCAGCCGATCGTCGATCTTTCGACGCGGGCAGTGATCGGCTATGAGGCACTGGCCCGCTGGCGACATCCCGAGCGCGGCACGATCAACCCGACGGATTTCATCCCGGCGGCCGAATCCTGCGGCCTCATCGCGCAGATCGGCGAGCAGATCCTGCGGCGCGCCAGCACCGCGGCCCTCGCCTGGCCCTCCGATGTCAAGCTCTCGATCAATCTTTCGCCGGTCCAGCTGCGCGAGAAGACCCTCGGCCTCAAGATCATCGCGCTCCTGGCCGAGGTCGGCCTGCCGCCGCAGCGGCTTGAGGTGGAGATCACGGAAAATGCCCTGGTCGCCGATCTCGAGACGGCGCGTGGCACGATCGATGCCCTCCGCGAGGTTGGCGTGACCATCGCGCTCGACGATTTCGGCACCGGCCATTCGACGCTGCAGCACCTCAAGAGCTGCACGTTCGACAAGCTCAAGATCGACCGGAGCTTCGTCAGCGCCATGCAGCAAGACGAAGAAAGCCGCCTGATCGTCGATTCCATCGTTTCGCTTTCCCGCAGCTTCGGCATCCGCTGCACCGCCGAGGGCATCGAAGATGCCGCCGAACTCGACGTTCTCGCCGGCTGGGGCTGCACAGAGGGACAGGGCTACCTCTTCGGCAGGCCAACCGAGACCGTCGACCCTGGCCTTCGCTCGGTCGTCGCGGCCTGATCGTCGCTCGTGCCCTGAGCAATTGATCCAGCGCATGGCGGAACCGAGGCGTTACCTCTAGATTGGAATGATTCCAATCCAGAGGCGGTGCCGCATGTCCGAACATGTCCAGACTTTCGAAGCGGCAGGCGCGCCCGCTGCCGATGACGCACGTCCGCCCGCGCATGCTCATGCCGACCTGCCGATGGTGCTCACCATCGTTACCGTGGTCGGCCTCGCCATGATGATGGCCGGTCGCTGGCTTCTCGGCGGGCAGGCGGCAGGCATCCTGTTCTGGGGCGGAGCAGTGCTCGCCTATGGCGCGGGAGGCCTGCCGGCCCTCTGGAGTGCGCTGAAGGAACTGGTCGGGGCGCATGTGATCGACATCGACCTGCTGATGGTGGTGGCGGCACTGGCCGCCGCGGCGGTCGGTGCACCCCTCGAAGGCGCAGTTCTGCTCGCCCTCTTCAGCATCTCGACGACGCTCGAGGAACGCGCGATGGGCAGGGCCCGCCGTGCCATCGAGGCACTGATGGCGCTGAGGCCCGAGACCGCCCTGCGGCGCGGCGCTGACGGCATCTTCGTGGAAGTGCCCACCGCCAATCTCGTCGCCGGCGATGTGGTGATCCTGCGACCCGGCGCGCGCGTGCCGGCGGACGGGGTCGTGCTGAGCGGTCATGGCGCGCTCGACGAAGCCAATATTACGGGCGAATCCATGCCCGTCGCAAAGACACCCGGCGCCTTGGTCTTCGAGGCGACGGTCAATCTCGACGGCGTGCTCGAGGCCACGGTGACGCGCAGCGTTGCCGAAAGCACAGTCGCGCGGATGATCCGGCTGGTCACGGAGGCCCAGGCCGCCCGCGCGCCGTCCGAGGCCTTCAGCGCCTGGTTCGGCCAACGCTACACTGTGGCAGTCATGGTCGGCGCGATTCTCGCCTTTTTCGGCTTCCGCTGGTTCGGGCTCGGCTGGCACGAAGCGCTCTACCGGGCCGCGACTCTGCTGGTCGCCGCAAGCCCCTGCGCCATCGTGATTTCGGTCCCGGCCGCAATCCTCTCGGCTCTCTCCGCCGCGGCGCGGGGTGGCGTGCTCTTCAAGGGCGGTGCTGCGATTGAAAACCTCGCCGCGGTCGAGGCTTTCGCCTTCGACAAGACCGGGACGCTGACAACAGGACGGGCGGCGGTGACCCAGGTCGTGCCGATCGAGGGCGACGAGGTGGATTTCCTCCGCCTGCTGGCCGGCATCGAGGCACAGTCCGAGCATCACATTGCCGATGCCATCCGCCGCGAAGTCGCCGAACGCGGCATCGCGCCGGCGGTCGTATTCGACGTCACGTCGCTGCCGAGCGCCGGCATCGTCGGCCGCGATGCGGACGGCGAGATCTGGGCCGGCAATCGCCGCCTCGCCGACGAGATGGGGGCTGCTCTCGACCGTCCGGAACTGGCGACGATGTCCGGCAACAGCCATACCGTGATCTATCTCGGTCGCGGGGCGCGGCTGCTCGGGGCCATCAGCGTCGCCGACACGGTGCGGGCGACCTCGACGGCCGCGCTCGACGCGCTGCGCCGTGGCGGCATCGCCCACTTTGCCATGATGACCGGCGACCGCATGCCGGTTGCCCGCCGCATCGGGGAGGAACTCGGGCTCAGGCCGGAGGAGATCCATGCCGAGATGCTGCCGGAGGACAAGGTGCGGATGGTGGCGGACCTGGCGGCCAGGGGCAAGGTTGCCTTTGTCGGGGATGGCGTCAACGACGCCGCCGCCCTCGCCCGCGCCGATGTCGGCATCGCCATGGGCGCCGCGGGCTCGGAGGTCGCGCTGCAGGCGGCCGACGTGGCGCTGCTGTCGGAAGACATGGAGCGCCTCGCCGACGCCCATCGCCTTGCCCGCCGCACCGCCGGCATCATCCGGCAGAACCTCGCCTTTGCACTCGGTGCGATGATGGTTCTCGTCATAGGGGGCCTGTTCTTCCAACTGCCGCTGCCGCTAGCAGTGCTCGGCCACGAAGGCGGCACGGTTCTGGTCGTGCTGAACGGATTGAGGCTGCTGTCCGACCCGATCCGCCGCGACCGGCGGCGACCGGCAGCGTCGGCATAGGCATCATTGGAACTGGGGACGCCGCACGTTAGACCTGTAACGATCTACAGGAGCCTACGAGATGGACCCACTTAGCCTTCTGTCCGGCACTCTCGCCATTGTGTTCCGGGCCTTCGTGGCCCAGCCCTTCACCATCCCGTCGGGATCAATGACACCGACGCTCGAGGTCGGCGACTATATCTGGGTGGCCAAATACGCCTATGGCTACAGCAACTTCTCTCTGCCGCTCGGATCTGTGCTGCCGGTGTTCACCTATGCCCGCACGCTGCCGGCGCGCGGGGACGTCGTCGTGTTCCGCCTCCCGTCGGATCCGGACGTGGACTATGTCATGCGGGTTGTCGGCCTCCCCGGCGAGACGATCGAACTCAGGCGTGGCGTGGTGCTGATCGATGGCAAGCCGCTGCCGCACGCCCAACGCGGTCGCTATCAGGGCAGCGACCCGGCGTATGCCGGCGCCGTCATCCGCGAGGAGACGCTGCCGGAGGGGCGGACATATTCCACCTTGGACGCCATTCCCGATTCCCGCTCGGACGAAGCCGGCCCGGTAAAGATTCCGGAGGGCCATGTCTTCGTTCTCGGTGACAACCGCGACAACGCCAACGACAGCCGCTTCGGGGTTGGTTTCGTGCCTGTCGCCAATATTGTCGGCAAGGTGGTGGCGGCCGTGCAGTGGCCGGGCGGTGCCTATACTTCGAGGCCCGTGCGGTAACCCTGCCGAAAGCCTCCTGTCACGAAACTGTCTTTTTCATTCCCCGGCAGCCGGAATGGTGCTATTGCAGCGCAGCAAACCGGAACTGTCAGCCGCATGCATGTGCCGATACGCGAGAGCTACGACGCCCTTATCGCCGACTTCCGCTGGGAAATACCAGATCGCTTCAATATCGGCCGCGCCGTCGCCGACGCCTGGGCGGAGCGCGACCCGGACCGGCTCGCGCTCGAGCATTACAGCCCCGACGGCCGCCACGACCGCCTGACCTTCGGCGGGCTGCGCGACCGGTCGAACCAGCTGGCGAATGCGCTGGCAGCCCAGGGCATCCGTGCGGGCGACCGTGTGGCGCTGCTCCTGCCGCAGTCATTCGAGACCGTGATCGCCCATGTCGCGATCTACAAGCTCGGCGCGATCGCGCTGCCACTGGCGCTGCTTTTCGGCGCCGACGCCCTCTCCTTCCGGCTGCGCGACGCCGGCGCCGTCGCCGTGGTCACAAACGGCTATGGTTACGCCAAGATCGCTGACATCCGTCACGAATTGCCCGAGCTCCATCACCTCATCGTCACTGGAAGCGCCCCGGCGGGTGCGGCCTGCCTGGAAGAGATGATGGCAGGGCAGGCGACCACGTTCGACGTGATCGACAGTTCGAAGGATGATCCGGCGCTGATGATCTACACATCGGGCACGACGGGTCCGCCCAAGGGGGCGCTCCACGCCCATCGCGTGCTGCCCGGTCATGTCCCCGGCGTTCAGATGGCGCAGGACTTCATGCCGCAGCCGGGCGACAAGTTCTGGACCCCCTCGGACTGGGCCTGGGCCGGCGGGCTGCTCAACTGCCTGCTGCCGGGCCTGATGATGGGCGTGCCCGTCGTGTCGTCGCCGGCGCAGAAATTCGACCCCGATCTCGCCTTTCGCATCATGGCGGAAACCGGCGTGCGCAATGCCTTCATCCCGCCGACGGCGCTGCGGCTGATGATGCAGGTGGACGATCCCCCCAAGCGCTACGACCTCAAGCTCCGCAGCATAGGCTCGGCCGGCGAGTCTCTCGGACGCGAAGCCTATGAATGGGCGCGGCGCGCGCTTGGGCTCACCGTCAACGAGTTCTACGGCCAGACCGAGTGCAACATCGTGCTGGGCTCGATGGCATCGGTCGGCGTGACGCGCGCCGGCGCGATCGGCCGGGTCACGGCCGGCCACAATGTCGCGATCATCGACGGAAACGGACGCGAACTGCCGCGCGGCACCGCCGGCCAGATAGCGGTGCGGCGCCCCGATCCGGTGATGTTCCTCGGCTATTGGAACAATCCCGAGGCGACGGCGAAGAAGTTCGTCGGCGACTGGATGCTGACGGGCGATCAGGGCGTGATGGATGCCGAAGGCTATGTCGAGTTCTTCGGCCGCGACGACGACGTGATCACCTCGTCCGGCTACCGGATCGGGCCGGCCGAGATCGAGGACTGCCTGATCTCCCATCCGGCCGTCCGGCTCGCGGCGGCCGTGGGCAAGCCGGATGCCGTCAGGACCGAGATCGTCAAGGCCTATGTTGTCCTATCGGACGGCGTGGCGCCGTCCGACGCGCTTGCAGCCGATATCCGCGACTGGGTCAAGTCGCGACTCTCGATGCACGAATATCCACGCGAGGTGGAGTTCGTCGACGCCCTGCCGATGACCACGACCGGCAAGGTGATCCGGCGCCTGCTACGCGACCGTGCGGCCGCCGAATTGACGGTACCGCAGAGAGCCGCCGGCTGATCGGTTTCTTGCGCTTTCAGAACGGTGGAATGAAGCCGATCGGCACCATGGAAAGCGTGATCGTACCCTTGTCGACCACGAGATTGACCGTCACGTCCTCGCCGCCCTTGGCAAGGCCCTTGAGCAGGGCTGCCATGCCGGAAATCGTGCCACTCGCATCGGGGAAGATCTTGAGCAGGGTCTGCTCCCAGAGCCCGATCTTTTCGAACCGGGTCTTGAAGGTGCCGGAGAGGTAGCCCTCGTCGTCGATCTCGAACGGGCCGTCGAGCGTGCCGAACAGCCCGCCCGGCGCCTCGATCTTGAAGCTCTCCACCTGCCCCTTCATCGCCTTGGAGACCAGCGGCTTGCCCTCGAGGAGACCGGCCTTGCCGTCCACCAGGAGCTGCAGGCTGGTCGAGAGCATCGGCAGGACGGGCGCCTGACCCTCGGCATTGACGACAAGATCCCGTACCAGCACCGCCGCTTCGAGGTCGTCGTCCTTGCCGCGGACATGGAATTCGCCATGCGAAGCCCTGGCGAGAATCGGCTGGTAGAGCGCAGCGTTCATCAGGTCGAACGACAGCCCGTCGCCGAAGGACGACAGTGTCTTGAGGCGGGAGATACCAACCGAAAAGGACGACCGAAGGGCCTTCCAGTCGGCGGTGATGGCGGTCCCGTCCGACAGCGACAGATGCGCCGGTCCGTCGAGTTCGACGACCGCCGCACCCGGACTGTAGATGCGCGCCGCTGCCCGGAAGGCGCCGGCCGCCAACCGGTCGCCGGTCGCGGGGTCGGCAATGCCGGTGCTCGCGCAGGTGAAGCCGATCAGGAAGGGGAAGCCGGACGTGGAAAGGCCGGGACACTCGATGTCGACCGGGCCGCGTCCACTCAGCTGGGTCTTCAGGAAATCCTCGAATTTGCTTGCAACAAAGAACCAACCAGCCGAATAGAGGGCCGCGACGATAACGACGGCGATGCCGAGCCTCCGGATCTTGCGGGACGCGGACGAAGCGCCGTCGGAGCTCGCCAATGCCATCGGGACTTCCTTGCGGTGAGAGTTGATCGGTGAAGCGCGGCCAATGACAGCGGATATGGACGAATTTTGGGTCTTTGGCTACGGCTCGCTGATGTGGAATCCCGGCTTCCCGCATGAGGATCGCGAGATCGTGGTCCTGCAGGGCTATCACCGCGCGCTCTGCATCCGCTCCTGGGTCCATCGTGGCACGCGGGAGCGCCCCGGCCTCGTGCTCGGCCTCGACCGCGGCGGCTCCTGCAAGGGCGCGGCTTTCCGCGTGACGCAAGCCGATCGCGAGGCGGTCGTCGCCTATCTTCGCGAGCGCGAACTGGTGACAAATGTCTATCTCGAACGCTGGCTATCCATCCGCTTCCGCAACGGCCGCAGAATGCGCGCCCTGACTTACGTCGCCGACCGCGGCCATCCACAATACGCCGCCGGCCTGACGGTCGAGGACGCGGCCCGAACCTGCGCCATGTCGGAGGGCAAGTCCGGCCACAATGCCGATTATGTTCGCAACACGGTCGAGCACATGAAGGCGCTCGGCATCCGCGACCATTGGATGGAAGCCGTTGCCGGCCGGATGGAGACCCTGCTTCAGGCCGCCGGCTGAACGGCGGCGAGCTCGTCGAGACGGCGTCGCGCGCTTTCTGGCAGATCGAGATGCGGATTGTCGCGCACGGTCTCGACCAGGAGCGCATCGCTCGCCCGCTCGGTGACCTCGATCAGGTGGCGGAAGAACACGTCGGTCGCCATCCCGGGTTCGATCGGATCGAGGAAACGCACCTTGAAATGCCCGGTCTGCCGCTTGAATCCGTGGCGCGGCCAGAACAGACCGGGATGCATCACGACCGGCACCACGGGCACCTTGAGGTCGCTGTAGAGGCGCGCGATGCCGTATTTGTAGTCCGGCGGTGCGCCCGGCGCCTTGCGCGTCCCCTCGGGATAGATGATCAGCTCGCGCCCCCGCGCCAGTTCCTCGCGCGCCCGGACCAGCATCTTCGGGATCGCGCGCCCCTTGTCGGCCCGGTTGATCGGAATCATGTCCTGCTTGGCGGCATACCAGCCGAAGAGCGGGATCCACAGCAGCTCGCGCTTGAGAATGTAGACCGGATCCTCCAGCGAGGGGATGAGCGCGAACGTGTCCCAGAACGACTGGTGTTTGGGGGCGAGGATGAAGCCGGTCTTCGGCAGCTTCTCCATGCCCTCGATCTCGAAGGTCAGGCCGAGGATGACTTTGGCCAGCCACAGGTTGGATGCCGCCCAGTTCTTCGGGATGCGATAGGCCGGCTTCCGCGGAAGCAGGAAGTAGATCGGCGTGAAGATGATCATCTGCACGATGAAGGAGAGGTAGAAGACGATCTGGAAGATCGCCGAGCGCAGATAGGTCATGCGGGAACCCTGGATGCGGACGTATCGCCCTTCCTTAGAGCGTTTCCGGTTTGGATTGAAGCGTTCTAGAGGCTTCGAGCCCAAATGCAAGCAGGCGGCGCGGCGGCCTCAGATGGATATCCCCGTCCAGTCGCGGCTCACCACCAGCAGGAATTTCACATATTCGGACGCGAGCGTCCGGATCAGCAGCGGGTTGCGGACGAGCTCCGACGCCGACACGTCGGTCGGCACGGGATAGGCGATGAAGCGGGTGCCGTGGTCGGTCCGTTCCAGCTCGGCCAGGCTGCGCGGCATGTGGTAATTGTTGGTCACCAGAATGACACTGCGAAAATGGCGGCTGCGAATCCAGCGGGCTGTTTCGGCCGCGTTGCCGGTTGTGTCCATGGCATCGTGGCCGATATCGACACAACATGCGAACAGGTCGTCCGGGCTGCGCGTCAGCACGCGAATGTGATTGCCTGTGGTTGCAGGATTGACCCCCGAGATGAGCAGGCGCTTGCCGGCGCCTGCGGCCAGAAGTTCAACCGCCTGATCGATGCGCTGGTAGCCGCCGGTGAGCACGACGATGGCATCCGCCTTCGGCGACGGCGGCGGCGTCATTGAGGCGACATGCTGGTAGAACACGCCGAAACCACCGGCAAACAGCGCGACCGCAGTGATGATCAGGTAGAAGAACAGCCGGAGAATATGCCGTGCCACACGGGTGGCGAGACTGCGAGGCGCGATCGCGCCTGCCTCGCCCGGATCGGTCAATCCCGCGTCGTGTGTCATCATTCGGTCGAGTGTACTAAAAGTTTTGGGCCCAATGTAGGCGCTTGTGGTTGAATGATCCTTGTCTCATATGCTGCCAGTCAAGGCTTTCCGGGCGCTTACCCTCGGTGGTCCTGCGCCTCAGGCACCTGACCCCCTTGGCCCGCCAGCGCCTTGCGGCGAAGTCAGCCGTCCAGACGGCCGGGGTCGGAGCGCAGATTGTCGATCTCGTCGATCGTGCGCATGACCGTGAAACGGGCGGTGATGGTGGTGAGGGCGGCGATCACGCCCATCGTGAGGAAGATGCCGGCATAGCCGGTCCAGTCGATGGTGAAGCTGCCGAAGAGTGCCGCGGCCTGGTCGGCCTCCGGAGTCGCCGTGCGCGCCGTCTGCCACCAGGAAAGGCTCGCGAAGAGAGCAGATGCGAGGAACGCGCCGGTCAGGGAACCCTTCAGGCTGACGATGAGGAAATGCTTCTGGAATTCCTGCGCGACAAAGGACGCCTCGGCCCCGACGAAATGCAGCACCTCGACGATGTGACGGTTTCCGGCGAGCGCACCCCGCGTGGCGAAGATCACCGTCAGCACCATCGCGAAGAAGACGAGCCCGAGCACGCCCGAGCCGATCAGCACCGTCGTCCGCGCCATCGATACCAGCCGGTCCACCCAGGTGCGGTGGTCGTCGAGATAGGCCTGCGGGATCTTGCGCTGGAGCTCCGCGCGCATCGCGGCGAAATCCGGCGGGCTCTGCTCGTCGATCGTGATCACCACCAGGCGCGGCACGGGCAGTTCGTCGATATCGAGGCCGGCGCCGAGCCAGGGTTCGAGCAGCCGCGCGGTCGCCTCCTTGTCGAGGACGCGCCCGTCGCGGGTGCCGACGAAGGACAGGGCGAGATCGCGCGCCTCGACGAGCTTCTTCTCCATGTCGATGCTGTCGTCCGGCTTGATCTGGATCGTGATCTCGCGCGAGATCTGGCTCGCCCAGCTGTCGGCGGTCGAGCGGATCATCGTCACCGCGCCGATGGTCAGGCAGGCGAGGAAGGACATGATGACGATGACGGCGAGCAACGCCTTTCCCTGCACGCTCTGCTGCGGCACGATCGATCCCGTCCGCCGGAGCGTGATGTCCTTGCGCGCGGCAGGCTTGGTCCTGGGCCGTGCCGGGGCGTCAGTCATAGATGTCCAGCCGCCCGGTATCGAGGATCATGCGGCGCGCCTCGATCTGGTCCATGAGCGTGAGGTCATGGGTGGCGATCACCACCGCCGTTCCGAACCGGTTGAGCTCCTGCAAGAGCTTGAGGATACGGCGCGCCATGGGCGGATCGACATTGCCTGTCGGCTCGTCGGCCAGCAGCAGCTCCGGCTGGTCGATCAGCGCGCGCGCGATCGCCACGCGCTGCTTTTCGCCACCCGAAAGCACCGGCGGCAGCACGTTGACGCGGTCGCCGAGGCCGACCCATTTCAACAGTTCCAGCACATCGTTGCGATAGGACGTCTCCTCCTTGCCGCGTACCCGGAGCGGCAGCGCGACGTTTTCGTAGGTCGTCATGTGGTCGAGCAGGCGAAAGTCCTGGAAGACGATGCCGATCCGCCGCCGGAGCATCGGCAGCTCGATCTGCGGAATGGCGGAGATCTCGCGGCCGAAGACCTTGATCAGCCCGCGGGTGGGCCGGAGCGACATGAAGAGGAGCCGGAGCAGGCTGGTCTTCCCCGCGCCGGACGGCCCCGTCAGGAACTGGAAAGACTTTTTCGGGATATCGAAGGTGAGGTCCTTCAGGATTTCCGGACCCATGCCATAGCGCAGACCGACATTCTCGAAATGGATCAATGGTTTGTCCCGTCCCGGCGAGAGGCGATGGGTGATGCGCAGTCGATCATGGCGATGGTTTGCGAAGCATTAACCAAATCAGTTTACTTTCCGTAAACCACAGTTTCAATGGCCGCCGCCGGTTCATCGCCGCGCCGGGGGCGAAGGGTCAGTCCATGCAGGCAGGCAGGAACACCGGGACCAGGACGATCGAGGCCTACGACCTGCTCCCACCCGAACCGCGACCGCGTCACGCGCGCCCCCAACCCGCACGGCCGGTCCTGGTGGAGGATGCGGTCTTCGAAGTGGTGGCGCCGACCCGGCGCGTCCACAACGACAATCCGCCGCGGCCCGCGCGCCCCGCTCTTTCCGCAGACGCGGTCTCGGCCCTGGCGAGGCTCGGGGTCTCGCTGGTCAACCGGCTCGAACGCATCCTGTCCGGACTGTCGCCGCAAGTCTTCATGACACTCATCGCCTCGCTCTTCTTCCTCGTCTTCTGGATCTTCGGCGGTTTTGCGGCGCTCGCCACCGCGCCCGGGACCGCAGAACGCCTCCCCTTTGCCATCGACGACATCTTCACCGAAGAGCAGGACGAGAACGGCATGCGGCTGCTTGCAGTCGGCGGCGTGCTCACCAATCACTCCGTCGAGGCTCGGGACGTGCCGCAGCTCTCGATCGTGGGCGAAGGCGGCGTGCTGATCGGCCAGCTCGCACCCGCCAGGGACAGGCTCGCGGCCGGCGAATCGGTTCGCTTCTTCGCGCGCTTCAAGCGCACCGGTGGAAAATCCGGCCCGGTCACGATTTTTCCCGTCCTCCGGTGATGCGGCATCGCCGGGCCTGTGCTAACGACTGACGTCGCTGATACCAGGAGACCCGGACCCCATGCACGTCATTCGCGGAAAGAAGATCGAGCCGCTCTTCACGTCGGAAATGATCGCCCGGCGCATGGACGAACTGGCCGGTGAGATCTCGTCCGGCCCGACCAAGGACCTGCTGGTCATTGCCGTCCTCAAGGGATCCTTCATCTTCGCCGCCGACCTGATCCGCGCGCTCCACCATGTCGGACTCGCGCCGGAGGTCGAGTTTATCACGCTCTCAAGCTATGGCACCGGCACCACGTCGAAGGGCGTACGCATCGTCAAGGATATCGACAGCGACGTGAAGGACCGGGACGTGCTGCTGATCGACGATATCCTCGAATCCGGCCGGACACTCTCCTTTGCCCGCGATCTCCTGATGGAGCGCGGCGCGCGCCATGTCTCGATCGCCGTGCTGCTCGACAAGCACGACAAGCGCCAGACGGAGATGGAGGCGGATTATGTCGGCTTCGTTTGCCCCGACCATTTCGTCGTCGGCTACGGCATGGATGTGGCCTATGCCTTCCGCGAACTGCCCTTCGTCGGTGTGGTGACCGGCGACGCGTAACGCAGATCCTGCCAAGTCGCACACCGCCGTAAAGATTTGGGCAAGCATAACCCGAATTGAACGGTGCCCACCCTTTGCCCGTTTACCCTTCGCAAAGGCCGCGAGGTGTTGAGTGGGACCAAAGTTAAAACGGGGTGAAACAAATGGCACGCATTCTCATCACCGAGGACGAAGACTCCCTTCGCGCTTTCGTCGCCCGGGCGCTCCGGCTCGACGGCCATGAGATCGTGGAAGCGGCCGACGGGGCTGAGGGTCTGGAAGCCCTCTCGGACGGGGCCTTCGATCTCCTGCTCTCGGATATCAGAATGCCTGTCATGGACGGGATCGAGCTGACCCACAAGGCTGCCGCCGCCCATCCCGGCCTAAAGATCCTGCTGATGACCGGCTATGCCGAACAGCGCGAACGCGCCGACGACCTCGCTGAGAAGATCATCGACGTCGTGTCAAAACCCTTTTCGCTGCCCGACATCCGCACAGCCGTGGCCCGCGCGCTGGCGTGACGCTTCCGGTATCATGGGCCGATCTCAAACCGCCCAGGAGTCTCACCGGAGGTCGAGCAGCCGCTCCAGATACTGCCGCTCGATCAGGCTTGCCGGCCCCTCGCCCAGCCGGCGGCGGATTTCCTCGAGGATCTCGCGTGCCCGCTGGACGTCGATCTGGTCCGGCACCTTGACGCTGTCGTCGAACTCGCTGCCGAGCTGGCCCGACTTGCGACCCAGCGGGTCGCGGCCCTCCTGGTTCATCGCACTGCCGGGCTGGTTCATACCCTGGCCGTCCTGATTGCCCTGCTGGCTCATCATCTGCTGCAGCTGCTGCATCATGTCGCCGGCGCCGTCACGCAGCGCCTGCAGCGCGCGTCCCTGCGCATCGGCTGAGCGCTGCCCCTGCGACTTGCCGAGGGCATCGGACGATTCGCCCATCTCGTCACCGGCCCCCTTGAAGCCCTTCGGCGCCTTCATGCCGAGATCGGCAATGCCTTTTTCGAGCGCCTTGAGGTCCTTCCGCAACTGCTCCTGCCGTGACCGGAGCTGCTTGAGTACTTCGCGCAGCTGGTCGGCAGTCATGTCCTGCTGCTTCCCGCCCGGCTGTTGCGAGTCGCCCTGCTGGTCCGACGGGCCCTCCTGCCGCGGCTGGTTCTGCAGGGACTGGTCGTCGCCCGGCGCCTGCTGCTCCTCGCCCTCTTCCGGATCGCCCCGCTGCATCCGGTCGCGCAGCGCCTGTTCCATGCGGTGGGTCTCGTCCATCAGCTGCTGCTGGTCCTGCATCAGCTTGCCGAGCTTGTCGAGTTGCTCGCGCACCGGGTTCTGGTCCTGACCGGGCTGCTGCCGCGGCCGCGCCGTCTGCAGGTTGTTCATCATCCGCTGCATCTCGGACAGGAGCTTGCGCGCTTCGTCGCGATTGCCCGAGCGCGACAGGTTTTCGAGCTGGTTCAGCATGTTCTCGAAATCCTGGCTGCGCATCATGCGCTGCGCCTGCGGCGACATCTGCGCCGTGTCCTGGTTCTGCATCCGCTTGGAAAGCTCGGCGAGATACTGTTTCATCGCCTCGCGCAGCTCCTGCATCAGCTTCGCGATCTCGGCATCCGACGCATTGTTCTTGAGCGCCTCGGACAGCTTGTCCTGCGCGTCGCGCAGCCGCTTCTCGGCGGTAGACAGGTTACCGTCCTCGATATAGCGGGCAATGTCCCAGAAATACTGGGCGGTTTCGGTCAGCGCGTCCTTGCCATGCGCGAGTATCAGCCGGTTCCGTGCCGACTGCACCATCAGGAAATGGGAGAGATTGGGGATCGTCTCATCGGCCCGAAAGGTCGCGGCTTCGTTGAGCGCGAGCGCGCGCGGGATCTGGTTCGTGTCGAGGGAAAACACCTGCCGCTGCTCGGCCACGGAGCCGGCCAGCTTCTCGCTGAAGAAGCGCGCCGGGAGCACGATCTCCTTGGTCTCGCTGCGACCCTCCTGGCCTCCGGCGTCCTTGGCGACCAGCGTCAGGAGAACCTTCTTCCCCGACAGGGGATGTTCGGTCAGGTCGCGGCTGACGGTCGCCTTGGCGCTCCGGCCGTCGCTGCCGGGCAGATCGAGCGGAAACTTCGGCGGGTCGAACAGCGGCATCGCGTCGACGGCGGCATCGGCCGGCAGGATCTCCGCCCTTGCTTCGGTCACGCCATAATCGTCCTTGACCTCAAAGGCGAGCTCGAGTGCGCCGTTCAGCGCCCGGCCCGGCTCGCGCACGAAGGAAATCTGCGGCGGCTTGTCGGCGATCAGCGTGAAGGCATAAGATTTCGGGCCGGCCGAAATGGCGCCGTCTGCAATGAGCTTGAGCTTGTAGGTCCTGCTCTGGCCGGTGTCCTTGCCGGTCGCGTCCGAAGGCTTTTCTGAGGCCTTGTCACCCGCTGTTGCCGTCTCCGGCGCCTCGGGCTTCAGGTCGACCGGCGTGCCGCCCGTAGGTTCGAAGCGCACGGCATCGGTAGCGTCCTTGCCGCTGATCCGGACAGTGAGCTCGGAATTGACCGGCACCTTCAGCGCCTGCGCGCCGCTCCGGTCCATGGCACCCGAAAGATAGACGGGCGCGACGCCTGTATAGGCAGGCGGCGTCACCCAGGCGTCGATCCTGATATCGCTCGGTGCCATGACCGGCTTTGCGAACGTGACGAGATCGGTGACCCGCCCGCCATAATTGGAATAGGAAAAGCTCCAGGCGACGACGAGCGCAAGGATGACTGCGGCACGGAGCGCGAACGGGTCGTGCCGCGCGATGTCGGCGGCGGGAAGCCCGGCTTCCAGCACATTGATCTTCCGCGCCATCCGCTCCTGGTGGCGGTGCCAGAGGGCGACCGAATAGGGATCGCTGGAGACCGGCACCTCGCGCTGCACCCGGATCGCCTGGTGCGGCAGCCCACTCTTCTCCTCGATACGGCGCTCGGCTTCGGCGCCATCAGGCATCCGGAAGCGCCGGAGCGGCAGCAGCGACAGGCAGAATGCGACGAGGAATGCGCCACCGGTGACGATCTTGCCGAGATCCGGCAGCTGGCGGATCAGCCCGCTCCAACTGAAAACCAGGTAGAGCGAGATGACGAGCAGCAGCGGCAGGCCCGCCACCAGGAGCCTCTCCAGCACCATCGCGGTGAGCGCCAGGAAGCGCTTGCCGGCGATCCGGCGCCTGAGGCTCTCTCTGCTGCGGTCGGGCGTGATCGGTGCGTCCTCGGCCATTTCCTGCCTTGTCTGGTGGTCGAAGCAGGCAGGATAGCATTGTTTGGGGCAAAGGCGAGGCGCCCCACCCCATTTCGCTTCACAAGCTGTTGATGCCTGAGATCAGTCGAGCCAGGCGGGAAGGCTGTCGAGCCCGATCAGATCCTCGTAGCTCCTGCGCGGCCGGATGACATGGAAGGCATCACCCTTGACCAGCACTTCGGGTACGAGAAGCCGCGAATTGTAGGTGCCGGCCTGCACGGCGCCATAGGCGCCGGCGGAGCTCACCGCGAGCAGGTCGCCTGGCGCCGGCCTCGCCATCTCGCGATCGAGCGCGAGATAATCGCCTGTCTCGCAGACCGGCCCCACCACGTCAGCCTTGATGCGGGCTTCGCTGCCGGAAGTCGCCACCACCGGCTGGATCTCGTGCCAGGCCTCGTAGAGGGTCGGGCGGATCAGGTCGTTCATCGCCGCATCGACGATGACGAAGGCCTTGTCCTCGACGTCCTTGACGAAGATCACCTCGGTCACGAGGATGCCGGCATTGCCGACGATCAGCCGGCCCGGCTCGGTGACGATCTTGCAATCGAGCGATCGCAGCTGGTTCTTCACCACCCGCGAATAGGCCTCCGGATTCGGCGGCGGATCGTTGTCGAGCTTGTAGGGAATCCCGAGGCCGCCGCCGATATCGACATGCTCGATCCGGTGTCCGTCTTCACGAAGCGATTCCACCAGCTCGCGCAACAGCCGGAAGGCGTCGTCGAAGGGCTGGAGGTCGGTGATCTGGCTGCCGATATGCATGTCGATGCCGGTCACCTCGATCCCGGCAAGCGTCGCCGCATGGGCATAGACGTCGCGGGCGCGGTCGTAGGAGATGCCGAACTTGTTCTCCTTCTTGCCGGTCGAGATCTTGGCATGGGTGCGCGCATCGACATCGGGGTTGATGCGGAAGGAGACGTGCGCGCGTTTGCCCTTCTTGATCGCCCGGGCATTGAGAACCTCGAGCTCCGGCTCGCTCTCGACATTGAAGCAGTAGATACCGGCATCGAGTGCGAGGTCCATCTCGCGGACCGTCTTGCCGACGCCGGAGAACATGATCCGCGACGCCGGGATGCCGGCGGCCAGCGCCCGGCGGAGCTCGCCTTCCGAGACGACATCGATGCCGGCGCCGAGCCGGCCGATGGTCTTCAGCACCGCCTGGTTGGAATTCGCCTTCATCGCATAGCAGACGAGCGAATCGACGTCCGAAAACGCCTCCTGGAAGACCCGGACATGGCGTTCGAGCGTTGCAGTCGAGTAGAGATAGAAGGGCGTGCCGACGGCGCGGGCAATCTCCGCGACGGGCACGTTTTCGGCATGCAGGACGCCGTCCTTGTAGTGGAAATGGTTCACGGATCTATCCTGGAACGGTCAGAGCAGGGGATCGAGCACGAAAGGCTTGTCCTCGACGGGCGCAGCCTTCTTGTCGGCTTTGTTCTGGTCGGCGAGCGGCGTGCCCGGCACGTCGAGATCGCCCTTTCGGCCGCAGCCGGCGAGCGAGAGCGTGGCAAGGGCAAGGACGGCAAGCGGTACTATCAGCGATCGGCTCATGGCGTTCCCCGGAACAGTCGGCGTTCCTTAGCGGATATGCGGCAGCTTGTGCACCCTGATTCTGCTGAAGCGAGGTTCACCCGGGTTGATGGGAGAGGCGTCTCGATGGCCCCGCGACGGCGGCTACAGATAGGAAGGCGCTGCCCCTCAACCGCCTGCCATATCCCCTTCTCCCCGCAGTAACGGGGAGAAGGGGATATGGCACCGTCCGCGCTCCAGCCCTCTCGCCCCGTTAACGGGGGGAGGGGTCCGCAGGACACAGCCGGGTCAGGGGCCGCCTCACGAAAGGCGCTTCAATTCCGCCCCCGCCACCAGGCGATCTGTTCACGCACCCGGTTGGGCGCCGTGCCGCCATAGCTCGTGCGTGAGGCGACCGAGGCCTCGACGGTGACCACGTCGAAGACCTTCTCGGTGATCCCAGGATGAATAGCCTGCAATTGATCGAGCGGCAGGTCCCAGAGATCGGCGCCGCGGCTCTCGGCCAGCGCCACGACCCGGCCGGTCACGTGATGCGCTTCGCGGAAGGGCAGGCCGAGTTCGCGCACCAGCCAGTCGGCGAGGTCGGTGGCGGTGGAATAGCCGGCGCCGGCGGCCGCCTTCATCTTCGCCGCGTTGACCGTCATGTCGGTCACCATGCCGGTCATCGCGGCGAGCGCGAGTTCGAGGTTCTCGGCCGCGTCGAAGACCTGTTCCTTGTCCTCCTGCATGTCCTTGGAATAGGCGAGCGGCAGGCCCTTCATGACGGTCAGCAGGGCCACGAGCGACCCGTTGATGCGGCCGGTCTTGGCGCGCACCAGTTCGGCGGCATCGGGGTTCTTCTTCTGCGGCATGATCGACGAGCCGGTCGAGAACGCATCCGAAAGACGCACGAAGCCGAATTGCGGCGTCGTCCAGATGACGATCTCCTCGGCGAAGCGCGAGAGATGGACCGCGCAGATCGCCGCAATCGACAGGAATTCCAGCGCGAAGTCCCGGTCCGACACGGTATCGATCGAATTCCGCGTCGGCTCGCGGAAACCCAGCGCCTTCGCCGTCATGTGCCGGTCGATCGGATAGGGCGTGCCGGCCAACGCCGCGGCGCCGATCGGGCTCTCATCGAGGTGCTCGATGGCGTGGCGCACCCGCTGGCGGTCGCGGCCGAACATTTCCACATAGGCCATGCAATGGTGGCCGAAGGTGACCGGCTGGGCGGTCTGGAGATGCGTGAAGCCCGGCATCACGGTATCGGCATGCATCTCGGCCTTGTCGAGGAAGGCCGCGATCAGGCCGGTCAGTGCCTTTTCGGTCCGTTCGAGCTCGGCCTTCACCCAGAGGCGGAAATCGAGCGCCACCTGGTCGTTGCGCGAGCGGGCGGTGTGCAGCCGTCCGGCAGCGGGACCGATGATGGCGGCCAGCCGGCTTTCGACATTCATGTGGATGTCTTCAAGTTTGCGTGAGAATTCGAAGGCGCCGCTTTCAATCTCGCCTTCGATCTGCTTGAGACCGGCCACGATCTGGTCGCGATCCTCGGCCCTAATGATGCCCTGGGCGGCCAGCATGGTGGCATGCGCGATCGAACCTGCTATGTCCTGCGCATAGAGCTTCTTGTCGAAGCCGATCGAGGCATTGATCTCCTCCATGATGGCAGAGGGGCCGGCAGCGAAGCGGCCGCCCCACATCTGGTTGGAGGAGGAATTCGAAGTGCCTGAAGACGGAGTGCCTGAAGACATGGCGCCAAACCTGAGAACGAGTGCATGACCGAGGAAAGAAAAGCCGGACTGTTCCCTTCCCTGAAACTGGTGGCGTTCGCGGCCCTGGCGGGCATCGTCGCCGGTGGTGTCGCCGTTTACATGAGAGGCATGGGCAATGGCAATGCCGAGACCGCAGCGAGCGCCGTGGATTGCGCCCCCGCCCAGGCGGCGATCGGCAGGATCGATCCGCTCGCCCGGGGCCAGCTCGCCGCCTTCGTCACCGAAAAGCAGGGCCGGGCGCTCTCGCTTCCCGCCTTCAAGGGGCCCGATGGCAAGGACGTGACGCTCGAGACCTATGCGGGCAAGGTGCAGCTGATCAATCTCTGGGCCACCTGGTGCGTGCCCTGCCGCGAGGAAATGCCGGCGCTGAACGGCCTTCAGAAAGCGCTCGGCGGCGATAAATTCCAGGTGACTGCAATCAACATCGATACCGGCGACGACACCAAGGTGCGCGACTTCCTGACCGAGACCGGGATCGACGCGCTCGCCCTTCATCGCGATCCGACGCTCGCCACCTTCAACCAGTTCAAGAAGGCGGGCCTCACCATCGGCCTGCCGGTCAGCGTGCTGATCGACGGCAAGGGCTGCATGCTCGGCGCGCTCTCGGGCCCCGCCGCCTGGGAAAGCGACGACGCCAAGGCGCTCGTCAAGGCGGCGATGGGCGTCTGAGCCTGGAGCTCTGACGCCCTTCGCCCGAATAATCCCCCCCGCTCTCCCGTTCCCCTTCCAGGCCGTTCTGCGTTCACACCGGCATTGGGGGCTTTGGAATGCGGATGTATGTCATTGGAATCATGGTTGGTCTCGCCGGCCTCGTCGCAGCCAACCAGGTACGCGCCGACGAACATTGCGGGCTGAAGAGCCCGGGCGTGGTCGAGGTCCTGCACTGGTCGGCGGAAGCGCCCGAGAAGGGCAAGTACGAGCTCGCGGTCTTTCTCGAATCGAAGGATCCGAAACCGATCCGGCGGCTGAGCGGTTCGATCGAGTTCTTCGCCGGCCACGACCATATCCTGACAATGCCGCTGCATTTCGCTTACAGGCTGCAGCAGAAGGCGGAGTTCATGCAGAAGGTCGAGCGGAGGAAGCTGCCGACGCCGATCCTGGCCGGCGCACCCGATGTTGCGGTCTTCGGCTGCGTGGCCGCCGTCGAATACGAGGACGGGACGAGCGTCATCATCAATTGAGGGCTTGCCGGCGGGTCCCCGCCGAGGCTGATCGGCATCCCTAGAAGGCGGATCGCAGCCGAAGGCCGAGGCTCCAGTCGGCCCGGTTGCCGCCCTCGACCGAGACGCCCGCCTCGCTGTCCATCGTCCAGCCGCCCGAAAGACGCCATCCGATGCGGGCGCCGGCGGCGGCGACGGTTTGCGCCTCCCAGCCGCCCTCTGCTTTCCCGACCCAGTCGACACGCGCACGCACCGCTGTGTTGTTGCCGAACGCCCGTCCGAAGGATGCGAAGACTGTCGTATCGATCGTGCCGGTCCACTGTCGCGTCCAGCTCAGGGTGAGGTCCGCCTGGTCGGCGATTGTCGGGCGGCCCGAAAAGCGCGCTGCGAAAAGATTGCCCGCGGTCGCATCCTCGGCATAGGACGCCACGCCCAGCCGCGAGCGCGCGAGCCTCAGCGAGAGCGAGAATTCGTCGGCATCGTTGGGTGTAAGGGCGACGCCCAGCCGCGTTTCCGCCCCGAGGAGCGTGGCCGATGCCCGGTTCGTCGTGCTCACCGGGTCGTCACCATTGGCGTAGAGACGCTGATAGGTCGCCGATAGACGCGGCGAGGCCCAGCCGCCCACCTCGCCGAACAGGCTCCAGCTTGTATCGATGGGCTGCCGGTAGCGAAGGGCGCCGCCAAGGAGAAGGGCGCCTTCCGCGTCGACGGTGCCGCCGCCGGGCGGCAGATAGGCGATACCGCCGAGAAAGGTCAGCCGATCGGTGAGGCCGATGCGTGTCCGGACACCCCCGGCACCCTCGGCGCTGGTGAAGACCGCGATGTCGTCCGCCCCCCTCAGCGGATCGCGCAGCCCGAGAAGCGGCTCGGCCGCAGCGAGCGACCGCGCAATGAGCTCACGCCGCTCTTCGGCAACCGCATCCAGCGAGCGCCGGACTGCGACGTCGGTCGTGTAGCCGATCTGCGCGAGGTCGATGGAATCGAGATAGATCTCGGCAGCATCGGCGCCGCCTCCCTCGGCCTCGAGCAGCACGGAGAGGTCGAGCGGCCTACCGCCGCCCGTGCCGAGCTGTTGGTGGACGTTGAAGTCGCCCACAAACCGCCCGTCCGGTCCGAACAGGCGGCGGCGGGTCCGTCCGTCCGAAAGCATCACTGCCTGTCCGTCGTCCTGAACGGCAAAGCCGCGATAGTCGACGGAAAACACCGAGTATCCGCGTTTCGACTCGACAGGCGCCGAGACACGGCAGCGGATGCGGGTGCCGCCCGGTCCATTGCCTGTGGTCGCATGGAGATCGTCGAAAAGGAAGGTCGCGGCATTGCCGTCGGGCGAGACGGTGGTCGAATAGCTGCCTTCTGGACAGCCATTGCCCGCGCGCGCGCCATCGGCCGCCGCGGCCATCCCGGTCGCGGCGAGAAGACATGCCGTCCAGTTCAGAGGCTTGAAGCCCATGCCGACCTGCCGGAAAAAGGACGGGGCGCGCCTGCGGCCCGCCCCGTTTCGTGCCGTTACTTGCAGGTCTTCCACTGCAGCTGGTAGACGATCGCCGCCTTCACGTCCTGCGTATCGACAGTCGCCATCGCTTCCTGGTTCTTGACGGTGCTGACGCGGATGCTGGAATTGGTTCTGAGGATCACATCCTCGCCGCAGGGCGACCAGGTCATCGCGTCGGCGACGATCTCGTTGGTGATCAGATAATCGTCTTCCTTGGGACCGCGGAAGGTCTGCGCGAAGGCCGGGCCGCGGGCGCCGGCGAAGAAGTATTCGACGCTGAACTGCGAACGCGCGCCAGGCGGCAGCTGGTTGAAGCCGCGATAGTCGACGGCGAGCACCGAAACCGAACGGCCCGACGGCACATGGACGGGAATGGCGACATTGCAGGTCTTGCGGTCGAGCGTCTTGCCGCTTTCGCCGCCGGCCTGGACCACATATTCGTCGAAGAGCAGGCTCAGAGCCTTGCTGTCGGGGCTGAGCGTCGCCGAGACGCTGTTGGAGGGGCAGCCGCTGCCTCCATAGCCGGGAACCCCGAGCGCGATGTCGTCCGCCTGAGCCGCGGTCGCCACGCAGAATACGCCAATCAATGCACCGATGATCTTCATGATTTCCCTCTCCAAGGCCGATAGGCGGCCTTTTCCGTTACATATTCGGTCAGCGGGCCTGAACCTGCTGTGATTGCGCCGTTCAGAATTTGTTCAGCCGGCAGAGATAGGCATCTATGGTAAAGGAATGACTAATGGACGACGGCACGGCCGCGCCGGCGAACCGTGGCGGGGAGAGCGTACCGATACGCCCGCCGCAGCCATTGAATCTCCCGGCAGGTTCCGATAAGAGACCGCCGAAATCCGCGGGGGCGAACCCCGGATAGAAGCAGGATGCGCGGGCTCTACCTGTCCGCGCCGGGACCGGAAGCAAAAGGGCATGGCACGCATCGTAATGAAATTCGGCGGAACCTCGGTCGCCGATCTCGACCGCATTCATAACGTTGCCCGCCACGTCAAACGCGAAGTCGATTCCGGCCACGAGGTTGCGGTCGTCGTCTCCGCGATGTCCGGCAAGACCAACGAACTCGTCGGCTGGGTGCAGGGCATGCCGAAGACCACGGGCGTCGGTTCGCCTTTCTACGATGCACGCGAATATGACGCCGTGGTCGCCTCCGGCGAACAGGTGACGTCGGGCCTGCTCGCCATCGCGCTTCAGTCGATGGGGATCAATGCCCGCTCGTGGCAGGGCTGGCAGATCCCGATCCGCACCGACAATGCCCATGGCGCAGCCCGCATTCTCGATATCGAGGGCGCCGAGATCATCCGCCGCATGGGCGAGGGACAGGTGGCCGTTGTCGCCGGCTTCCAGGGTCTCGGACCCGACAATCGCATCGCGACGCTCGGCCGCGGCGGCTCCGACACCTCGGCCGTGGCACTCGCCGCCGCCCTCAAGGCCGACCGCTGCGACATCTATACCGATGTCGATGGCGTCTACACGACCGACCCGCGCATCGAGCCGAAGGCCCGCCGCCTGAAGAAGGTGGCCTTCGAGGAAATGCTGGAAATGGCCTCGCTCGGCTCCAAGGTGCTGCAGGTGCGCTCCGTCGAGCTGGCCATGGTATTCAAGGTCCGCACCTTCGTGCGCTCGTCTTTCGAGGACCCCGATGCGCCGGGCATGGGTGATTTCGACAATCCGCCCGGTACGCTGATTTGTGATGAGGATGAAGTCGTGGAACAGGAAGTCGTAACCGGCATAGCCTTCGCCAAGGATGAAGCCCAGATCTCGCTGCGCCGCCTGGCCGACCGGCCCGGCGTCTCTGCCGCGATCTTCGGCCCGCTTGCCGAGGCCCATATCAATGTCGACATGATCGTGCAGAACATCTCCGAGGACGGTTCGCGCACCGATATGACCTTCACGGTGCCCACCGGCGACCTCGACAAGGCGCTCGCCGTTCTCGGCCGCGAGAAGGACAAGGTCGGTTTCGACGTGATCCAGTCGGAATCGGGTCTCGTCAAGGTGTCGGTCATCGGCATCGGCATGCGCAGCCATGCCGGCGTCGCCGCCCAGGCCTTCGCGGCGCTCGCCGCCAAGGGCATCAACATCAAGGCGATCACGACGTCTGAAATCAAGATTTCAATCTTGATCGACGGTGCCTATGGAGAACTGGCCGTTCGCACTTTGCATTCCGCCTACGGACTGGATAAGAAGTAGGAACTGTCAGGGGGGCTCGGCTACCAGAGGATGTGATTCGATCTGCGGCGCCGGCTCTACGTGTTGAAACCGAGAGTCAGGAGAGCGCCCAGGTGATCAGAGACCTCGCTGCCGGCCCGCGCATCCTGCTTCGGCGGCTCAGGGAGCTCACGGCCGAGCCGCTCGAGCCCCAGGAGCGCCTCGACCGTATCGTGTTGCAGATCGCCCGCAACATGGTCGCCGAAGTGTGCTCGGTCTATGTCCTGCGCGCCGACGGCGTTCTCGAACTCTACGCCACCGAGGGCCTGAACAAGGAATCGGTCCACCACGCCCAGTTGAAGATGGGCGAGGGTCTCGTCGGTACGATCGCCGCCTCCGCCCAGCCGCTCAACCTGTCGGACGCCCAGAGCCATCCCGCCTTCGCCTATCTGCCCGAGACCGGAGAAGAGCTGTTCCACTCCTTCCTCGGCGTGCCGATCCTGCGCGCCGGCCGTTCGCTCGGCGTCCTCGTCGTGCAGAACCGCGCCCAGCGCCACTATTCCGACGACGAGGTCGAGGCACTCGAGACCGTCGCCATGGTGCTCGCCGAGATGGTGGCATCAGGCGAGCTCAAGAAGCTCACCCAGCCTGGCCAGGAACTCGACCTCACGCGGCCGGTCACCGTCACCGGTGAGGCCTATGGCGACGGCGTCGGCCTCGGCTATGTGGTCCTGCACGATCCACGCGTGGTCGTCACCAATCTCCTCAACGACGATGTCGACCACGAAGTCGGCCGCCTCTCGGATGCGCTCGGCTCGCTCAGGATCCATATCGACGACATGCTGTCGCGGCGCGAAGTGTCGATGGAGGGCGAGCACCGCGCCGTGCTCGAGGCCTATCGCATGTTCGCCCACGACCGTGGCTGGGTGCGCAAGCTCGAAGAGGCGATCCGCAACGGCCTGACTGCCGAAGCTGCCGTCGAGCGCGTCCAGAGCGAGACCCGGGCCCGCATGATGCGGCTGACCGATCCCTATCTCCGCGAGCGGATGCACGACTTCGACGACCTGGCCAACCGCCTGCTGCGGCAGCTGGCAGGCTATGGCGCCCATGCCGCCGCCGACGCCTTCCCGAACGACGCCATCGTCATTGCCCGTGCCATGGGCGCCGCCGAACTCCTCGACTATCCGCGCGCCAACCTGCGCGGCCTGGTCCTCGAGGAAGGCGCCGTTACCAGCCATGTGGTCATCGTCGCCCGTGCCATGGGCATTCCCGTCGTCGGCAACGCCGAAGGCGTGGTGGCGCTGACCGAGAAGGGCGACGCCGTCATCGTCGACGGCGAGGATGGCAAGGTGCATCTCAGGCCCGCCTCCGACGTGCAGCGCGCCTACGAGGAAAAGGCGCGCTTCCGCGCCCGCCGGCAGGAACAGTTCCGCGCGCTGCGATCCGTCGAGCCGATGACGCGTGACGGCAAGCGCATCAGCCTCAACATGAATGCCGGCCTGCTGGTCGACCTGCCGCAGCTGACGGAATCCGGTGCCGAGGGCATCGGCCTCTTCCGCACAGAACTGCAGTTCATGATCGCCTCGACCATGCCGAAGGGCGAGGAGCAGGAGGCCTTCTACCGGTCGGTCATCAAGCAGGCGGCGGGGCGTCCCGTAACCTTCCGTACGCTGGATATCGGCTCGGACAAGGTCGTTCCCTATTTCCAGGCGGCCAAGGAAGAGAATCCCGCGCTCGGCTGGCGCGCGGTGCGGCTCGCGCTGGACCGCCCCGCCTTGATCCGCACCCAGTTCCGGGCGCTGCTGAAGGCGGCCGGCGGACTGGAACTGAAGGTCATGATACCGATGGTGACCGAGGTCGACGAGCTCAGGCAGGCGCGCGCACTCCTGCAGAAGGAAGTGCAGCATCTCTCGAAATTCGGCCATGCACTGCCGAAGAAGCTGCAATATGGCGCGATGCTCGAAGTGCCGGCGCTGATGTGGCAGCTCGACGAGCTGATGGCCGAGGCCGATTTCGTCTCGGTTGGCTCGAACGACCTCTTCCAGTTCACCATGGCCGTCGACCGTGGCAATGCGCAGGTCTCGGAGCGCTTCGACATCCTCGGCCGTCCCTTCCTCCGGATGCTGCGCGACATCGTCCGCGCGGGCGAACGCAACAACACGCCGGTCACCCTTTGCGGCGAGATGGCGGGCCGGCCGCTCTCTGCCATGGCGCTGCTCGGCCTCGGCTTCCGATCCGTTTCGATGTCGCCGGCCTCGATTGGCCCCATCAAGGCGATGCTTCTCGGCCTCGACGTCGACGCGCTCGCCGCCGTCATGAATGAGGCGCTCGACCGGCCCGGCCCGGGCATGCCGATGCGCGAGGTGCTGAAGCGCTTCGCCGAGACACACAACATTCCGCTTTGAAATCACGAGACGCTCTTGGCCCAGCTTCCCCTTGAAAAGATGCAGGAGCTCGAACGCCGTCTGGCGGAAGTCGAGGCGCGCATGTCCGAAGGACCGGCGGCGGATGTCTATGTGAGGTTGGCGGCCGAATATGCCGAGCTGCAGCCGGTCGTGGCCAAGATTTCAAGCTATCTCAAGGCCAAGGACGAACTCGCCGGCCTGCGCGCGCTACTCGGGGAACCCGGCACAGACCGCGAGATGCGCGAGCTCGCGAGCCTCGAACTGCCCGATCTAGAGGAACGGATCGAGGGTCTCGAGCGCGACCTCCTCCTGGCGCTCCTGCCCAAGGATGCCGACGACGAGAAGAGCGCCATCCTTGAAATCCGCGCCGGCACCGGTGGCAACGAGGCCGCGCTCTTTGCCGGCGACCTGTTCCGCATGTACGAGCGCTATGCCGCGGCCCGCGGCTGGAAGGTTGAAGTCCTCTCCGAAAGCGAAGGCGAAGCCGGCGGCTACAAGGAAATCATCGCCGAGATTTCCGGACGCGGCGTATTCTCGAAGCTGAAGTTCGAGTCCGGCGTCCACCGTGTGCAGCGTGTGCCGGCGACGGAATCGCAAGGGCGCATCCATACCTCGGCCGCGACGGTGGCCGTGCTGCCCGAGGCCGAGGACATCGACATCGAGGTGCGGCCCGAAGACATCCGCATCGACACGATGCGCTCCTCCGGCGCCGGCGGCCAGCACGTCAACACCACCGATTCCGCCGTCCGCATCACCCATCTGCCAACGGGAATCGTCGTGACCAGCTCCGAGAAGAGCCAGCACCAGAACCGGGCCAAGGCAATGCAGGTCCTGCGCTCGCGTCTCTACGACCTGGAGCGCCAGAAGGCCGACAGCGCCCGCTCGGCCGACCGCCGCTCGCAGGTCGGCTCCGGCGATCGCTCCGAGCGTATCCGAACCTACAATTTCCCGCAGGGGCGGCTCACCGACCACCGCATCAACCTGACGCTCTATTCGCTCGACCGCATCATCGAGGGCGATATCGGCGAGGTCGTCGATGCGCTGATCGCCGATCACCAGGCCGCCGAACTGGCCCGGCTGGGCGATGCCGGATGACCACGCTCGACGAGATGATGGGACATCTCCGCAACCGCTTCGCGGTGGCTGACATCGAGGATCCGATGGCAGAGGCGCGAATCCTGGTCGGCGGCCTGCTCGGCCTGACGCGCGCCGATTTCATCAGCCGCGGGGCGGAGCATCTCGACCTCGAGGACGAGATGCGCATCCACGAGGCGGCGGGCCGGCGCACGCGCGGCGAACCGCCCTATCGCATTCTCGGCCGACGCGGCTTCTATGGCCTCGATCTCCTGCTGTCGAAGGACACGCTCGAACCCCGGCCCGACACCGAGATTCTGGTCGACCTGGTGCTGGAGCTTCTGAAGGACCGGCGTCGGGAACCGCTCGAGATTCTTGACCTCGGCACCGGCACCGGTGCCATCTGCCTCGCGCTCCTTACGGAACTCCCGAATGCCCGCGGGACGGGCGTCGACATCGCCGACGACGCGCTGGAAACCGCAGCGCAGAACGCAGAACGCCACGGTCTTGCGGACCGCTTCGCCACACGGCGCAGCGACTGGTTTGCGGAAATTTCCGGCCGCTATGATGCAATAGTCTCCAATCCTCCCTATATCAGGTCGGAGGTGATCCCAGGTCTTGACCGTGAGGTCCGCGACCACGATCCGCTCGTTGCGCTTGACGGCGGTCCGGACGGGCTCGATGCCTACAGGCGCATCGCCTCGGGTGCCCCGGCCTTCCTGAAGGCGGGCGGATTCGTCGCCGTCGAGACCGGTTTCGACCAGAAGCAGGCGGTCGAGGGTGTGTTCGCCGCCGCAGGCTTTCGGCAATGGGCTGCGTCGCGGGATCTCGCCGGCAACGACCGGGCCCAGGCTTTCTGCCTGGTCGCTTGATCGTTCCCGGCAATTGTTCTCAGACAGCACACGCCGCGAGAAATTGCGCTTTTTTGTGCGACAGTCCAAGAAAGGACTTGGAATCAACAGCGAAGCATTCTAGGTTTCAGCCAAGCACCGGGCGGCATCCCTAGATTTGACATTCGATGATGGTTTGCCGGGCTTTGGGGTATCTCAAACACATTGCCGGTTTGAACGGTCCTGGTGCTGGACTCTGGATTTTTGGATTTGATTCCGGGATCAGCGGCGTCCGGCGACATCCCCGACGGGCTGGCCACGGCCAGCGCCCGCCGGCATGTGCCCGGCGCGAACATGGAAAGCCGGAAACTCTCAGGTGAGTGGATTTATGAGGCCTGGACAGCAGAAGCAGCGCGGCCGCGGCCGCAACAACAATGGCGGCGGAAACCAGAACAACAATCAGCAGCGCAAGGGGCAGAATCCCCTGACGCGGACCTATGACAGTTCCGGCCCCGATGTGAAGATTCGCGGTACCGCCCAGCATATCGCCGAGAAATACATGGCGCTCGCCCGCGACGCGACCAGCTCCGGCGACCGCGTCATGGCGGAAAACTACCTGCAGCACGCAGAACACTATAATCGCATCATCGCCGCCGCTCAGGCCATGTTCCAGGAGCGTTTCCAGCGTGACGACCGCATGGATGCCGGCGATCGCGACGAGGACGACGGCGATAACGGCAATGTCGGCGGCTCGGATGTCGATGGCGACAGCGATCTCCAGCCCCAGCTGCAGCCGCAGCAGCATCAGCAGCGCCATCAGCCGCAGAATCAGCGGCCGCCGCGCCAGCAGCATGTCGCCGAACAGCCGCAGCCAGTGATCATCGATCAGTCGACACCGCAGCCGGTCTTCGAGGATACACCGGCGGAGGTCCAGATCGAACAGGAAGCGGCGGTCGAAGGCCAGGCCGAACGCGCCCCGCGCCGCCGCAGCAATGCCGGTCGCCCGCGTCGCACCCCCCGCCTGCCGCGCGGCGAGACCGCCGAAGGCGAAGCACCGGCGCCCGCACCGGTCGATGTTCCGGCCGAATAAGCCGGGCCGAGCTCCATAACAACGAAAGCCGCCTCCGGATGGGGGCGGCTTTTGTGTATCAGCGAATGCGGTTGGCCGTGGATGGCGGGCGAGGCCCGCCGACAATCAGGCGGCGATCGCTTCCTGGTCCTGGAACATCTTGGCGAGGTTGAGGAAGCAGATCATGCCGCCTTCCCGCGCGATGATGCCGTCGGTATAGCTCTTGTCGAACGAGGTCGTGATTTCGGGCGCCGGCTGCACTTCCGAACCCTTGATCGTCAGGATGTCGGAGACCCGGTCGACCAGCATGCCGATCACCATGTTCTTGACCTCGGTGACCACGATGGCAGAGCGCTCGTTGGCCGCCGCGCTCGGCATGCCAAGCTTGTAGGCGAGATCGATGATCGGGATCACGGTGCCGCGCAGGTTCATCACGCCGATCACTTCCTTCGGCGCATGCGGGATCGGCGTCGAAGGTGCCCATCCGCGAATTTCGCGGATCGTGGTGGTCTTCACGCAGAATTCCTGGTCGTGAAGCCGGAAGGCGATGATTTCGAGCGTGTCGCTTTCGAAGATGGCGGTGGAACTAGCGTTGGCCATGCTGTCAATTCCTCCCAGGGATCCGGGGCGTGGGCTTATGCCGGGTTCTTGAAACCGCGGCGATGATGTCGATGGGAGATCTGATCCCGCTGCGAACCCCGTGTGTCGGCCGCAGCCCGGCAGTCGTTCCCCTTCGGTTAATCAATATGCCGTTTTCCTTAACATCTCTTAAAGACAATCGCCCGCCGCGTCGGAATCGTGCTTTTGAGCAATATTTCGTCGTCTTCACGCACCAATGTCCGGAAATACGAAAGGCCGCCGGGATTTCTACCGGCGGCCGAAGGCTTTTCAGCGGAAGGCGTCAGGCCGCGAGGTCGCGCAGAACCGTCTGCAGGATGCCACCATTGTGGAAGTAATCGATCTCGTCGAGCGTATCGATTCGGCAGATGATCGGGATGTCCTTCACCGTGCCGTCGCCATAGGTCACCTTGGCAAACGTCTTCTGGCGCGGCTTGATCGTCGCGAGGCCTTCGATCGTCACCGTCTCGTCGCCCTTCAAGCCGAGCGAAGCCCAGGTCGAACCGTCCTCGAGCACGAAGGGCACGACGCCCATGCCGACGAGGTTGGAGCGGTGGATTCGCTCGAAGGACTGGGCGATGACGGCGCGGACGCCGAGCAGGTTCGTACCCTTGGCCGCCCAGTCGCGCGACGAGCCGTTGCCATATTCGACGCCGGCGAAGATGACGAGCGGAACGCCCTCTTCCTTGTACTTCATGGCGGCGTCGTAGATCGACATCTCCTCCTTCGAGGGATAGTGGATCGTGTAGCCGCCCTCCTTGCCGTTCGGCCCGAGCATGTGGTTGCGGATGCGGATATTGGCGAAGGTGCCCCGCATCATGACCTCATGATTGCCGCGGCGCGTGCCGTACTGGTTGAAGTCGGCGACCGAAACGCCATGGCCCAGGAGATAGGCCCCGGCAGGGGACGCCGCCTTGATCGAACCGGCCGGTGAAATGTGGTCGGTGGTGATCTTGTCGCCGAACAGGCCGAGCACGCGCGCGCCCTTGATGTCGGTGACGCCGGCCGCCGACTTCTTCATGCCGACGAAATAGGGCGGGTTCTGCACATAGGTCGACTGGTCGTCCCAGGCATAGGTCTTGCCGGCGGGAACGTTGACCGCCTGCCAGTTGGCGTCGCCCTTGAACACGTCGGCATATTTCGACGCATAGAGCTCGCGGGTGACATATTTCATGATGAACTCGTGGATCTCCTTGGAGGAGGGCCAGATGTCCTTGAGATAGACCGGCTTGCCGTCGCGGTCCTCGCCGAGCGGCTCCGTCGTGAGGTCCTTCTGCACCGTGCCGGCGAGCGCATAGGCGACGACGAGCGGCGGCGAGGCGAGATAGTTGGCCTGGACGTCGGGCGACACGCGACCCTCGAAGTTGCGGTTGCCGGAGAGGACGCCCGCGGCGATCAGGCCCTTGTCGTTGATCGTCTTGGAGATCGGCGCCGGCAGGGGCCCCGAATTTCCGATGCAGGTCGTGCAGCCGAAGCCGACGAGGTTGAAGCCGAGCGCGTCGAGGTCCTTCTGCAGGCCGGCGCGTTCGAGATATTCAGCGACGACCTGGGATCCGGGCGCGAGCGAGGTCTTGACCCAGGGCTTGGACTTCAGGCCCTTCGCCACGGCATTGCGGGCGAGCAGGCCCGCGGCGATCAGCACCGAAGGGTTGGACGTGTTGGTGCAGGAGGTGATGGCGGCGATGGTCACGTCGCCATGGCCGAGGTCGTAGTCTGTGCCTTCGACCGGGTAGCGGGTCGAAAGCTGGCCAGGCTTCTTATAGTCGCTCTCGAGCGCCGCGGCGAAATTCGGCGCGATCGTCTCGAGCGGCAGGCGTCCCTCGGGGCGCTTCGGGCCCGCCATGGACGGTACGACGTCGCCGAGATCGAGTTCCAGCGTGTCGGTGAAGACGAGGTCGGAACCGTCGCCCTGGCGCCACATGCCCTGGGCCTTGGAATAGGCCTCGACGAGCGCGATGCGGTTGGTGTCGCGACCCGACATGGTCAGGTAGTTGATCGTTTCGCCGTCGACCGGGAAGAAGCCGCAGGTCGCGCCGTATTCCGGGCCCATATTGCCGATGGTCGCGCGGTCGGCGAGCGTCATGGCGTCGAGGCCGGGGCCGAAGAATTCGACGAACTTGGAGACGACGCCCTTCTTGCGCAGCATCTGCACGACGGTCAGCACGAGATCGGTGGCGGTGACGCCCTCCTTGAGGCGGCCCGTCAGCTTGAAGCCGATCACTTCGGGCAGCAGCATGGAGACCGGCTGGCCGAGCATCGCCGCTTCCGCCTCGATGCCACCGACGCCCCAGCCGAGCACGCCGAGACCGTTGATCATGGTCGTGTGCGAATCGGTGCCGACGCAGGTATCCGGATAGGCTGTCGTCTCGCCGTCCTCTTCCTTCGTCCAGACCGTCTGGCCGAGATATTCGAGATTGACCTGGTGACAGATGCCGGTGCCGGGCGGCACGACGCGGAAATTCTCGAAGGCCTGCTGGCCCCACTTGAGGAAGCGGTAGCGCTCGCCGTTGCGCTCATATTCGAGTTCCACGTTGCGCGCGAAGGCCGTGGGCGTGCCGAATTCGTCGACGATGACCGAATGGTCGATGACGAGATCGACGGGCACGAGCGGATTGATCTTCTCCGGATCGCCGCCGAGAGAGGCCATCGCATCACGCATCGCGGCGAGGTCGACGACGGCGGGAACGCCGGTGAAGTCCTGCATCAGCACACGGGCCGGGCGGTAGGCGATCTCGTATTCCGTCAGGCCCTTGTTGACGAGCCAGGCGGCAACCGCCTCGATGTCTTCCTTGGTGACGGAACGTCCATCCTCGTTGCGCAGCAGGTTCTCCAGAAGCACCTTCATCGAGAAGGGCAGTTTGGAGACGCCCGCGAGGCCGTTCGCCTCGGCCTTGGGCAGGCTGTAATAGACATAGTCCTTGCCGTTGACCGAAAGCGTCGAGCGGCAATTGAAACTGTCTGAAGATTTGGACATGGAATAGACCCGTTCCGTGTGATCAGCGATTGAACTGACGCGCGGACGCCCTGCGCCGTGAGGCGCTTATGGGATGCGGGTGCAGCCATTTCCGCTGTCCGCACGTGGATCTGCTCCTCGCAGATCCAGGTTCGGCGCTAGGATGATATTCACACCGGCTGCTGGCGTGGTTGCGGTTCTTATAGATAATTTCTAAACAGTTCTCCATACAGACGAAAGAAGAAGCGACATTTTTTTGCGTTGCGGCGAAGGCGCTGGCGGAGGCGGGGTTTGACGGTACTCGAGGTGAGTGATCTGGCGGCCCGGCGCGGTCACGACCGGCTGTTTTCCGGCGTGAGCATCACGCTTGCCGAAAGTGATTCGCTCGTCGTGACCGGCCGCAACGGCACGGGCAAATCTACCCTGCTCCGTGTGATCGCCGGTCTGCTGCCGGCCGATCACGGAAGCGTAACGGTCAAAGGCGCCGGCGGCGATGTTCCACGCCCGGCGGAGGCCTGCCACTATCTCGGCCATCGCAACGCCATGAAGCGCGAGATGACCGTCGAGGAAAACCTCGCCTTCTGGAAAGCCTTCATGGGCGATTTCGCCGGCGGTAGCGGATTGCTCGTCGATGCTGCAGCGCACGAACTAGGCCTTGCCGAACTCCTCCACCTCCCCTTCGGCTATCTCTCCGCCGGGCAGCAGCGCCGCATGGCCATGGCCAAGCTGCTCGTTGCCTGGCGCCCGGTCTGGCTGCTCGACGAGCCGACGGCGGCGCTCGACCACCAGTCCGAAGCGCTCTTCGCCCGCATCATGCGCGATCATCTCGGCCGCGGCGGCATCATCGTCGCGGCCACGCACCAGGATCTCGGGCTGGAGACGGCGAGAAAGCTGGAGATGAAGGGCTTCGAGTATGAGGAGGCGTGGGCGTGATCATGTTCCCAGCCTTCCCAGCACGCCCGGCACACCCCTCACCAACTGCGGCCAGGCATTCGCCTCCGGCTCATGCGGCCTTCGTATCCTCTCCCGCAAGGGGAGAGGCAAAGCCGCGGCATCGCAGCGCCACAAGCGATGGCCGCGCGCTTGGCAGGCTACCTCTCCCCTTGTGGGAGAGGATACGAAGGCCCGGTGAGCGAAGCGAACCGCTGGCCGCAGTTGGTGAGGGGTATCCTGCGAGATGCGGGATCTTGCCATGATCGCCCTCTTCCTCCGCGACCTGAAACTCGCCTTCCGCGCCGGCGGCGGCACGCTGACGGCGATCCTGTTCTTCATGACCGTCGTCGCCGTCATTCCCTTCGGCGTCGGGCCCGACCTCAATCTCCTGTCGCGAATTGGTCCGGCGATCCTCTGGACCGGCGCGCTGCTCGCCTCGCTGCTCGGCCTCGACCGCCTGTTCCAGGCCGAACGCGACGACGGCTCGCTCGATCTCCTGATGATGCAGGAGACGCCGCTGACCCTGATCGTGCTCGTCAAGTGCCTCGCCCACTGGATGGCGAGCGTGCTGCCGCTGGTGATCGCCTCGCCGCTGCTCAGCCTCTTCATGAACATGAACGAGACGGCGATCTGTGCGCTGGCGCTCAGCCTGCTCGCGGGCTCGCCGGCCATCACCTTCATCGGCGCGGCGGGCGCGGCGGTCGCGGTCTCGCTGCCGCGGGGGGGCCTGGTCGTGTCGATCCTCGTCCTGCCGCTGACCATCCCGGTCCTGATCTTCGGCGTCGCCGCGGTTTATGCCGCCGTCGAGGATCCCGCGCCCTTCCTCCCGCCTTTCCTGGCGCTCGTCGCTCTCAGCCTGTTCTTTGCGGTGATCGGGCCCTTTGCCGCGAGCCTCGCCTTGCGCGCCTCGGCCGAATGAGGCGAAACTCCTCCCCGCTTGACCCTGATCAATTGCGGGCAGGACCCAAACGGGGTATGGAAACGACATGACAGACGTTGCCGCCCCCAGGTCCCGCCTCGCCTCGATCGCCAATCCGACGCGCTTCCTCGCGATTGCCGGCGCCATCCTGCCCTGGCTGTCGATCGTGACGGCTGTGACCTTCGCCGCCGGCATCTATCTGAGCTTCACCACCGAGGGCGACTACCAGCAGGGTGAAACGGTGCGGATCATGTATATCCACGTGCCGTCCGCCTGGCTGTCGATGATGTGCTACTCGATCATGGCGATCGCGGCGCTCGGCACGCTCGTCTGGCGCCATCCGCTCGCCGATGTCGCGGCCAGATCCGCCGCCCCGCTCGGCGCCGCCTTCACCTTCCTCGCGCTCGTCACCGGCTCGCTCTGGGGCAAGCCGATGTGGGGCACCTGGTGGGTCTGGGATGCGCGGCTGACCTCGGTCTTCGTGCTGTTCCTGATGTATCTCGGCCTCATCGCCTTCAACCGCGCCATGGACGATCCCGGTCGCGCGGCCCGCGTCAGCGCCGTGATGATCCTGGTCGGCTTCGTCAACATCCCGATCATCAAGTTCTCGGTCGAGTGGTGGAACACGCTGCACCAGCCGGCAAGCGTGATCCGCATGGGCGGGCCGACGATCGACCCGGAATTCCTTCGCCCGCTGATCGTGATGGCGGTGGCCTTCACGCTTCTGTTCTTCGTGCTGCACCTGATGGCGATGCGCAACGAGATATGGCGCCGCCGCATTGCGGTGATGCGCCGGCACGCGGCGCGCGCGGCGCAGGCGGGAGACTGACCATGGTCATGGATCACGCCTTCTACGTCTATTCGGCCTGGGGCATCGCTGCGGTCACGCTCGTCGCCGTCACCGCCTATACCTGGATCGAGAGCGCCCGTCTCAAGCGCGATCTCGCCCGGCTCGAAGCCCAGGGCATCCGCCGCCGTTCCGCCCAGCCGACCGGAGAGCAGGCGTGAACGAAAGCCAGGCAAAACCGACGCGGACCCGACGTCTGCTGGTCGCCGCGCTGCCTCTCATTCTGTTCGGCGGTCTCGCGGCGATCTTCCTGATGCAGCTGACATCGGGCAAGGACAATTCTGTCATCCCCTCCGCCCTGATTGGAAAGCCGGCGCCGACGCTCGCGCTCGCGCCGCTCGAAGGGGCTGTGCGCGCCGGCCAGCCGGTTCCCGCACTCGATTCGGCGCAGATCAGGGGCAAGCTGACGCTCGTCAATGTCTGGGCGTCCTGGTGCGTCCCCTGCCGGCAGGAGCACCCGATCATTCTCGGGCTGTCGCAAGATCCGCGGCTGAATGTCGTCGGCATCAACTACAAGGACAAGACTGACGCGGCGCTCGCCTTCCTCGGCGAACTCGGCAATCCCTTCCGCGCCATCGGCGTCGACCCGAAGGGCGTGGCTGCCATCGACTGGGGCGTCTACGGCATTCCAGAAACCTTCCTCGTCGGACCCGACGGCACGATCCTCTTCAAGCAGGTCGGCCCGTTCAGCGACGACGCGGTGAAGAACCAGCTTCTGCCGAAGATCGAAGAGGCGCTCGGCAAGGGCTAGGTTGGCGCCGAGCCACTTCTCGCGGTCGAAAGAAATGGGCCAGTTCCGGCAACTCGACGCAGCTTGACGGCACTTACCGCTTCCGGAAGGACATGATCTTCTCGCGGATGAGCCGCGCCACGTTCCGGGTGTTCTGGTAGAGATGGAGCTGCGTACCGACCTGGCGCACCTCGCGGTCGGCATTGGGTTTCAGCCCGATAACAAGCGTTCCCATCATCTCGCGCTCTTCCCAGAGGCGGCTCATGATCGGATGATCGGCCACGGCGCAGGAATCGGTCCTGACGATGTTGGCATCGTCGAGATGCCAGTCGGTGATCTGCGCCACGAGCAGCTTGCCGGGCGAATAACGGCCGAAATCCTCGTTGAAGGCGGTCTTCCAGGTATAGGCCTCGCCGTTCATCATCAGGACGATCATGGAAGCGATCGCTGTCCCGTCCAGATCGATCGTATGGATGCGGGCGCTGTCGATCTCGGCGAGATTGTTGACGGCTTCCCGGGCGAAGGCGGCGCGCAGCCGGTCGGACAGCATGGCGGTGCGTTTCTTCCCCTTCCAGCCGCTCGCCTCGAGCAGCAGGAACTCCTCCATCCTGAGCCTTATGTCGGCCGGCTGGCGGGCGATCTCGTAGCTGACGCGGCCGTGCTTCTCGAGCAGGCCCCATTGCCGGCGCATCTCGCGCATGTGCGACGCCTTGATCGACTGCCGCAGGTAGGTCTCGCCGTCGAGCAGGCTTTGGAGCATCGGCCGCGCGTGCTCGTTGGTCACGTCCACCGGCAGGTTCCGCGACAGCGCGATGGCGCGTACCATCTGGGCGAAAGGGCCATTCAGCCTGAGGTCGGGCAGCACGAGCACCGACGGCAGACGGAGTGATTCATGCGCGAGCGCCTCGAGGAAGTGGTCGACCGTCTCGCCGGCATGCTCGGAATCGACCAGCGGCGTGCCGAGTGGCCCGAACGGGTTCGACCAGGCCCGGATGATCGGCGCGCCAATGGCGAAACCCGGTCTCTCGACCGAGAACGGCACCAGCAGCCTCAGCCGGCTCTGCGTCCCCGTCTCGTCCCGGATGATGGCAAGCCGGATCTCGCGGTCCTCAAGCCGCGGCATGGCCGGTGCCAGGAAACGGCTGGTGAAGAAGACGTTCGGCTCCATGGCACGGTTCGACAGGAAATCGAGCTCGGCCTGCAGGTCGTAGCCAGTCTGGGCCGGATAGATCGAAAGCGTCCGGTTCGGACGGCCGATCTCGGTGGAGGCCAGCGCCGCGGGCCGAGCGCGCAGCGCGCCGATCTCGCCATGGGCGAGTTGCATCGAGGTGCGAAATGTTTCCTCGTGGATCGTCGGGACGGGGGTCATGGACGGACTTCCTCGTTCGGGTCGCGCGCCTGCGGCCGCGCGAAGGCAAAGAGGGTGATGCCGAGCCGGCGGCGCACGGCGACATGCAGGAGAATGGCTTCGACCAGCATCGCAAGCGCTGCGGCCGCCGCCGCGCCGTCGATGTCATAAAGCGGGATCAGCAGGACGTTGAGGCCGATATTGGACGCCAGCGCCACGACATAGAGCTTGACGCACAGGCTCTGCTCGCCCGCCATCGTCAGCAGGACCTCGCCCGGCCCGACGGCGGCCTTGCACATGATGCCGAGGAACAGGATCACCATCACACTGTGCCCGGCGGTGAAGCCCTCGCCGAACATGCCGAGAAGCAGGTTGCCGAGAACTAGCGCCGCCGACCCGACGACGAGGCTCGGCCAGAACACCCAGCGCACGCTCTGGCTGGAGAATCGGGCGAGCGCCGGCCGGTCGCCGGCGGCAAACAGCGCCGAGAAATGCGGCGCGGTGGCCGCCTTCACCGAGAAATAGACGAATTGCACCAGGGCCATCGTCTTCGAGGCGGCAAAGTAGATCGCCACATCGGTTGGCGCGAGGAAGAGGCCGGTCACGACCGTGTCGGAATTGGTGAGCAGGAAGATGAAGCCCTCGATCAGGAAGATCGGCACGGCGACCTTGAACCAGGGCACGAATTCCACCTGGGCCGGACCGCGATCGAAACGACGACGCAGGCGCCAGGTTATGTTGAAGAACTGGGCGACCGTAGTCACATAGGTTGCCGCCAAGCTCGCGACGAGTGCGGTCTCGGCGGTCTTGACCGCTCCCAGCCGGACCGCAAGCAGCATGAAGGCCAGGATCAGCAATGGCCGGATAATGTAGGTCGGCGACAGCGCGACGATCGCCCAGGAATTGGCGCGCGCGGTGCCCTCCATCGTGTCGCCGAGCGCAATCATCGGTACGATGAAAAGCGCAATGAAGAGCGGCGTGACGTAGTAGGGCTCGATCAGGCCGCCGAGAAAATGGAGCGCCAGGAGCCCGACGCAGAGGACGCTCGTCGACGATATCAGCGCGAAGAGCCGGGCCGTTGCCGTCAGGCCGCGGATTCGCTCGACGTCGTTCGAGGCCTCGAACTGCGGCAGGAAGCGAATCTGGGCCGAGTGGAAGCCGAGGCAGGACAGGTTGCCGACAAGCACGACCAGCACCCAGACGAAGACGAAGATGCCGTATTCGTGCTGCCCCATCATCCGGGCCATGACGATCTGGGAAATGAAGGCGATGGCCGCCGACACGACACGGATGGCAAAGGCGATCAAGGCGTTGCGGCTTGCCCGGCCGTCACCCTCGCTGGAGGTCAGTATCCCCCAAGCCCTGCCGAGCAGGCTTTTCAGCCTGCCCGGACCGGTATCCGGCAAATCCTTTCCGGACGCCTGGAGAAGGGCCATGGACGCAATACTCGATCTGGGTGACGCAATACGAACGTCTCCGGTTCTCACACATCAAGGTTAAGAAACGGTTGGCCTGCTGCTAAAATAGGCGCGGAGGAGAGAAGAGTTTGGCGCGGATCGTCCGGTCGGCCAGGTTCAGTTCCGGTCGTCGGGGAATACCGGCAGCGGGGCGATCTCGATGCCCTCTTCCGTCAGCGCCTGTGCCTCGTCGAGCGACGCCTGGCCGATGATGCCGCGCGCCTCGGCCTCGCCGTAATGGATCTTGCGCGCCTCTTCCGGAAAACGCTCGCCGACGTCCTCGGCCCCGGCACGAATCTCCTTCACCGCCTCCTTGAGCTTGGAGATCATCTCGCGCCGGACAGTATCCATCGCAACGGCCTGCATCGTCTCCTTTCGACGTCCGGTCGACACGTTCGGCGCCATCAGGAGCTTGGACACGGCGGCCGAATGGCAGTGCGGACAGGTGACGAACCCGGCAGACTTCTGCCGGTCGAAGTCCGCGCTCGAGGCAAACCAGCCGTCAAAGGCATGATCCTGATCGCATTGGAGGGAATAGTGGATCACGCGACGGCTGCGCGGGACTGTGCCGGCTCCCTGACATCGAACGGGCGGGCGTTCCGCAGATTGGGGATCTTGCGCCGGGCCGCAGCCACCTCGGCAAGGTCGATATCCGCCGTGATCACCGCCTCGCCGGTCGCGCCGGCCGTCGCCACGACCCGACCCCAGGGATCGACGATCATCGAATGGCCGAAGGTCTCGCGTCCGTCCTCATGCAGGCCGGCCTGGGCTGCGGCGATCACGAAGGCGCCGTTCTCGATGGCCCGGGCTCGGACCAGAACCTCCCAGTGGGCCTCGCCGGTCTGGCGGGTAAAGGCAGCCGGCAGCGTCAGGATCTCGGCTCCGGCCATGGCCTCGGCGCGAAACAGCTGCGGGAAGCGTACGTCGTAGCAGATAGCAAAGCCCATGCGGCCGAAGGGCAGGTCAATGACCTCGGCGTCCTCGCCGGGCCTGTAGGTGGCGCTCTCGCGCCAGCTCTCGCCATTGTCGAGGTCGACGTCGAACATGTGGATCTTGTCGTAGCGCGTCACCAGCATGCCGTCGGGACCGAAGAGCAGGCCCCGATTGGCGACCCGGCCGTCATCGAGCAGAATAGCAGTCGAGCCGACATGGAGATGGATGCCGAGCTCGCGGGCAAGCGTCGAGGCCCGTCCGGCGACCGGATCGTTCGCTTCCGGCTTCAGCATGGCCCGAAGGGCGGCGCGGTCGCGCACCAGCGCCCCCGTCATTTCGGGCGTCTGAACATAGACGGCACCGGCGCTATGCGCTGCGCGCACCAGCTCTTCCATCCGGGCAATGTTGCGCAGCGGATCGACGCCTGAACACATTTGGACTGCAGCGAGCCTTGCCATCTCAGGTCAGGCCGCCAGCAACGGGTCGAGCTTGCCGGCCCGATCGAGTGCATGAATATCGTCGCAACCGCCGACATGCTGGCCGTTGATGAAGATCTGCGGGAATGTCGTACGGCCATGCGCCTTTTCGATCATTTCGGCGCGAAGGTCCGGCTTGCCGGTGGCGTCGTGCTCAACATAGTCCACGCCCTTGCCGTCGAGCAGCGCCTTCGCCGCCGCACAGTAGCCGCACAACTGCCGCGTATAGATGATCACAGATGCCATAGGCGTCTCCAGTCAGAGCCATTGCCCTCATGAAATGTCATATAATGCCGTCCTCGTGCCTTGCAATGGCCATGGCGAAGGTCAGCACGTCGACCGATGTGGCGCCCGCCCGCTTGAGGGTACGGGTGGCCGCCGACACGGTGGCGCCCGTCGTATAGACATCGTCGATCAGCAGCACCCGCCGGCCGAAGAGCGCGGCGCGCCCGGCCGGCGTGACCTCGAAGGCGCCTTTCATGTTGGCCTCCCGCGCCGCCTTGTCGAGACCGACCTGCTGCAGGGTGCGTCGGCGCCGCCGGAGCACGTCTGGCAGCATCGGCCGTCCGACCTGCGCCGAGAGCGCTCGCGCGAGGTCGGCAGCCTGGTTGAACCGCCGCGACACCAGCCGGAAGCGATGGAGTGGAATCGGCACGATGACCTCGCATCCGGCGACAAGGTCAACGCCGGCGCGGGCCATCCACCGCGCCATCATCGGCGCAAGTTCGGTATGGTCGCGATATTTCAGCGCATGGACGAGCCTCCGTCCGGCCCCGTCGAAGACGCAGACGGACCGCAGCCGGCCGAAATCCGGCGGGTCAGCGATCGCCTCGGCTGAGAGGAAACCGGCTCCGAGATCATGCGCGAAGGGACGCCCCAGCACCTCGCAATAGGGCCGCTCGATGAACCTGATATCGACCCAGCATGCCTGGCAGAGCGCGCCATGGGCCGCGGTCATCCGGCCGCAGGCCGGGCAGCCCGGCGGAAACAGGAGGTCGGACGCGCGCCGCAGCCCCGCCCGCGCCGCGCCGATCAGGCGCGGAGCGAATGCCGGTGTCGGCGGCTTCTCGGCTTCGGGCTCCATTCCTTGACAATACACCGCGCTTGCCCACTTTGCGAGAAACAGGCTGAGAATCATGGATCAACTCTTCGACCCTGCCCTCGTGGCAAGCCGGCGCCGGCGTGCCGCCCGCGCCTTCGACCCGGCTTCGGGCTTCCTGATGGACATCGCCGCCGAGGATCTGGCCTTCCGGCTGATGGCGGTCGAGCGCCAGTTCGACCAGGCGATCGAACTCTTCGGCGGCACCGGCGCCGTCGCCCGCGCGGCTTTCGCCACCGGCAAGATCGGAAGCCTCCTCCGTGTCGATACGGTGCCCGGCGCCGATGTCGAAGCCGCCGATCTGGAAGACGTGCCGCTTGCGCCTCTGAGCGCCAACCTGGTGATCGCCCCGCTCGGGCTGCATCTCGTCAACGATCTGCCCGGCAGTCTTGTCCGCATCCGCCGGGCGCTCCGGCCGGACGGGCTGTTCCTTGCCGCCATCCCGGCGGCGGGCACTCTGGCAGAACTGAACGACGTGCTTCTCGAGACCGAAGCCCGGCTCCATGGCGGCGCCAGTCCACGGGTGGCGCCCTTTGGTGACGTGCGTTCGATCGGTGCGCTCCTGCAGCGGGCCGGCTTCGCGCTTCCGGTCGCCGATGTCGAAACGCATGTCGTGCGCTACGACTCCCTCTTCGGACTGATGCGGGACCTGCGCGCCGTGGGCATGACCAATGCGCTTGCCAATCGTTCCCGCCGCCCGGTGTCACGCAGCTTCTTCCTGGAGGCAGCGCGGCTTTATGCCGAACGCCATGCCGATGCCGACGGGCGGATACGCGCGACCTTTTCGATCGTCTACCTTTCCGGCTGGGCACCGCACGAGAGCCAGCCGAAGCCCCTGAAGCCCGGGTCAGCGACGGTCCGGCTCGCCGACGCCCTCAAGGCAGGAAAGTCCGGACCGGGCGGCGGCGATAGCGGAGCCTGAGCAGGCGCGACGCTGTGTCGCCAACGCAAAGGGCCCGGCGAACCGGGCCCCTGATATAAATAGCCGGCTATGGTCAGCAGCCCGTCTTGCTGCCGTCCTGTCCGATGATGCAGACGTCGCCGGGATGCTCCGACAGCACGCTGCGGCGGATCGTGTAGCGTTTGGTCTTGCCGTCGCCCGTCGGCACGGAGCCGGTGGTGATGTTGTCGTAGTCCATGGTGCTCGCCTGCATCCGGTCGGCCGACCTGTCGGGAGCGAGCATCGGCGTCACGATCAGGGTGAGCGCAATCGCAGCGGTCCCGAACAGCAGCGCCATGTTGAGCGCGCCCATCCGGTTGGAACGTGCGGCAACAAACTCCCGCTCCGGCGGCTCTTGCCAGTGCTCTTCGTTCATCTCGTCGGTCCTGCAGAGGTTTCGATATTCCAGGTGAAACCGATTTTTGCCACAGGGATCTAAACAGAACCTTAACGGAAAGGGATTCTTAACCGTGATGGAGCGGCAAACGTGCCGTTCCGGCACGCCCGTCTCAGCCGAGCAGGTCGACGAGGAAGGGGATCAGCGGCTCGTCGGCGGGGGGCATGGGATAGTCACGGAGGTCGCGCGTCCGCACCCACTTCACCGCCTGGCCCTCCAGGCCACGGGCGATGCCCTCGTAGCGCCGGCAGATAAAGAGTGGCATCAGGAGGTGGAAGTCGTCATAGCTGTGGCTGGCGAAGGTCAGCGGCGCGAGGCACGGCACCTGGGTGACGATGCCGAGCTCTTCCTGGAGTTCGCGGATCAGCGTCTCCTCCGGCGTCTCTCCCGCCTCGACCTTGCCGCCCGGAAACTCCCAGAGGCCCGCCAGGCTCTTTCCCTCGGGCCGTTGCGCGATCAGAACCCGCCGATCGGCATCGATCAGCGCGCAGGCGGCCACGAGCACGATCTTCCGGCCGGCGTTCATGTCCACGGACCCTTCTGCCAATAGGTGTAGGAGTAGGCCCGCGAAAAGCCGAGCGAGTGATAGAGCGCGATCGCCTTGTCGTTGGCGGCGAGCACCTGCAGCCACGCCTGTCGCGCGCCGCGCAGCCGCGCCCAGCGCAGGGCCGAAGTCACCAGCTCGCGTCCGAGACCGTGACGCCGTGCCGACTGTTCGACCACGACCTGCTGCAGCCCGGCGAGATCGAAATCCTGCACGCAGATCCCGACCGCCTTCGGCCCCTCCGGCCCGTCCATCAGGAACAATCCGGCCGTGGGCTCGATCCGGCCGATGATCGATGCCACCATCTCGGCGCTCGTGTCTCGGGCGGTGTCGATGCGGATGCAGGCTTCGGAAAAGCGCTGGATGTCGTGGGTCGGCAGGTGGTCGATACCGCCCCCGAGATCGGCGCCGTCGAGGTCGCAGGTCATCACGAGGGTCTCGTAGCCCTTGTGCCATCCGAGCCGGTCGAGCAGGTCGGGCATCGAGGGCGGGCAGAGCGGCGACTGCCGGAGCGCCACGGCAACGCCCTCGGCGGCAAAGGCGCGATCGGCGGCCGCCAGGCGCGCTTCCATGTCGCGCTCGTCGAAAGGGTCGAGCGGCACCAGCGAATTGAGGCGCTTGGAGGGATGACCCGGCGTGATCCGGAGCTGCCAGCTGCCGTCGAAGCTCACATGCGCCGCAGGCCAGGCGCGGAAACCCGCCGCTTCGAGCCTGCGGACGAGCGGCAGATGCGGCCGCTCAGCTTCGGTAATCGCCATTGATCTCGACATAGCCCTTGGTCAGGTCGCAGGTCCAGACGGTGGCCTGTCCCTGGCCGAGGCCCAGATCGACCCGGACCGGAATATCCTGCTGCTTCATCACTGCCGAGGCCGCCGCTTCGGAATAGGACGCGTCACGCGCGCCCTCGACGGCCACGCGCACATCGCCGAACCAGATCGACAGCCGGTCACGATCCGCCGGTTCGCCCGCCTTGCCCACGGCCATGACGACGCGACCCCAATTGGCGTCCTCGCCGGCGACGGCGGTCTTGACCAGAGGCGAATTGGCGATCGACAGGGCGATGCGCTTGGCGCTGGCATCACTTTCGGCACCCGTCACGGTGACCTCGATCATCTTGCGAGCACCCTCGCCGTCGCGCACGACCTGCAGCGCGAGATCCTTGAGCAGGTCGGCAAGCGCCGCGCCGAAGGCCGTCGCATCGGCGCGCGAGGCCACGGGGGTCTGGCCGCGGTCCCGGGCGGCGCCCGTCGCGAACAGCATCAGCGTATCCGAGGTCGAGGTATCGCTGTCGACGGTGACGGCGTTGAACGTATTGCCCACGCCGGCCGAAAGCAGCTCCTGCAGGATCGGTGCCGGAATGTCGGCGTCGGTGACCACGAAGGACAGCATGGTCGCCATGTCGGGCGCGATCATGCCGGCGCCCTTGGCGATGCCGTTGATCGTCACCGTCACGCCGCCGATCTCGGCGCTGCGGGTGGCGACCTTCGGATAGGTGTCGGTTGTCATGATCGCCTTGGCGGCTTCGAGCCAGAAGTCGCCGGTCGCGCGACCCTGCATGTCGCCGAGAACGCCGGCGAACTTGGTCGCATCGAGCGGCTCGCCGATCACGCCGGTCGAGGCGAGGAACACCTCCGACGTCGCGCAACCCACCGCGGCAGCCGCCGATTCCGCCGTCAAAGCAGTCGCTTCACGACCCTTGCGACCGGTGAAGGCGTTGGCATTGCCGGAATTGACCACCACCGCCCGGGCCCGTCCGCCCGCCAGGTTGGTGCGGCAGAAATCGACAGGCGCCGAGGGGCATTTCGAGCGGGTGAAGACGCCGGCGACCGTCGCCGGCTGGTCGAACACCATCATCAGCACGTCGGTGCGGTTCCGGTACTTGATGCCCGCCTCGGCGGTCGCCATGCGTACGCCCGGTATGGCCGGCATGGACGGATAGGAGGTCGGGGCGAGCGGGGAAACGGCGTGCGACATGGAGGGTCCCGTCGAGAGATGGCCCGTCGGCGACGGACGTGTGGGGCAGCGGCGGGCTATGCCGGCCGCTGCCGTCAGGCATCAATTGGCCGGCTGCTTGGCCGTCTCGTCATAGGCCTTCTTGAGCGCCGGATCCTCGATCTCGATCTTGGCCGACGACTTGGTGGCCTTCAGCACTTCCATATACTTGTCGCGCATGACGATCTGCTTGACCTGGTCCTTGACCTGATCGAAGGTCGGCGGAGGAGCCTGGCGCTTGTCCTCGACCTTGATCACATGGAAGCCGAACTGTGTCTTGACCGGCACCTTGGAGACGTCGCCCTTGTTCATGGCGAAGGCAGCGGCTTCGAATTCGGGCACCATCATGCCCTTCTTGAAGTAGCCGAGATCGCCGCCATCGGATTTGTTGGGGTCGGTGGACTTGGCCTTGGCCAGCTCGGCGAAATCCTTGCCGGCAGCCAGTTCCTTGATGATCTCCTTGGCCTCGGCTTCTGTCTTGACCAGGATATGGCGGGCCTTGACTTCCTCCACCGGCGGCAGCTTGGCGACTTCGGCGTCATACCGCGCCTTCACCTCGGCATCGGTGATCGCGTCGACGACATGCTTTTTGAAATAGGCGTTGTGCAGCTCGCGATCGAGAATGAATTCCAGGCGGTTCTTGAATTCCGCGGTTTCGTCGATCTTCTCGGCCTTGGCCTTTGCGGCGATCAGCTTGGCGTCGATAACGGTCGAAAGGGCGGCGAGCTTCTTCTGCTCCTCGGGCAGCTGGGCGAGCTGCGGGTCCAGGTTGTCGAGCGCGAGCGTCAGGTCGGACTGCGTCACCTCGGTCCCGTTGATCTTGGCGATGACCGGATCCTTGGCGTCCTCGGCCAGAACGGGAAGCGCCATTCCCGTGAGCGCGACGAGCGCGGCGGCGGCGATCAGCTTGTTGCGGGACATGGAGAACGACTTTCCTGTTGTTGGATTTTTCGGGTCCGGGATTTGCATTTTTCAGGTCAAAAGGCAATCGGAAAAGCGGGACTTCGACCGGGTCCCGTTGACATGACAGAGCCCCCCTCTTATCTGTCTCGCAGCTTTGACCGCGCGAATAGAGGCGCGTGGCCGTACGTCTTTTGTCGGGTTTTGTTGGGTATACCCGCCTGCCGACCCGGAGTTTATCTCGGAAAGGACCACAAAGATGGTCAGTCTCGGCGGCATCGCCCGCAAACTATTCGGCTCCTCGAACGACCGCCGCGTCAAGTCCTATCGTCCCCGCGTCGATCAGATAAACGCCCTCGAGGCGCAGACGAAGGCGCTGTCGGACGCGGAGCTCAGGGCCAAGACCGACGAGTTCAAGGCGGCGCTCGCCTCCGGCAAGACGCTGGACGACATTCTCGTGCCCGCCTTCGCTGTGGCGCGGGAAGCGGCTCGCCGCGTCCTCGGCATGCGGCCCTTCGACGTGCAGCTGATCGGCGGCATGATCCTGAACGACAATTCCATTGCGGAGATGAAGACCGGCGAAGGCAAGACGCTCGTTGCGACACTGCCCGTCTACCTCAACGCGCTCTCCGGCAAGGGCGTGCATGTCGTCACCGTCAACGACTACCTCGCCCAGCGCGACGCCGCGCAGATGGGCCAGGTCTACGCCTTCCTGGGCCTTTCCACGGGCGTTATCGTCCACGGCATCGACGACGACCAGCGCCGCGCGGCCTATGCCTGCGACGTTACCTACGGAACGAACAACGAGCTCGGCTTCGACTATCTCCGCGACAACATGAAGTTCGAGAAGAAGCAGATGGTCCAGCGCGGCCACAACTTCGCGATCGTCGACGAGGTGGACTCGATCCTGGTCGACGAGGCGCGGACGCCGCTGATCATTTCCGGGCCGCTCGAAGACAAGTCGGACCTCTATCTCCTGATCGACGCCTTCATTCCGCAGCTCGATGCCGACGATTACGAAATCGACGAGAAGCAGCGTTCGGCGAACTTCTCTGAAAAGGGCACCGAGAAGCTGGAAGGCCTGCTCCGGGCCGCTGGTCACCTGAAGGGCGAATCCCTCTACGACGTCGAGAACGTGGCGATCGTCCATCACGTCAACAATGCGCTGAAGGCGCACAAGCTCTTCACCAAGGACAAGGACTATATTGTCCGCAACGATGAGATCGTCATCATCGACGAATTCACTGGCCGCATGATGCCGGGCCGCCGTTTCTCGGAAGGCCTGCACCAGGCGCTCGAAGCCAAGGAAAAGGTCTCGATCCAGCCCGAGAACCAGACGCTGGCCTCGGTCACCTTCCAGAACTATTTCCGCATGTATGCGAAGCTCGCCGGCATGACCGGTACGGCGGCGACGGAAGCCGAGGAATTCGGCAATATCTACGGCCTCGAAGTCGTCGAAGTGCCGACCAACCTGCCGATCAAGCGTATCGACGAGGACGACGAGGTCTACCGGACCTTCGAGGAGAAATACAAGGCGATCATCCTCGACATCATCGACGCCCACAAGCGCCACCAACCGGTGCTGGTCGGCACGACGTCGATCGAAAAGTCCGAATACCTCGCCGACCGCCTGCGCAAGGAAGGCTTCAAGGACTTCCAGGTCCTCAATGCCCGCTACCACGAGCAGGAAGCCTTCATCGTCGCCCAGGCCGGCGTGCCCGGCGCGGTGACGATCGCCACCAACATGGCCGGCCGCGGCACCGACATCCAGCTCGGCGGCAACCCCGAAATGCGGATCCAGCAGGAACTGTCGGCGATCGAGCCCGGTCCCGAGCGGGAAGCACGCGAAGCGGCGATCCGCGAGGAAGTGCAGAAGCTGAAGGCCGAGGCGATCGCCGCCGGCGGCCTCTACGTGCTCGCTACCGAACGGCACGAGAGCCGCCGCATCGACAACCAGCTGCGCGGCCGTTCCGGCCGTCAGGGCGACCCCGGCCGCTCCAAGTTCTTCCTGTCGCTGCAGGACGACCTCATGCGCATCTTCGGCTCCGAGCGCATGGACACGATGCTGGTCAAGCTCGGTCTCAAGGAAGGCGAGGCCATCGTCCATCCCTGGATCAACAAGGCGCTGGAACGCGCCCAGAAGAAGGTCGAGGCGCGCAACTTCGACATCCGCAAGAACCTCCTCAAGTTCGACGACGTCCTCAACGACCAGCGCAAGGTCATCTACGAGCAGCGGCTCGAGCTGATGGAGTCGGACAACGTCACCGAGATGGTCGAGGACATGCGCGACGAGGTGATCCAGACCATCACCGTACGCTTCATGCCCGAGCGCGCCTATGCCGAGCAGTGGGACACCAAGGGCATGCGCGAGGAGGTTCTCAAGACCCTCAATCTCGACCTGCCGATCGAGGAATGGGCGGCCGAGGAAGGCATCGCGGAAGAGGAAATGTCGGCCCGCATCCGCGCCGCCGTCGAGCAGGAGACAAAGCAGAAGCGCGAGCGCTTCGGCGACGAGCTGATGAACTATGTCGAGCGCTCCGTTCTGCTGCAGACGCTCGACCATCTCTGGCGCGACCATATCGTCAATCTCGACCACCTGCGTTCGGTGGTGGGCTTCCGCGGCTATGGCCAGCGTGACCCGCTGCAGGAATACAAGCAGGAAGCCTTCGAACTCTTCCAGGCCCTGCTTGCCAACCTCCGCAACACCGTGGTCACCCAGCTGTCGCGGGTCGAACTCGTGCAGAACGCACCGCCGATGGAAGATTTGCCGGAGATGGAAGGCCATCACATCGATGCCTCGACCGGCGAGGACGATTTCATCGAAGGCACGCCTGTTGGCACCAGCCTGTTTGCCGCCGACGACGCCAGCCGCGATCCGAAGGATCCCGAGACCTGGGGCGAAGTCGGCCGCAACGAGCCCTGCCCCTGCGGCTCTGGCAAGAAGTACAAGCATTGCCACGGCGCCTATCAGACCGCATGACGGCCTAAACCGGCGCTCCCGTCCCTCATTTCGACATCTCGGGCCCCGGACCTCTGGTCTGGGGCTTTTTGTCGCACATTTCCCCCCTCCGCGCTTGCCAGCGCCGAGGGCCGCGTGGTCTATTCGCTCTTCCTGTTGGAACGCAAACCCACGAGGCCGAATGTTCGTTTCGAAGAAGCTCGTCTATCTCCAGATGCAGAAGACCGGCAGCACCCATGTCACGCGGGTGCTGAAGCAGCACCTCAAGGGCAAGACCCGCGAGCGGCACGAGCAACTGGAGGATTACGAGGCCTTCCGCGACCGCTTGATCATTTCCTCGGTACGCAACCCCTGGGACTGGTATGTCTCGCTCTGGTCTTTCGGCTGCGCTGGCAGCGGCGGCTTCCAGAAATATCTCGTCGCCAATCCCTGGAGCGAGATCCGCCACGCTTTCAAGCATCGCAGCCCGCGTGCCACCGGCACGGCACTCGTCCGCGCCGTGAGCGGCATCGGCCGCCGGCCGGATTGGGCGTCGCTCTATTCCGACGTCAAGAACGAGGCGAACTTCCGCACCTGGCTGAAACTCGTTCTGGGCGAGGAGGGCCGGAATATTGCAAAGGAAGCTTACAGCGTTAGCCCGGTCAAGGACGTCGCGGGCTTCATGACCTTCCGCTTCCTGTCGCTGACGACGGCCTATGACAAGTGGAACACGATCGGCCGCAAGGCCAGGAGCCATGACGAACTCGTCGCCTTCGCCGACGCCCACACCGTCACGCGCCGCATCCTGCGCATGGAAGCGCTGAACGAGGAATTGCTCGACCTGCTGCGCTCGCTGGGCAAGAAGCTCGCGATGCGCGACCTCGAGGCCATCGGCAAGACCAATGCCTCGAGCCACCGCAAATACGACACCTATTACGATGACGAGACCTACAGGCTCGTGGCCGAGCGCGACCGGTTCCTGATCGAGCGCTACGGTTACACGATGTTCTGATACCCGGTCGCGATGACAGCAGGGACCCCACCATGTATTTCGCCATACTCGCCTACCATGCAGAAGGGGTCGTGGAGTCCTGGACGCAGGAGGAGGACGCCGACCTCATGACGGACCTGCTCTCGGTACACGAGAGGCTGGTCCAGGCCGGCCATTTCGGGCCTGCCGCCCGCCTCGGCCCGACCGCGGGCGCGAAGACCCTGCGCGGCCCGGGCGCCGGCACGGTAATCGACGGCCCGTTCGCCGAAACGCGTGAGCACCTGCTCGGCGTCTATGTCGTGGATTTCCCTGATATGGACCAGGCGATCGCCGCCGCCCGCGACCTGCGCCGCGCCAATCCCACTGCAGTCTACGAAATCCGCCCGGTGCCCCTCTACATCCCGGGCGCGCCCCTTAGCGAAGGCGACGGCGCCTGAGGATCCGGGGCGTCCGAAGGTCAGGGTCGTTCGGCGACCAGCATGTAATTGACGTCCATGTCGCGCGACAGGTTCCAGCGGTTCTGCAGCGGGTTGAAGAACACGCCCGTCCGGTCCGTCACCACCATGCCGGACGCAGAGAGCGGCGCTTCGACTTCCTCGGGACGCACCAGCTTCTCGTATTGATGCGTGCCGCGCGGCAGCCAGCGCAGGATGTTTTCCGCCGCAACGATGGCGAGCGCGGCCGCCTTCAGCGTCCGGTTGATCGTGGCGACGAACATCAGCCCGCCGGGCTTCACCATGGACGCACAGGTCTCGATGAAGAAGGGCACATCGGCGACATGCTCCACGACTTCCATGTTGAGCACGATATCGAATTTCTCGCCGTCGGCAGCCAGCGCCTCGGCGGTGACGGCGCGATAATCGACCACGGCGCCCGACTGCTCCGCATGGGTCTGGGCGATGCGGATGTTCTTCTCCGACGCGTCGGCGCCGAGCACGTTGGCACCCATGCGCGACATCGGCTCCGAGAGCAGCCCGCCGCCGCAGCCGATGTCGAGCAGCCGGAGCCCCTCGAGCGGCCGGTGCGCCCGGGGATCGCGCCCGAACTGCCTGCTGGCGCGGTCACGGATATATTCGAGCCGCACCGGATTGAACTTGTGCAGCGGCTTGAACTTGCCGGTCGGATCCCACCACTCCGCCGCCATGGCCGAGAACCGGTCCACTTCCGCTTGGTCGATCGTGGTCTTTGCCGCGTTTGTCATGGGTCTTGCTCCGTGGTGAAAGGCCCCTCATCCGGCTGCCGCCACCTTCTCCCCGCAAGCGGGAGGAAGGGAGATGGGGCACCGTCCTTGCCTGTTGCGCCCCTCTCTCCGCGAGCGGGGAGAGGGTCAGGGTGAGGGGCAATCTCTATCGACTGTCCTTATCCGAAAGGCCCGCCTACCGCGACAATTCTTTTGCCGCAGCCTCGAGACCGCCCAGCGTCAACGGATACATACGATTGCCGATGAGCTGCCGGATCATGCCGATCGACGGCGTATGGCCCCAATGGGCTTCCGGCACCGGATTCAGCCAGACCGACTTGCGGAAATGCCCGGTCACCCGGTCGAGCCAGGCCATGCCCGGCTCCCTGTTCCAGTGCTCGACTGAGCCGCCGGCCATGGTGATCTCGTAGGGGCTCATCGAAGCGTCGCCGGCGAAGACGACCTTGTAGTCAGGGCCATAGGTGCGGATGACGTCCAGCGTATCGATCATCGACGTACGGCGGCGAAGATTGTCCTTCCAGACCCCCTCGTAGAGGCAATTGTGGAAATAGAAGTATTCGAGCTGGCGGAACTCGGATTTCGCCGCCGAAAACAGTTCCTCGGCCACCTTCAGATGATCGTCCATCGACCCGCCGATATCGAAGAACAGCAGGAGCTTGACCCGGTTCTTCCGCTCAGGCCGCGTCTTGACGTCGAGCCAGCCATGCTCGGCGGTCGAGCGGATCGTGTTGTCGAGATCGAGCTCCTCCTCGGCGCCGTCGCGCACCCAGCGACGCAGGCGCTTGAGCGCCACCTTGATGTTGCGGGTCCCGAGTTCCACGGAATCGTCGAGGTTCCGGAAGGCCCGCTCGTCCCAGACCTTCACGGCGCGGCGATGCCGCGATTCCTCCTGGCCGATCCTGACACCCTCGGGATTGTAGCCGCCCGCACCGAAGGGCGAGGTGCCGCCGGTGCCGATCCACTTGTTGCCTCCCTGGTGGCGGCCCTTCTGCTCCGCGAGCCGCTCTCTCAGCGTCTGCATCAGCTTGTCGAAGCCGCCGAGCGACTCCACCAGCCGGTTCTCCTCCTCGCTCAGATGCCTGTCGGCCAGCCGCCGCAACCATTCCTCGGGAAGGTCGCGCACATCGATCGCCGGCTGGCCGGAGACAGCCTCCAACCCCTTGAAGTACTGCGCGAACACCCGGTCGAAGCGATCGATGAAACGTTCGTCCTTGACCAGTGCTGTACGGGCCAGGAAGTAGAAGGCCTCGCTGTCATAGTCGGCTATATGCGCGTCCACCCCCTCCAACAGGTCGAGGAATTCCCGGAGCGTCACCGGGACCTTCGCCGCCTTGAGCTCGAGAAAGAAGGGGATGAACACGGCGCTTACGCCTCCTCCAGCACCCGTGCGGGAATGCCGACCTTGGAAAGGTCGTATTCCGTCGTCTGGTAGACCTGGTTGATCCAGTTGCCGAACAAGAGATGTGCATGGCTCCGCCAGCGGTTGAGCGGCACCCTGAGCGGGTCGTTGTCGGGGAAATAGTTCTCCGGCAGCTTGATCTCGATCCCGGCCGCCCGGTCGCGGAAATACTCGTCGGCCAGAGAGGTCGAGTCATATTCGACATGGTTGAACATGTAGAGCCGGTTGCCGCGCTTTTCCGCCGCGAGGCACAGGCCGGTCTTTTCCGAGGTCATCAGCACGTCGAGGCCCGAGTCCGGGCGGATGTCCTTGCGCAGCACCTCCGTCCAGCGTGACACCGGCACGGCGAAATCGTCCGAGAAGCCGAGGAGATAGGGCGAGGCGGGATTGAGGATGCGGTGCTGGTAGACGCCGAAGGCCTTTTCCGCCAGCGTGTACTTCGGCACGCGGTGGAAATGGTAGATCGCCGCCATCGCGCCCCAGCAGATGTTGAGCGTCGAATGGACATTGGTTTCGGTCCAGTCGAAGATCGCCTTCATCTCGTCCCAGTAGGTCACGTCCTCGTAGTCGAGCATCTCGACGGGCGCGCCCGTTATGATGAAGCCGTCGAACTTTCGGTGCTTCACCTCGTCCCAGGTATTGTAGAACGAGAGGAGGTGCTCCTCGGACGTGTTCTTCGACTTGTGCCCACCGATCCGCACCAGCGACAGCTCGACCTGCAGCGGCGAGGCGCCAACCAGCCGGGCGATCTGGATCTCGGTCTTGATCTTGTTGGGCATCAGGTTGAGCAGGCCGATCTGCAGCGGACGGATGTCCTGCCGGATCGCCGCTGAATCGGTCATCACGGGGACACCTTCCTGGACGAGCGTCTGGAAGGCGGGCAACTGGTCGGGAATCTTGATCGGCATGTCGGGTACTCCTGATGCCGGCGGAAAAACAGTCGCTGGCGGTCCCCGAAACGCGGTGGCCCATTTAGCGAGTTGTTTAACGTGGCTGCAAGCCGGCCGGCAAATCACCACGGTTTTCTCTTATACCGGGCGACGTAAATTTTCAATGTACGGGCTCGACGGCGATTTGGCGGGCGCGGGGGCGGTGTCGGCCGGTTTCCCTCGCGCCCTATCGCATCTCGCGCCGGGCCATGAAGGCCAGCCGCTCGAAGAGATGCACGTCCTGCTCGTTCTTGAGCAGCGCGCCATGGAGCTTGGGCAGGGCGTTCTTGTCGCTGGCCGCTAGCGTATCGGGCTCTACGTCGTCGCTGACAAGGAGCCGGATCCAGTCGAGCGCTTCCGATGTCGACGGCTTCTTCTTCAAACCCGGCGTCTCGCGGATCTCGAAGAACCGCGTCAGCGCCTCCGAAAGGAGCCGCTTCTTGATGCCGGGATAGTGAACCTCGACGATCGCGGCGAGCGTAGCGGCATCGGGAAAGCGGATATAGTGGAAGAAGCACCGCCGGAGAAAGGCGTCCGGCAATTCCTTCTCATTGTTCGAGGTGATGATCACGATCGGCCGGACGCGCGCCCGCACCGTCTCGTCGGTCTCGTAGACATGGAATTCCATCCGGTCGAGTTCCTGAAGCAGGTCGTTCGGAAACTCGATGTCTGCCTTGTCGATCTCGTCGATCAGCAGCACGACCTTGCGGCCCCCGTTCTCTTGGCCAGCCTCGAAGGCGTTCCAGAGCTTGCCCTTGCGGATGTAGTTCTTGATGTCATGGACGCGCGCGTCGCCCAGCTGGCTATCGCGCAGCCGCGAGACGGCGTCGTATTCGTAGAGGCCCTGCTGCGCTTTCGTGGTGGACTTGACGTTCCATTCGATGAGGTCGAGGCCAAGGCTCCGAGCAACCTGACGCGCGAGTTCGGTCTTGCCGGTGCCGGGCTCGCCCTTGACCAGCAGCGGCCGCTCCAGGCGGATGGCGGCGTTGACGGCGACCATCAAGTCCTTGTCGGCGATATAGTGTTCCGAACCGGTGAATTGCATGCGTCGAAAATCCGTCCCTGAAAGCGTCCGTCATGAAGACAACAAAAAAGGCGAACGAAACCGTCCGCCTTCCCTCGGCCGTGGCGTGTCGCCCGGCCGTGACGTCACATGTCGATAATCGTGCCCTTGCCGTCGTTCCACACGCGCATGCCGCGGCCGTCATGCGGCTCCTGGCTGCGGCGTGCACGGGCGTAGACCCTGACCGGCTCGCGGTCGCGACCCGACAGCATCGAGGAGAGCCATTGGCCGAACAGCAGCACTGTGGCCACGCCAGCGATGGCAAGGCCGATCGAGGCCGTAAAGAGGGCGACCACCGCGACGAAAGTCAGCCCGGCCAGCGTGAGGAAGAATGAGCGCAAACTTCTCATGATTTTCACCAGTCCTTCGTTGCCAATGTGGGGCATGAAGCCGAGGAATGCAAGGGCTTCGCCTCGCGCTCGCTCTCACATATTCTTGAAACCCGGCCGAAATCGGGCCATAGAGGCGGGATGGCCCCACCGTCCGATCCCGCTTCTGCCCGTCTCAGACGCTCCGTCCTCTGCCTGCCGGCCTCCAACAGCCGCGCGATCGACAAGATCGCGGGGCTCGATTCGGACGCCGTGATCCTCGATCTCGAGGACGCCGTGGCCGAGGAGAAGAAGGCCGAGGCGCGCGCCAATGTCCGTGCCTTCCTCGCGGGCGCACGGCTGCCCGGCCGCGAGATCGTCGTCCGGGTCAACGATGCGGGCTCGCCGCATTTCGCCGAGGACATGGCGCTCGTGATCGAGGCCCAGCCCGATGCCGTTCTTTTGCCCAAGGTGAGGGCGCAGGACGACATCCTCGACGTCGCGGGCCAACTCTCCGACGCCGACGCGCCGGACGAACTCCGCCTCTGGGCGATGATCGAGACACCGCTCGCGATCCTGAATGCCGGATCGATTGCCGAGGCCGGGCGCACCCGCGGCGGGCGGCTCGATTGCCTGGTCGTCGGTCTGAACGATCTCCGCCGGGAGGCCGGCGTGCCAGCCGACCCCACCCGCACCTATCTCGTCCCCTGGCTGATGCAGGTCGTTCTGGCGGCGCGCGCCTTCGGCCTCGGCGCGATCGACTCCGTCTGCAACGATTTCCGCGCGCTCGCCGCCTATGACAGCGAATGCGCCCAGGGTCGCGCCATGGGCTTCGAAGGCAAGATGCTGATCCATCCCGCCCAGATCCCGGGGGCGAATCGCGCCTTCGCCCCTTCAGCCGAGGAGATCGCCGAGGCAGAGGCGATCATCGCCGCCTTCACCGCGCCCGGCGCCGAGCACGTCAATGCGCTTTCCATCGACGGCCGCATGGTCGAGCGGCTGCACTACGACCAGGCCCGGCAGCTCGCCGAACGCAGCCGGATCATCAGAGAACGGAACCCGACATGAAACTCTACCGCTTCCTCACCGGCCCCGACGACGCCAGCTTCTGCCATCGCGTCACTGCCGCGCTCAACAACGGTTGGGAGCTCCACGGCTCGCCGACCTTGAGCGTCAACAGCCAGACCGGCCAGGCCATCGCCGGCCAGGCCATCGTCAAGGACGTCCCCGGCAAGGAGTACCATCCGGACATGAAGCTGTCGGAACAGTAGGGCAGGACTCAAGCGCCTGTAGCACAAGGCCCCTCCCAAACCCTACCGACACAAAAGACTACTCCCAAACCCTCCCCACAACGGGGAGGGCTTACGGTGCCGCATCCGCCGTGCCGAACCTGCGCGTTCGGTCCGTAGCAACGTCGATCGAGAGCAAGGCCGCAGCCCCACGTTAAGCCCTCCCCCTTGTGGGGAGGGTTTGGGAGGGGTCTTGGGTGGGGAACTCAGGGGTCTTTGGTAGGAAACTCTGGGGTCTTGCGACAGGACCCCAAGAAGGGCCCCATGGCGCAACCCCTACGGCGCCGGCCTCAGCTTCGGCTCCTCGGTCGGCACCGTCTCGGCGCCTTCGCCGAGATCGAGCTGCATCAGCACAGTGTCCAGCCAGCGCCCGAACTTGAAGCCGCTCGCCGGCATGCGGCCGACATGCCGGAACCCGGCCTTTTCATGCACGGCGATCGAGGCCTCGCTCGCTCCGCCGATGACGGCGATCATCTGCCGGATCCCGAGTTCGGCGGTGCGGCTGAGAAGGGCGTCGAGCAGCGTTCCGCCGATCCCCATGCCGCGCGCGTCGGGCGCCACATAGATCGAATCCTCGGCGAGGTAGCGGTAGGCCGGCCGCGTGCGGAACGGCGAGGCATAGGCATAGCCGAGCACCCGTCCGTCCTCGGTTTCCGCAACGATATAGGGATAGTTCTGGCTTGCGATGGTCGCGAGCCGGTTCGCCATCTCGTCCTCGGAGGGCGGCTCCAGCTCGTAGGTGGCGATGCCGTTCAGGACCGACTCGCGATAGATTTCGGTCAGCACGGGGAGGTCGGTGGCGGCGGCATCGCGGATTCGGATCTTCATGTCGTCACTCATGTCGGGACAAAGAAAAAGGGCGGCCCGAAGGCCGCCCCGTTCTCTAGCACAGTCCGTGCTTATTCGCGATTGCCCATGAAGCGCAGCAGGAACAGGAACAGGTTGATGAAGTCCATGTACAGGCTGAGCGCGCCCATGATCGCCATCTT
>JAESFG010000201.1_pt1 | contig 167421 bp, 137 predicted proteins | sample 9269371 | NCBI WGS metagenome assembly JAESFG01 (sample SAMN14506227, study PRJNA617093) | algae metagenome | isolation source: Aetokthonos hydrillicola CCALA 1050 (B3-Florida) and co-occurring... | place: USA: South Carolina | collected 2013-01-01 | reverse complement strand
ACAACAATCAATATTTGGGTAGGCAACAAAAGTAAAGGTACGGTTCAAGAAGCGTCTTGATACACGACTATTAGGAGCGACTGAACCCGCTCTGTAAATTAGAAACCCCATCCGCCATGCGGTGGGGCGGTTCATTAGAAGCTGCTGTGAGCAAATTGCAAATGCCACCTGAGTCTATTGTCATGCTAGGCGATACGCCATACGACATCGAGGCAGCAAAAAAAGCTGGAGTTGGTACAATTGTCTTTCGTTGCGGCGGTTACAGTGATGCCGAATTAGAGGGTGCGATCGCTATTTACGATGATCCTGCGGCACTTGTAGAGCAGTACGATCGCTCTCCCTTTGTGAAAGAAAGATAGCTCTATCAGACTTTGTCAATTTAGCCAAGGACGGCTTACTTCCTCTAATTGATCGACTTCATCCGAACTGAGCCTCCAACCCAAAGCACCAGCATTTTGCTGTACTTGCTGTGCTGTTTTTACCCCTGCTATTGGTATTACATTACCTTGTGCGATTAACCAGTTAAGAGCAACTTGTGCAGGAGTGCGGTTGTACTTTTGTCCTAATTCGCGTAGCAAGGATACCACTGGTTCAATTTTCTGCAAGCCTTCTTTACTAAATCTTGAGTCTAATTTTCTTGCACCAGAGGGAGTTTCGCCATTTAGGGTCGTGTACTTGCCTGTAAGTAGCCCCTGAGCTAAGGGACTATATGCTAAAAGTGTTACACCTAATTCACGAGCAGCATTCGAAATTCCTTTACTTTCTATTTGACGACTGAGCAAAGAATAACGTACTTGATTCACAGCTAAAGGCACTCCGCGCTTAGCTAAAATTTGGTGTGCTTCCCGCATTTGTTCCGCTGAGTAGTTGCTGACGCCTACTGATGCTATCCTGCCTCGCTTTACTTCATCAGCCAAAGCATTCATTAAAGTTTCTTGACTCATAAAGAAAGTGAATGGCCAATGGACTTGGTAAAGAGTCACTTGTTCTACTTCTAGGCGTTTAAGGCTCTGTGTTAAGGCATCAGCAACAGACTCTGCTGTAAATCGCCAGGGAAATGGGCCGAATTTAGTAGCAATTTGCACCTGTTTATCTGTTTTGTGCATAAATTGCGCTAACAATTGTTCTGAAAGCCCTAGACCATAAACCTCAGCTGTATCAAAGAAGTTAATCCCAGCTTCTAGTGCAGCGTTAAAGGCCGCTTCTAACTGCTCTGGACCATAGTCATTGCCATAACTCCAAAAAAGTTTATCACCCCAAGCCCAAGTACCAATGCAAAGGGGTGTAACCGCTGGACCGTTTTGCCCTAATGTGATTGTTTCCACTAGACTTATTTTTATTTACTTTACACTTCTTTACCTTTTTATTGTAACTGTACTGCCCAGCAGCGATCGCAGTGTAATACTTCCTCTAGTACTTAGCACGATTGTTGAGAAAAGCTTATCGAATAATTGCCATTCTAGTGATCAGGGTTTCTAGGCGTGTTTTACCACAAGGTTCAGCGCTCTGACAATCGATAACACGAACTTTGCCATATGTTAGGCGGACTTTCTTATTTAAGAAAGTCTTTTCCTTACCGCAAATCTCGAATCTAGCAGGGACTTGTTGATAATATTTGCCTTTTGGATCTCTCAAATCAACGTAACAGCTAATATCACCATTAATCATACTTTTCACAGTAGCAACAGTTGGTCTTGTCATTTGCTGCTGTGCCTGTCCGGACGGAGTGTTTATCAAAAACCCGATTGTAGAAGCAATGGCAAGAGTAGTTGCAGTAGCAACAGTAGATAAAATGAAGGTAGATTTCATTAATTTTATCCTGAAGATTTTTTTGAGAATTAGCTAGTCAAATTTATCTACAAGCCCAGAAACAAATGTTTCGCAAAAATATAATATTTTCCGTAATATTAAGGTTTAAAATACCTGTCGTAGTTAATTTTAGGCTACTCTTTTGGAAACTTTTGCTCCCTCACTTCCACCGCGTAATCTTGTACAGCTTTTGTAATTGTCTCACGTAAGTTTGTATAAATTTTAGCAAATGGAGGCTGTCTTTCCGAAAGACCGAGGACATCAGAGGTAACTAGAACTTGACCATCACAGTGTGGACCTGCACCAATACCAATAGTAGGAATACTGAGGTGATTTGTAATCTGTTTTGCTAATTGAGACGGGATATGCTCTAATACGATGGAAAACACACCTGCTTGTTCTAGGGCGATCGCTTGTTGAAAAATCTTCTCTTGAGCTTCCTGTGTCTTGCCTTGTTGCTTTAATCCTAGCTGATGTATCGATTGGGGCGTCAAACCTACATGACCCATCACAGGAATACCTACTTGCACCAAACGAGCGATAGTTTCCACCATAATTGGATAACCACCTTCCATTTTTACCGCTTGTGCTCCAGTTTCTTTCAAGACTCTGCCAGCTGAGTGTATAGCTTGTTGGAGACTTTCTTGATAAGTTAAAAATGGCAAATCCACAACCATCAAGGCACGTTTCACACCACGGCGCACAGCACTAGCATGGTGTAACATCTCCTCTAAAGTGATTGGTAGTGTTGTCGGGTACCCTAACACAACTGCCATGGTATCTCCCACAAGTATTAAATCTACTCCAGCGGCATCTAATAGCTGAGCGATCGCGTAATTCCAAGCGGTCAATGCCACAATAGAACGTCTTTGTTGTTTCCATTCAATTAATTGCTGAGTAGTGACTGGCATTGTTGGAGGGTGATGGGGCATGGGGCATGGGGCATGGGGCACAGGGCATGGCTTCTGTAGTCCCGGATTTTGTTATTTTACTAACAACTTGCCCAACTACTATTTTACTGCTCGACTGAAGGCAATATGCGGGTGTGCACCTACCATTTTAGGCATTAACCAAGCTAAACCTTCACTGGTACCAATCCATAACTTGTTACCGATATCTGGTGCTAGAGCAAGAACACGGCTAGAAGGAAGACCAGGTACTTGGTCAAGTAGTGCTCCAGTGTTTGGGTTTAATCGCATCAAACCATTATCAGTGCCAACCCAAACACTACCATCTTTAGCAAAGCGAATAGCAGTCACATTACGTCCCCTTAAAGGAGTCACAGATCGTAGTACTATCCCATTTTTCGGGTTAATGACTAACAAATTATTCGGCATTCCCGCCCAGATTAAGCCTTGTGGACTAATAGCTAGAGCTTGTACAGTAGTCCCTGGTAAATTGTCAATCCGCTTCATAATCAAAGCACTAGCAGTATTGACTCGTACTAAACCATCAAGCGTTCCAACCCAAAGCTGTCCTTCAGCATCTAAAGTTAGAGCGTTAGCACTCACACCTGGAAGATTTCTTAGTGTTGTCATTGTTAAGCCTTCGTCTGGGCTAACCAAGACTAAACCATTATCTGTCCCTGTCCACAGATAACCCCGCTTGTCAATTAATAAAGATAGCACTCGTTTAGAAGGCAAAAATAAATTCTCTGCTGTAACTTCGGCAGTGCTGGGGTCTACTCGCTTTAGCCCCTCATAAGTTCCTACCCACAATCTTCCAACTTTGTCTTGAGCTAAAGCACCAATGCTGATATTCGGTAAACTAACACGAGCTAAAATTTTACCTGTGTTGGGATCGATGTGGGACAACCCCCGCCCATAACCTACCCAGAGATTACCTGTAAAATCACCCAGCACTGCACTCACACGATAATCCGTTTCTTGCAAATTTTCTTGGCGTCGTCTTTCTCTTGGCAACGGGTCTTTTTTGGGAGGTGGCGCAGATGCCGGATAACCTGGGGTTAACTCAGAAGGATCAACATCAGGAGTTTTTTGAGCAATTCTTGTTTCGGCGATAGCCCCTAAACCACCTATCCCAGGCACAGTTACGAAAGCTATAAGTAATAAAAATAAATAACTACACTTGTGACACGATACCACAGTCACCGTTCTCCTAAATTTGTATAAACAATAAGCTTAATTACATAACGTTAGCGACTGAGCATCATTTTGCTGCTTAAAAGCCGCATCACCTTTTTTGAGTGCAGCATAATATTATCTCTTACCTTTTGTAAAGGTTCCTTAATAAAATGTTAAAAAATCTATTCCTATAAGAAATTTAAATGAAAAAGTTAAGAATCTTCAAAGGAGAACTTATCAAAATCTTGATATATTGTGAAATAAGTTACAAATTACGTGGAGTGCAATTTTTGTCTAGAGCTAATCACTCTCTATCGCCTTTGTCAAGACTATAGTGAGAAAATTTTAGCGATGTGTCAGGAATAAAAAATTATTTTTAATTTTCCAATAGAGGAGAAAACGACGCTGGTAAGGGCATAAGACCGGGAATTTCAAGGGCAGAAGCCTTAAAACGGAATTATCGTAGAAAATCCATGCTTGTGTCTGGAGCAGAAAAACTGCGAACTCTAACACAGACAATACCTGACAAAAATGTTTCCGATGGTCACTCTGGAAAGAGCGGGACATATCGGAGATAAGGGGGAATTGCACAGGACGTAATTTGCAAGTACAAAGAATGACTTCTTGGAAGGGAAAATATGTCTTACGCTCAAACGAAGACTCAGACAAAAACAGGGTATCAAGCAGGGGTTAAAGATTACAGACTGACTTATTACACCCCAGATTACACACCAAAAGATACAGACATTTTAGCAGCATTCCGTGTTACACCCCAACCCGGAGTTCCCCCCGAAGAAGCTGGCGCGGCTGTAGCGGCTGAGTCTTCTACAGGTACTTGGACAACTGTGTGGACTGACCTACTAACAGACCTTGATCGTTACAAAGGTCGTTGTTATGACATCGAGCCAGTTGCAGGCGAAGACAACCAGTTTATCGCCTACATAGCTTATCCTCTGGATTTATTTGAAGAAGGCTCTGTTACCAACATGTTTACCTCGATTGTAGGAAACGTGTTTGGTTTCAAAGCTCTAAAAGCTTTGCGCCTAGAAGACCTTCGGATTCCTGTAGCGTACCTGAAGACGTTCCAAGGACCTCCTCATGGTATTCAAGTAGAGCGTGACAAATTAAATAAATACGGTCGTCCATTGCTAGGTTGTACGATCAAACCCAAATTGGGTCTGTCTGCTAAGAACTACGGACGTGCAGTATACGAGTGCTTGCGCGGTGGGTTAGACTTTACAAAAGACGACGAAAATATTAACTCAGCACCATTCCAACGTTGGCGCGATCGCTTTAGCTTTGTTGCTGATGCAATTCATAAAGCACAAGCGGAAACTGGTGAAATCAAAGGTCACTACTTAAACGTTACCGCTCCAACCTGCGAAGAAATGATCAAACGGGCAGAGTACGCTAAAGAACTCAAAATGCCCATTATCATGCACGATTACCTAACAGCAGGCTTTACTGCTAATACAACATTGGCTCGTTGGTGTCGTGACAACGGTATATTGTTGCACATTCACCGCGCTATGCACGCGGTTATCGACCGTCAAAAGAACCACGGTATCCACTTCCGTGTATTAGCAAAAGCTTTGCGGATGTCAGGTGGTGACCATATCCACACTGGAACCGTTGTTGGTAAGCTTGAAGGTGAGCGCGGTATCACAATGGGCTTTGTTGACCTGCTGCGTGAAAACTACGTTGAGCAAGATAAGTCTCGCGGTATCTACTTCACTCAAGACTGGGCTTCTATGCCTGGTGTAATGGCTGTTGCTTCAGGTGGTATTCACGTATGGCACATGCCAGCACTAGTAGAAATCTTCGGTGATGACTCTGTGCTACAATTCGGTGGTGGTACACTTGGTCACCCTTGGGGTAATGCTCCTGGTGCTACTGCTAACCGTGTTGCGTTGGAAGCTTGTATCCAAGCTCGTAACGAAGGTCGGAGCTTGGCTCACGAAGGAAATGATGTCATCCGCGAAGCCGCTAGATGGTCTCCTGAACTTGCTGTTGCTTGCGAACTGTGGAAAGAAATTAAGTTTGATTTCAAACCAGTTGATACCGTCTGAGTATTTTGGATTGCGGATTTTGGGTTTTGGATCAATCTAAAATCTAAAATCCAACATCTAAAGTTAATGGGGCTGGGGTCAAGCATGAATATAAAGCAAATTGCGAAGGATACAGCCAAGATGCTTTCTAGCTACCTGACTTATCAGGCGCTAAGAACAGTGTTAGCTCAACTCGGTGAAACAAATCCTCCCTTGGCGTTTTGGTTGCAAAACTTTTCTGCTGACAAGGTTCAGGATGGAGAAGCTTACCTTGAGCAATTGTTCAAAGAAAAGCCAGATTTAGCTTTGCGAATCATGGTAGTTAGGGAACACATTGCAGACGAAGTGACAGATTTTTTACCAGAAATGGTTCGCACTAGCATCAAGCAAACCAATATGGAACACCGTCGCCAGCATCTAGAACGCATGACGCAATTAGAGGTTCAAACCGCTAGCCCAGAACCAGAATCAGAACACCAAGCAACATCAGATCCTAATTCAGAAAGTAGTTAACAACTATCATTCAGCTATGCAAACCCTACCAAAGCAACGCCGTTTCGAGACTCTTTCCTATCTACCCGCGCTCACCGATTCACAAATCGCAAAGCAGGTTCAGTATATTTTGAATCAGGGTTACATTCCAGCTATTGAATTCAACGAAACATCTGATCCAACAGAAGCTTACTGGACACTATGGAAGCTACCTTTGTTTGGTGCTGGAAGTACTCAAGAAGTACTCAACGAAGTTCAATCTTGCCGTTCTCAGTATCCTAACAACTACATCCGTGTAGTAGGTTTTGACAACATCAAGCAGTGCCAAATCCTCAGCTTTATCGTTCACAAACCCAATAGATAAAGCAGGTTTTGCTTGAACTTATTTATTCTTTAATACGTAAAGGCAGACCAATCTGCCTTTTTTTATTGAATCGACTTGATGGAACTTGAGGTAAGATCAACAGAGGAGTAAATACCTTTGGGTTTCTCAACATCCCCCTACGATGAACTATTATATCTCTCCCCGGTTTCTTGATAAAATTGCTGTTCATATCACTAAAAACTTTTTAGACCTTCCTGGTGTACGAGTACCTTTAATTTTGGGTGTTCATGGGCGTAAAGGTGAGGGAAAGTCTTTTCAATGTGAGTTAGTCTTTGAAAAAATGGGCGTGGAAGTCACTCACATATCTGGCGGAGAATTGGAAAGTCCAGATGCAGGAGATCCAGCACGCCTTATTCGGTTGCGTTATCGAGAAACAGCAGAACTGATTCGTGTACGTGGCAAAATGTGTGTATTAATGATTAATGATTTAGATGCTGGTGCAGGGCGTTTTGATGAAGGCACTCAGTATACTGTTAATACACAGTTGGTAAATGCTACGTTAATGAATATTGCTGATAATCCTACCAATGTGCAGCTTCCTGGTAGCTATGACGCAACACCTTTACATCGTGTGCCGATTATTGTTACAGGAAACGATTTTTCCACGCTTTACGCACCATTGATTCGGGATGGTCGAATGGAAAAATTTTACTGGGAACCAGACAGAGACGACAAGGTAGGTATTGTCAACGGGATTTTTGTTGAAGATCGATTGTCACGCCAGGAAATTGAACAATTAGTTGATACATTTGCTAATCAGTCAATCGACTTTTTTAGTGCTTTGCGATCGCGTATCTACGACGAACAAATCCGCGACTTTATCCATCAAGTCGGTATTGAGCGTGTATCGCTAACCGTAGTTAATAGCGTAGAAGGACCACCAGAATTTAAAAAGCCTCAATTTGGCTTGTCCCATTTAATAGAGATGGGTAATTTAATGGTTGCGGAACAAAAACGCGTAGAAAGTTCTCAGTTGGTTGATGAGTACAATCGCTTAAATAGAAAAAATTATCAACTTGCTCCTACATCTGGTAATGGTACAGCAATACCTAGTCAATCAGTTGACGACGGAAGCCAAAAAGTAAAAGCTAACGGTTTTGACAAACAGATATTAAGCCCTCATTTGAGCTTAGAAACCCAAGAACAGATACGTCATATTCTTTCACAGGGCTATAAGATTAGCATTGAGTATGTAGATGAGCGCCGTTTTCGCACAGGCTCTTGGCAAAGTTGTTCCACTATTAATCCCAGTGATGCAAAATCTGATGCAATGACTATTGTGGATTCATGTTTAGCTGAGCATAGCAATGAATATGTTCGCTTAGTAGCAATTGATCCTAATGCAAAACGGCGGGTTGTAGAAACGATTATCCAACGTCCGAAACGAAGTTCATAAAACTTCAGTAGTAAAACAAAATTAATCACACAAAGTTGCATTATGTCACCTGATCAATCAAAAAACATAATGTATAAATGTTTGTTTGAGGTCACAGTCAATACTACTGTGGCGTAATACAGGAAGCTCTAAAATCGATAAGATTTTGATTAGCAAAAGTAGACTGATATAGGTGAGTGGCTTCACTTGATAGACCTATGGGATAGATATCTGTCAATTTAATTTTCTGAAAAATCTACTATAATACTGATGAAACAAGAGCGGGTTTCATATAGTCCTCATTAAGCATTGAAAAGATATTATCTTTAAGCAAAGGATATTAAAGTTGAGATAAAGATTTTATGAAATCTATTACAACTTTAGCCCCCATTGATTTCATGAACTATACGATATATAGGTATAGTCGTTTCAGATGAATCTTGATTTTCTTATAACAAGGTAGGACTTAATCAAAAAAGTAGCCATTGTTATACATTAAATAAAAATGGTTACAGTAAGCTTTTTCGAGTTTTGCCTAAATGCGTATACATCAAATTCCCGAGTCTTTGATATGTTGAGAAAAATTGATATGGTCGAGAATTTAAGTATAACGTACAGGTGTATAATTACACAAATCTATTCAAGTTCTATGAGTAGAGCAAGTTGCTATATACAATAGTCTGTATATATTAATTCTTCTCACTTGAAATGTGAATTGGCTACGTGCATAGATGCAAGTAGCTATATATTTAGCGCATTTTTCTCGGAATGCTAAATAAATGTTTACGTTGGATGGAAAAGATAAATTAGACTCTTTCTTGAAGCTTTCGTATTCATTAAAATCTCTAGTACTTACCTAAAGCTTATTTCTCACTTTCAAGATATATATGAGCAGTGTTTCTAAAACAACAAAACCAACATTTATTGCTCCTCGGAATGATTTAGAGCGTGAACTCACGAAGATTTGGGAGAGACTTTTAGGTGTTCAACCTATTGGTGTAAGGGATGACTTCTTTGATTTGGACGGAGATTCGTTACTAGCAGTCGATCTATTTGCTGAGATAGACAAGAAATTCGGCATAAAGTTTCCAATAGCCACACTATTCCAAGCAGGTACTGTTGAGACTCTTGCCCAAAGGATTGCTCAACGCGAAAATACAGCATCTGGTCAAACTACGGTAAATCTCTCCTCAGCTGCTTTATCACCACAACAGGAGGAATCAAAAGTTTCTTGGTCATCCCTAGTAGAAATTCAGCCAACCGGTTTCAAGCCACCTTTATTTTGTATACATCCACTCGGGGGTGAGGTTTTATGTTACCGTGAACTGGCATTGCTTCTAGGCTCAGATCAACCAGTTTATGGTTTACAACCGCAAGGGCTAGATGGAAAACGCTCTCCCTACACTCGAGTAGAAGAGATGGCATCTCACTACGTTCGGGAAATTCAACGTTTTCAGCCGAATGGTCCTTATTTTTTAGCAGGGTATTCCTTTGGGGGTATAGTAGCTTTTGAAATAGCTCAGCAACTCCACCGCCAAGGAGAAGATGTAGGTATTATAGCAATGATTGATACCTGCCGTCCTGGTTATATTAAACGGACACCACTTTTCATACGAGTTTTATTACATATCAAGAATACTATAAAAATGGGGCCAGCTTATCTCTGGCAAAAGGTTAAAGGCTGGAGTCAGCACAGTAATTACCATCTTAAACAGCATTACAAGCGTTACTTCGATGTGGCGCAACATGCAATAAGTATTACCAGTAATTTCAATGGTGATAACGAACATTTAGAAGTTATAGATGCTAACGTCCAGGCTCTTGCTGAATATGTGTTTCAAACTTACGCAGGTAATATAACTCTGTTGCGAACCGAAGATAAAAATCGAGACGATGCTGTAGGGGTAGAATATGATCCTTATTTCGGTTGGAGAGATATTATTCTCGGAAAATTAGATGTCGATTACATCCCTGGCTCTCATATGTCTGTACTCCAAGAACCTCATGTACAGATTCTTGCTGAAAAATTGCGCGATCGCCTAGAAAAAGTTTACAAAATCAACTCTCTCAGAGCAGATAGCTGACGAGTAAAAGGGGTAAACAAACCAATTCTATTCCGCGCAGCGATCGGCGCTTCAGGTTGCTGGACTAAACTCCGATCGCTTGTGTGAGTAGTTCAGTGAAAAACATGACAGACTTGCGCCTCAAATTGATAAATCCACTCATAAATTTCAGTAAGAGTGGTTTTGTCATCTCTCTTAGGTTGCCATCCAGTCACACTCATCACTTTACGCGAATCTGTAATAAAGATAGGAATATCACCGATTCGGTTTTCTAAAACGGGAATGATTGGAACTTCATGACCACTGATTTCCTGACAAAGCTGAGTTGTCTCGCACAGCGAAAGTGTGTTATTCACTCCACCACCCACATTAAAAGTCTGTCCTTTCAACTCCTCTAAACTGTCAATCTGTAGATCGATAAGGTCTAGTAAATCAGCCACATGCAAAAAGTCTCTAACTTGTTTACCTGTTCCTCCATAGCCTATGTATTTTAAGGGTTTGCGGAAGTAATGACATGCCATCCACAAGGCGAAAATACCTTGATCCACTTTACCCATTTGCCATGGACCTGTTAACACTCCACAACGATTAATAAGAGTTCTTAACCCGTAAGCATCAGCGTACTCAGCAATCAGTAATTCTGAGGCTAGTTTAGTTGAACCGTAGAGAGAGCGTACTTTATCTAAAGGAAATTCTTCTGAAATTCCATGATCAGATGCTCCTGGTAAGTACTGCTGTTGTAAAAGTTGAAAGCGTGTTTCCGTTTCTATAAAGCTCAAATTGTTAAGGTATGCTATGGGATAGACTCGACTCGTAGATAAAAAAATAAAATCAGCCTGAGTATGCCGAGCTAATTCTAGACAGTTAATCGTTCCTACTAAGTTGGTTTGCAATACATATCTAGGAGAAGTATATCCTGCCAAAACGGACGGCTCTGCAGAACACTCTAAGATTAAATCAGGTTGAAGTATTGCTGGAGCTAAATCTTCTGGATTTCGGACATCTCCATGAATAAATTGAATACCAACTTCCTTGAGAAAAGGTACTTTTAGTTCAGAACCCCGTCGCTTCAAGTTATCTAAAGCAATGATTTGCCAGTCAGGATAGCGTTCAGCCAGTCCAATACCTATCGAACTACCTACAAAACCGGCTCCTCCGGTAATCAAAATACGTTTACTCATTGAGTTTTATTTTGGATTATTATCTGAGAGTTTTTGCGAACGTAATCTCCTCTAGCAAGAGTCTTTTCTAAGAAGACATAACAAACAATAAACAAATACCGGCTTCCCATTTCTTGAAGCTTTAGCTTAGAAATCCCTGTTTTTCTGTTACGCCAAGTAATCGGAACGGTTGTGTAGGAATACTCTCTAACAATTGCCTTAAGAGGCATTTCAACTGTTAAGTTAAAGTGATGAGATAGCAGTGGTGCAATCCCTTCTATTACTTCACGACGATAAGCTTTAAAAGCATTAGTTGTGTCATTAAACTTTAAGCCAAATAAAATTTGAATAAATAAGTTAGCTAATCGATTTATAATTAGTTTGTGCGAAGGGTAGTCAACGACTTTACCTCCTCTTATAAATCGTGAGCCAAACACACAGTCATACCCTTCTTGCAGCTTGTAATAGTAATCCAAGATATTTTCTGGTGCATCAGAATTATCTGCCATAACAATTGCTACGGCATCTCCTTGAAAATTCTCTAGACCACATCGCACTGCAAAGCCAAAACCATTCGGGTAATAGTTATTGACATAACGCACTTTGCTATTTTGACAACAAATCTGCTGCAACAGTTTTTCTGTGCCATCTCGGCTGTTATCGTTAACAACCAAAATTTCGTAATCAATCTTTTGTTCTAGACAGGAACTAATAGATTGAATCGTTTCACCGATACAGCTTTCCTCATTGTGAGCAGGTATCACAACCGACAGAACCTTTATCTTTCTCAAATTTTCGTTCTCAAATTTTATGGTTAAAAGGGTTTTGGTAAACGAGAGTTATTTTGACTGAATTAATGGAATCACTTCCACCTACAGCTTACAGATTGATTTTTTGTTGAAATCATTGTTTGATACAAAAAATTTATGCATTACTGAGCAGTTTTTATACTAGGGTAAAAAGTCTTGATACTAAGTAACCCTAGAAGAAAACAAGAAATTCCAGCTTTGACGCCTTTTCCCGCTTGTTTGTTAAGAACAGATTCTGTTTGCTCCGGGCACATCCCTGTACTCAAACTAACTCTACCAAGAATGAAAGCAAATTAGTGTTTAGATTTTTAAGATTATACTTAACATGATATTTTTTCTATGATAATCTCTCTTAAGATAGATATTTACTATATTATAATTCCAATCTTTTATTTTGTGATAACTTAAAAAGTCGCTAAAGTTATGCATAGTAAGTATTGAAAAGATGTATTAGGTTTTCTAAGATAACAACATTGTTGCTTATACTTTTACGCATATCATAATAATTGTAAGTATTATTACTTGGAGCAAGGAAAAAGGCTAGATATGTTTTTTTGATACAATTTTTACTTCAGTATTTACTCATGAAAGTTTACAACCGAGGAAGCGAATAGGCTCTCTAATAGTCAACAAAAAAATAAACTGTGTACTTAATTTATTCTGTCTGACTACTCATATATTATGATATAAAATCCTTGTAATTTCGCTGCAAATTACTGAACTGCAATTACCACAAAATGTAAATTTAGATTCGTTTTTAATTACAATGCATTCAAATAACAAATTGTTTTTTAGAAGATATTTGCTTATTGCTTATGTGTTACCAGTTGCTCTAATAATGTGGTTTGTTACCAACTTTAATGTAAATATCCCTTTTTGGGATGAGTGGAGTTTAGTCAGTTTTTTTGATAAATTTGCATCAGATAATGCAAAATTCGGAGATTTTTTTGCTCAAAATAATGAGCATCGCCTGTTTTTTCCAAAAATCATATTTATCATTTTAGCCTTTACATCAAGTTGGGATACAACTAGGGAAATGTACTTTAGTATTTTCCTAGTCATCGTGTCTTTTTGTGCAATATATAGAATTGCATCTGATAATCCAAATCAGGATAAGATACTATTTCACTTATTTAACATTACGACGTGTCTTCTACTGTTTTCTTTAGTTCAATGGGAGAATTGGTTATGGGGATTTCAACTGGCTTGGTTTTTTATTAACACTTGCGTAATCCTATCAATTTTCTTTCTAGTCGTACCCAAAAAATTACTTCCGATCCTCCGACTTTCCATCTCAGCTATCCTGTGTTTCATTGCTAGTTTTTCTTCAGCTCACGGTTTATTCTCTTGGATTTCCCTCGTACCTACAGTAGCTTCTGTTGAAGGTAGTAATAGACAAAAGAAAGTTCGACTTTTGGTATGGATACTGCTTTTTGTCTTATCATTATTTATTTATCAAATCGGGTATATAAAACCGAGTAATCATCCAGATATATTTTTCTTTTTTAAAAAACCCTTAATTGCTATAACTTACCTATTAACTCTTTTAGGAAGCTCTATTGGCAAGGTATTTATTCCTGTTGCTATCCTGGGGTTTATCATCACGTTTAGTTTTGTATTATTTAATATATACTATCTAAAAAACTACAAATCGGACTTTGCCCGTAATGCTACTCCTTGGTTATCATTAGGTTGGTTTACGACTTTATTTGCCTTACTAACAACTTTAGGTAGAGCAGGCTTTGGTGTTGAACAAGCTAAGTCATCTAGATATACAAGTGTGACAGTATTACTAGTGATAGCCCTACTACAAATTTTGCGGTTATTAATTTACTATAAACTAAATTGTAAAATCAGAAATATTTACAAACGTTCATTATGCATATTTGTTATCATTTTTTTGATATGGGTTTCTAACTCTGATCAAGAGATTGGAAGAGGTAGAGGAACTTGGATCGAAAGAACTAGTGGTAAAACTTGTTTCGAGATAATTCATTTTATAGATCCATCTCTTCGTCAACAACCCAATAACTGTTTAGACTCCATTTCTCCCAGAGAATTTCAGCTTATAGAAACCTCTGAAATCCTTCAAAGGATAGGTTTTAGAAATTTCCCCAGAGATATAGCGTTTACAGAGAAAACGATAAAAAATTACGGCTATATTGATAGCCCCACCAAAAAAGATAAGCCTTTAATAGTGGATAACAACGAGGATATTCGGTTTTCCGGATGGGTGGTATTACCAGACGGTAAGGAACAACCACAGTTAGTTTTACTATCTTATAATGATAAGAAGTCATTTTTTGCAAATGCTGTCGTTAAAGTAAAAAAACCTGTTGTAGCACAGCTTTTGAACTCAAGCGATTATCAGAAGTCACGATGGTCAGTCGATGTTTCTCTTAGTTCCATCCCCGTGGGTGAAAGTGTTATTAAGGCTTGGGTTTATGACCCAAATCATAAACAATTTGTGAAGCTAAATAACGAAATAAAAATTAAAAAAGTACACCAGCTTGCTACCAAGGCGATAGCAGCTTATTGAACAAGCTCATTGATAGCAAATTTCAACTGAATGAAGTATATCCGTGGGGGCTTACGGCTGTTTGCCCTTACAATGTGGTTACACTCGCTCAAATCAGTGGGTTATTCCTTGAAAAAAAGCAAAAATTATGCATATGAGTAATGACTAATAAGTGCTCAGCAGTTAGGATAAAAAGAGTTTCCCTGAAGTTTTGGTAATTTTTCAGTAAAGTTATACACCGCTAGCCATGACACGCCGCTATTATCCTCCCGCCTTTTTACGCTATCTTAAAGCTAGATTGTGGAATTTAGCACGGCCTAGCTTTTGGGTTACAGCGATTTTTCTGTCTGTATTAGGGTTAGTCATCAAAGAATATTGGACTGATCCAGACTTTTTAACTAAGCGAGAGCAAAAACCAGCTGTTTCAGAGCAATCTGGGGACTCTTCTGTTTCAAAAGAAGACAAAGCGGTAAACCAAGGGCTTGATGCTTCGCGTACTGCCGCAGACATTGATAACTCCGCAGTACTCTATAATACCGCTCCTCGAGCTAGTTTACAGCTACCGGCGGCAACTACTGAGCAAAACAACAATAGCAAAACCTCATCAAAGGATTTAGCTAGCAAAAACCAAGACACTAAATCTATGAATAGTGGGGAAACAACAAATTCCTCATCCACTCTAAGGACAGAAAATCCATTTTTGGTACAGGCAGACAATTTATTGCAGGGTAAAAATCTTCAGACGGAAAGCAAGTTATTAGGTGCTAATTCCGCAACGACATCATCTATATTGTCTGGATTAACTTCAACATCCCTGGGCTCAAGCGCAGGAGTAGGATCACTTAATCAAACCAACTCTAGTCAAAATACTGCTTCAGTTAACCCACAAATCGCACAAAATCAATCGGTAAACCAGTACCCGCAGGCTTTAGATGGCAGCAACGCTTCAATGCAGCCAAATTCCTTTGCTGGACAATCATTACCTATTAATAACTCTGCTAGACAAATTAGCCCATTAACTACTGGGGTAAGTACAAACACAACTAACCTTCCTAGTGTAACAACAAATTACACTCAACCTCAAATAACAACCCAGCAGCTAAACCCTTATTCTAGTATTAATCCTTATCCCTATGCATCTGCTCCATCTCGTTATAATGTTAATCGAATTTTGAACAGATACAGTAACTATAGTAACTTTACTGTTAACCAACAACCATCTAGTCTGGTGCCATCAACAACACTAGTCTCGCCCACTACTTCTACTACATCTACTTACACAACGCCTTACTATACGCAAACCCGGAATCAAGGAGTTACCACACCGTATAACTCCGTAACCACTAATAATTACACTACTAATAGCTGGCAACAGTCTCCTCAGAGATATCAGTATAATTTGTCTTACCCTACTCAGAATATAAGACAGTATCCAAATAACGGGACATTTAATAACTACTCATATCCATGAAACTGAAAACTGTTCGTTGATGGTTGAGTGGTTTGGCAAAAGTATTGTACAAATCGCCGACTGATCCTTTTAACCTACTAAATGTAAAATAAAGTGAACCTTTCTTACCACCCGACCAGTCTTAATAAATATAAGCTACGCAACGGATGGATGGGGGTTGCTCAGGTGTTAGTTGTGCCAACTAATGTTTCGCAGGGCGGTCAATTCAATAGCAAATCGGAAGGCGAGTCTGATCACGACTTGGTACAGCAATGTCTTAAAGGCGATTCTCAAAGCTTTCGTAAGCTCTACCGTCGACATCAGCACCGAGTAAGGTCTATCCTTTATCAACTGTGTGACCAATCCAGCTTAGATGATTTGGTGCAGGAGGTTTTTCTTAGAGCTTGGAAAGGTCTGCCCAAATTTCGGGGTTCAGCAAAGTTTTCTACTTGGCTTTACCGCATTGCTTGGAATGTAGCTTCTGATCAGCGACAAAAAGTAGTTCAAGGAAGGACTCAATTGCAGAATATCACTGAAAAAAGTCCTACCCAACAGGACGCACCTGATCTTATGGAGCTCCATTATCAGGACTTGGTGCAACGAGGACTAGACAGCCTGAGCTTTGACCATCGCACGATTCTGGTTTTACATGATTTAGAAGAAGTGCCACAAAAAGAAGTTGCCCAAATTCTAGATATTCCTGTAGGAACAGTCAAGTCACGCCTATTCCATGCTCGTGCTGCTATGCGTCAATTTCTCAAGCAACAGGGAGTACAACTATGACCCTATTTCCTAAGGATGACAACGACCTAGTTAATTTTCTCCGTCAAAATCGCCCAGAAGTTCCATCAGCCTCGCTAGATTTAGAACAGCAGATCCTAGACAATATAGCGATGTTGCATCCTATATCGCCACCAATACAAATTCGGAACCGCCGTCCAGTGCTTTGGCTGATTCCATCAATGATTGCTGCTTCTTTAGTGGCTGCTATCGTTGGTTATCGTGCCTTAATGTCTACCCAAGAAACTACTAGTCCCGCTGAACTTGCGAAACTAGAAAGATTTATGGAAAACAATTGGCATGGGACAGTTGGTCAGTCCCCAGAAGGCGATGTATTTTCTGTTTCAGAAATGAATTAATCTACTTATTAACAATTATTAGGAGATAGGTGCTATGTTACTGCGTCGTGTTTCCACAGTGGCAGCTACCATCATTGCTTTCTGTGGTATCAGCGCTCTTGCTCAGCCAAATTTGCTCTTACCTCAAGTTGTTGCCCAAAACTTGACAACTTCCCCACGTCCACAACCGCGACCTTCTGGTTGGCTGCAAGAGCTAAACTTAACACCCCAGCAGTTACAGCAAATTAAAGTGATTCGCAATCAATCAAAAGACCAGCTTGAGCAAAAAAGACAAGCGGTACTTCAAGCACAGCAAGAATTAGAAACGCTCATGGCGGGAACAGCCTCTAAAGACCAGGTGCGCGATAAATATAACCAGCTTAAGAAGCTCAGACAACAGTATGCTGATGCTCAGTTTGAAATTACACTTGCTACACGGGAGATTCTAAATGCCCAGCAACGACAAATGTTTACTGCTCATATGTATAAGCAATAACTAATTTTACAGGATTGAGGCTAAAATCTTCTTTGCATAATCCTATAAAAATTAAATTCAAGTATTAATTGCTACGGTAAACATCGAGGCTTGAATGAAAACTACGCGGGTGAGTTAATGAAACTACGCTCGCTTGCTCTTTACGCGATCGCAAAGGTTTGGTGGTTTTTACATTTTGTTACATAGCTAGGTTTATTCCTACTTACCTATTTAGAGTTTCGGGTTCTTTTTCACCGCAAACGCAAAGTGCGATCGCGTCCAGTCTACCTTATGACAAATGTATATTTAATTTTGCACAAGTACTTAGATGTCTGAGTTTGGTTGCACAGTACATGACAAATGGTAATAGCAGTACTAACCAAGAATGTGGAAATATGATGTGGGTTTTGGGCTGTAAAGTACCTGGTGGTAAGGTTGAAGCAGAAACTGCACCCTATTGAGGGCATAAACCATAAAAAATGCTTTTGATATTTGTGCAATTTAGCGAGAAACGCAAGTTTCTATTAATAGAAACTTAAATAACTTAATAGTGATTGAGTAATTCAATAATTAAGCATCAATTATTAGTAGGTTACTTGAGTGATCAACATTAATTTTATCTGTCTATATAGGAAATAGTCATTTAACTTTAAATACCTAAATTTACTTACTAAAGTATCAGTACAGCACCCTGAAAACCCAGTTTGTTGAAGTTAAAAGTGCAAAAAATCGGTACTTGTTGGCAAATAAACCAAGCTTTATTTGTGGAAGTTTAATTTATATACCAGTGCTTTATTTAACATTTATAGTTTAGATCTAATAGTTAAGAAATGTGTAATATTTGTCTGCATGGCTTTACTTTATAACGCCTTTTATTGAATACTAGCTTTTGAGAAAAATGATTGAAGTTAAGGAAGCAGGATTCAGCTAGAGGATTCTGTATTAATTGCTAATGACTGAACGAGTTTAAATATTTATTGCCTACACAATGTACTCTATGCAATTGGGTAAGATCGACTATGGAAGAAACTTTTGCTTCTAAGTCTTTATTGAAGATAGAACAGCGTTAATGGGTGCAAATTAGTGAAAAATGCTTTGATGGTTCCCATCCATTTGGATGCCTTGTATCAGAAAATTGACCGCTCGGTGGTCGAGGCTATGGCAGATTTTAGCCGCCTTCCTTATTTTGATGGGAATAAGCGGGATGTAAATCCTATTGCCAATATCAGCGAGGAAATAGTTTCTCGACCTTTTCAAAATCAGAATCTTTATCTAAAAGCAGGAATTCACTTGCATTGGGCTTTACCAGATGCTTTGACAAAAGGGATCCAAACTAAAGATAGAGATGCGTCTCAAGAGCCTCAGAGTGCTACAAGAACAGTCTTTCCAGCAGTTCCCAATCGTTGGCTTGTCACTCGCACTAAAAACAATCAGATTGAAAAGCAATGGGTTGTAGAGAGTGATTACGTTTATCCTGAAAATGAAGGAACACAAGCGGGCAGTATTGCCTATCCAGTAACAAAGCCTCAACCTTTTTGCTACTTAGGGCGCAAATTACCCCTACAAAGTTGGTTAAATGAGAATCAAGTAAGCTCTAATTATTTAGATTCAATAACAGGGAAGCCTCTGACAGCAGTCGGTTATGGAGAACCAACTTTTGCAGCTTTTTATCCTAACTGTCATAGTGTTTTTGGGTTCCATGATGATGACTATACTGCCGCAATTCCAGATGGACTACAGTACGAAGTTATTGGTTGGTATAGTGACGCTCAAGAAACTTATTTACAAGCTTTTCTAGAAACGCTCAAAAATACTCTCTCTCAGCAGGGACATCAAACCTCTAATATCGATCAAAAATTTATAGAAGAACAATTTAAGTGGACAGTAAATCTTGGGGCGAATCAGAAATTTCCAGAATCAATTGGTTTTATTTGCTACGCCCGCTTAAAATTTAACATCCAGAAGAATAACGATAACCAGACAAATTCTGTAAACGTTACTGTTGGTAATACGGGTACAGAAGCATTGTCAGCGTATCTAGCCAAATACATTGATGGCGATCGCAAACCCATCATCGAAGATCAGCTAGAAGCCTTGCTCTTATCTTCTCGCCTCGAAAATAGTCGGTTGGATATGACTTACAAGTTAAAAGAGGCGCGGCACGAGAAGGGCTTTAATAGTATTGGTACGGGTACGCTGTGGACAATACGCTCACAAACTGTGGGGACAACAACAGCTAATGCGGAGGATGGACAGAATCAAACACAGCTGACGTTACCTGATGACATCGCTGACGCACTTGATGAGTTAAACCTCTCTCAGCAAAGATATGATGGCGCGTTGTACGAAATTGAGTCGATGCGTCGGCAACTTTTTGCAGATTGGTACAAGTATATGTTGAGTGCCTATCCGCGAGAAGCAGGCGTGGATCAATATCCCGACATTGATTTAGTCAGACATTTTATTGAGGTCAAGGGAATTATACCCTTGCAAGCAAAGCTGACAGAGGCAGGAAATCTGCTGTTGTCAGGGGATAATTCTGGTCAGATTACAAGCGCTTCTGCAGGGGATTCTTCCTCTACCTCTATAGCTTCTATCTTAGCTACAGCAATTAATCAGTTACTCCAAAAAATAACAGATCTCAATCAAAAAAAAGAGACAAAAGAAGCTAAGGTAACTTACACTCTCCAGCAAATATCAAGTCCGCGTTACTGGCAACCTAAAGAGCCTGTTTTGTTGATGACAGGAGAAGGTGTCAAACCGTCTCCCAGACATGGACAGGATGGACGATTGCGGGAGGATGGTTTACTAGAATGCCAAATTTTACAGAATGTCACTACCTTTAATAGAGATAGCTTTGCGGCTATAAGCAAGGTAATTGATGGGATAGAAAACAACCAAACAGCGGAGCATATCGCTTTTAGTATCTGGCAAGAACAACCTTGGCATCCTTTTTTACTGGAATGGGAAGTGGAAGTCTTTCCCATCCGTGAGGGAAGTAATCATGTCACTAGCAACAATAACTATGACACTCAATATATAACCAATAGTTATATTCTCAAAGAAAACGAACCCGACCTTTCTTTACAGCCAGGAAAGGGAGCTATTGTTAAAGTGGCTAACGTTTATAGTGGTCGCAGTATTTTAACCCCTGATGCAGGGATTAAGCTTAACGAACAGTTAGAGGTTTATTTAAAAAAAGAATTACTGGGTGAGTACTGGGAACTGAAACAGCCAGACACAGGAAAAGAAGATTATTTCAATAAACTTAAGAACTGGTATAGTAGCAAGCCCCCTTCACCTGCTTTGGATGAAAAACTTAAAAAAGTTGCTGAGAACCAGTCACGTTCACCTGTGTTAGACAAGAGTCAAGAAATCAAAGGGGAAATTCAGCAAATCCAACAGTGGTATACAAATAAGCCAGTCTATAAAATAGATAACTCTAATTTTACTTTTTCTAACTTATCTGCGGAAGAACAAGCTAAAGACCCCATTTATACAGCAATTCGAGCTTATTCAACTCTTCAGGACTTTAATTGCTTGGCTCAGTCTTTAGGTGGCTTTAACGAAGCCTTGTTAATGCACAAACAAACCTTACAATTACCCATTGCTGACCCCTTGGGATTTGCAGACTATCGACCGTTTACGGAAGCGATAAGAAACGCTGTAAAAAATAGTATTCGTAGTGCTCCGGAACCTTTAAACGATTTTAATCCAATTCGTTCTGGAGCGATGAAAATTCTGCGCTTGCGGTTAGTCGATACTTTTGGACAAGTGCAAGATTTAAATGTGAGTGAGATTATTACCACCGAACAAATGACGACTCCAGGAAGTTCCTATCTAGTATCTTTACCTCCGCGCTTCGTCCAACCAGCTCGTTTAAATTTTCGTTGGTTGTCAGCAAATCAAGGCGAACAAGAAATGAATAGTCACCCAGTGACAACTCCTATTTGTGGCTGGATACTTGCAAATTATTTGGATAACAGCCTTGCTATTTACGATAACCAAGGTAAAGCGCTGGGTTCGATTAATAATGTTAGCCATCAGGCTAGATGGGAGTCTGCACCAGGAGACGATTTGCCTTTAGCAGTTGTGGATATTGAAAATATACATTTAAGGCAATTAGTCAACCATATTATCTCTAGTAATAACAATGGAAATACAGACTTTATCCAAAGTCTTATTACGGCTTTAGATAGCGGGTTAGAAAATATTGAACCGGAGAACTTTGCTCAACACCAAGATTTAGCACTGTTAATGGGGCGACCGATCGCAGTGGTTCGAGCTTCTCTTAAGCTGGAATTACAAGGGCTTCCTAGAATTAATCAAGATTGGGATGTATTTTGGCATGACTTGAGACGAAATACTAGAACAACAGATGATTTCGACAAAGTTCAAATCCCCGTTCGCCTTGGAGAATATCAGCAATTAAACGACGGTTTATTAGGCTATTGGTTAGAGGAACAAGATACTTTAAGTCAGGTATTTTACGCTTGCCAAAGTGATGCAGATGGTGTTGAGCATCCTGGGATTAAATTGCATGAGCCAGACAACGCTTGGCATATTGATATTAATGCACAAGCTCCTGCCCAAACGTTTACTATGCTGATTGATCCTAGAGGAAAAGTTCATGCTACCAGCGGAATATTGCCCACAAAATCTATTGATATTCCACCAGATAAATATAAGGATGCTTTAGCGAAGATAGAAATTAGTTTCCTGTCGGCTCCTATTCTTAACCCTCTGAGAAATTTGCGAGATACAACTAGTTTGGATAAGAGAATTTATCTACCTTTACCAAACGAAGAGAGTTATGAATGGTCTTGGGTAGAAAAAGAAAAAGAGGAATGGTTAGTAGTATCTTCTGAAAACATTACTCAGCCTGAACCTAATGCAGTATTTTCTGGAAAACAAGTAATTCGAGAAGGTTGGATCAAATTAAGCAGAAAAAAAGCTGATTCAGATTCAAATAGCTAAAACACTCCAATTATACCATTTCACGAAAAAAATGAAATAGATGGGTAGGTTGGGTTGAACGAAGTGAAACCCAACAAAGACAAGGCTTTGATGTGTTGGGTTTCGTTCCTCAACCCAACCTACGTTTGTATCAATCATTTTTTAAATTGGTATTAGTTCAGAAAGCTAAAACAATCAACAAAATTAAGACGTAAAAATCATGAGCAATGCTAACTTAATTCTGCATCTAAAATTAGATGAAACTGTCAACAATCAAGCCCTTGATAGTTCTAATTCTCAAAACAATGCAACAGTCACAGGAGGAGTTAAACTTATTCCTGATGACTCATTTGGCAGTTGTCTTAGTTTTGATGGAGTAAATGGTGAGGTTGTGGTCGCTCCTTCAAAATTTACCACAGTAACTAATAGCTTTACCATGAGTATGTGGGTCATGCCTACTACAACTACCGGTAACGATACCCAAGCAGCAACAGGTACAACAGGAATAAGCGGACAAAGGTATGCGATTTTTCCTACTCAAGGGACAGTTAACTATGGTGAAGGAGCCTCAGGTGCAGGGATTTCTGTGGCGACGAATGGGGTGAATGTCTATGAACACGCAGCCAACTCTCTCACGCCTTTATTAGTGTGGCAAGGTAACGGCAATTTGAGTTCTAGCGACTGGAGCCATATTGCAGTGGTCTATACTAATAAACAACCATCTTTGTACGTCAATGGCAAACTGATAAAGACAGGATTAACCAGTCAACAAACAAGTATTTATCCTTCTGCTGCCATCGGAGGTGGACAATATGGTCATTTTCCAGGCAAGATTGCCAATGTTCGTATCTACAATAAAGCTTTATCCCCTGAAGAAATTCAAGGGGATATGGATAATGATTTAAGTGCGATCGCTTCTTTTAACAAAACCCATCCTCTTGATTTTAACTTGTATGAGGGTGAGGATAAAGAGCCAGTCATCTTTATTGAAAATGGTACACAGGGAGAAGAACTGGTATTTGAAATCTCCAATAATTCAGGGCAACAAATTATTTTACCTTCAAAAAGTGGATCGGTAACTCCAGATAATTATCATTTTGAGTTGAGATTTAGACCAAATACTTTATCTCCTACTTCTTTACAGCAATTAGCTTTAGCTCAGAAACCGAACTGGAGTATGAGTTCTCCTGTTTCTCAAGCTGATGGTACAGTTTCTCTGTATTTTTTAACGACTAATTATCAAGCTTTAGCAGCGAATCAAAGTGTTGCTTTAACCCTTCAACAGATTAATGGTGCGGCAGATGGAGGTGCAAGAACAACCAGAGCAGAATTCCTCTGTCCACAGTTTAGCTATCAGAGCCAAAACCTGAGTAACTATTATCGAGAAAAGACTCTCAGTATTATTAACCATCGGGGTAAAAAGAATATACCCCTTCATGTGGGTTTTATAGGCTCAAATCGCATTTTAAATGACGGCTCAAATCAGACGTTAATACTCCAAATCAACAACGTATTAAAAGGTGAAAGTATTGATTTTAATCCTAAAAATAGCCCAAATCCCTCTCGGTTAATTCTCTACTTTGATGTTGATACAGATTGGGCTTTGGGAACTAAATCTGAGGTGCAAAATATAGGAATTAAAGTTGAAGATTGGCAGCCAGGAGGAAAAGTCGAACAGGACTGGGATATATATCTAGAAACACAGGCAGCACCTAATGTACCAGTAGAAGGACTATCGGCTCCTTATTGGATCTTAACTCATCAAAATGTAATACAACCAAGATTAGCAGCAGGACATACTATCCAAATTACCTTAACAATTAAGTCTTTTTCTAGTAAATTGGGTCAGACGAATCTCTATCTGCGCTACGAAAATATCCCAGGATATTGGGATGGAACTTTTGTTTGTGCCGTCGAAAAATCACCTGTTCTATTTGATAGCAACGGTAATGTTGGCATCGGGATTTCAAATCCAGAGGCAAAGTTACAGGTTATTAATATCAATCAAGATCCTAATGGCAATACCTTCATTCTCGGTCCAAAGGGTCAATCTAACCTGCGATTAGGATACCACCAAGACTATAGCTGGATTCAATCTCATGGAAGCAAGCCATTAGCGATTAATCTCATTGGTAATAACGTTGGCATCGGGACTTCAAATCCACAAAACAAATTAGATGTTAAAGGTGGTGCTGTTATTGGAAGTACCTATGCAGGAACCAGAACTGCTGACGCTAATAGTCTTTTAGTAGAAGGTACGGTGACAGCGACAAAGTTTGTAGGTGAAGGTGCTTTTGTAACCGGTATGATTATTATGTGGAGTGGAACTGTTGACAAGATTCCTACTGGTTGGGCTTTATGTGATGGCAAGAACAAGACACCTGATTTATCTGGTAAATTCATAGTTGGTTATAAAAACGCAGATTCATCCTATGGAAAAATAGGCAATACCGGAGGTGCTGAAACTGTTACTTTAACTCCAGACCAAATGCCTTCTCATTCCCATACAGGTACGACAGATAGTCAGCCACCAATTGTTTTAGGAGTGGGGGGGGGAGCTGGAGGAGCTCCCTGTTTAGCAGCGGTGAACCGCCAGGCCGATTTTTCTATATCTCATACTCATTTATTGACAACTTCTAAATCAGGTGGAGACAAGCCTCATGAAAACCGTCCACCTTACTATACTTTGGCCTATATTATGAAAACGTGATTTTAACAAGAGTAAACACTCTTAATTTACCCTTGATTATATAGGGTAGAAGTAATCAAAATTGAAAAGCGATCGCACTCCATCTCACCCTTAATTCAAGATACATAGAAACGGAAAAGCGATCGCACCCAATCACGCCTTGAATTTTAGCCACCGAAAGTGATGGAATGGGAGACGCGATCGCTCCAATTCCAGCGTTAATTCTAGAGGTCAAGATACATAGAAACGGAAAAGCGATCGCCTCATTCTTATGAGCAAGTAACGCCCAGATATTTAATCAATCATTCAGGACAAAAATCATCATGTACGAAGAAATTATTTATCTTTTGGATTTGTGCATTTTTTCTTACCATCTACATGCACAGACTCTAATTTGGCCGATGGATCCCTATTATGAGGAATTGCTATATTACTCAAATAGGGGGAGCGCTCCGGAAGTTACTGCCCGGCGCAAGAATTTCATGGATGGGGTACGGTCGAACTTTAAAGCGCCTAACACGAATGAGACTGTTCCCCCAGGTCAAAATCTGCCCAGTCACATTTACCGTGGCCCCGGTAGTTTGTACGGTGAGAATAACGGTTGGAATAATAATAACACGTTAGAACCAATAATTAGCGATTATCGTCGGATTTATCCTTGGCGACCTACCTTTACTAGACCCGATAAGAATAACGAACCATGGATTGTATATAATACACCCGAAATAATCACAAACCGCATTCAGGAAGTTTGGATGATGCGATATTCCACAGCTGCAGGGCCTAACGGAAACCAGCCTAACGTAGTGGGAGAAAATAATGCATTGTATAATCAGCGACCTGAAAATATAAATACTAGAACAGTAGCAACTGATTGGTTGTATTGCTTTGAAGGGGGTACAGGTGCCATTGCAAAACAAGATGCCCCTACATATCCCTTATGGAGCATGATGGGTTTTGCTTTAGCTGTAAGAACTTTAGATGCTAACGGTAATTTATTATTTTATGATTTGTACATTGTATTCCGTGGGAGTCGAAGTGGACGACTTAGACCAAAGGAGGCGATGATTCAAGAAATAGGAAATCCGGATTGGGTAACTGATTTAGATTCTACTGGTATTGCAGTTACTGCACGGGTATCAGATCCCAACATTAGCTCAGTCGGAGAATTAAACCGAGGCTTCGCAACAAGTATCAACACGATGTTTCCTACTATCATGAGGTGCTTGACAGAAATTCAGAGGAGAAATGATCGTGCGCCTCGAAACATATATGTAACAGGACACAGTTTAGGTGCAGCACTGGCTACTCTTTTTTCCAGTTCAATTAAACTTGGTCAATACAACCCTACCGGTGACAACACACAGTTACCTGCAACAATTAGAAATTGGCCATGGAATCAGATGAAATTGACTACATATGCTTCTCCTACTGTTGGTACAACGGCATTCTGCGATGAATTTAATCGAAGGATGCAAAACTGTGTGCGAGTAGCCCTCATAACGGATGTTATAACGGCAGGATTTAATCATGTAGGTACACGTTATGAGATAAAGATAAATACGAAAGACGCACTTGGTCCAAAGAAGGCACACGATCCCCAATTTATAAGACAGCGTTTAATTCTAGATATTCGGGAGAGACCACAAGGACTTCGACTTTTAGTGACTGTACCTTCTAACACAGGAGAAATAATAGGAGAAAAAGCATTGTTTGATCCGTGGAAGACGTTTACAACAAGTCGAGCAGTATTGGAGCATCTCAGTAATGTCTATTTGTCTGGGAACTTAGGAGATTGTCTTTTTGAATTCAATTCAAACTTTTTAATATATATGATGTTACTCCGAAAACCCGTATTTTTGGATCAGCCGATAACGGCAAGAGAGTTACAAATTATTGAAGATAAGATAAAAGTCAAAGGCAGTTTTAATAACAACAATAAACTTACTGAAATATTAATGACTTTAGATGAATCACTAAAAGAAATTACAGAGGGTGACAATCTGCGTAAATTTGTTGGCATTGGTATCATTCTATTTTATATAAGTGAAAATCGAATAGCTCTAGATTCAATACTAAGCAATAAATTTGTTCAGAAGTATTTGGAAACCGTTTATTAATTCTGCACAAATTTCACTGTCTCAATTAAGCAAAAGGTGGTAGATAATGTCTAGTAATGTCATTCCTTTATCAAGCATAAAGACTAATATTGAACAATCCCAAAATCTTGTTCTTAGCGAAGATATCTTAAGAAAGAAAGTTCTCGATTTTTTAAAACTTTCGTTTCATTGGCGGCAAGATTATTCTCCAAAAATATCAAACATTCAAAACATTAAAGGTGCTGATAATTATTTAATCTTCTCTGGTACTTTTGAAGATTTTTCTCCTTGGAAAAATATAACCGTAAAGTTTTGTCTTTTCGAATCTTCTGAATTACCAGCAGAAAGACATACTATTTTTCGCATCAATCTTCCTGAAGATTCCTCTGCTGAAACTTATCTAGGTCAATACAGTTTAGCTGTAGACGAATCACCATCTCCCTCTGAAATTACTTTCAATATAAACCTACACAGATATCTTGGTAGTATCAACTTTATCAACCCCAAAGTCATTATTTTCTCATCTTTAGATTATAGTGAAGATGAGAACAGTAATTATCCAAAAATATCAATATCGCAAGAACAAATAATTACCAATCAAGCCACGGGGAAAAAATTATACAAGGGTGTTAATTTTATTGCTGATATCGCCCTAACAAATGAACTAAGTAGCTATTTATACGCGCTGAACAATAATCAAATAAGCATATATTTTGACGCATTATTGACAGGTACTGAGAATACAAGCAATTTACTTGCTTATGAAAACCAATGCCTTTGCCTTATTTACTCAATTGAATATTATAGTTTAGAGACAGAGTCAAATGAAAACATTCCTCATTTAAAAATCAGGCTCAACCCTCAAAATATTACCTCTCAAACGATTAGCTTTCTCAATCTAGAATATCATGAGATAAGTCTAATTATTCCCTTGGTTAACAGATATAGGGATGAGTTTCAAATCTTGATTGATGGGATTGTTAAAATTACTATTAACAATCAGAGTGTTTCTTTTAATGTACAAGGAATATTAGAATCTTATTATCAACAACTTTACCTATCATTCTATAACTTTCCTACCCTACAGCAAATAATAGAACTTGTAGAACAAAATACAACACAAGGCAGCTTAGTTAAAGATTATTTTCCAGAACCGCTTAATCGGTTGCTTAATATTAAGTTAACTGAATTGAGAATGGGGCTGAGTCTTGGCAATCAATCTATTTCTCAAATTGGCTTTAGTTTAACGGCTCAAAATGATATTGATTTAGTTGAAAATATTATCTCATTGAAACCTAGTTTGAGCATGGATATATATGCTCCTCTAGAATCAGAATTTCGTTCTATTAAGGGTCAATTACAGGGAACATGGCACCTTGGAAAAACTGATTTTATAACCACTCTGGATTATCCAGACTTTAATTTCTATGCAGGAATGGCAGACAACCAAAACCTCGACGTAGATGCTTTTGTGCAGCTGTTATTGCCTGGTATTCTGCCAATCGGTTCCCGTATTACCTTCACAAAAATGGAGTTGTATGGTAATTTTTACGCAAAAACGTTTTCTGCAGCAATCGCTGTAGATACTAATAGTTCATGGGAATTTACCTTAGCTGGACGAACTTTTGCTTTAAACAGTATCGATATGGGTATGACTCATACGGAGCAAGGTAATTTTTATGCAATGGAAGGACAATTAATCCTTGCTGACTTACCTGTTTTTATCTCAGCAGCATATGATACTGTCCAAGGTTGGAGACTTTCTGGTGGAACATCTCCTAACGGTATCATTAATATCACGAGCATTATTCATGACTTATTAGAAGGTATAGCCTTACCTGATAATTTACCAGATCTGAAGTTGAAAAATATTCTCTTCTCTGCTGTTCCAAAAATTGGCGAATATTCCATCAGAGGAGAAACGGCAGAAGACTGGAAGTTAATCGAAGGATTAACGATAAAAGTTGACCAATTTACTGGTAATAAGACTCAAGGAACTGCCCTCAGTGGTATTTTATGGGTAAGCATCACTATTGAGAGCGTAGTGGTGATATTAAAAGCACAAAAATCTTCTTCTACCAGCGGTGGTTGGCAATTTGAAGGGAGTACATTCCCTGGACAAACTATCAATTTTGACGTTCTTATTAAATGGTTAGAAGGTAGTTTTGGAACCACACCAACGCCGTCAGCCATAGGAAATTTGCAGTCTCAAAATAAGCAAATTGAAAATATTCAAGCTTCATTCAATACTACAACTAAAAACTTTACATTTACCTGCGATTCTAAGTTATCCATTGATGAAGCAACAATAGCTATTACCGTTGCCATCAATATCACCCAACAAGCTGATGGTTCTTATAATAAATATTTTGCGGGTCATATCACCATTGGCAGCTTAAAATTTGCCCTTATCTTCGGTACAGATACAACCTCCACCACCTTCCTTGCTGCTTACCACGATGACCAGACCATCAGTGTTAAAGAACTGATTGGTTATATTGCTCCAAATCTCCAAAATGATATACCAGAAGGGCTAGAAATAAGCCTGAAAGATGCTCTATTTGCCTATTCTCAAAAGAAAATACAAGCAACAACCCTAACAAACTTCCTCTTTGGCTTAAATATTGGTAGTGGAATCAACCTCTCTAACCTCCCGTTAGTTGGTCAACAATTCCCGCCAAATCAAACCATTAAATTGTCATTGCAAGTCTTAGTTTCTAAGTCAGACTTCACCACAGACGAGATTAAAAATCTTAACAAACTTTACCCCGAAGGCGGAATTAGCTTACCCCAAGACCAAGCTATTACCAGCAGACTCAGCCTTGCCACCTTAATACAACTGGGTAACGAAACCCAACAATTGCAATTACCCGTCGCCATCAATCAAACAACTGGTCAACTACAAACAACTACACCCAGCATTAATACCCCATCTTCCCAGGATACAACCCAATGGTTTAAACTACAAAAAAGCTTTGGTGCAGTCCACTTTGAAAGAATCGGCTTAAACTACAAAGATTCAAGAATCTGGGTTTTGCTTGATGCTGGTTTCTCCCTCGCTGGACTTAGCCTCTCCCTGGATGGACTGTCTGTCAACTCTCCCCTCACCAAATTTGAACCCCAATTTGACCTCAAAGGGTTAGGCATCGATTACAAAGGTGGAGACACCTTAGAAATAGGCGGCGCATTTTTAAGACAACAAGTCACCCAAAACGGGATAACCTATGATGAATACAATGGTGCGGCTGTCATTAAATTTAATGTCAAAGGCAAAGCTCTAAACCTTTCTGCCATCGGTTCCTATAGCTACATCGAAGGACACCCTTCCCTCTTCATCTACGCCCTACTTAACTATCCCATTGGTGGTCCCTCCTTCTTCTTTGTCACTGGACTCGCCGCAGGTTTCGGCTACAACCGCGCCCTAAAAATCCCCACCATTGATCAAGTTGCTACTTTTCCCCTCGTCGCTGAAGCCATTAGCCCTCCTCAAACCAGTACATCCAACTTAGACAAAGCCACACAACTCACCCAAGAACTCACAAAACTTCAACAATATATTCCCCCCGAAACTGGGCAAATCTTCCTTGCAGTTGGAGTCAAATTCACTTCCTTTAAAACTATCGACTCCTTTGTTCTCCTCACCGTCGCCTTTGGTAACCGTTTTGAACTGAATATACTGGGCTTATCCACCCTCATCGCCCCTCCACAAGCAGGTGCAACCCCTGTTGCTGAAGTACAATTGGCACTCAAAGCCAGTTTTCTCCCCGAAGAAGGTTTCTTAGGAATCAACGCCCAACTTACACCCAACTCCTATATCCTTTCCAAAGCCTGTCACTTAACCGGGGGCTTTGCCTTTTATAGTTGGTTTGCACCTAATGAACATGAGGGAGATTTTGTCCTTACTCTAGGAGGGTACCATCCCCGCTTTCAAGTTCCTGAACATTACCCGAAAGTTCCTCCCCTCGCCCTTAACTGGCAAGTTAACAATGAACTGCAGATCAAAGCCGATGCTTACTTTGCCCTTACAGCTTCAGCGATCATGGCAGGAGGACATCTCCAAGCTACCTGGAACAGTGGTGCTCTAAGTGCATGGTTTAACGCTGGCGCAGACTTTCTCATGTCATGGAAACCTTATCACTACGATATTTCCATTTATATAGACATGGGGGTGTCCTACACTTTTGAATTTTTTGGTACTCAACACATTACCATAGAGCTAGGAGCAGATTTACACATCTGGGGGCCAGAATTTTCCGGTCTAGCGCAAATTCATCTTTGGATTATCTCGTTTGATGTTCGCTTTGGTAGCAATGCTTCGCAAGCACCAACCCCGATTGATTGGTCAACTTTCAAAACGTCCTTCCTGCCAGGGAATAATGATATTTGTAGCATTGCAGTGAAAGATGGATTAGTGACGAAAGTCAATCAAGATGATAAATCAGATTTAGGGGTTATTAATGCCAAAAACTTCTGCTTAGTGACGAATTCAGTGATTCCCGCGAAAAAAGCTGTTTATCAAGAAACAGATATAAAAACCGATGGAATTAATGCTAAATTCGGTATTGGTTCCATGGGAGTAAGTTCTGATAAATTAACTTCAGATCTAATTATTAATGTAACCAGAAATGAGATAGCGATAAAAGCAGAGGAATTTGCACAAGAATTTGCCTGCACTCCTGTAGTTAAAAAGGTACCAGCTGGACTTTGGGGAGAATCGTTAACACCTGATTTGAATGGGGCGCAATTTGTAGAAAATACGCTATCAGGTTTGGAAATAAAGCCGAAAGAACAACATAAAGCGGGACAAAGTCATGTTATTGACCGCACAAATTTACCATTTTCAACTGAGTTAATTAATAACGCTTACAAATGGGAAAATATCCAAGCCTTTAACGCAATGCCATTTGATAACACGAAGACTGAAGAACAGAATAATAGTGCAAGAAAGCAAAGAATCTCTGAGACTATTGTAGACAATAGGGTAAAAGTAACTAGAGAAAATTTGTTGAAAGGACTCAATTTAAATATAGAAGAAATTGACATAAGCAAAACAATTGCCGATGATTTCTTCATTTCGCCAGAAATTGCACAGTTAGTTAAATAATTATTATTCTAGGATTACAAAATGGCAGACACTACCACAAACGAACCAACAAAACTTGAATTTATTCAATATCACCAGCCAGCTTTAAAGGACGGTAACTATAAAATTACTATTCAACAGAAAATTACTACCGAACAAGTTAATGAATCCTTTTCTATCACTAAAACCTTTTCTGTATCAGGAGAACGCTTTAATTTAAACCCGACAGATATCCATGCTGTATTCCCTCCTAATGATAGCTTAGGGGATCATTCTAAAGTTTTACCTCATATCATTCTTAATCGTAGTACCCTTCCTTGGGAACGCCAGGCTGATAATAATAGCATCAATATCCCTTGGTTAGCGCTTCTATTATTTGAAGAAGGAGAGGTAACAGAACCCAAAATTATAACCCTCGAAGCCTTACAAGGTATTAATAGTACTGCTAAATTTCCGAAAGTCGTCCTAGAAAATGGACAACTTGATGATGACAAAGTAACGGTTATTGATGTCAATAAAAAAATATTAGGAAAAATTTTACCAACTAAAGAAGATTTAGCATATCTTGCTCATGTACGTCAAGGAACAGATAATCAAGGCAATTTAGTTGACGATGAATCAGCCCTAGCCGTCATTATTTGTAACAGACTCCCTAAAAAAAGTGCGAGAAACACAGTCCATCTTGTTTCTATAGAAGGACGCTATAACGATAATGGCTTCAACTTTCAAGGTGCGGGAGATAACGACAATATTCGTTTAGTTAGTCTCAAAGCTTGGAGTTTTTCCTGTATAGATGATAAGCAAAGTTTCCAGGGATTATTAGCAAATCTCAACCGTGAGCCTAGCACATTAAGATTACCTAAAATTGATAATACCGAAGCGGAAAAATATCTCTCAATGGGTTATGTTCCCCTACCGCATTTTTTACGAGAAGGAAGCAAGACTTTTTCTTGGTATCATAGTCCTTTAACAACTGGGAACAATCCTACTGATAATATCACCTTACCAATTCGTGTAGCCGATGAGCTAGTGCGCTACAATCCCAATAACGGTATGTTCGATATTTCCTATGCTTCGGCTTGGGAATTAGGACGATTACTAGCTTTGCAGAGTAAAAACTTCTCTGTCAGTCTCTACAACTGGAAACGCACCCACAAACAGGGACAAATTATTCAAAATACAGAAAACCATTTACCATTCTATAACAATCAGCCTAATACTGAACTACCTGATGCGATCGCGTCCTGGTTTACAGGCTTAAGTCTTCTCAAAGGTGTCCCCTTCAACTACCTCATCCCTGATGAAAATCTCTTACCCATAGAATCCATCCGCTTTTTCTGGATCGATCCCGTATGGATAGAATGCTTATTAGATGGAGCATTCAGTATTGGACGAGTAACCTCATCAGACCATAGTCATGATAGTAGCCATAAAGCAAATAACAATAGTCCTGCTACTAACCCTCATGAAATAGTCACTGGCTTTTTACTGCGATCTGATGTAGTAGCAGGCTGGCCTGGTTTAATCATAGATGGTTACAATAAGGTGATTGATAATAATTCCTCTATTTCTGACCAAGATAAACTTCCCATACTGCGACAAGATCGGCTTTCAGCGAATGTGTTGATTTGTCTATTCAAAGGAGAAGTAAAAACACTCCAGATTCACCTAAAACCAGAAACACTACATTTTGGACTAGATTTTGATAGTATAAAGAAAACCTTCTCAAAACAATTAAAAGACTTAAATGGCCAACAAACAAATATATTGTTGGACAATATAAGCTGGAAAAATAACGATGCAGCCACAAGAACGCTCGATATCAATCAACTTGCGGCAAATATTAAAGCTAAGTTGAAGACAAACAGCTTTACCTCTGCTGAATTTGCTTTAGAGATGATTGAAGGCGTAGATAAGGTGAGTTTTAGCATAAACAGATGAATTGAGGGAGTATCCCAAATAGCCCTCATCCCCTAACCCCTTCTCTCATTTATGGGAGAAGGGGAACTAGAACCATTTCTCCCCTCTCCCAAGTTTGGGAGAGGGGACGGGGGTGAGGGCGCACAGGTTTATGTACACTCATTGGGATGCTCCCTGAATCGATCTCATCCATATAGTTTGTTGCTGTTAAAAGCTCTGGATTTCACATTTCGTTACATAGTTGACAAAATTCCTCCCATTCTTAAGGCAAAAAGTATAAAAATTGCTGTTAATATCCGTGCAATTCAGGTATAAAATCAAGTTTGTATAAAAATCAGTTTCACTTTCCGAAACGAGGCTGACAAATCCTGTAGAGAAAGGATAAGTTAATTAATAACTTATACCGGTATGTCACCAGCTATGGGAAAAGAACTGGCAATTTGCACTCGTGGACTGACTAAGCAATTTGACAGACATGTTGCTGTTAATGACATTGATTTAGAGATCCAGACTGGTGAGGTTTACGGACTTATAGGTCCCAACGGTGCAGGTAAAACGACGCTGATTAAAATGTTAGCGTCGGCTGAAGAACCAACTACAGGTGAAATTTATATTAATGGCGATCGCCTTGTGTGCGACCAAAGCAACCATACCTTTAAGCGTCACTTAGGTTACTTACCAGACGATTATCCTCTATATGATGAGCTCACAGTTTGGGATTACCTAGATTATTTTGCACGCCTGTACTATATACGAGAACCACGTCGCACACAGCGTCTGCATGAAGTTTTAGATCTCATTCAATTAGGCAACAAACGCAAAAGCTTAATATCTACCTTATCTAGGGGTATGAAGCAGCGTTTATGTCTAGCACGAACGATTATCCATGAACCGATTGTACTGCTATTAGATGAACCTGTTTCGGGACTTGATCCAATTGCACGGATGCAGTTTCGTGAAATTATCAAAGTGTTGCAAGAAGCAGGGATGACTATACTAATTTCTTCCCACGTTCTTAGTGACTTAGCACAGTTGTGTACCTCAGTGGGAATTATGGAACTGGGTTTTTTAGTAGAAAGTGCCTCACTAGAACAACTTTATCATCGTCTTTCCCGCCAGCAAATTGTCATATCAACACTAGGGAAATTAAAGGAACTTTTGGGTGAACTCAAAAATAATCCCTTGGTAGAAGAGTGGGAAGTGCTTTCTACAAAGAACAGTGTGCGTGTGAACTTTTCTGGCAAGCAGGAGGATTGTGCTGATTTATTGCGATCGCTGATCCAAGCTGGAATTCCCTTAACTGATTTTCACACTTCCCAAGAAGACCTAGAAACTATTTTTCTCAAACTAGGTCATAAACAGGCTTCTTAAAGAGGGAGCACCTTAATCAGTGAACAGTTATCAGTAATCAGTTATCAAGAGGGGTTATGGGTTAGGAAAGCAAAGTGTTTAATTAATTGTGTCAGTTATTTGAGGAGTTTTTTATATGATGCTCAATTTTATTGATAGGTTAGGAGATTGGAATCCGCAACTGTTTCGAGAGATGAAAGGGCGGCTCAAAGTTTTATCTGTAGGTATAGCAATCTTTGTATCATTGCTTGTTCAGTCTTTGCTAGTACTATTTCAGTTAGGTAATGTTCCTACACAGGAATATTCATTTTATGGTGAATACTGCGGGTTAAGACTATCTTATGAACAGCAAAGAAATCAACTGCAAGAACAGTATCACAACCTACAAAACCAGTTTTTTATCAATAGCCAAGAGAAGCAACTTAATCTTGCCAATCTTGAGGATATCAGAAATAAAATTGCTCAAACTAAAGAGAAACTAGATGACATTAATCTAAACTTTTCCCAGCCTTATTGCACATTAGATGCAATTAATTTTCAGAAATGGTGGCAAGACCATTATGGCTACTTATTTCTATCACTTAGTATCATTTTTGTCTTTACGCTATTCTTGGCAGGAACCTACTTACTTATCAACGATTTAGTCAAAGAATATCGTCGTGGTACATTGAATTTTATTCGCCTCAGTCCTCAGACAGCAACAAGCATTTTCATCGGGAAGTTGCTAGGAGTGCCAATTTTAATTTACCTGGTGATTGCAATAGCAATACCTTTGCATATTTTCGCAGGAATTAGCGCAGGAATTCCCTTAGTTTCGATTTTAAGCTTTTGGGCTGTTTTAATTGCAAGCTGCATTTCATTTTACAGCGCTGGGGTACTATTCAGTTTACGTCCTTCTTGGTTTAGTGGTTTTCAACCTTGGTTAGGCAGTGGATTACTTTTACTGTTTTTAATAGTGACGCTGCATCTATCTGACTATCCTAGCGCTTACTCAAATTATGTCACAAGTTGGCTGGTACTGTTGAGCCCTTTTACTACCATGGCATATTTGTTGCCAACATTAATGCACACACATGATGGGTTAAGCTTAAATCAATTGCAGTGGTTTTATTTACCGCTTGGTTCTAGTAACCTAAGTTTTGTAGCATTCAGTCTCATAAATTATACGCTATGTAGTTTTTGGATTTGGCAAGCAATCAAGCGCTGTTTCCATAATCCAAATGGGACAATGTTGACTAAGCAGCAAAGTTATACGTTGGTGTTTCTTTTTGAGATCATGATTGTAGGATTTGCTGTCCAGGGACGAACCACTGCTGATAATTGGCGGAATATCGCGTCGACGAATTTTATTTTGATATCTTTCTACAACTTAGTGTTGTTGATGGCTCTAATTATCATGCTTTCACCACAGCTTCAAACTTTACAGGATTGGGCGCGCTATCGACACCAAGAAAATTCTGGACGTCGGGGTTTCAAGTCTTTGTTCCACGATTTAGTAAAAGGCGAAAAAAGTCCTGCATTAATAGCGATCTCTATTAACCTTATTATTGCAAGTCTTCCATTGCTAATTGGGATTGTTTTACTACCAGTAGATGCTGTTAATAGTAATATTTTTCATACAACCACCAAAATCAAGTTGATTTTAGGTGTGGCTTTATTCTTCAGCTTGATGATGATTTATGCAACGATATTTCAGATCGTCATGATGCTCAAAAAGTCTAAGCGAGTTGCTTGGGGAAGTCTAGCTGTATCATCAATTGTTTTGCAACCGATAATTGCTCTATATCAAGGCAGTCACATACAAAATAATCCTGTGCCGTGGCTATTTTCAATTTTTTCCTGGGCTGGTATAGAATATACCACAACGACAACAATTTTCATGGCCGTCTTAGCTGAATTAAGTGTCTTGACGTTATTAATCTTTAAGTTAAAAAACCAGTTGAAACTAGCAGGGGAGTCAGCTACAAAAGCACTAATTAGTCAGAAATCCTGACAAAGCCCTACAGGGAGAGGAAGCAGGGAACGGGGATCTGTTAGCAGTGATGGGAGATGGGAAAACCGACACTCCCTACCGCCTGCTCCATGTTTTTGACTTTTGCGCAGCGGTGCTAGTCATCTCAAAGCTTTTCTCACCAATTGGGGAATTTGAGAAGGGCGTTCAGCTACTGGTACTCGTATTTCATTAAAAGCAGCGACTTTGCTTTTTGCTGTACCGAAATCGGGATCTCGCCCCACAACTGCTGCTAAAGTCCCGGTGTGACGCCAATGTTTTACTGGTGGTGCTTTTGTACCTGCAACATAGACAATGACAGGTTTATCGATCGCCTCAACAATGTACCTTGCTGCGGCTTCTTCTTGACCACCACCTGGTTGACCAACTAAAACGATAACCTGTGTAGCTTCATCTTCATCAAGAATTTGTAGCCATTGAATAAATGACGAACCAACAACTGCATCACTACCAATACTGACACTAATTGATTGTCCCAAACCAGCTTGAGTGAGTTCTCTTGCTATTTCGTAGGTAAGAGTGGTGCTACGACTGAGGATTCCCACAGGACCAGGGGTATAAAATTCGCTTGGTTGAGTCCCTAACAGAATTCTCCCTGGTACAATAATTCCTGGGCTATTTGGCCCAACTATCAAAGTTTCTGTAGCCTCAGCCTTGCGAAGTAACTGCACCATATCTAAAGGTGGTACCCCTGGGGAAATAATGATGATTTGACGGATACCAGATGCGATCGCTTCTAACGCTGCATCTAAAACCTCGTAAGGATCTACACAGATTATTGTGGTATCAATCATTCCAAATTGCCCTATGACCTCTTCTACCAAATCAAATATTGGCAGATCGTATGCTAGTTGCTGTCCACCAGATCCTGAAATCACTGCAGCTACCAGATTTGTACCGTAGGATTTCATTTGAGCCACATTAGTTGGTGTTATAAATTCACAGAAGCCTTGAATTAATACTTTGCTGTTTGGCGTTAAGTTCATAAAAAAGCACCGAAATTGAATAGCCCAGTAGCTAAAGCTTCTGAGAAGAAAAGGCAGAATACAACGCGTCAGACGGATTCAATTTGTAGTTTTGTAGTATTTCTTAGCTCTCAAGTTTAAGTTTGCAATTCCTCCTAATTAAGTTAAATAGATTACAACTCAACCAATCAAAAAACTTTGTAATTACGTAAACTTATGTACTATTATGAACTATATATATTCAAATAAACGCTCTACTTTAAACTCTTAAGAGAAGTAAAATAATCTACATAGAGGTAGATCCAAATACTAACCGATTTACTGATAAAATTGTTAAACTCTTTTGTAAGCTGTTGATTTAGCAAGACGGACTGCTTCTGCGACCGCTTCATCTAAATTATCCACTACAATAAGCGCATCACCGTAGATTTTGAGTTTTGCGAAATATTGTCTAGCTTTATCAAACTCAAAACCTGCAAGACGCAAAACCAAACGAGGAAAATTTCTCTCTCGGGGGTTTATACTGCTAATAGAACTTATACCTTGTGGCTGGAATTGACCTGTGTGCTGTTGCACAAAGTTATCAATCACTTCAACTACACTTTCAGCTTCAGCAATATGACTAAGAAAGTTAACAAGTATCACTTGAATGCTTTTGTCAGCGGCTAAATTCTTCAAGGCTTCGTCTAAGCGACTTTTAAAAGTTGTCGGTGAGGTATTGATAGGAGAAGCATGTCGTAGATTTACGCAAACACCAGGCTTTCCACCAGCACTAGCAACTAAATCTAAAGTTGCCATGACTGAACCAGCACCATTGCCTAAAATCCCAATTTTACCGTTGAGTTCTACTCCATCCCAATCGCCCCAGTTCCTGATTGTTTCACTACTAGTGTAACGATTTACCATTTTTTTCGCTATTTCCGCAATATCAGGATGACGTCTGATTGCTCTTTCATTAATGCTGACACTACCATTGAGAGTCATCACTTGACCAGAGTCTTTCACAGCTAGAGGATTAATTTCTACCAAATCTAGGTCTTTTTCCACAAATAGGTGGTACATTTTTTCCACAACAGCGCTTACCGACTGCATTAAGTGACCCTGTAAGCCCATTTTCCAAGCCAACTGTCGCGCGTAAAATGGAGAGAATTCCTGTTCAACAATAACATGCTGCATTTTCTCGCCTGCGGACTCCCAATCAATGTCTGGTTCTTTGCAACCTAAAAGTACCGGACGACAAACAGCAGTATCTAAAACCACCGCTAGATAAAATTCTTGTTCCGCATCATACTTAGCTTCTGCTAGTAATACTTTTGGTAGTTCTCCTAAAATTGGTAAATTGAAAATATTTTGTGCGGTGGCGATCGCATCAATAGTCGTTTCTACGGCTCTCACCCCACCAGCTTTTTCTCTTCCACTCGCATGAACTTGAGATTTCAGTACAATTGGGTAGCTAATTTTTAACCGTTTTAAATCTGTAGGATGGCTAATTCGTTGGGAAGGCAATACAGGAATGCCTATTTTCCCAAACCATTCTTTAACTTGGTATTCTAACAAATCCATCGACATACACCTTTTTTTACTAAATTTACTATGTAGCTACGGTGCTGCCCTTAAATATAATTGCCGCACCCTGCTTGAAAAATAAAGTATTATTACTGTTATCTTTAAAATCAAAAATTACTCATTGGTAATTCCAAATCTGTTTTTTATCAGTATTTCCCAAGAGAATAGATGGTAGATTTATTTACGCCTATGATTATCATAAGTATTACTTAACCCGGAAAAAATATCTTCCTTTTCTCAATTTTATGTAATTTAGTAGATTAGATTAATTATTTTTTCAAATTAACCCACTCTTGTCAAGTTAACAATATTTTAACAAAAAAAGATCCGTATTTTATCTTATTTGAATCTGATATGCAAAGTTAAAAAATTGACGAGATAAACCGCGAGTGATTAACAGCGTCGTCAGTACATTAGCAAAAGTAATTATAAACATGATAACAATTTGGTAGGATGCAGCTTCGCGTGGATTAACACCGCTTAATAACTGTCCCGTGAAAATTGGCGGCAGCGACACCATGCCTATAACCATCATTTGATTGAGGGTAGGAATTAATCCAGCGCGAATAGCCTCTTTGCGATATTGAGCAACTGCCTGTTGTGGAGTTGCACCTAAGCTCAAGTGAGTTTCTATTTCCATCTGGCTACTGTTAATTACACTGACAAGACGTTCTCCTGAAATAGCGGCGGTATTCATAGCATTACTAAATACAATCCCTGCCAAGGGAATTACATACTGCGGTTCATACCATTTATCTGGGTGAATTATCAACAAATGACTATAAACCAGTGTTAAGACAGTACTGACCAAAATTGCTCCCCACACTAAGAGCAACGTCTGAGGACTTTTTTGAGTAATGCGATTTCGTGCGACAATCGCTGCAATTATCAACAATACTGCTAAAATCGCCAAAACTGCCCAAGGATTGTCAACAGCAAAGATGAAGTCTAAAACGTATCCTAAGACCACTAGTTGTAAAATGCTTCTCCCCGTAGCAAGAGCCAAATTTAACTCTAGTCCTATTCTTTCCCACGCAGATAAACCAATGGCTATGCCCATTAATGCTACCGCACTAGCCAAATTCACTAAATCCAGTTTAATTAGATCTTGCATAGGTTTTTTATCTTTTTGTGGTTCAATAATAGTAATTTATGAGTGAGATGGCAGTAGTATTACTAACAATTCTCTACTCAAGAGCAGAAATCGAACACCAGAGGAACTTTCATCGTTGGTATTTGTCCTTGTTTGTTATATCTTAGATCTTCCCTAGCAAATGGTAGCTTCGTTGATAATTCACCTAAGTAAAAACTCTTACAAAGGTCAATTTGAGTAGACATTCTGCCAGTAGCTTTTTCATTTCAAGTCCAATCTGCAAAGGCTTAGCATTGGCATCTATCTTCAAAAATTAAGATAAAAACTCATGATTCAAAGTGTACAGTCCATTCCTGCTTTTGATATCAAGCAACAATACGCAAGTATTGAAGCAGAAGTGAGTGCAGCCGTATTGGAGGTTCTAGCTTCTGGTCGTTATATTGGTGGTCCCTCAGTCGAAGGCTTTGAGCAACAATTTTCTGCTTATATTTCTGTCGCACAATGTGTTGCCTGTAACTCTGGTACTGATGCACTCTACCTAGCGCTCAGAGCATATGACATTGGTGCAGGCGATGAAGTTATTACTACACCCTTCACGTTTATTGCCACCGCCGAAGTTATCAGCACTCTAGGTGCAAAGCCTGTATTTGTCGATACTGATGCCACTACGTTTAATCTAGATATAGAGCAAATAACAAAAGCAATCACACCCAAAACCAAAGCTATTATACCAGTGCATTTGTTTGGGCAGCCTGTCGATATGACAGCACTAATGGATATTGCAAAAGTCCAAAATTTAGCAATCATCGAAGATTGTGCGCAAGCAACAGGAGCAAGTTGGCAAGGGCAAAAAGTAGGAAGCATTGGACATATAGGTTGCTTTAGTTTTTACCCTACTAAAAATCTTGGTGGTTGTGGCGATGGTGGAGCAATAACCACAAATGACCCAGAGCTTGCTGCTAAGCTAAGGATGCTAAGGGATCATGGGCAAAAAAATCGCTACATCCATGAAGAAATTGGTGTCAATAGCCGACTAGATGCAATCCAAGCTGCTATTCTTCAAATTAAGCTGCGTTACCTAGATGTTTGGAATAACCAGCGCCGGACGATAGCAGATCGTTACCACCAATTCTTGAACCAAATTCCTGGTATAATTCCACCCCAAGAATTAGCTGGAGGGTTGGGAGTATGGAATCAATATACCATTCGGGTTTTAGGTGAAAAAAGGGACTGGCTTCGCGCTCAATTACAAGAGCGAGGCGTAAATACAATGATTTACTATCCCCGCCCTCTACATTTGCAGCCAGTTTATGAGAGCCTGGGTTATAAAGTCGGACAATTAGCTGTGGCAGAGCAAGCCTGTCATGAAGTTTTATCCTTACCCATGTTCCCAGAGTTATCATCTGAACAGCAAGATCAAGTCATATATGGCTTGAAAGATTGTTTGGCATAAAGGGCAATGGGCAGACGTCATAGGGCATAGGGCATGGGGCATAGGGCATGGGGCATAGGGCATGGGGCGTGGGGAGTAATCTTTCTTTTCTTCGCGACGGGTGACGCTCCGCCCACCGCCCGCTTTTAAGGCACAACATTTACGAAACCGAATTGCCGAAAGTGATGATCAAACTTCTAGAGGCATGGCAGCAATTTCCGCCAGAATTTCTTTAGGAGTTTTGTCTTTAGGTGTTAGAGTTACAGTGACTTCAACACGAGTTCCCTCAGCTAATTGAATTGGCTGTAATAGCCTAAGTACTCCCTGCTCATAAACAGCTTCTATACTTATAGTCATCTACAAACCTCCCGATACGTTTACTGACATCTTGCACCCGGACTGAATCAGCCCGATCCCCCACCCAGAACTGAAGTTCCGGGCTAATAGCTCGCATTCCGTTGAAATGGACTCAAATCCTTGAGCAGTCCTCTAAAGAGGACTTTAGCTATTAGCCAGCGATTTAAATCGCTGGCTGGCTGACAGCCCAGGTGCAAGATATCAGTTTAGAAACCATGTGTCTTTAGGCCACGGAGGGAAACGAACGGGTAATGTATTACCCGTCCCAAATTTTTAACACACAGGCATACCCATATTGTTTATGGATAGCTTTACAGAATTTTTGCGAAATTCTTTTACAACAAACCAAGCTTTAACCGACTTTAATCCCAGTTGCTAATGCTTCCACTAAGCCCCGCACAGCAGCAATCATTGCCACTTCGCTGTTAAGTTGGTTGATGGCAGAACCAACACCAACACCAGCAGCACCAGCAGCAATAGCAAGGGGTGCTGTCACGCTAGAAATACCGGAAGCACACAGCACTGGTACTGATACTGCACGAGAAATTTCGTAAGCTGCTGCTAAGGTAGGAGCAGCTTTTTCGATGAGTCCTAATGCACCAGAGTGAGTTGGATGGCTACTGGTACCGCCTTCAGTTTGGATGATGTCCGCACCAGCTTTTACTAGATCATCTGCTAACTGTACTTGTTGATCTAATGGGAGAATGTGGGGAACTGTGACAGAAAGGGTAATCTCAGGAAGAAGAGCACGAGTTTGATGAGTTAATGCCAAAACTTCCGGAGCTTCAAATCTACGTCCTTGGGCATAGAAAGAATCGAAGTTACCAATTTCAATCAAATCTGCTCCAACGGCTACAGCTTCGACAAACTTCTGAGGTTCAACTGCTGAAACACAAATAGGCAGATTTGTCAATTCTTTTGCTAATAGAACTAAAGCGGGATCGGCGGCGATATCTACAAAAGTCGCACCGCCTAGATCTGCTGCCTTAACTGTTGCAGCTACGCGATCGCTATCAAAATTATTCAACCCACTGATAACCTTGAGGGCGCGGCGCTCAATAAATGCACGTTTGAGTAGAGGATGCATCGTCATATTTGTATGAGTCAAGCTTTGAAAATTAGGATTATTGTACCGCTTCCCTGCTGATAGGGCTAACTTCTCATTAGCACTTCCTTATCAATGGGGAAGTGGTCTATTATGTAGACAAAAACTTTGTCGATGAGCTATAGCGCTATGTATTCCCCAGTGCTTGAAAAACCTGCCACCCCAAAGACTTCATATGTTCTACTAGATAATGTTAGTTGGGATCAACTTGAAAAGCTGGATGTGGATCTAGAAGGTACAGGCGCGCGACTAACTTATTTGGATGGAACTCTAGAAATCATGTCCCCACTTTCTGACGATCATGAAGATTTTAAAACAACCGTTGCAATGTTGCTTGAAACCTACATGCGAATCAAAAATATCCGTTTTTACGGTCGGGGAAGCGCTACACTAGGTCAAAGAAAAGACGGTACGCGAACAGAGCCTGATGAGTCTTATAACTTAGGGACTAAGAAACCCATTCCTGATCTGGTCGTTGAAATTACCGTTACCAGTGGTGGAATTGATAAACTACAGGTCTACAAACGTCTCCGAGTTCCAGAGGTGTGGTTTTGGGAAGATGGGACGCTTTCTGTTTACTGTTTACATGAAGAGGAATACCAAAAGGTGACAAAAAGTTCTTTACTTACAAGCTTAGATTTAGAATTGCTGGCAAAGTTTTCGCGTATGGGAGATCAGTATGATGCTGTGAATGAGTTTAGCCAGATTATCACGGAACAGTAGGAAGCACAATTAGTCTCACAAAGAACTTTGTGTGTCAATAGACTTGGTCAATGGGTAAGTCCTAAATATTGGAATTAGAAGAGATGTTCTAGAATAGTTACATGGTCAACCTGATATAATACCTGCTTTATGGACATCAGTGTCAGCTTTCCTGAAGAATTGTTGATTGCCTCTAGAGAGACCCCTGAAACATTTTCGCACTTGGTGATGATTTACACTCTAGGACATCTGTACGAACAAGGGAAGATTTCGTCTGGTATCGGAGCGTCAATCCTAAACTGTAGCCGACAGGAATTCTACAGAAAGCTTAGTGACTATGGATTTTCAGTTATTGACTTAGATCCTGAAGAACTTGATGCTGAAGCTATTAGCAGTCGAGAAATTGCGACTCGGACGAAAAATTTGTGAAAGTTGTTGTTAACGCCACTCCACTGATTGCACTTTCACTCATCAACCAGCTAGAACTGCTGAATAAATTGTTTGATGAAGTGTTTGTTCCCCTTGCGGTGTATCAGGAAGTTGTGATTCAAGGTTCAGGTCAACCAGGATCTGCCGAACTCGCTAGTGTTCAATGGATTCAGGTACAAGCTCCTCGAACTTCACCAACAATTGAACCTTTACTGTTAGGGTTAGATAAAGGCGAATTGCAAGTGTTACTTTTGGCTAAAGAAATTCAAGCAGATTGGGTAATCATCGATGAACGATTGGGGAGGCGGATTGCACGAACGATGAAGTTACCTGTAAAAGGGACTGTAGGAATAATGCTTGCAGCTTGTCAGGCAGGACTAATATCGAAGACACGAGCCATAGAGGCTGTTCACCAGTTGAGTAAACAAGGAATTCACATCAGTTCTCAGGTCATGGCATGGTTTGAAAGTGAGCTACGTAAGAATTAAGGCGAAAGCCGCCAAATCTTGATAGTCTTATCCGCACTAGCACTCAAAAGCTTCTTCGCATCTGGACTAAAAGCAACAGCAAAAACCTCGCCTGAATGACCTGTTAAGGTTTTTACCTCGGCTCCTGTGCGTAAATTCCAGATTTTAACAGTTTGATCATCACTACCAGTAGCGATCATTTTACCATCTGGACTAAAGGCGACAGCTTGCACATTAGCTGAATGACCTGTTAGAGTGCGTATTTCCCTACCTGTGTTTGGATTCCAGACTTTAATCGTTTTATCATCGCTAGTACTAACCAACAGATCACCATTTGGACTAATAGCAAGGGCATTAACATCACCTGAATGACCTGTCATAGTGCGTATTTCCTTTGCTGTATTAAAATTCCACACTTTTATTTTCCTATCCGCGCTTCCACTGATAAGGGTTTGACCGTCTAAGCCGAAAGCAACACATAAAACAGCACTAGAATGGCCTTTGAGAGTGCGAATTTCACCTCCAGTTTTTAAGTCCCAGATTTTGATAGTAGTGTCATAACTACCACTAGCAATATTACGACCATCTGGACTAATTGCCACAGAATTAACAAAACTCTTATGCCCCCTAAGAGTTTGTTTTTCGTTTCCAGTGTTCAAGTTCCAAACTTTGATGGTGTCGTCTTTACCACCGCTAACAATAGTTTGACCATTTGGACTGATGGCAACAGAATAAATCCAGTCTGAGTGTCCTCTAAGGGTCCGGATTTCCTTTCTAGTGTTAAGATCCCAGAGTTTAATGGTCTTGTCATCACTGGCACTAGCAAAAGTACTAGTTTGAGGAATTAAAGCGAGGGAATTTACTTCGTCTAAATGTCCTGTCAGGGTTGTGAAAGGTTCGAAGCTTTGCCAGTAGCGATAACCTGCTAATCCTAAAACCAGAATGGCAATCCCGACTACCGCTGGATTTTTTAACTGGTTTATTTTTTGAAAAAAACCTCTTGAAGAAATTAATGTTTTGGGGATAATCCGTGATGGCGGTTTTGTTGCAGAAAAATTTCGTGGAGTTGATCCCGATAATTCATGTAAAACTTCGTGCGTAAACTGGTAGCGCTTATCTAAATCTTTTTGTAACAGCTTGTCTAGCACCTGCTCCAATTGAGGAGATATGGGAGATTTTAGGTATTTTCTCCAATGGGTTACCCAGCCATAGCCCTGTTCCAGGTACAAGTGAAATGGATAGACTCCCGTTAAGAGATGAAAGCAAGTCACACCTAAACTAAATAAATCACTCGCTGGCGATGCATGACCATATTTCATTTGCTCCATCGGAGCATAACCTTGTGAACCAATGCTTGTACCTGGTTGGGTTGGAGCGGTTCCTGTTAACAGTTTGGCTACCCCAAAATCAATTAGTACCAGATCCCCTTGGGGCGATCGCCGAATAATATTTTCTGGCTTAATGTCACGGTGAACAACGTGGTGTTCGTGGACAAACTGGAGAACTGGCAATAATTCACTTAAAAGTCGCCAAATCTTTTCCTCGTTAAAACTTCCCTGCTGTTTCAGTTCCTGTTGTAAGGTTTGCCCTTTAATGAGCTGCTGAACCAAATACAGGTAATTATCTTGGCTGAAGTAAGCATACAAAGTTGGTATTTGTGGATGTTCTCCTAACTCTTGTAGATGCCGTGCTTCTTCTTGAAACAGCTCAATTGCCTTACGCATAGCACCAGTTCCATGAACCTGCGGCACTAGCTGCTTGACTACACACTGCTCTTTTAGCTTGTCTTCATCTTCTGCCAAAAAAGTTCTGCCGAATCCACCACCTCCAAGAGGTTGGATAATGCGATAGCGGTTCCGCAACAAAGACACCAGTTGTGTCCCGCAACTTTGGCAGAAGTTTGATCTTTTAGGATTTAACGGCTTCTCGCAACTGGGATAAAGGCAGTAGACCATAGTTAGGGATCTATCAGCCGTGTGATTATATCATGAATTTTTCTGCGATATTTGTTAAGTTTTGGTATTTTATCAAGAAGAATTCAGGATTCAGGAGTCAGGAGTCAGAATGAAGTTGTTGGTTTAAAATCTCGTCTACTCGTTACCGAGACAAGGGTTGAAACTTTTCCTAAAACACCGTTCCTTTATGGGTGGTGTATTCTGGCTCCTGTATTCTGACTCCTGACTCCTTTTAATAACTTTGCTTGTCGTTACCAACATCTTTTTTAGTCGATGCTGCTCATAGCCTCGTATGATTAAAATATAACGAAAATATAAAGTCGCGAGATTTCTCGGCATAACATGGGCAGTATTTGGGAACTAGATTTTTACTCGCGTCCTATACTGGACGAAAATCAGAAAAAAGTTTGGGAAGTCTTGGTGTGCGAAAGTCCCTCAGATACGCGCACGAAAATTGATTCTTTATTTCGGTATGCTCAGTATTGCCCGAGTACTGAGGTTAACTCCGTGACATTGCGTCAGGCATTGGAAGAAGCAATCAGCAAAGCTGGAGAACCGCCGAAAAGAATCCGCTTTTTCCGACGGCAAATGAACAATATGATCACAAAAGCTTGCAAAGACTTGAGCATACCCGCTCAGCCTAGCCGTCGCACTTTAATACTTAATCAATGGCTAGAGCAAAGGATGGAGGAAGTGTACCCGAATGAACCAGGGTATCAAGCAGGCACTAATCCCTCAGTACGGGTAGAAAATCCTTCACCCCAACGCTTACCAGATGCGTTGGAAGGACAACAATGGGCATTTGTTACCTTACAAGCAAAAGAACTGGAGGAAATGCATGAATGGGAAATAGGCTTTGGCGAAGGTTTTCCGTTAGAAATGGCACAGGTTTCTCCTGAAGATCGAATTCCTGGTATTTTGATTTTCTCTCCTAGAGCATTGCCAATAGCTGCCTGGATGTCTGGTTTAGAGTTGGCTTGGTTAAAGTTTGATGACAGTCAAGGCGCAAGATTACTTTTAGAGACTGGTTTTAACGAAAGCTGGATTGTGGCAAGTATCAAAAATCCCCAAACCTTAGCAGAAGCGAAAGGTTTTGAACAAGCAAAGCAAAAAGCAAATGGCGTGCATTTTATCTCAATACAGTCTGATCCGCAAGCAGAATCTTTTACTGGGTTTTGGCTGTTGCAAGAGGTCAATCTGCCGTAAATTTGGGAATGGTTAGTGGTTAGTCATGAGAGGGGACTGGGTAATGGGTACTGGGTACTGGGGAAAAGTTCTTTCCCAATCACCAATCCCCAATCACCAATCCCCAACAATTAACAACTAACACCTAACAATTCGAGAACCGACAACAACCATGGTGCCTGAAAACTTACAAGAAGATCCATTAGCAGAACAACTCCTAGAACTAGCTACAAAATCTGGAGCAGAAGCCGCAGAGGTTTATCAGTCGAGATCGCTATCGCGACCAGTGTTTTTTGAAGCTAACCGACTCAAGCAGTTAGAAACCAGTCAAGCTGAAGGCATAGCTCTACGGCTGTGGCGAAACGGATGTCCTGGACTAACTGTTGCCTATGGTCCTGTAGAACCACAAGCAATGGTAGAGCGTGCTATACTCCTGAGTCAGCTCAATCAACCCGAAGTCGTGGAATTAAACGGTGATTTTAAGCCTTCTTACCCAAATTTAGGGGAAGACGTGCCAGTAAAAAAGTTGGTTGATTGGGGCAAAGACGCGATCGCCCTTATTCGCTCAGTTTATCCAGAAGTTGTCTGCGCTGCTGATTGGGAATGTGATCTTGAAACTACCAGACTTGTTAACAGCAAAGGTTTAGATTGCTACTATACTGATACGACTCTTAGCTGCTATATAACAGCAGAATTGGTAAGGGGTGACGATTTTTTAAGTGTTTCTGATGGTCAAATTGAACGTAGTCAACTCCAATCAGAGAAAGTCGCCCAACAAATTATACAGAGGTTAGACTGGGCAAGAGAAAATGTGCCTTCTCCAACAGGGCGGGTTCCTGTTTTGTTCACTTCTAAAGCAGCCGATATGCTTTGGGGTACTGTCCAAGCAGCTTTGAATGGTAAGCGAGTACAGGAAAAGTCTTCCCCCTGGGGAGAACGCCTCGGTCAACTTGTTACATCACCCACCCTTACCCTCTACCAAGATCCTCAAGCAGGACCATATAGCTGCCCATTTGATGACGAAGGTACACCAACCCAGCACCTAGTCTTTATCGAAAATGGCGTGTTGCAAAATTTTTACTGCGATCGCACTACTGGACGCCATTTAGGTATGACTTCTTCTGGTAATGGTTTTCGTCCTGGTTTAGGCAGTTATCCCACTCCTGGGCTATTTAATTTTTTAATTGAGCCAGGGTCTGGATCTTTACAAAACTTAATTGAACAACTAGATGATGGCTTGGTTGTGGATCAAATGCTGGGAGGAGGAAATGGTATTTCTGGCGATTTTTCCATCAATATTGATTTGGGCTACCGGGTCAAAAATGGTCAAGTCACCGGGCGAGTTAAAGATACCATGGTCGCAGGAAATGTCTACACAGTTCTTAAACAATTGGTTACACTGGGTGGCGATGGGGACTGGAATGGTTCTTGCTATACTCCGTCTCTCATAGTAGAAGGATTATCAATCATTGGAAGAAACAGTTGAACAGGATTGTTGTAACTAACTAGGAATGGGGTTTACCACTTTTGAAACCTGAATCTTGGATTTATGTATCACCTCTTTCTGTTGTTCATCGCTTTCGTACTCTATGGCACCCAACAAAAGGTTTAGCGATCGCAGAAGCGTCTGTTATTGGTATCGTTGCTGCTTTATCCGCTGTTTTACTGAAATTTGGAACACAATGGCTAGGAACATGGCGAGTAGAGACTACTGAGTTTCTACCGGCTTGGGTTGCTTTACCGACAATTGGTCTTTGTCTTGGCTTTTTGGCTGGTTTACTAGTAGAAAGGTTAGCCCCAGAGGCTGGTGGTAGTGGTATCCCCCAAGTCAAAGCAACTCTAGCTAACATACCCATGAGATTATCCTGGCGTGTGGCTATTGTGAAGTTACTAAGTGCCATCATTGCTTTGGGTTCAGGCATAACGCTAGGAAGACAAGGTCCCACAGTCCAAGTAGGAGCCGGTTTAGCAGCAGGAATCAGTCGTTTGGTTCCCACGTCCCCAGACCATCGGCGACAAATGATTGCTGCTGGTGCTGGTGCTGGTTTGTCAGCGGCTTTCAATGCTCCAATTGCAGGTGTATTGTTTATCGTCGAAGAGTTACTTCAGGATTTATCAGGACTCACCCTGGGAACAGCAATTATCGCTTCGTTTATTGGTGGGGTGGTATCTCGGCTATTGGGTGGTAGTGCTCTCCAACATCTCCTGCAATCAACAGAATATACTAGCAGTTTTTCAGTTCCAGAAATCCCTTTTTACCTAGTTATGGGGATTTTAGCTGGATTGTTTGCTGCATTGTTTAATAAAGGTGTTGTCTCGAGTATTAAGTTTTACAGAAAATTCCGCATGAGCTTACCTATGCGGGTAGCTTTAGCCGGAATGATATCTGGTGCTGTAGTTGCTCTGCTACCTGTCTCTTTTCGGGATACTACTAAGTGGGGAGATTATATAATTAGTGGATCTGCTAATCCTACTTGGGCAGCGATCGCTTTTGTTGCCGAGTTTATCCTTACCTTGGTTGCCTTCGGTTCAGGAGTTCCCGGAGGATTATTTGCACCTAGTCTTGTATTGGGCTGTACTCTCGGCTACTTAGTAGGTGTCTGCCAGTCTTACGTTTTAGGAGCTGCTTCCCCTATTACTTATGCTTTGGTAGGGATGGGAGCATTCTTTAGCGCTGTTTCCAAAGTGCCAATCACGGCAATTGTGATTGTATTCGAGATAACAATGGATTTTACTTTGGTGCTTCCTTTGATGATTGGTTCTGTAACATCCTACTTAGTTGCTGACAAGCTCTTGCCAGGATCACTTTATAACAGAATTTTAAATTTAAATGGCATCGATATTGAAAAACGAGTCTCCGATGAAGGGATTTTGACGAAGTTAAAAGCAAACGATGTGATGCAAGAGCGGGTAGAAACCTTAGAGGCCAATATAACTATAGATGAAGCCGTACAAGCTTTTTCATGTTCCCATCACCGAGGTTTCCCGATTGTAGAAGATAACAAATTAGTAGGAATTATTACTCAAAGTGATTTCCTAAAAATACGTGATCGAAACTTAGCAGGCAATACTCCAATAACCGAAATAATGACTAGCAGTCCATTGACTGTGAAGCCTCTTGATAACCTAGGCAATGTACTCTATTTACTAGACCGCTATAAAATTAGTCGGTTACCAGTTGTCGAAGGACGGAGGCTGGTTGGGATTATTACCCGTGCAGATATTATTCGTGCAGAAGCAAATCATCTTAATTGCGACAGCAAGCAAACAGGACTGAGATCAGATCCTTCTTATGTAGTCTATCAAACGCGATCGCCTAGCACTGGCAGGGGTAGATTATTAGTACCGATCGCGAATCCCGACACAGCAGGAATCCTATTAGAAATGGCAGCAGTTATTGCTCGCGATCGCCATTATGAATTAGAGTGTGTGCAAATCGTGCTTGTCTCCCGCAACACAACTCCGTCAGAAGCACAAGTTAGGACAACAAAGAGTCGGCGCTTGCTGCGACAAGCCGAATTTATGGGAAAAAAGTGGAAGATTCCTGTTCATACACAAATACGAGTTGCTCATGATGTCGCACAAGCAATTCTAGAAACCATCAAAGACCGACATATAGACTTGATTTTAATGGGGTGGAAGGGTAACACTTCTACTCCTGGGCGTATTTTTGGTGACGTTGTCGATACTCTAATTCACAAAGCAACCTGCGATCTTGTGTTAGTGAAGCTGGGTACAATCAACTTGGTAACAGAACAGATAACAGATCTTTTTCCTGCAGAACTCACAAATAAAGTAACTCCTAAAAAATCCTCTGCAACTCACTCGTTTAACCGTTGGTTAGTCCCCATGGCTGGTGGTCCTAATGCATCGGTAGCACTTAAACTCCTCCCTGCATTCATAACTTTAGGTAATAACCCACAACCAGAAATTCACCTCGCTCAAGTATTTAAGCCATCAGAGTCACAAGCAAATCTGACACTGTTAGAACAAGCGAGCCGTCAGCTTCTTCATCAGCGAAGACTGAATAACACATCAGTCACCATGATCCCACTTAAAGCAGATTCTGTTTGTGATGGAGTTATTAACTTGGTGAGAAGGGAACGTTACGATGTTATCGTTTTGGGAGCTTCTCGTGAGGGAATGCTACAACATGCAATTAAAGGTAATATCCCAGAGGCGATCGCATCTGGTGTGGAAAGCACAGTGATTTTAGTTAGAGGAGCGCTTAATAATTAAAGGAGGAGCATAGGAGCAGCGAAATGAGTAGATACTCAACCTATGCCCTATGCCCCATGCCCCATGCCCCATGCCCCATGCCCCATGCCCCATGCCCTGAAAAGCGTCACGGTTTTGTTCACTTTGAACGATTATACGAAATCTTAATAGTTCTGAAAAAATTATAAAGTTGGTTATTTTAGCACGAAATTAAGTTACCACTAGTACATTACTTAATGTAATTCATCTCTATATGGACATAAAAAAACGACCAAATACTAGTACCCCTCCCTGAAAAAAATTCTAAATCCTTATCCTTTAAGGCTTTAAACAGTTGAGTACATGCATAATAAAATATGCTACACAGAGGTGAGGTAGCTGATATAACCCTGTTTATATACAAAATCTTTATGAAGAAGGTTTGTGCAATAGACATGGTTCAGCTAACTAGTCCTGTGATGAAACCGAATCTCTTGAGGTTTCTGACAGTCTGTTTATTAACCTTAGTAGTGCTTTCTCCAGCTTTAGGAGTGATAAGCCTGGTTTGGATGCATCATCTTGATTTTATCGCGACACAGCATTTACTCTATGCAGTTAAAGATGCTCAGCAATTAAGTACTAATCGGGAGAATACAACTATCTATGTGCTAGTATGTTTGATGTTTTTTGCCCCCATTAGTCTTTGTTCAGGAATTGCTTTGCATAACAGATATGTTCTTTATCGTGCTGCTGTGTTGCGAAGACAAGTTGAAATCTTAGAAAAACTGTGGCAGCGAAATACTTATCCAGAGGAAATTTATTTATGAAAGAAATTCCCCTTGGGGTTTTCACCCTAATTGCTGGCATATTAGTGACTCTCATTAGCTTGTGGGTAGCGCAAAATAATTCTCTTCTGCCAGAGCAAGCTTCTCTACAAGCGCCATTAGTAGACAATTTCTTTAACGTGATGGTAGGCATTGGTACTGCTTTGTTTTTAGTAGTACAAGGGGCAATCGTATATTCTCTGATAAAATTCCGTCGTCGTCGCGGTGATAATGGTGATGGACAGCCCATCGAAGGTAACTTTCCTCTGGAGATTTTGTGGACTCTAGTACCAGGAATCATTGTTATCGGGCTAGGAATTTATAGTGTAAATGTTTACACTGAAATGGGAGGAATTGAGGTGAATTCCCATCACATGATAGCGCACGATTCAGAGCCCAACTCTAGCTCAATTGGTATTGGTTCTGCACCTGCAAACGAAGGCAAACCACCATCTCTAGTGGTGAACGTGAGCGGAATGCAGTACGCTTGGATCTTTAATTATCCTGATAGCGATATAAATGCTGGTGAATTACATGTTCCCATTGGACAAGACGTACAGCTTAATATCTCTGCAAATGATGTCATCCATTCGTTTTGGGTGCCACAATTCCGGTTAAAGCAAGATGCAATTCCTGGACAACCGACACAGTTGCGGTTCACTGCAACAAAAACAGGAGAATTTCCGATAGTTTGCGCTGAACTTTGTGGCGCGTATCACGGCAGTATGCGTTCTTCCGTGGTCGTCCACACACCAGAAGATTTTGAACGCTGGCTGCAAGAAAACCGCGTTGCAGAACAGCCAGAAACCGACCAAACCGTTGCAGTACATTCATAGCCTATTTTTCCTATGACACAGTTAGAAGCTCCGAAAGCAACAAAGGTCGTTACTCATCACCAACTACCCGAGAAGTGGAAATGGTACGACTACTTCACCTTTAACACCGATCACAAAGTCATTGGCATTCAATACCTAGTTACAGCCTTTGTGTTTTATCTGATTGGGGGATTGATGGCGGTAGCCATGAGAGTTGAATTATATACGCCAGAATCAGATGTCCTCGACCCCAGTCTTTATAACGCCTTCATGACCAATCACGGTACGCTGATGATCTTTCTTTGGATTGTCCCTGCCGCAATTGGGGGGTTTGGCAACTTCCTCATACCGTTGTTGATTGGGGCGAGAGATATGGCGTTTCCGAAACTCAATGCGATCGCATTTTGGCTCAATCCTCCAGCCGGAGCACTCCTGCTGGGAAGTTTTGTGTTTGGCGGTTCGCAAAGTGGCTGGACAGCTTACCCACCTTTGAGTTTAATTACGGCGAATACTGCCCAATCAATGTGGATTCTTAGCATTGTGTTGGTGGGTACATCCTCAATTTTGGGATCGTTAAACTTTGTTATCACGATATTGAAGATGAAAGTACCTAGCATGCAGTGGACTCAAATGCCATTATTCTGCTGGGCAATCTTGGCAACTTCATTCTTAGCTCTGCTTTCTACCCCAGTGTTGGCGGCGGGACTGGTGCTGTTGTTATTTGATATCAACTTTGGCACTTCTTTCTTTAAACCTGATGCAGGTGGAAATGTGGTACTTTACCAGCACTTGTTCTGGTTTTATTCCCACCCTGCGGTATACTTAATGATTTTGCCTATCTTCGGCATTATGTCGGAGGTGATTCCAGTTCACGCACGGAAGCCGATTTTTGGCTATAAGGCGATCGCTTATTCCAGCTTGGCAATCTGCGTTATAGGTTTATTTGTTTGGGTACACCACATGTTTACCAGTGGTACACCCCCTTGGATGAGGATGTTCTTTACTATCTCCACTCTGATTGTTGCTGTTCCTACTGGGGTCAAAATCTTTGGTTGGGTAGCTACACTTTGGGGTGGCAAGATCCGCTTTACCAGTGCCATGCTGTTTGCTATTGGCTTGCTGTCAATGTTCGTTGTTGGCGGACTCGGTGGTGTGACATTGGGTACAGCGCCTTTCGATCTCCACGTCCACGATACTTATTATGTAGTTGGTCACTTCCACTACGTTTTATTTGGTGGTTCTGTATTTGGCATCTACGCGGGAATTTATCATTGGTTCCCCAAGATGACCGGGCGTATGTTGAATGAAACTTGGGGACGGGTTCATTTTGCCCTGACTTTTATTGGTACTCACCTCACTTTCCTACCAATGCACCAGCTTGGATTGCAAGGAATGCCGCGACGAGTTGCAATGTATGACCCTCAGTTTGCCGGAATCAATCATATTTGTACCTTTGGGGCAATCATTTTGGGAATATCCGTGCTGCCATTTTTCATCAACGTTGTCTGGAGTTGGATGTATGGTACTAAAGCATCAGATAACCCTTGGGATGCTCTGACTTTAGAGTGGACAACCGCTTCGCCTCCTGCAATTGAAAACTGGGAAGTATTACCTGTGGTGACTCACGGTCCCTACGATTACGGCAAAAGCGATGTTGCAGCTAATGGAACAGCCCAACCTGCTGTTTAGCGAAATCAATAATTGGATCTGGAAATAGGAATTTATGCAGGATTCAACTTTTAACACGCCAAGAATATCGTCGGATTCAGTCACACTAGAGGAAGTCGGTGTTTCCCATGAAGAACACCCAGACTTGCGGGTGCTTGGGCTGCTAACTTTTCTAGTTTCCGAGTCCTTGATGTTTGGCGGTTTTTTTGCGAGTTACCTCTTTTTGCGCGGTAGTAACGCAGTTTGGCCACCTGAAGGTACAGAAGTAGAATTACTTGTGCCAACGATTAACACCATCATCCTGGTTTCTAGCAGTTTCGTTATCCACTTAGGTGATACAGCGATTAAGAAAAACAATGTCGCTGGAATGCGATTGTGGTATGCTGTCACTGCTCTGATGGGAGCTATTTTCCTTGGGGGTCAGGTATACGAGTATCTGACGCTGGGATATGGGTTAACGACTAACGTGTTTGCCAACTGTTTTTACTTAATGACAGGCTTTCATGGTTTGCACGTATTTATAGGGTTGTTGTTGATACTCGGAGTGCTGTGGCGATCGCGTCGTCAAGGTCATTACTCTGCTAGTAAACACACTGGCATTGAAATGGCAGAAATCTACTGGCACTTTGTAGACATCATCTGGATCATCCTATTTTCCCTACTGTATATCCTGACTCTGTTTTAGTGTTATGGCAATTCTTTAAAAGAGACACAGAGATAGAGATCTAGAGGCGTACCCTTCAGAAACACAAAGGGTACGCCCTTACAATATATATGTCAAATGATCTTCACAACCCCTGTTGCTTGAGCCAATTGAATAACTGTTCATGGCATAACGCCAGTGCACCAACTTGGCAATGTTCTTCCGCGCCCTCAGTGGCTGAAAATAGCAAGTAATCTTTCGGAGATATCAGCATATCGTACAATTGCTTTCCATGGCCAGGCAAGAAATGATCTTGTTCTCCATCGATAATTAGGACTGGACACGTAACACGCTGAGCTAGGTTTTTCAATGTGAATCGTTTGATTTTGGCAACGAGTTCGGCACCAGACGATACCCCCATCACATACATACCATGACCAAGCAATGCATTTGCACCAGGATTTGCTGTCATGACGGCACTCACAAGCTGATTAATACTGGTATCATCAGCAATTGATAATTGAGCGCTTAATTCTGGTGGAAACAGTTCTAGAAAAGAGTCGTACAAGTCAAAGATGCCACCATGAAAAATGCAAGCAGCAAATCGAGAATTATAGGCTACCGCACGTATGGCTAATAGTCCACCAAAACTTTGTCCTAATAAAATGAGTTGTTTTGTATCAACTTCAGAAAGGTTGGAAGCATAATTAACCACTGAATTTACAACTGTTTCCCAGTCTGGGCGAAAGGGAATGTTCTGTTTGCGAATTACACCGCCTTGTCCTGGACCAGCAAATGTCAGACAATTATAACCTTGCGCTGCTGCTGCCGACGCTCCAAAAAAATGCAATTCTTCTAACGTTGAGTCAAAACCTGGATAGAAAATTACGGTTGGACAGGGTTGATTAGTTGAATTATTGCGATAGAAATAGCCAGGTAAAGTTGTCTCTTCGAAAGGAATTTCAATCGCTTCGATCTGAGGCGTAAATAGTTCAACCGCTTGCCGAAAACAGGTTTCGCTTCGTCCCCAAGTCTCAAGGATACGTGGATCCTGTTGGTTACTGTGCAGGAAGAATTCAGCAGTACGGTAATAATTACTGGCACGTAAATAAGCTTGACGAGCACTGATGGGATTCCCTGTTTTCAAACTCTTAGACGCATGGTGTTCCACCCGTTGGGCAGTATTATGCCATTCATTGTACCAGTGTTCATAATTGCCGTCTTCGATCCGAGCGACTGTTGCTAAACATTCACCAATATCAGCACCACCATAAACACTATGTCCAACTGTCCGCAGTAAATTATAAGAGAAATTTTGATCAGTAAAAAATAGCTTCATGAGGCTTTCGTCGCTCGTATTGGAGAAGATGGTGTGAGAAATATTCTCTAGTGCAACCCTACTTAAGAGAATATATACTGTAGCTGATCACTTGCATAGAGGTGTAACGTGGATACTATTGAAATCCCTGCTCTGAATCGCCCAGTGGATGCCACAGTAGAGATTCCTGGGTCTAAAAGTATTACTAATCGGGCGCTGCTCGTTGCTGCTTTGGCACAAGGCGATTCTATATTAGAAAATGCCTTGTTTAGTGAAGATAGCACTTATTTTGCCAAATGTTTAGAAAACTTGGAGATTGCCATTGTACTAAATTCTGATCTAGCTCAAATCCAGGTAACGGGAAGAGGGGGCGAAATTCCAGCCAAGCAGGCGGATTTATTTGTGGGTTTATCTGGTACAACAGCAAGGTTTATCTCAGCGTTGGTTGCGCTCGGTAAGGGCAAGTATCGCCTAGATGGTGTTCCTCGAATGCGGGAACGACCAATGGGCGACTTACTCAAAGTTTTGCAAACAGGCGGAGCAACCATTAACTTTGAAGGTAATCCTGGTTTTATGCCCTACACTATCGACGCTCAGCAATTCTCTGGGGGGCATTTTTGCTTGAAAGCCAACCAAACTAGTCAACAGCTTTCAGCATTACTAATGATTACACCATATGCTCAACAGGACACTACCGTTGAGGTTGAAGGTACGCTGGTTTCCCAATCCTACGTTAAAATGACTTGTCGCCTTATGGCGGATTTTGGCGTAGAGGTGCTGCAAACAGAAGAGAATCAATTTCAGATCAAAGCTGGTCAGCGTTATCAGGGTAATAATTATACCATAGAACCTGATGCGTCAAATGCCTCTTACTTTTTTGCTGCTGCTGCGGTTACAGGTGGAAGAGTTCGGGTTAACCATTTAACAAAACAATCATGCCAGGGTGATATTCTCTGGCTCAATGTTTTAGAACAGATGGGTTGCCAGATTAATTGCTCTAATAACTACACTGAAGTGATAGGACCCAAACAATTGCAGGGGATCGACATTGACATGAATGATATGTCGGATTTAGTGCAAACGTTGGGAGCGATCGCGCCCTTTGCTAGTTCATCAGTCACAATTCGTAATGTAGAACACATTCGGTATAAAGAAACTGAACGTATTCGAGCCGTTGTCACTGAGTTACGTCGGCTAGGAGTCAAGGTTGAAGAATTTGCTGATGGATTGAAAATTGAACCAAGCCAAATTACCCCAGCAGAGATTGAAACATATCACGATCATCGAATGGCAATGGCTTTTGCTGTGACTGGATTGAAAGTGCCAGGGATTATTATTAAAGACCCTGGCTGTACCGCAAAGACTTTTCCAGATTACTTTACCCGGTTCTTTCAAATGTTAGATTTATCGTGAGTGCTAAGCTGACACCTGTGAAAAAATTTTCTAATCAAATTGAGGTTATAAATCAGCATTGACTGGAAGGAATTGTTGCGTGATAAACTAACTTTATTTCTACCAAAACATCTGATTTGCCTAGTTGGAATAAGCTTGCATTGAAATGCAAAAGAATAATTTAATTGGGTTCGAGAAAATCTTTAAGAATTCGTTTAATTGAAGGTTTCTTAACTCGCCTAATAGCTTTGTTTATATCTAACCATTGTCTCTGTCTTTGACCTACTTCTGGATAATCTTCTAATACTGTTTCAACTGACAACAAAAACATCTTAACCTCGTATTTCTTGCCTTTTTTACGATATTTATAAGTGTCAAGTTCATGGGTATATACTTGCCCGACAACTCCAGCTTCTTCCCATGCTTCTTTTGCTGCTGAGATGGCTGGGCTCATTCCATCTATTACGCCACCTTTGGGAACTACCCAATTTTGGCGGTTGCGGGTTGTGATCAGCAAGACTTCGAGGCTTCCATTTTGTAATCTATAGGGGATAACTCCAGATTGCTGAAATACTTTGCTTACTTTTCGACTCATCCGGCTTAGATCCTCAAGAATTTAATCTTTTGTAAAAAAATTAATTCAAAGAAGTAGATTGAACTTTGAAAGCACTGCCAAAATTGAGAGCTAATCTGTATGTTAGCCTACATTCGTACTGTAAGTTTACTGATTTTGAGTGTCGAAGAGTAATACCTACAATGCTTTGCAGGTAAGTGAGGTACATTAGTAAGGGCGTCGGGCTTTAGCCCTTCGCGAAGGGTACCCGATATCTTGCACTAGGCTGTCAGCCAGCCAGCGATTTAAATCGCTGGCTGATAGCTAAAGTCCTCTCAAGAGGACTGATCAAGGATTTCAGTCCGTTGAAATGGACTTAAGCTATTAGCCCTACACTTAAGTGTAGGGCGGTATATCGGGCTGATTCAGCCGGGGTGCAAGATGTCAGGTACGCCGATCGCTGCCGATATTTACCGATAAGTGATTAATGATTCTTCACGAGTGGTCGATAACAGTAATGGTGGGCGCAAACAAAGATAAGCAAGAGAACCCAGTAAAGGAACAAACACAACTGCTAAAAATACCTCGGGATTATTCCATCAGCGACGAGCCATATCATCACCAACAGCAGTAGGAAATAAAAGGTAAAATACGCAAACTGCTAAGCTCATGCCATGGATAAAGAGATCGCTTTGAAACTGCTGCACATAATCTCCCCAATTACCAAAGACAAAACCATAGATAAGCAGCACAATTGTGCTTAAAGTCAAGACGATACCGTAAATGTGAGAATCAAGCAAATCTAAAAAAGAATCTTTTTGTCCCACAAATTCTTGATTAGATTCACGAGTAGCCAAATTCGGATGCCTTCATTGGTTTCGTCGCCGCCGCAAAATTCATCTCACACTGATCCGGAGTACCGGATTCAGATGTGAGGCTTCTTTTGGTGCTAGCTAAACGTTCGACCAAACAAACCACGTTTTGAGATTAAGCAATTGATCCCATGTTAAGTCAGCGTCTTGATATCCCCAAGGATTTTTAACTCTAAATGTTCCTTGTGTTGCATTGTAAGCAGTAACGGTATAGGCATGATTGTTAACTACACCATAATTAGCACCGTTAACAAAGCCAGCAGTTAATACTTTATTGGAGTTGACTAAATTAATAAGCTGAGTTTTCGTCATATTGGCAACTTGTTGTTTAGTTGCCTCTAAGCCAGTGACTTGATTAGTCACATAATCCATCCAACCAGCTTCAATAGAAGTATAAGCATTTTTGGTATAGCTAGGACGGCTCCAACCTAACTCACCCAATTGAACGTAGGCTTTTTCAGCTAGCGCTACCCATAATTCATTCTTAGAATCATTGTAGGAACTACCTGGATTACTATATATTAAACGTCCGTAAGCATCAGTCGGTAAATATCGATCAACTGTGACGTAGTTAGCTACACTATTTTTAAAGAAACGAACCGTGAAAGTATTATCACCATTGTCTATAAACATATTCTGGATGTAGTCAGGCTTTTTCTGAGCTATGGAAGATAGAGTAGCTAAATAATAACAATCTCCCAAAGCGCCTTGCTTAATATCATCTGCACTAATACCATTTTGGAATAAAGAACCACTGATTGCTTGATAGCTGGCATTATTAGATGCAGTAGGGCGATCGCTTCCTAAGAACCACTTGCCAATCAATTTTTCCATTTGTGTCGCACTACTACCACCATAAAGATTTCCTAGTGCTGTCTGAGTTGTGCCACCTCCTGTCCACCATTGGTTCGCTGTATTCCCATTCACTACATCGTCTGAGAGAACACGAACATAATCTAGCATAGTAAAGCGGCTAGCATTACTAACAATCGTGCGAAGATCAACTAATTCAGTAGTATCAATGACGCTATTATCTTCAGTCTCTTGGAACACAGAAATCATATCATTTCTACTTAAGTTTCCATCTGCTCCCAGAGAGCGAGTTAAATTAATCAATCCTGCATCTTTTAGATTTTGACTATACCAATCACTATTAGTCTGTTGTAGTGTAATAGCTTGAGCAGCAATATTATTACTTTCATTGCTCTCAGGGACATAACTATAACCATCAGCTTGAGACAACAGATAATAGTTCCCAGTAGCAGTACTATTAGCAATAGTCAGTGAGACTGATTCATAACTGATACCACCAACACCAATGCTGGAAACGAAATCAGAGTTCAAGAACACATCGTCACTGCTAAGAGTGGTATCTTTGGAGAGATAGAACTTAGAGTAGCTATAATCTGCACTAGCATTGCCTTGATTCTTGACTTGGTAGTTAAGTTGAATAGTACTACCAACTGTTGCACTACTTGGTGCTGAAACATTTTGAACTATTAAGTCTGGTGCCAATTTAGTCAGAGAAATGGCATTAGCAGCAATATTATTACTTTCATTGCTCTCAGGGACATAACTATAACCGTCAGCTTGGGACAACAGATAATAGTTCCCACCAGCAGTACTATTAGCAATATTCAGAGAGACTGATTCATAACTGATACCATTAACACTAATGCTGGAAACGAGATCACAGTTCAAAAACACATCATCACTGCTAAGAGTGGTATCTTTGGAGAGATAGAACTTAGAGTAGCTATAACCTGCACTGGCATCGCCTTGATTCTTGACTTGGTAGTTAAGTTGAATAGTACTACCAACTGTTGCACTACTTGGTGCTGAAACATTTTGAACTATTAAGTCTGGTGCCAATTTAGTCAGAGAAATTGCATTAGCGGCAATATTATTGCTTTCATTGCTTTCAGAGACATAATTATAACCATCAGCTTGAGACAACAAATAATAATTACCACCACTAGTACTATTCGCAATAGTGAGTGAAACTGATTCGTAACTGATACCACTAACACCAATGCTGTAAACAAAATCAAAGTTCAAAAACACATCATCGCTGCTAAGAGTAGTATCTTTGGAGAGATAGAACTTAGAGTAGCTATAATCTGCACTAGCATTGCCTTGATTCTTGACTTGGTAGTTAAGTTGAATAGTACTACCAACTGTTGCACTAGTTGGTGCTGAAACATTTTGAACTATTAAGTCTGGTGTCAATTTAGTCAGAGAAATTGCATTAGCCGCAATATTATTGCTTTCATTGCTTTCAGAGACATAATTATAACCATCAGCTTGAGACAACAGATAATAATTACCACCACTAGTACTATTCGCAATAGTGAGTGAGACTGATTCGTAAGTGATACCACTCACACTAATGTTGGAAACAAAATCATAGCTCAAAAACACATCATCACTGCTAAGAGTGGTATCTTTGGAGAGATAGAACTTAGAGTAGCTATAATCTGCACTAGCATTGCCTTGATTCTTCAGTTCGTAGTTAAGTTGAATGGTACTACCAACTGTTGCACTAGTTGGTGCTGAAACATTTTGAACTATTAAGTCTGGTGTCAATTTAGTCAGAGAAATTGCATTAGCGGCAATATTATTGCTTTCATTGCTTTCAGAGACATAATTATAACCATCGGCTTGAGACAACAGATAATAATTACCACCACTAGTACTATTCGCAATAGTGAGTGAGACTGATTCATAACTGATACCACTCACACTAATGTTGGAAACAAAATCATAGTTCAAAAAGACATCATCACTGCTAAGAGTGGTATCTTTGGAGAGATAGAACTTAGAGTAGCTATAATCTGCACTAGCATTGCCTTGATTCTTCAGTTCGTAGTTAAGTTGAATGGTACTACCAACTGTTGCACTAGTTGGTGCTGAAACATTTTGAACTATTAAGTCTGGTGTCAATTTAGTCAGAGAAATTGCATTAGCCGTAATATTATTGCTTTCATTGCTTTCAGAGACATAATTATAACCATCGGCTTGAGACAACAGATAATAATTACCACCACTAGTACTATTCGCAATAGTGAGTGAAACTGATTCGTAACTGATACCACTCACACTAATGTTGGAAACAAAATCATAGCTCAAAAACACATCATCACTGCTAAGAGTAGTATCTTTGGAGAGATAGAACTTAGAGTAGCTATAATCTGCACTAGCATTGCCTTGATTCTTCAGTTCGTAGTTAAGTTGAATAGTACTACCAACTGTTGTACTACTTGGTGCTGAAACATTTTGAAATATTAAGTCTGGTTCACCAGTAACAGAAGAACTGCTGGCTGATCCAACCATGGGTTCATAAACTTGGTAACTAGAAGTATAGTTATTACGGTTTACATCGGATAGATAGCTCTTATCAGTGCTATATAAATTGGTATTTAGATTATTTGCGATAAGACTATCTGTCTTAATGGGATTATTTTGGCTAACAAACATAGATTAATCCATTCAAAGTTAGGTATTTCGACAGAATGAATACGATAGCCTTTGGAATTTCAAAGGTTGAAATTAAAATATTAGTTTTTGAAAAATTAAACAGACCTTCGGGCAAATCAGAGGGCAGAAGATTTGATTTAGTGGACAAGATCGAGGATTAATGCCATTTGCTCTCCCTTGCCTAAACTGGATTCAGCCCCCTACTAAACCCAAGGTGCTGGCTTTCGATTGGATGGGGTGAGAATCCCCATTTAAATCGCCTTCGGCTTTTCTTCAAATGAAAAATACGAATGCTTATACAGTACAAAGTTTTTCTCAAAAAAACCGTAAATCTAGTACAAAGAAAATACTTTAAAGACTATATCTACTTAAGTAAAAAATCGTTAAATGAATACATAAAGAGCGAGAAAAATTGTTTTGAATTAAAACAAAAAGGCTTAGTTAGCAGTTCTTTTTATTGATTTTTAATATATAATTAAATATTTAACAAAATGTCTTCAGTATAAACTCGTTTTTTTGTGAAAAAATAAATATTTTAGTTGATTTGGCACAGATGCGGGTTTGCAAACTCATGTACTTCCGACTTTTCACGGGATGTGGAAAATCAGAAGTGGCGAACCACTTCAACAACTCTGTTGAAGAATTCCTGAAACGTTTATAATTTCCTGAAGGTAGCACGTTTTGTCCAAGGTTGTGCGTGGAATGTGTACAGTACGGAGCCCCTTCGGGACGCGATCGCATCCAAAGTGACTAACTTAACTAGTCAGGAAGTGCGATCGCCCTTCTTGTCCTGAAGAGTAACTTTTGGGAAACCCTTCCCCTGTGTCAGAGGCACAGGGCAACCAAGGGAAGCTTGGTTGGGAGCTAGGGCGCGCTACGCTATCGCCTAAATTGATGGGCAATGTTGCAGATGAGTTGAAAGCGCAATGTAGGATCAGTTTTACTGACTCAAGAAGGAAAAGTAATATTTATTAAGTTACTGCAAAAACCTTGACTATGAGAAAATTGTCTGTGATTCTCCCGTTAGCTATCCTAGCTTTTGATAGTGTAGTTATTAACAGTCAACAGACCTCACAAGCCAATACTTACACTCAATCTGTCACTCGTGAAGTTTTAGCTAATGGTTATCCAACTGTTGATAAAAAGCAAATTCTTGAGCTTGTACGTTATACAATTGCACCAAAAACAAAACTTCCTACTCATACTCACCCAGGAATGCAGATTGAACGAGTAGAGGACGGAACTTTAACTTATACTGTAGTGGAAGGAGAAGCTAAAGTAACGAAAGCTAACGGCACACAATTGATTCTTCAAAAAGGGGAAACAACACAGCTGACAGTGGGAGATTCTTTAGTCGAACCTGCGGGAATGGTTCATTATGGAGAAAACCAAACGAACAAATCGGTTATTCTGTTGTCAGCTTCTCTATTTAATGCTAATCAACCAAAAGCTATTTTAACCAATCCTCAAAACAGGTAAAAGCTGCCCAGTAAACATGGTTTGGGTATTGTTTCATTGTCTCTATGCCCCATGCCCCTCTTCCTCTGGCTTCTCTGTTCTCTACCTCCACAAATAAAATTGATTTTGCCCAACTACTTAACAACTGACAACAATGACAATTTCACAACAATTGTGGGAAGCGAATCAAGATTTGGCACAAGCGTGTCTTGAGCATCCGTTTGTTCAAAGTCTTGGGGATGGTAGTCTTGACGAACGGAAGTTTGCTTACTATGTAGGACAAGATGCTTTTTTTTTGGAAGCTTTTGCGCGTGCCTACAGTATTGCTGCTGCTAAAGCTCCCGATTTCGAGGGATTTACAGTCTTTCACAATCTAGCCTCGGGGGTATTAGAAGAACTACGATTGCATGAAGGCTATGCGGCGAAATGGAATGTTAACTTGGGCACTGTGGAACCAGGTACAGCAACTCGCCGCTATACTGACTTTTTGTTAGCGACTGCTTGGGGTGGGGATGTGGGATTGACTGCAGCTGCTATGTCTCCTTGTATGCGTCTTTATGCTTTTTTGGGAGAGCAGTTGGCTGCTGATGGCATACCCAATCATCAGTATGCTGATTGGATCAGGACTTATAGCAGTACAGATTTTGCTCCACTGGCGCAGACATTAGAAAATCTGGTTGAGCGTTACGTCACTCAGATAACGGCAGTACAGTCAATCTATCGGTATGCGATGTTATGTGAGCGAGATTTTTTCCAAGCTGCATGGCTCAGTTAAGTAAGTTGGCAGGAAAAAAAATTTACTTAAATGTTGCTACACATCTATGAGGGGGTTGCCCTAAAGGGGTTCCCGACAGGTATGCTGTACCCTGGGGGTTCCTAAAGGGTGTATTTGTTAAATTCCTATTACTCTGTGGTTCCACTGCTCATTTGTTCTCGCAGTGTAGCTACTTGTTCAAGCATCGTTTTCTCTAGCCCTCCTGACTCCATCGTAGCGATCCACCGGATTGAAGACGAAAGGAACAGTTCTTTTAGGTACGCGAATGAGAAGCCATCAGTTAGTTCGCTAACCTGAGTCATAGCTTTTTCTCCAAGGAGCATATCAGCTTTGAGTGTTTGATTCCATAGCTTTATGTAAGCTAAGCGCTCTTGTTGATTCGGCAGTTCAAAATGATACTTACGGTCGAAGCGGCTAGGTCGATCAACAATAGCTGGATCTAAACGCTCTGGATGGTTCGTGGTGGCGATGGTCACAATTCCTGAATTGGATGCAAAACCGTCAAGTTCATTCAAAAAGAACGAGCGGTTCTCTGCATTCACAAGAGAGTCAAGATCTTCTAAAACCAGAATACATGGGGCTGATGTACGTGCTCGATCAAAGACTTTACGAATGTTTTCGCTCTCGTTATCATATCGGGCTTTGAAGCTTTTGACGTACAAACATGGCTGCTGCATTTTATTGATCAATGCCTTTACTGCATGAGTTTTTCCATTCCCTGGTGAGCCAATCAACAAAATACCTCGTTTCCAGAGAATACCGTATTCCTGATAAGTATTTTGTGATGAAAAGAAGTTACCTAAGTCATCTTGAATATCTTGTTTAAGAGAACCACGCAACACAAGATTATCAAACGTTGCGCTCTTAATAGCTCTAAATAGTTCCGGGCTTTTCGCCCAGTAACCTTCTTCAAAAACCAAAACCTCCTCCCGAATCTGCTCGTTCCACTCTGCAACGTCTGCAAAAAAGTTTTCGGCGACTTCTTTGGTTTCAGCTAAAATCCAATAATATCGAACTGTAGACCACTCAGTACCCCAACTCATGAGGAGTACATCAAGAGTATGTCTGTGCCATGTCACCTTCAAATAGGCATTGGAGACTCCATGATGTACTACCTTAGACGAGCCATCCCACGAAGTTTTGACTTGATTGTGGATAATCTCTTGCTGTTCAATGGTACACTTATGTGCTCTTGCATAACTCTCCAGGTTAAATGAGCAGTCGCTACCTTCGACAAGTGCTAATTCTGGATAAAGTTCTGCTAATTTCTGGCTAACGTAGTAGGAAGTAGCGTTAATTGGAAGGCTAAGTGCTTCTAAAATTAGCTGTTTAATTTCCACGAAAGTTTGATCCTTTAATAAGGGAGAATCATTATCAAAATGTGTTGGTTGTCTAATTTGTTGGGAAGATTACTCTACTATAGGTCAGATTTATTACATTTTAATTCCTAAGTCTAACGTGATCATGAGAGATGGTGTGTTGACCTTGGACAAAAGACATTAGGATTGTCCTGCTGCCAAAACTTGTGCTGCTGTCAGTTTTAGCTCAGGGAAAGTTGTTGAGGCTATGTAATCACTCCCTTGAAATACAGCATCTTCGTATAATCCGTCTACCAGGGTAAGGACTGTAACTACGTCCTTACCAGGATCAATAATCCAATATTCTGGAATTCCCCGTGCAGCGTACTCTGATCGCTTGTAGCGGTAGTCCCTGTCTTCGTTAACTTTGCCAGGAGAAACGACCTCAACCACCAGCGCAGGAGATGGCATATCCTGAGTAATTGTAGCTCTTCCGCTACCGATCGCTGCGAATAATTCCTCAGTTAAAATCATTAAGTCTGGCAGGCGGACGCGAGTGCGATTACCTGTAACAACAATTTCCGTATCTTTATGACAGATTAGGTATAAAGGTACTAGTTTGATAAATTCTGACAGCAGGTATAGGGCAATCCGGTTATTCCTATTGGTTTCTGGTGGCATTTCCACTAACTCTCCGTCCACTAGCTCATATTTAGTGTCTGTCCCGTCGTCGTAAGCGAGGTATTCTTCTAGGGAGAGTTTTTTGGTTGCTGTTGTCATGGCGATCGCCCTCTCAAACCCTTTGGTTAGAAATACTTCTGAATATCTGAAATTATAATGTAACACTTTATGAACGATTGGTAGGCGAAAAAATACCTTGACTTGGTGTTAATATGTTGTCTGGGTCAAAGCGGCGCTTTCGTTCCACGAACTCACTCCACTGCTTCCCATATTGGAGTTTTTCATAGTTCGTATGTACTACTGTATTAATCATATAGTAGAGTAGGGAGAACAAAAAGATCCTATCTGAGGCAGCGATTGTTCACCTTGCAGGACAACTCGTTGGAGTACTGTTAGATATAGCATTAGACACTGAAGAAATAAGGGTGACTTCGCCTTTATCATTGAACACCCAGCCAGTAGCAGGCACAATTTCTATTGGTCTGGATTTGATTTTAGCAGCATACCTGTTAGGTTGAATTTGGTGTGCCTTGATTAATAATTCGCGAGTGTCTGTCCAAATAGCATCGCTGGTTAGGGGTTCGTAAGGGCTGGGGGGTAAGCCGCCGCGACCTGTGATGGTAAAACTATCACCACCTGAGTTAGCAAAGATCGAACAATTAGAGGCAGCTAGCCTTGGCGGTGGTGCTACACCTGTGGATAAAGTAAACAAGCTACGGCTAGGGTCTACATCAGGTGTGTTAATAGTTACCGTACCGGCTAAGCCAAAGTTAGAGCTAGCATCAATATCATTGGTAATATTTGGTGGAGTTGCCTTTTGCTTTGCGATCCCAAAGATACCTTGTGTTGCAATGTCAATTGCACCACCTTTACCTTGAAAAGCGTTTGCAATAATGTCATTGTTTTGATCACTAGCAGCCGTAACAACACCTTTTGCAGCATCAATCTTGATGGTTCCACCATTGGCATTGTTGAAGGCTTGAGCAGAAATCAAGCTTTGATTTTGCAACAATAATAGGCCTAAGTTTTGTAGTGTGATATTCGCTCCCTCTCCCGCATTGGTTTCAGCAGTGAGTCTTCCTTGGTTAAGGCGAAGGTCGTTAGTAGTAATGCTCAGGCTGCCAGCAGAACCAGAACCTTTGCCACTTACACTCACTTGCGCCCCATCTTCAACATTCAATCTTCTGGTTGTAATATTCAAGTTACCAGCTTTACCAGAAGCTTCAGCGGCAGCAGACAGAGTGCTGACAACGGCGGTAGAACCAATAGTTCCTTTACCAATGACTTGAACAGACTCCGCATCTGTTACAGTCAAAGTTCCTCCAGAACCTTCAGCAAAAGAACCAGATTGTACCAACCCCCCGTTTTGAATCGTTAACTGTCTAACATTCAAGTTGAGGGTTCCGCCTTGACCTGTACCTTCATTCTCTGCGGCAATTTTAGCCCCATTTTTGACTGTAATCTGCCTACTAGTGATGTTAAGATTACCCACATTACCCGTAGCGTTAGGCGATCTAGTAGAAACAAAAATGCCACTGCTACCTCTACGAGGAGTCGCGTTTGGTAAAGCACCACTCAGTTCAATCGAATTAGAGACTATGGTCAAATCTCCCCCATTTCCCCTTTTCCGACCAGTCGTAGCTATTTGTGCTCCATTCTTGACAGTTAATCGTTCAGTCTCAATCCTTAGAGTTCCTGCATTACCAGCGTTATTTATGGCTGTATCTGCGACTTGAGCAAAAATGCCACTGTTTCCACTTAATGTTGGTGCAAACCCTTCCAGTTCTACATTAGTTGCTTTAATTACCACATTCCCAGCTTGACCCGCCCCAAAAGTTGAAGCATCTACACTTGCTCCATCTCTGATTGTCAGTTTTCCAGTTTCAATAGTCAGGTTTCCTCCTGTACCTGTTGCGGTTGGTTTAACTTGCGCAAATAAGCCACTAGGGTACAAACCATCGGCTGTTGTTCCTGATAGTTCGATAGCATCAGTAGCTCTCACCTGTAAATTCCCAGCAGAACCCTGACCAGTGCTGGGAGTTTGTATGAATGCACCACTATCAACTGTTAGCTTTTTAGTTGAGATGATTAAGTTACCAGCAGACCCAGTATTGAGAGTGGAAGTAGATAGTAGAGCGTTATTTCTCAAGTTTACAAACTCAGCTGCGTTTACTATCAAATTTCCGCCAATGCTGGGACTTGCACCTTGAGTGGTAGAAAAAATAGCAGCGCTATCTGTAAGGCTGATGTTCCTACCTGTAAGGTGAATATCACCGCCCCTCGGACCGCTTGTATCAATCTGAGCACCTTTGGAGAGTTGAATATCTTGAAAGTTTTGCACACCTGCATATCCCAAAGCATAGCCTTCGGGAACCTCAGTTAGATTAACCAAGCCCGTCCCAACGCTACCTATCTCAATTCTGCCACTTGCTACTGTTAAATTGCCGCCATCAAGGGACACATTACCACCTACAAGTGCCAGGGTTTTCCCGTTACGAACTTGAATCCCACCCGGAGATTGATGATTATTGACACCGCTCAGACTTGCTTGGGATTGGTTAACAATGTCTCCACGATTTGAGCCGAATTGCAGTCCTGTCGGGACACTTACCGTTAACAAAGGGGTAGCTTGGGGATTGGCAGCACTAAATTCTGTGCCATCAGCAAACCTTAGACTGTTCGCTGTACTCGCTATAAACGAACCTCCTACATTCAAAGAGGCATTTGGTCCAAAAATAATGCCGCTAGGGTTGATAAAAAAGAAATTAGCAGAGCCATTAGTTCGGATTACACCATCAATCTTAGAGATTGAGCCACCTGTTACCCTGCTGATAATATTCTGAATGTCGATAGTATTGTTAAAGTGAGCTTCGCTACCAGAGGACACAGAAAATTCTTTAAAGCTGTGAAACAGGTTACCTCCAGCTTGCGTTCCACCAGTAATGGTGTTGATTTTACCAGAGGATGTAACGATAGAATTTTTGGAAAGCGTTGTATCTGGAACTATTTGTGCTGTTATTGGGTGTAAGGTAGAAAGCCAAAACAAGGCGGTACTTCCACTCAAACTCCACCATCGAAATAGGTATTTAATAAGCCGAATTTTCGCCATTCTCAAAACCTGTTAAAAGGCGATATCCCAATTATAGGTGAAAACCTTTATCACATATTTGTTTGTAAACATTATATTGCCTCGCTTTTCCACCTATGTTTAAAAACATACCATCATCAAGTGGTAATGTCAAAGCTATTAAAAACCGTCCTAAGCATCAAATTATACACTAAATATTTTACTAAAAGCCTGAAATAGCTTTAAATATCTTTAAATCTATAACCCAAATCCATATTTTTTAGCAAGCTTACTGGCTCCTGAAAACTGAGCGCGAACATTATTATCATTATTGCTAGCAGAAAGAAACAAAACGTAATCAGTGTTCCCTGCTTGGGGTTGAATGTGTACGTAGTAAGTACCTGGAGACAACAAGACCATTTGAAGCGGGTCGCCTATAAAACTAAAATCCGAATTGTACACTGCACTATTTCTTGAGTAGATAACCTCACCTTTACTATTAAGTATTTGCTCACTAACGCTTCTAGAATGTCCATAGTCATATATACTGACATAGGAGGCTTGATTCAAATCAAATCGATAGTAATCATTAGGATTAGCAGCTCCAACGAATTCAAGTACCCCAGTATAACTTAAACCTAGATTGAGTTTGGGAGCAGTGCTTAAGGTGTCTCCACCGTATTTTCTAGCAGCAAGACGTCCTTCAAAAACACCATAAGTATCAAAGTGTTCCAGCAATTGAATCCCTTTTAAAGAAGCCAAGTCCGGATTATTGGCTTTATAGTAACTAGCATCAAAGTAGAGTGAAGACTGACGCCCTTCATTTATCCCATTAATTTCAAAGTGCTGCAACAACTGATTATTATTCAGATTAGCTAAATCTTTATTGTTAGCACGATAGTAGCTAAAATCAAAGTAGGGTGAGAACTGACGCCCCTCGTTTATCCCATTGATTTCAAAGTGGTTTAACAGTTGAGAGCTATTTAGGTTTGTCAGATCAGAGTTATATAACTTATATAATCCCAAGCCGAGGAGTGTTGAAAACTCGCGTCCTTCACTAATACCATAGTTTTTCAAATGATTAAATAGTTGCTCATTATTAAAGCTTTTGAGGTCACTGTTATAAGAACGATAGTAGTTGAGTTCAACAACAGGAGAAAAACTCCGTCCCTCTGCTACCCCGTAATTTTCTAGATGATTTAAAAGTTCACTGTTGTTGCTGTTTGGCAAGTCGGGATTGCTAGCTCGGTAAAAGTTCAAATCAATCAGCGGTGAGAAGCGACGACCCTCATTTAAACCATAAGCTTGGAAGTGTGATAAAGCTTGAGTATCGTTTAAACCAGCTAAGTCACTATTGGCTGCACGATAAAAATTGGCATCGAACACGCTTGAGATACTTAGAGACATATTTCTAAACCTTTTATTTAAACGTTTATACTCTTCATTCTCCCAGCAAAAGGTTACTGTATAGGTGCTCGATATGATGGTGTTTGGAATTTATTCGCGCAAATAGCTGATGGTGCGACAAAGTACCCTGAAAAGCTTGTAAACTAAAGAATACAGCAATTCGAGCTATCATCTGGTAGAGCTACTGAAATTAGGACAAGCAGGCTTAGTAACAAGAAAAGCAGTAGTTTTAAAACCGATAATTTCCATTATCGATGGAGCTTTTCGCTTCAATTTTATCTAAAACATCTTTCCTTTTATGGAAGCTAGCAGTATCTAAGATAATAACTATTTTCGCTGAACCCGTGTAGAAATTCTCGATTGTATTTCCTTGTTCTATCCATTCTTGTATTAGAAAATTATTCAAGGACTTAATATGTTCGTAAAATACATCTGCATTTCCTTTTTTAATAACAAAGTTAATAGATATCTTTAAATCTATAACCCAAATCCATATTTGTTAGCAGCCTTACTGGTTCCTGAAAACTTAGCGCGAAGATTATTATCATTATTGCTAGCAGAAAGAAACAAAACGTAATCAGTGTTCCCTGCTTGGGGTTGAATGTGTACGTAGTAAGTACCTGGAGACAATGAAACCTTTTGAAGCGGGTCGCCTATAAAACTAAAATCCGAATTGTACACTGCACTATTTCTTGAGTAGATAACCTCACCTTTACTATTAAGTATTTGCTCACTAACGCTTCTAGAATGCCCATAGTCATATATACTCACAGTTGAGCTTTGATTCAAATCGAACCGATAGTAATCATTAGGATTAGCAGAGCCAACGAATTCAAGTACCCCAGTATAATTTAAACCTAGATTGAGTTTGGGAGCAGTGCTTAAGGTGTCTCCACCGTATTTTCTAGCAGCAAGACGTCCTTCAAAAACACCATAAGTATCAAAGTGTTTCAGCAATTGAATCCCTTTTAAAGAAGCCAAATCCGGATTATTGGCTTTATAGTAACTAGCATCAAAGTAGAGTGAAGACTGACGCCCTTCATTTATCCCATTAATTTCAAAGTGCTGCAACAACTGATTATTATTCAGATTAGCTAAATCTTTATTGTTAGCACGATAGTAGCTAAAATCAAAGTAGGGTGAGAACTGACGCCCCTCGTTTATCCCATTGATTTCAAAGTGGTTTAACAGTTGAGAGCTATTTAGGTTTGTCAGATCAGAGTTATATAACTTATATAATCCCAAGCCGAGGAGTGTTGAAAACTCGCGTCCTTCACTAATACCATAGTTTTTCAAATGATTAAATAGTTGCTCATTATTAAAGCTTTTGAGGTCACTGTTATAAGAACGATAGTAGTTGAGTTCAACAACAGGAGAAAAACTCCGTCCCTCTGCTACCCCGTAATTTTCTAGATGATTTAAAAGTTCACTGTTGTTGCTGTTTGGCAAGTCGGGATTGCTAGCTCGGTAAAAGTTCAAATCAATCAGCGGTGAGAAGCGACGACCCTCATTTAAACCATAAGCTTGGAAGTGTGATAAAGCTTGAGTATCGTTTAAACCAGCTAAGTCACTATTGGCTGCACGATAAAAATTGGCATCGAACACGCTTGAGATACTTAGAGACATATTTCTAAACCTTTTATTTAAACGTTTATACTCTTCATTCTCCCAGCAAAAGGTTACTGTATAGGTGCTCGATATGATGGTGTTTGGAATTTATTCGCGCAAATAGCTGATGGTGCGACAAAGTACCCTGAAAAGCTTGTAAACTAAAGAATACAGCAATTCGAGCTATCATCTGGTAGAGCTACTGAAATTAGGACAAGCAGGCTTAGTAACAAGAAAAGCAGTAGTTTTAAAACCGATAACTTCCATTATCGATGGAGCTTGCCAAATTCATTGAGCCGTTTACTAGTAATCACATCCACACAAAGACTACTGGTATTTTAATAGTTTTATCATCCAATCAACTTATTTTTATACTGGAGTTTGGACTAAAAGCTCAGACAGAAGCAAAGCACGGATAGAATAACACATAAAAAACAGACATTAGTACTGAGGCGTAGATTGATTGTTAGAAAGGAAAGCAGTCAGAAGTTACACTGACTGCTGTAAAGTCAATGAATGTAAACAAAAGTTCATTGACTTAGATGATCCTGACACAATTAGAAGAATTCCGGCAAGCAATCTATGATGGTCTAGGTAAAGCAAGAGACGCAGTATTTGATAGGCATGGATGCAGTGTTGACCAGCCCAACGATCCAATCATTTGTCAGCCTATCTCAAAATAAGGGTGTTTAGGCGGTCTTGGCCAAGTATTTACGCTGCACTGCATGACAGTCGTCCTCAAAGAAAAAAACTGATGAATCTGCTGGTAACAAAGGTAAGAACTGATGAGCAACCATTTCTCGCAGGAGATCATACCTTTTGGCCCAGACCAGACGCAAAGACGCTCAAGGAAAGGACTTTTAGTGGGGGGAAAGGCGTTGGTGTCAGTGTGGGACTTTCGTTACAGCACCTTGGCGTGGATACCAGAGACAGATGGGAGTTGGGCATTACCGTTAAGACACGAACGCATTACCAGCTTTGAAACTCCAACTTCTAAGGCTGCGTTTCAACTAAAGCAAGTGAGTCGGCAGTTAGAAACTAGACCGCTTGCCGCTTATGACAGAGGTTATGGCAACGCGAAATTTGTGACGGCTACCATTGGTATAGAAGCAGACTTATTACTCAGATTAGCATCTATAGCGGTTCCCATTTGTGTTAACTACATCCAAATGTGGGGGCGAACGCTGCTCGCCCCTACAAATGTATTGCACTCAATCGAGAATCGCTATAATAGATGCCTTTGGGGTAAACCTGAGGCCAAAAAAGGTCGAGGTGCACCACCTAAGCATGGTCATAAGTTTAAGCGATTGGGACCCCACAACCTGGCCAGAAGCAGATGAGACTTTGGAAGTTTCGGATCCAAAGGTAGGTCAGGTCAAGCTGATGCGTTGGAGTGGATATCATTTTTTAGAATCTCCCACCCGAAACATGGAGATCATCTGTGTCGAGGTGATTCAACCCGTGGGACGGAAGCGGAAATTCAAACCCTTAAGGCTCGCGCTTGGCTGGGGCATCGTCTGACCGAGCCATGCAACATTTATCCAATACTTTCGCGCTGTAGCAGTGCGGCAACAATCGGTACAAAACAAATGTAACCCGATATGCAAGAACTATTGAGTTCACTCCTATACCAGAGGTCATTTATTCTATGCAATTAGATGAATTAGAATTAGACTTGCCACCAGCTTTTGAAATTGGCTCAAAAGTAAGAACTCGTAAGCTGATCCGCAACGATGGCACATATCCCGGTCAAGAAATTGGGGCAACACTAGCAAACAAGAGAGATACTGGCTACATAGTCAGTATCGGGACATTTTTACAAAATTCCTATATATATGCAGTACATTTCATAGACAAGGGCTTTATTGTTGGTTGTCGCAAAAAAGAACTAGAACTTGTTGAGGAACTTAATTAAATGAAAGTGATGCTCCGTCAAAATGCTACCGGACATTTAATGGTCTATATAGCCAAAAAAGACCTTGAGGAAGAAGTAGTGAGCCAAACACAGGGATCTGAGGGTAAGATTTTTACCCTAGCAAATGGTTGGGAACTAGCAATCCCAGATTTGCCAGAACCCTTAAAATTACCGCAAACTATAGAGGCTAAAAGATTAGCTTGAAAAATTTGGGCATGGGACATTGGGCATTGGGCATCGGGAAGAAGTCACCAATGCTTTATGGTATCCCTCTCTACCCTACATAATAGTTTGGAGTTTCCTAGTGCTTTGTATAAAATTTTCTGTGCACCTTTGGGGTACTTCATACAATATCTTTCCTCTTTTGTAACCACAACGTCACACCCAAGAAAATAAGAGTTTGCAGTCCAAGAATACCCCAATTTAATCCGAGGTTCCGCCACGTGGGTTCATAAACAGAGGAGGTTGTAACGAGTTTGTCCAAAGGCGGTAGTCCTGGAGTCGGTGTTGTTTTTGGCACCATCGCGTTAACGTTTACTAAAGTTCCATAAGCTCCCATAGACCATCGACTAATTGTTACCCATCCCAATTTACCTGGTAATCCTTTAAGTTCAAAAAGCACCCCAGATAAAATGATTTGTGGTATCATAATTAAAGGAAGAATGCTGTTTCCTTCGTTCTCAGTCTTGACAAAGGCTGAAATCATTAAACTTAAGCTGATGCTAGCCAGAAGTGTTAAAAAGCTAGTAATGCCTAAACCTAAAAACCAAGGTATGAGGTTATATTCGGGAGATTTGAAACCGATTAAGATGGTTACAACAATCAACGCAGTTTGAAGAATTGTTAAACCAGAACGAATTAGGATCTTAGAACCTAAGTAAGAAAATAAGCCAAGATTAATTAATCTTTCGCGGGCATAAATGCCTGATTCTTTCACAATTTCGCCGACAGAGCTAGATAATCCAATCCAAATTCCAATACAACTAAAAATAAATAGCACTTTAAGTGCTAGGGGATTTTGGCTAAGTTCTAGAGGATTAAGTTTTTTCAGGGGGGTTTGATCGTGCAAGATCCAAGCGGTAAGTGCGATCGCAATCGGACCCGACACTAATGAGAAAATTAAACTGGAGCGATCGCGTAGCGCCAACTGGAAAGCCCGTTGACTCAACAACCATAGCTGTTTAAAAGGGGATATTCCAGTATGGAGCTTATCAGTAGCATTAGAGTTATTTTGATTACCAGGACTTAGAAGAGATTTTACGTAGGTTTTATACTCCAACGATGCTAAATATTTCTGCGACCAATTATCGACGTTTACTCGAACTTCGTCCGGAGTCGTGCCTTGGTCTAATTTAATATAAATATCTGAGAAATATTTTAAATCAGTAGAAGGCATCTCAAAAAAGTTTAGTGCTTGCTGAGGAGGGCCAAAATAGCACAGCTTTCCTCCCCTACCCATAAAAGTTATGCGATCGCAAACCTCAATATTGGCAGTAGCATGAGTCACTAACACTACTGTTCGCCCTTGATCTGCTAACTCCCTCAGTAGTTTCATCATTTCTTTGTCTAAACCAGGATCAAGACCAGAAGTTGGTTCATCAAGGAAAAACAGTTTAGGATCTGCTAATAATTCAACACCAATACTGACACGTTTACGCTGTCCACCACTAAGGTTACGAATAAAGTTAGTTTTAACGTGGCTCAACTTGATTTGCTCTAACGTGGTTTCAACCACCTGCTTCACATCTGTATCTGGTGGTAGTCGCAGTTTACATGCGTAACTTAAAACTTCCTCAACAGTCAAGTCAGGATGTACAATGTCATCTTGAGGGACATAGCCAATCTGCGATCGGTAAACTGCCCAATTTTGCCTTAAGTTATCTCCATTCAGAAAAACTGAACCGGAAGAGACTGGTTCAATTCCTAAAAGAGATTTCATTAAAGTTGATTTACCAGCACCGCTACCGCCAACCAAAGCAACTAACTGTCCAGGTTCAATCACCAAAGACACATCATTTAGGATAACTTTTTCACGTCCCGTTTTATCTTTAACTCTCCGTAGGAGTTTGTGAACATCAAGACGAATTCGACTTCCATTATTTAATAGTTCTAAGTATTCACGGTGATAAAGCAGACTAAAAGGACCTATCTGAATTGTGCTACCCTCTCTCAAAGGGAAGCGTTTCAATATCCTTTTGCCATCAACAAAAGTTCCATTTGTGCTAAGGTCGTGTAGGATGTGTCCACCGTGGCTATCAGGATAAATCGTGGCGTGCAATCGGGAAACTGTAGGTGCTTCTAATTCCATTGAGGAATATTGATTTGCTTTGAGTGCACGACCTAGTTGCACAGGCCATTCCTTCAAATCTTTTAGAGCCAAACGACGCTTGCTGGGCATTACTACTTGCCCTTGACCGCTCTTGGAGGGATTATAATAAGCTAGTAAGACTCGACCGTGAGGATTTTGTCCTATTTCCAGATGCATTCCATTTCTTAAAAGACACCCTTCGTGACAGTTAATCCGCGTTTGGTTGATGAATATCCCATTGCTGCTGGGCTTTAAACCATCACCATCGTAAATCCGATAGTCATCTCCTTCTTGTTTTAAAATTAATTGCCTTCTAGAGACAACTTCCCAACCTGTATCTATTTGTAGATCTGCCCAAGAATGATCCCGCCCTAAACGATGTTCTTGTTTATCAAGTGGAATCTGAAGGATTTGTCCTTGATTATTCAACAGTAAAAAAGTTTGAGGATTAACGTGCGTTTCTTCTTCAAATCTATTCTTCATAATTTATTCCCGAAAAATCCAACGCTTTCTACCCCTACGAATAGAAAAATCGTCTGGTATTACTCCCAACACAAGTATAAGGTTACCGATGTGATTTTTTATCTTTTGCCTAGACGGTAATCTTGGCGGGGAAAGGAGTAAGCGGTCAAGCAAAATTATTGTATAGCTGTTAAGACTTACGTGTTTCCTATCTCTACAAAGTTTTAACTTTGCACAGGTACTCATCAGTCCAATACGTATAATTTTTTAAGATAACACTTTCTAATAAACTTGGGCTGAAAAATTTGTAAAATTTACTTCGCGATCTTCTAGCAGCGTAAAGGACTTTTATCTACTGCCACCTATGCTATAAATTACTCTACGGAGGTCACCCTCTGAGGAGTCTTGCATAACATTTTTATTTTCATGACTCGTACAGCTTTTAGAGTCTTGTGCGCTGACTTTTTTGTGACATCTGCCAAATGTTGATGGTTTTATCAAAACTTGCTGTAGCAAGGGTTTGGGCATCGGGTGTGAAAGCGACAGCCCAAACTTTATCAGGGCTACCTCTGAGAGTGTTAATTTCCCCTCCCGTAGTTAAATCCCACAGTTTTATAGTCTTATCCCAACTACCACTAGCAAGAATTTTTCCATCTTGGCTGATGGCAATATTCTGCACTTTACCTGTATGTCCTACCAATGTATGAATATCTTCCCCTGTTGACAAATTCCACACTTTTATACTATTGTCCCAGCTACCGCTGATAACGGTTTTACCATCTGGACTAAAAGCAAGGGAATACACAGCATCAGAATGACCTCGAAAAGAGCGAATTTCTTTTGCTTTGCGTAAATCCCACAATCTAATGGAATTATCGAACTGATTGCTGCTGACTATCATTTTGCCGTCTGGACTGTAAGCGATCGCATTAATTACGTCACATTCACCCTTTAATGTGCGAATTTGTGTTCCTGTTGACCAATTCCATAACTTTATGCTCTGATCCCAACTGCCACTAGCAAGGGTCTGACCATCAGGACTGAAAGCTATAGATTGAACCGAGGCTAAGTGTCCCCGAAGTGTACGAATTTCCTTACCTGTTGTGATATCCCACAGCTTAATGGTATTGTCAGTGCTACTACTAGCAAGGGTTTTTTCATCAGGGTTGAAGGCAAGAGAATTAACCCAATCTCCGTGCCCAGTGAGGGTGTAGAGTATCTTTCCTGTAGCAAGATTCCACAATCTAATCGTCTTATCTGTACTCCCACTAGCAAGTATTTTACCATCAGGACTAATAGCGAGTGCTAGAACTGGACTAGAATGTCCTTTAAGGGCTAAGCTAAATGAAAAATCCCCCAACACTATTTTTCGAGACCCATTAAGAGGAGAAAATATAGTGATTGCCGCTGGGGAAGATTGCCAATACCAAAGCCCCCCGACTAATAAAAGTCCCACTACGGCACCTGTGATAACTGTTCTCATTTGGATATGTTGCGATGCAGTCCTCATAGGATAGTGTATAATCTGTTAGTGTTTATCAGTGTTCGACTGGAATAATTTGTAATGCCTAATTTATTTGAGAATTACGGTCTACAAACTATTTCGGTGTTTCTCTGTATAAACCTAGTGAGGGATTATACCAAAGAATAGAGACACACGTCAGCGTATTCTCCTGCAATTACACCGATTCTATTGTGCTACTTTAATACAAGTAAAACATCTTACTCTTGTAAGATAAACTTAATTACCGATTCTCCAAAAGATATTCCGGATTTTTTTAAATTTTATAGAAAAATCAATTTGTTCTTTATACACTTGCATTAATTTTAACTTTTGTATTATTGGCAGCCCTTAGTTCGATTCACCATCACTGCCAAGGTACTCTCGATAGCCACAAATTTTGTCTTCACGCACATCAAACGAAACCGCTATCCGATTTTTGTAAGGTTTTCCCAAAAATGTTCCCTCATCACGGAACTCAAAAACGACAGTTGTCTGATTGCTAGTAACACGGTCTAAAGTTAGGGTCAGTCCACCTTCGAAGCATTCAGAAACGTATTGGAAAAAAGCTTGAGCTTTATCTTTTCCCACATTTAGTCCATGGAATTTTCCTATAGGAAACCAGAAGCTAAAGTCTTCGGTAAGCATATTGAGAAACAAATCCCACTCACCTGTGGCTAAACCATCAGTGAAATACTTAAATGCCTCATGTCCAACTTTCAACGTATTGTCTGCTTCCATCGCAACCTCCAAGTAATAAAGGGGTTATTAGTTGTTTTTTACACATAACACATAGCAATTGTGTTAGTGTATTAATTTACTTTAATAGGACGATTTTCAGCTAAGTCTCAATCTCATTGATTATAAGTAGATTAGCGTAAATATTTATAGTTGGGAAGCCTGACGTGACAACAGAAAGAGCTTGACTTTTATTTGTATTTGTTTACACACCTTAACAGTAATTCTGTCTGATTACAATTAATATAAAACGTTTAGAAGTATATTAATGTCACAAATTTGGCGTTCTTATTTGGGCAATTACATCATAGTAACTTAACAGAAAAATAACACACCTCTAAATTACAAAAATTGAGTTTTATTTCGTTCACTATGCACTAAAACAGCTAATTGATATTTAATATAAAGTTATTAAGAGTGTATTTAGTGACTAGCCGTGAATTTATTCATCATTTTCATCAGGAAATTTTAATAAATAGATAACTTTACCTCCGGTTAGTACCTAATTTTCCTCGTAAAGGTAATTATGGGGCGCATCCCTGATTCCTAATAGAGCAGGTTTCCATCATGACACGTATTATTGTCATTACCTCTGGCAAAGGTGGGGTGGGTAAAACCACAGTAACAGCTAATCTAGGTATGGCTTTAGCTAAGAAGGGGCATCAAGTCGCATTGATTGATGCTGATTTTAATTTGAGAAATTTAGATTTGCTGCTAGGTTTAGAAAAACGTATAGTCTACGGTGCGTTAGATTTCCTAGCAGGAGAGTGCCGTATAGAGCAAGCTTTGGTTAAAGATAAAAGGCAACCTCGCTTAGTACTTCTACCAGTCTCACAAAAATGCTCCCAAGAATCAGTAAAACCAGAGCAAATGAAATCATTGGTAGATGCCTTAGCACAGAGGTATGAATACGTGCTAATAGATTGCCCAGCAGGGATTGAAATGGGGTTTCAGAATGCGATCGCCCCTGCGAGTGAGGCGCTAATCGTTACTACACCAGAAATTCCTGCTGTTCGTGATGCTGATCGTACACTCAAGCTTCTAGAAGAAGAAGGTATTAGAAAGATTGAATTAATTATCAACCGTGTCAAACCCTTAATAGCACGGCTTTTTAATCTGATGACAGTGCAAGATGTTCAAGAACTTTTGGGAATTCCCTTATTTGGAGTAATTCCCGAAGACGAAAGTGTGATTGTTTCGATAAATCAAGGTGAACCATTAGCCCTAGCACAAGATAAATCAAAAACAGCTATAGCGTTCGATAATATTGCTTCCCGACTCCAAGGAAAAACCGTCGAATTCCTTGACTTTGAAGGGTTGTACAATGAGTTGTTGGAAACAGAAGAAGAAATCGATCCAACGACTAGTTTTGCAAATTTATGCCCGTATTTTTGACTAAAAACTAGGATGCCTGAAATTTACTTTCACACCTAGTAATACGAGGATGTATATGCTTACTATAAACATGGTAAGCATATTTTATACTTAGGATTTCTGACCTTCACTTTTATGGGATGAATTCCTTTTCCTAATTTTGGAACTTGAAGCATTACTCCGGATATTAGGTGTATCTGTGAGAAGTACAATAAATCCACTTAATCCTGTCTCCAGAGTAGTATCGCTTAGTAAATCTAAGACAGAGACTTGTAAAATCTCTTCAATTAGTTCCTTAATTTTAGGTTCGATGACGTTACCTAAGTCAGAATGAACTTGCTTTGCTAGTTCTTGGCGACCTGCTTGAGTAAGCAATTGCTCTGGTTGGGTGATAGCATTCTCTAATAATATTACTAAGTTTTGATCTGACAGTTGGCAAGTAACTTTACTTGGTTGGTGTCCTAAATACTCGCGATATAAAGCCTGGATGCGCTGCGCTAAGGTTCTTTCTACTTGACCGCGTGTTGGAGTTAATCCTGTAGACATATATTCTTTAATTGTTTTCAATGAAGATGTGGAGCTCAGGGAACACTATACAAGGAAAGCTGAGTTCCGGTTTCTCAAAAATCAAATACGAGTTCTATGGTACTTTTATTTGATTTCATTAACCTCTATCATGTTGCCTATCAAACCCTCAAAGTTGTTTTGGGAGATACACGGTAAATACACTCCCCTTGCCTAGTTCGGAGGAAATATCTATTTTGCCTTTGTGTGATTCAATGATGCGGAGGGATAAATGTAGTCCCAATCCACTACCAGAACGTTTATTTTTTCCTTGACGAAACCGTTCAAAGAGTATTGCTTGATCCTCTGACGCAATCCCATACCCAGTATCTTCTACTTGAATTATTGCCCATTTTTGGTCGTTAGGAGGCAGAAATTTCTCAAAAACACGAATATTGACACCACCTGTATCTGTAAACTTGATAGCATTTCCGATCAAGTTGCTCACAACTCTTCTTAGTTCTAGGCGATCCCCCATCACTATACCAGCATTTGCGTCTTGTTGATCTAAGTTACTTGCGTCTATATTCACACTTAAACCTTTTTCTTTAGCAAGAGGAGTTAGTTCTTGAACGACTTCCTGAACGATTTCTCCTAAATGACAGTTTTCAAACTGTAGAGTCTTTTTACCTGCCTCAAAACGGTAAACCTCTAAGAGATTGTTAACCATTTGTAACAAATTATGGTTGCTACGAATCATTGCGGCGATCGCCTCTTTCATTTCCGGGGAAATCTTACAAAAAGTTTCTGTAGCAAACAAATTTAGCATACGATCTGCAGCAACTAAAGGGGTTCGCAAATCATGAGTCATCCGTGAAACGAAGTCCTCACGTTGGCGTGTCATCTTTCGCTGTTCGTCAATGCTATGTTTAAGACGTAGGAGCGATCTTACCCTTGCCAATAGTTCATCTTGATCAAAAGGCTTACAGATAAAATCGTCTGCTCCTGCATCCAAACCTTCAACAACGCTAGCCTCTTTAAAAGCTGTCACTAGCAGAATAGGGATATAAGGTAACTCGCTATTATTACGTATTCTACGTGTTACCTCATAACCATCCATTCCTGGCATCATAACATCTAGCAAAATTAAATCGGGCGGAGCTTGTACGATTTGCTGTAGAGCGTTTCTCCCATCAGATACTATTTGAACTTCGTAACCTTCAACCTCTAAAATTGCTTCTAGTAGAATCAGATTGTCAGGAGTATCATCTACTGCTAAAATACGCTCTATTTTAGAATTTTCGCTATATAACATAAGATCTCAGCGATTTGAAAAACTCATATATATTTTTTGTTTTAGAGATTATAACGTTTTTTCTTTCTCTTACTTTAGTTTTTCTGAGTCATAGTACCTTTTTTTAGGTGCTAAATCCCTTAATGTAATGCTTGTATTTAGAGTAATGAAATGCAGGTAGCTTGCTATATTAATTTTGAAAAATTGTGCTTCTTTCATATTGTTTATGTAGCATGAATAAGAGGGGCATCTCATCCTCTATTTTAATTATAAGATTAGACACGAAGCAATGAAAGGTTTGGAACAGTGAGGCAGTTAGGTTACAGCCTGTAACATATCTTCGCTTTTTGTACTTCTTTTTAGAAGACGGTCTAATACTAGCGTCATTTTAGATGCATCGATCCGCCTTGTCTTCAACCGTTAGTTATAATTTTTTGCCAACTTTTACCTATCGTAAGTTAGAATTCTCAGACGTAGAGACGAGGAAAAATTTTCACCGTTAAACATGGAAGTGGTCCTGTTAGTTTGCCTTTTTGGTCTCAAATCGTGGTTGCAAGAGATTAAGGTTAAGTGCCAAGCAAACAAGAATATGGTCAAATAAAGATAAAAACTAGTAGGACTAAGGTACTATACAAATTGAGCATTATATGTATTAAGGATAAGGAATTTTGTCTTTCCATACAGCCTGAAAACAAGAAGGCGTAGGTCAAAACAATTGTGTTCTTAGCTTTTACCGTATTTTGAATGGTAGGTTTATTTACGCACTCACAGTAGTATCGCCCTTAAACAATCACTTGTTGATTGTGAAGCAGGTTATAATCTTTTAAGATCATGTCAGCTAGCTATATATCCCAGGCTAGATAGTGGTTAGGTGCAACTGGCAAAAACTCAGAGAATTGTATATCTCTATCGATGGATGAAATTTTGATAAAAGATCATCTATCTTTAGTTTTGGAAAAAGAAGAGAACCGCAAAATAATGGCTATCTACACCTGGATATCTCACTATGATTTACTAAAAGCTTATGAAACCTAGAAGATTAGAGGTAAAGTAAGGCGGTTTTGGAAGTTCTGCCAAAACTCCTATTTCTATACAAATCTCAAAAATATACTTTGGGTCAAGGTCTTAACAAGTGAGATAGCAAAGCGTAAGTGGCTAAACTTATGAAAAATGCGGGGATTAATGCAACTAGGAGTCAGAGAGTATTAATGATGAGTGAAATTAATATAGTTTTAATTGAAGATCATGACCTGACAAGAATGGGGCTGAGAGCTGCACTACAGTCCAACAATGGGATAAAAGTAATTGGGGAAGCACCCAATGGAACTAAAGGATTGAAACTGCTGGAAACGGCTAAGCCAGATGTAGCGGTTGTGGACATTGGGTTACCAGATATTGACGGCATCGAACTCACACGGAGGTTTAGGCAATTTCAAACAGAAAGTGGGGACACAGCAACTAAAATTCTTGTGTTGACGATGGATCATACAGAGGATGCTGTACTTGCAGCTTTTGCCGCTGGAGCAGATTCTTATTATATGAAGGATACTAGCATTGATAGGTTAACAGAGGCGATACAAGCAACTTATGAGGGTCAATCTTGGATTGATCCGGCGATCGCTAACGTTGTGTTGCAGCAAATGCGCCAAGGGTTACCGAACAACCAAGAATCTGATCAGCCTAAAACAGTAAAAATAGAAGCACTACCCTCTGAGTATGAGCAAGTTCTAGAAACATACCCACTAACACAAAGGGAACTGGAAATTTTAGAGCTGATTGTAGCTGGGTGTAGTAACGGGCAAATTGCTGAGCGGCTTTATATAACAGTTGGAACTGTCAAAACCCACGTTCGGAATATCCTCAACAAGTTATGTGCTGATGATCGTACTCAAGCTGCTGTTCGCGCCTTACGCTCTGGATTAGTCGCTTAACTTCCTGCTCTACAGAAACGGGGATTCTTAAGACATTACTCTCTCTGACTTATAAGAGGGAGCTCTTAGCAGGGAATATTCCTCTTTCATGCCTGGCGGTGAAATTTTTTTCATCGGGACTGCCTTAATATCCCTACTTCTAAGGTTTCTAGGATCAATACGTACAGTCTTTGTCTAAGAGTGTACTGATCCACCCTTCTTCTATGTCCTCGACACGCGTAGCCTTAAGCCCCTATTTTTAGGGCATGCGTGGCTTAATATAGTAGTTATTTTTTACAGAGTCATGCTGAAGCGACGCATTAAAACGCCCCTCGGGATCTCCTTCTCCTCTGGGAGTCTCTCAACTCCCGAAGGGCATTTTGCGTTTTAGAATCCTGACATATATTTATTTTGTCTAGTCAAAAACTCTTTTGACCTCATCTTTAAGATTTTCTACAGTGTGCTCTATTTGAGCTTCTGCTTGTTTTGCTTGTCCTTCTGCCTTTTGCCTTGGATTACCAGTTATTTCCCCGAAAGCTTCTTGAACTTTTCCCTCAATATTTTTTGCAGTTGCTTCGACTCGTTTTTCTAAGCTCATATTTCTTCTCACTTAATATTTTATTTTTTGTTTGTTATCGTTATAATATCAGTTTCTATTTTTTTAGCCTTCCATCATAAGGCAGGCTTTATCAAAAATTGCATCCGACAATCGGTATTCACAACTATTGAACCAAAGTTATAGAATAGCCGCTCATTTGAGTACAAATGTAGCGGCTGATTTAGTCAGAAAATTTAAATATTTACACCCCTACAGGTGTTTTCTTTTCTGTTGATGGGTTCGAACCATCTGCTTGAAGTGCTTCTCCTTCAATGAACGAGCGCAACATCCAAGCCATTTCCTCATGACCTTCCATTATTCCTGTTAGGAAATCAGCAGTTCCTTCATCGTGGAATTCATCGGCGCACTGATCCACATGTTGCCGGAGATTGCGGATGACCTGTTCATGGTCTTCTACTAGGTTAGCCACCATTTGGCTTGCAGTTGGAACGTTACCAGCGTGTTCTTTGAGAGTTGCAACCTTCAAAAACCCTTCCATTGTCCCAATTGGATAACCGCCTAGAGCACGCACTCGCTCAGCGATAGCATCGATAGTTTCAGTTAATGCTGTATAGTGTTCTTCCCAAAGTTGGTGTAGAGTGCGGAACTGAGGTCCAACTACATCCCAGTGATACTTTTTGGTTTTAACTAATAACAGATAAGCATCTGCCAAATCTTGATTCAATAAGCGACTGACCCCTTGACGTTGCTCTTGTGTCAAACCAATGTTCACTTGACGCATTACTTTAAATTCCTAATCTATCTTCTCTTCTAACTTCACAAATTCGACCTCTAATTAACATCAACCCTAAGAAAGATTAGAAGGTTAAACTGAACTTCCCTAAATTATAAAGATAGCAAGAGACATCTTGAAAGATTTTTGCTCATCAAGATGTCTGCCACCAAAATCTAGGTATTCACAATTTAACTTTGCTAAAGCAACACTCTTTTAGTGAGGATGTTGCGTATTTAACGTTGGTTACTTCTTACCCGTTACTCTGTCTAGAAGATTTTTAGCAGTCTCTCCTGCAGAAGTTGCTGTCTGGGAATTTTCGGGACGCTTCATTTTGTCAATATCCGCTGCTCCCTGAACCTCGTTAAGCCCCTCGTTTGATCTCTTTTGAACTTGTTTCAATCCTAGGGGTGGCTCTGCACTTACTTCGTCAGTTAGACGCTGGGTTTCTAATAACTGTGTAGTAGCATCTTCTGGATTACTTTGTGAACCGCTGATTGCAGCAGCAGGAAAAGCACTAGAGAAAAACAGTAATGCACAGGTAAAAACAGCGATTAGAAAGCGCACTGGACGCAACATATAATAAACCCTCCAAACATTAACATTTACTAAGTTGATCAGCCTTTTTATCAGCTGTCATAGATAGATGACAGATCTTGTTCATGAAGATGAAGAACAGATGTTGTTTATCCTCATGAAGGATTTCTATCCATAGGTTTTATGGATAAACATTTTTTCAGTATTCAGCGCTCAAAAAGCAATCTTGCACCACGAATAAATCAATAACGTTGGCTTAGAAAGCTAAGCGCTGGCGCTATCCTTCTATGTTTGAATGCTTAATTGCAAAACGCAATTAATCTGATATATAGGCTCTATCTGATACGACTCTACTTGGAAAATGCTAAGAGATTAATCGACCTATAGACTGAAGTTTGAGGAGTATATTCTACTCTACATGTAATACTTCATTATCATGATAGGCAAACCTAACATGATCTAGGAAGAAATATAATAATTACTAATTGTTTTAATGGATTTATAACTGATAACTGATAACAAAAGGGTGGAAAGTTTGTTTCCTCCACCCTTGAAGTTGATTTTATTCGCTGCAGACAGAGGTACAAGCTTGAGCTTCCAGCCAAAGTTTGTGGAGAAACAACTCAGTGCGATCGCTTACAGCTGTGACAAACAAACCATCAGCATCAACAGCACCATTTGATAACCAAGAACCTCGCAAAGTGACTTCTACGAAATCAAGGTCACAAACATCCAGCGCAATAATTTCTTGGTCATCTTGATACGCAAGAACCCTAAGCACTTCTACTCCTGATAAATTAACAGGAAGCAAAAAGGAAGCAGTGCTGGGTTTAACACATAAGACTTGTCCAACTCGCAGCGCCAAAATTGCTTGTTGCGCTACCCATTCTTCTAGCGACTGGACTACATACTCTAAGTAAAAACTAGTTTCAGTATATATTAATTTCAACATTCCTTATGCTCTCCTGTTATTCCAGGTTTGCTTGCACATCCGTCCAGAAGTGTCTCGAGGACAAAAAAATAGTTGGATGCATTGCTCTCTCTTTTTGACTCCTCATACAAAACCCCCGCTTCGACTGTTGCGGAAGCGGGGGTTGGAATTTGGCCATTGACTTTTTTCGTCTTATGTGAAGCACAACCTCAGTAATGCTTATACCTCCCGCTCCTTTTATTTAGTTTTGTTACTGTAATGCTGGCATATCTAAAATCATGACTGCCCTCAATCTGTTGCCATTGGTTTACGCTACGGTTACTCATAAATAAATACTCCACGTTCAAATAAGCTAATTTCCAAAAAACTTGGGCCTTGTTAGCAAATTTTTAAGAAAAGAAAATATACAATTGCTTGAAACAACGCAGTGACAAGTAATTTGGCCTACAATGATTATTTCCACAAAAAATTTCACCTATTGAACATTCCTTTAAACATACTACACTTGTATTACTATCCTGTCCATACTTTAAGGAGAAAAACTCATGCATACAATCGCTCGTACCCCAACCACTGATATGGAAGTCACCAGTATCCGCTTAGAGCGCGATCTCAAAGATAAACTCAAAGAACTAGCGGGAAATCAGGGGTACCAAGCTCTCATCCGGGATATTCTATGGAACTATGTCCAGCAAAAATCAGGAGAGTGGAAACCCCGATTTTCAAAGGCCGATATTCGGGCTAGCATAGCCGCCACGGCTCAACAGGAAGAACGCTGTGTACTTACTGGTCAACTCATTGAACCGCGACAACCGATGTTGTTAGGACTCACAAGAAATGGCGAGATGGTTCCTCTGAGTGTCGAGAGCTTAGCTATTTAAACTTGGTTTTTGCTAATGCAGTTCAGTTACTACTTGACAAGATGTAACTGAACTGCATTGATGTAGGAAGAATTTTCTGTCGTCCCCTGCCTCAAGAGCTCCCCCTGCCTCCCCGAACGGGGTTGGGGGGTCTGACTACACTTGACAGATGTAAAAGTAGAGCTTAATAAATGGTAGTGAAGGATACGGGTTTAGGTAATAGCAGCCTAAAATATCTTTTATTCTTTACAATCGGTACATTAAAACTTTCTTAGATTCCAGAGCCTTTAGCGTAACAATATTTTACATTTCGTTAGTACTCGGAGTAAATAGAATAAATACTACATTACCCCAAGTTATAACACAGTGATAATACTGAAGGAGTTTATGCGCTTTTTAGCTTAACTATAGAGTAATTACGGTTTATGGATGTTGTACAGAAAAGATATTCTGAGTCACAACTAGCAAATCAAATTGACGGCAACAGTTAGAAATTATCAAAACCCAACAATTCAGTTCAGTTATTGGTATTTTTCTGCTTTTATAGAGAATTATTTAATATTTCAGGAATTTGGTCATCTGCAATATAAAAGGGCTATAACAGTTGAGAGAAAGTACTAATCAAAGATTTACAATTCATCAAGGTGCAGCCACTGAACTAAGGGTAATTAATATACCAGGAGGTTCGAGACAAAAAGAATGGGGTTATTATCCAAGAGCACGCCAGGAATGGAAAAGCGTTTATCCTCGTCACCACAATGTCTAGATGAAGTAGATCGACTTAAACTATACCCGGTTAAGCTGATGCAGCATCAGGAAGAACCTGCCCACCAGTTGGCACAAAAAATTAACCAAATTATTGCCAGTAACTTGGCTCCATCAGGCATGTTGGAAGCAACTGCCCAAGCACTAGGAGTTGCTTTCCAAGTAGATTGCTGCTGCTTAGTGACTGTAATGGACAATGTCTCTGATGAGGCAATCAGTGCTTATTGGTGTACACAAGAGTATTCAGATGTGGCTCACTCAGATGAGGTATATTCAGTCGAACAGATGGATTTGCCGGTGGTGCAGTGTGCTTGTGAACCAACCATTGAGGATATTTCCAGAATAGAGAAAAGTCTGGTAATAGGATGTCAGTCCTTGCCAATACCAGTAAAAGCTGTTTTAGCCATACCTTGTCGATTTGGTGGCAATAACAACGGCGTGATCTGCCTCATAAAATCCCAACCCTATGATTGGAGTCAAAAAGAAAAACAATTATTAAAAACTCTTGAGCCATCTTGCGCGATCGCCTTTTCGCAAGTGGGACAAGCACAGATTATTGCTAGCCAAAAACGAGAGCTGCAAACCTGTACTCAGCATCAAAGCTTAATCAAGCAATTGACGATACTCAGCCGTAGTAACCTGGAGTTAAATCAAATGCTCCAGCTAACAATCACCTCTACGGCAGAAGCGCTCCAGGTAGACCGTGGTCTACTGATATTATTAAAATATACTGATCCGTTATTTAGAACTCGACCTAGAACACAAATACCTAAAGCGAAAGCAAATGTTGTTGGGCAATGGTTTAGAGAAACACTAACTTCTGTAGCTAGCGTGCTAGAGAATTTAGAGGATTCGTTTTGGCTTTTAGAGTGTGGGTTGTGTCAGCGGGCGTTTAGCGATCCTGGAAAAGCAGTTATCGTTAATAATGGCACAGACCAAAATGAGGGTTTGGCTGCTGCCCCAGTATTTGCTCTGGAAGTATTGCCGTCGGTGCTATTAATGCCATTAGAAAGTCAAGGCAAAGTTTTAGGATTTCTAGTGCTACAGCAAGCAGATGCTCGTGATTGGCAATCAGCAGAGTTAAATATTGTGGAAATGGTTTGTGCGCAAATAAGTAATGCTGTAATTCAAACACAAACGCTGCGACAAGTACAGATGTTGGTCGATGAGCGCACAGCTAAACTCCAAAGCAGCCTAGAACTCCAAGCCAAATTGCATGAAAGAACCCGGCAATACGTTGAGCAATTGCGAGAACTTAACGATCTCAAAGATGAGTTCTTGAGCAACATAAGCGATCGCCTACGCTACCCCTTAACCAACATGCGTATGGCTTTGCGTAATTTACGTCACCCCGGAATAACTCCTGAACGTCACACTAGGTATATGGATATACTAGAGCAGGAATGTACTAAGGAAATTAATTTAATTAATGATTTGCTGACATTCCAAAGATTGGAAAGCCAGCCACAGCGCCCACAATTAGAAACCATTTACATAAATGAAAAAATAGAAAATATAACAGGATCTTTTGAAACAACACTGGCAGATAAAGGCTTAAGAATTTCTCTAGATTTACCGGAAGAGTCTTACATCCTAGAAACTGAGGTAGAGAGTTTTGATCGGATCCTGCAAGAGTTATTAACGAACGCTTGTAAATATACCCAACAAGATACTGTCATTGAACTGCAAGTGACTCACCGAGTTGAACAACAAGTAGATCAGGTTATTATTAAAGTGACTAATATTGGACATGGCATATCTGAAGAGGAAGCCACGTACATATTTGATAGATTCCGTCGAAAAAAAGGAAGATGGACTCCTGGTACTGGCTTAGGACTAGCCTTAGCCAAGTCCTTAGTACAACATCTTAATGGAGCGATTACCGTGGAGAGTACCCCGATAGAAAACTCTAACCTAAGCAAGATCTGCTTCACCTTGACTTTGCCCCAATTTTCAGACAACAGCCAACAGTGATCGAAGAACAAAACATTCAACAAGAGGAACTTGATTTAACCGCCACCGAGGAAGAGTTATATCTAGAAGAAAATTTGGACTCTGATGTAGATGCTTTACAAGCTGTGCAAGTGCATATTCAAAAAATATCGCAGCGGCAGCGACAAATAACTGCTCAAGTCCAAATCCCTCAACCAGCAGCAAAAGTGTGGGAAGTGCTTACAGATTATGAAGCTTTGGCTGATTTTATCCCGAACCTAGCAAAAAGTTGTCGGCTGGAGCATCCTACTGGAGGTATACGCCTAGAGCAGATAGGCTGTCAGCGCTTACTACGCTTCAATTTTTCTGCGCGAGTGATTCTCGATTTAGAAGAATTCTTCCCGGAGAAAATTAATTTCCAAATGGTAGAAGGAGATTTTAAAGACTTCTCCGGTAGCTGGTGTTTAGAACCTTATTCTAACGGTGACTTGATGGGAACGTATCTCTCCTACACAGTCAAAGTCTGGCCTAAATTGACTATGCCTGTCGCCATCATAGAGCGTCGCCTTAGCCAAGACGTAAAATTAAATCTGATGGCAATTTACAAACGTCTAGAAAGCTTCTCAGCCCTGTGAAAGGGATTGAGCAGATGAGCAGTTATCAAGGGGTATGAAAACTCCAACACACCCCTTGACCACTGATAACTGTTTACTGTTCACTGTTTGATATACCCCCAGGGGAATTCGAATCCCCGTTACCTCCGTGAAAGGGAGGTGTCCTAGGCCTCTAGACGATGGGGGCGTCTGTCGTTTCACTTTTATAAAGGTAACTACTTTTCTCGATAATGTCAAGAGATTTAAGGAAAAAATTTTTAAAGATTCTGGGGAAGTTAAACTAGTACAGTGCTAGATCAACCGAACGGATGCCGATGATGCTAATTGAGTGTTTCCTGTTTGACTAAAAACATAGAGAATACTGTGTTATAAACAACCAAGTATGAACAAACATCTTGATCTACCAAGGAACATAGGGTGTCATGTTGCACCACGAAAGATGTTGAAATATATCCCTTGAAATTTGACATATGGAAGCATCTTCTCACATTGCCCTGCAAGTCGTAATCGCAGTATTTGCAGGTATTAGCGCTCAAGTGGTAGCTGCATACCTTCGTGTACCCAGCATTGTCTTTTTACTACTGTTCGGTATAGTCTTAGGCTCCGATGTTATTGGGCTATTACATCCCCAAATGCTAGGCACTGGGCTCGATGTTATTGTGGCGCTAGCAACAGCGATTATTTTGTTCGAGGGTGGACTGAATTTAGATCTCCAAGAGCTAGGTAGAGTTTCTGTTAGCCTGCAATTGCTTGTGACACTAGGAACGCTGATCACGTTATTGGGTGGCAGTATGGCGGCTCATTGGCTTGGCGAATTTCCTTGGCCGATCGCTTTTCTGTACGCTTCCATTGTTGTGGTCACAGGACCAACAGTGATCAGCCCCCTGTTGAGGCAAATTAACGTTGATCGACAGGTAGCCATGCTTTTAGAAGGCGAAGGCGTTTTAATTGACCCTGTAGGGGCTATTCTTGCCTTTGTTGTGCTAGACACTATTTTAAACGGCGATGCTGGCCCCAAAGGGGCGATCATCGGTTTGCTTGTGCGTCTTGGTATTGGTGCAGCAATTGGCGCAGCAGGTGGTTATTTAATGAGCGCTATTTTCAAACGCGCTAACTTTCTTTCCCTAGAGCTAAAAAATTTAGTTGTTCTTGCAGTTTTATGGGGGATCTTTACGCTAGCGCAGACGATCCGCACCGAGTCTGGAGTGATGACAACCGTAGTTGCGGGTATGGTTTTTGCGAACTCCTCTGTACCAGAAGAGCGTTTGCTACGGCGGTTTAAAGGTCAGTTAACAATTCTTAGCATTTCAGTTTTATTCATCCTGCTAGCAGCAGACTTATCTATTGCCAGTGTATTTGCTCTAGGCTGGGGTAACTTATTGACCGTTTTGGTATTAATGTTTGTTGTTCGTCCGGTTAATATCCTGTTATGTACTTTTAATAGTGATCTTAACTGGCGACAGAAACTATTTTTAAGCTGGGTTGCTCCTAGAGGGATTGTAGCTGCCTCTGTTGCTTCTTTATTTGCGATTTTGCTGACACAGCACGGTATCAACGGTGGTGATTCTATTAAAGCTTTAGTCTTTCTTACAATTATCATGACTGTTGTTTGTCAGGGGTTGACGGCGGGCTGGATCGCTCAATGCTTAAGAATCACCTCGAAACACGCAACTGGAGCAGTAATTGTTGGTTGTAGTCCCTTAAGTTTGTTAATTGCTCGATTGTTCCAAGAACGTGGAGAAAAAGTGGTGATAATTGATACCGATCCTCAACGTTGCGAGCAAGCTGAAGCGGAAAAGATAAAAGTGATCGGTAACAGCGCTTTAGATACTGGTGTTTTAGAAGAAGCAGAACTTGCTTCAATGGGAACTTTTTTAGCGATGACAAACAATGGTGAGGTAAATTTTGTTTTAGCTCAGCGAGCCGCCGAGGAATTTAATCCACCGCGTGTATTGGCAGTTTTCCCCCGCGATCCGCAAGCAACTACCTCAACCAATGAGAATAAAGTTAATCAAGCTTTTATCCCCGACTTTGCCATTAAAACTTGGAACGACTATTTGAATGATGGAAGAGTTAAGTTAGGGACTACTACACTTAATACGTCTGATTTTGCCCTTCAACAAGCACATTTACAGGCATTAATTCGCTCTGAGGAGTTGGTACCGCTATTAATAGAAAGAGACAATAATCTTCAGGTAATGCCAGCAAATCAAGAGTGGGAAGTTGGCGATCGCATTATCTACTTATTGCATGATCCCAGACCACAGCTTTTAAAACGTCTATCTGGTGCCAGCCAGTCAACTCGCCTTGCTTTAGAAAAGTTACCAGAAGTAGAAGAAGTGCCACTGGCAAAATTATCTCAGGCTGCTGCCAGTAACACTGTGGTTAGGAATTCTTAGCACAATTATGAATTTGCTGGTTCGGGCTGTTGTAACTCCCCTACTTCCATCACTTCTTTTTCTTGCCACAACGCTCCAACTAGATGGATCACCGCCAGAATTAAGGCTGTAATTGAGAGTATATAGCTGTGTATCGTGTAAAGATGCTGGACAGTTACCGTACTCACTGCTCCACCAGTGATAATGTCCCTTAGCTGTTCACCAATGAAAGGAATTGCTTGAATAGTTCCTAATTCGATGTTAAAACGCCAGTATCCTTCTTGATTCCATCCTAGAATCATCGCTGTCCACGCTAGCCCGATCAAGTTCAGGGTTAGGAATATGCCACTAATCCAAGCACTTAACCAACCGTTACGAAATTGTCGGCCTAGAAACATTACTACAATTTGAATGAGTGCGATCGCAATCACTCCATGCCCTGCGATCTCATGTGCTTTCCGGAACAACCATCCGTATGGTAATTCAGTGTTAATAACTTTCAATGACTGATATGCTGCTCCAGCAGCAGGTTCATAGTTAAAAGACAACAGAACTCCAGTACTGACACCAACAAGAGTCAACGTAATAATAACTACCGATAAACTTGTCGTTATTCGGCGCAAAACCATCTCAACGTTAGGATTTTTCATAGACCCTCGCCCCTTTGATTAGCGAATCATGTCTTTTTATTACAAGTTTAGCTAAGAAATATTAAAAATGCTTAACGTAAAAAAATATTTCGTATAGTAGTAAGTACGAATGTATAATATTATGCAAAATGAGAATAGACATAGGGCATAGGGCATAGGGTAGACGAGTAAGTATTACTTCGGTAAATCTTGAGCTGAAAGGAAGTCAATACGAATCGGATCACCTTTTTTTTTCTTTCTTTCCCTCCTGTGTTCTCTACTTCTTACCCCATGCCCCATGCCCCATACCCACTGTCCTAAAACTAATTTTCAAAATTAATTTTCAATAAACGCAACTTCTTGGAAAAATACTGCGTCATTTTTGTTTCGATTAACAACTATAAAAACTAGCAATCTTTCTGTTTTAAATCTGTTCAATAAAGCTATTATTTTATAAAAGCAGATCTGTTAATTATTGCCTGAAAGATAAAATCGCCAGTCAATTGCAAACGAGCCGAGTGAACGAAAACTGTTATGTCTTACGCCTCATTGCTGAAAAATATACCAGACTTCCTAAGCCAACCTACTGGAATAGCAGCTATTGCCTCTGTTGGCATCCACGGTACTATCGCGTTCATCCTGCCGTTGATGCCAGTTGACTCCAAACCAAAACAACAAGAAATAAATCCATCAAAAACTGTTGGAGTTGTTGAATTAAATCAGGCAGAACAAAACCGCCTTCCACAAGCGGGAGTACCCCAAGTAGCAATAAAACCCCTTGCCTTACAACCTCAAATCCCTCCGCCACCACCAAACTTATCTACGCAACAGCAGCTTTTATCTCCAATACCTCAATCTCCTACGACTCAGGTAATATTACCTCCACTACCTAAATCATCAACTAACTTATCTATTCCTTCTTTACCCAAAAGTCAGCCCTTACAGAGACTCCCGCTAAGTAATTACCCGATCAACCCTATTAGTAGTTCGTTAAATCCAACAGCCATAAATCCCCGACCATTAACTCGTTTTAATGACAAGGTGGCATTGGGGGCACCCCAACCTCTACCACCTTCTAATATAAGCGAATTGCAGCCTGCTAAAACACCTGCGGAACTAGCACAAACAAATTTGCCGATACAAAGTGTTAACACAACTAATAGACAAGCAAATATAGCTACAGAACTACCACAGACAAATTTGCCAGTCCAAAGTGTTAATACAAATACTAGACAAAGCAATATAGCTACAGGAGTATCATCTTCTAGCCGTCTACCAGAATTACAAGCTGCTAAAGTACCGCCAGATCTGCGAAGTGTTCCATCTGTTATCCCCCTAGGAACAACACAAAATACAACTTCACCCGTCATAGCAAATGGAAACACCGTATCAACAGCTATACAAAATCGGCAGCTAATAACTCCAATAGGAGAACCTTCACAAACTAGAGTCAGCCTAGCAAACACAAATTTAATACCATCCCCGCAAGCTGGGAACGCTTCCCTCTCGCCGCAGATGCAGTCTACCTCAAATATGGGAGGAGCAGTAGTTGGAAAAACTCCTAATTTTGGGGATCAATTTAATCAAGTCAAGCAACAATACCCCAATATAGAAACTAAACTGCCTATTTTTGGAACAATTAATGCAAAATCAAGCCAACAAAGTAGACTTGATGGTGCTTTGATTGTAGATGCTGAAGGTAAAGTTGAAACAGTAACCTTTATGAATAACTCTGTTTCATCTGATCTCAAAGCATCTACCAGAGAATATTTTAGAGAATATTTCCAGAACAACCCTGTTCAAAAAACAGGTAAGCCCAAGTATTACCCATTTAGCTTATCTTTGAAAACTGATGGTAGCTCTGAGGCTGTAAAACAAGCACCTGCCCGTTTGCTTCAAGTTGCAGCACCTACCAATAACACAGCTGGATCTTCATCTGCCATAAATCAAAAGCAGGAAGCTTTATCTAAACTACGACAAAGATTGATAGAACGTCGTAGAGGCTTCTCTCCTGTGGCTCAACCATCAAATGAACAGCCAGCTAATGTTTCTCAGCAAGTGCACACACCACAAGTAAATGCACAACCACTTCAGCTTAAACAGGTAAGCAGAATTTCACCCCAAACTTCTGTTAAACGACAAACTAATGAGGGAATTAGAGGCAATCAACCAACACCACCATCACAAATTATTCCTCAAGCATCATCTCAACCCAAAGTCAGTAGTAATCAGCCATCGACTTCTATCGAATCTGGGCAAAAACTACTGAAGCGATTGCGCCAACTTAGAGAACAAAGACAGAACAACGAGTAGGAGGGAGTAGGGGTTATCAGTGAACAGTAAACAGTTATCAGCGATCAAGGTGTATTGTAGGGGGCTTAAACCCAAAAATAAACACATTATTCATCTTGGCTGATAACTGATAACTGATAACTGATAACTGAAATCACCATCCTTGTTGAGCTTTTTGAAAGACGTAAGCGGCGACTTCTAGGATTTCCTGATCGCTTAGCTTATTCTTGAAGGCTGGCATAGCATTTTTACCATTCTGTATCTGGAAGATAATAGCTTTGATTTCATCGGTATCATAATTTTCTAAGTATTTTGATAAAGCTTCTTGTTTCAAAGTTTTCTCGGCGATAAGAATATTACCGCCACCTATATGGCAGGAAGCACACCGTTCACTAAAGATTTTTGCACCGTCAGATGTTTCGGCTGCAAATGCTGGATTTATAAATTTAAATATAGATAGGGCGATCGCCAACACAATAATTAATAAAAATCTTTTCAAGAGATTTTCCTCGCGATAAGGCTCCGGTATTAGTCGGGGAGCTACAGCGTAATCATACAATTGACGGTGACAAGTTCATCCTCTCCATTTACATTCCCTTTATGGCATATCGAGAGAGAATAGAACCCGTCACCGCCTTTGATCTCTAGCATGTGCCTAAACTAGCGACTTTGACAAATGACTATTAATGGCTAAGTTTACACAACAAGCAAGGAAAATCAATCATCTAAGCCTCAAATAGCACTATTGTTAGCTATTGAACAACTGTTACTTTGCCAACCATACCAGCTCCGCGATGAGGCTCACAGTAAAAGGTGTAGTCGCCAAGAGGTGCATCTGCTGCAAAAGTTGTTTCTTGAGATTGTCCTGGAGTCATGAGCAACTTCTTATGAGATAGGGACTTCGCTAGATCTTTATCTTTAGAAGGGTTTTTTGCGGGATCAAACACCACATTATGGGGAGGAACTTTGTTGTTCACCCATTTAATTGTGTCGCCGGGATGAACGGTTAATTTCTTGGGTTCAAACACTAACGATCCTTTATCAGAACCCAGTTTAACAGTATATGTCTCAGCAGCAGCACTCTCGCTAAAAATGGCAAAGCTACTAACAACTAAAAGAATTGTCAAAACAGCTAAACCCAAGCGTCGTAGACTTGAGGCAATCAGTTTCATTGCTTCCTCCGAACAATCAATTTACTTTTCACATATTCATTTTAAATAAAATTGAGACTAAATATGACAGTCTGTCTTAGATCCTGTTTTTTTTAATAAAAGAGAGTACTCATCCAGAAAAACTCATGCACTCAATCATAAATTTAGTCACTAGTCTTTAGTTTTCAGTCTCCAGTCTTTAATAAGCTTTAATCACTCTAAAAGTAGCGTGATAATAACATCTTTCAAAGACCAAAGACCAAAGACTAATGACTAATGACTAATGACTAACGACTAAAGCATCAAACTACTACAGCCCGGCGTAAATAAAGCAGCCATTCAAACAGCCAGAAGCCTTGATTTATAAAAACTTTTGAATGCTTGACTTTCGCTCAGCGGCGCTAGCTTTAGTAATAAATTTTGCCACCACCCCACTTCTGACCAACAACTTTGGGTTGTAGGAGAATATGACCGGCGATCACTTTTAAGTCATCATCGCTCAGATTTCTCATTTTGGTGAAAATATCAGAACTCTTGGTGCTGGGATGAAGTTCAGCAATCTCTTCTTCACCATCGTAGGTGGTGGGGTTTTTCAAGTAGTCAACCAAACCTTCAACGTTGTCGCGGGGTGGTGTTGCTAACGCGAGATCTTCAGGAGCTAAACCCACATTCTGGTTTGTCTTCGTAACACCGCCAGCATGACACTGGGCGCAAGCGTAATTAAATAAGCGTTTACCTTCTTTGACTTGTTTAAGGCTGAGTTCTATGGTATCACCTTTGTCGTTTAATTTGACTGTGCGGGTAGCCGCATCTAATTCCAGGGCTAAAGCACTATTGACAAAAAACTGAAACGATAGTAAGACAGCTGCAAAAATGCCAAGTAATCTTCTTAACATGTTTCCCCTTAACAGTTTTAACTCGCAACATAGTTATGACAGCGATATTGACTCCCGTGCTGCTAACTGCTGACTCCTAAGAATTAGCAGTTAGCCATTAACTAGTCAATTGACTTCGGTTTCACCAACATTGTTATTAGTACCTGTCGAAGCTTGTTCCGACAGAATTTCGGAAATTATCGCCTTTGCATCCTCCAACGCCAAACGCGTCTTTTGGTTTTTGTAGGCAATTTTCAGTTGGTCACAGATAGATAGCACCTTGTCTACAGGAATACTATAGTCTGCTGCTATCTCCCCAATTGATAGGTCTGCAAAACCCATAATATTTGTTAACACACAGATAGAGATTTCGTCGCTGTAATACCAATTATCACTTTAAGGGGGTCATTTTTTGCCGAAACTCATTGATTGATACTAACCTTTGCCTCCTGTAAAGGTAACACCCTGGATAAAATACCTATTGAAGGCAGCGTAAAGAGCCAAGGCTGGAAGGGTGAAAACTATAGAAGCTGCCATAATATAGTTCCAATAGCTGATGTATTGTCCTTTAAAGGTGTTGAGCCCCAAGGGAAGGGTAAACATTTCTGGATCAAACAGGATAACTACTGGTAGCAAGAAGTTGTTCCAACTACCCATAAACACAAAAATCGCTTGTGCTGCTAACGCTGGTTTTGCTAATGGTAAGACAATATGTCGGAAAATACCAAAGGTCCTCAAACCATCTAGTTGGGCAGCTTCTTCTAGTTCCTTTGGAAAATTGACGAAAAATTGCCGCATCATAAAGATGAAAGTAGCATTGACCATACTAGGCACAATCATCCCTTGATAGGAGTTTAGCCAGCCAAAGGCTTTTAGAATTAAAAATGTGGGAATTAACGTCACCTGTGCTGGAATTGCCAATACTGCCAAAATCAGGAAGAACCAAAACTGCCTTCCTCTAAAATATAATCTTGCCAGAGCGTAACCTGCCATCGAATTCAATAGCAGGTTAGAAACGGTGACACTAAAAGCAATGATCCCACTGTTCAGCAGCCATCTGAAAAACAGTGGTTGTTGTAGAAAGATTTGTTTGTAGTTATCGAGGGTAAAGTTTTTTGGGAGGAAGTTACTACCCCCTGCGACTATTTCAGATAAGGGTTTAAATGATGCTGAAAGCGCCCATAAGAATGGAATCAGCGTAATCACTGCGTAGAGGGTTAATATAACATACAGTAAGGCTTTCCAAAAGCGGGTATTGGGCATAGGGCATGGGGCATGGGGCATGGGGCATGGGGCATGGGGCATGGGGCATGGGAAGACGAAGTGAACGTCTTTATTCGGAGAAGAAGCGGCGTTGGATCAAGGTGAGAGTGATGATGACAGCAGCCAGTAGAAAGGCGATCGCAGCTGCATAACCCATTTGCAAGTTACGAAACACTGCTTGGTATATGAGTAGAACTACCGTGAGAGTGGCGTTATTTGGGCCACCAGTACCACCAGAAAAAATATAAGATTGATCAAATAGCTGAAAAGTTCCAATAACGCCGATTGTGACGACAAAGAATGTCACAGGCTTAAGTATAGGAACAGTAATATGAATAAACTGCTGCCAGCTATTAGCTCCATCTATCGCTGCTGCTTCATAAAGTCTTTGGGGTATATCTTGCAACGCTGCTAAGTAAATTACCATATAAAACGGCGCAGTTGACCAAATATTCATTAGCATAATGCCTTTGAGTGCAACTGCTGGATCTCCTAACCAGTTGTAAGTGGGCAGCCCTAAAAAAGCAAGAAAATCATTGAGTAACCCATTGGTATTGTAAATCCACATAAAAATTAACGTTAGAACGGCTGAAGAGGTGACTGTGGGTACAAAGTAAAGGATCCGCCACCAATTTTTGCCGCGAATACCAGAATTGAGGGTTACCGCTAAGATTAAGGCTAGAACAGTTTGTGCTGGCACTACAATAACTACATATTGTGCTGTATTTTTTAGTGCGATCCAAAATCGTTCATCTTGAAGTAGCTCTGAGAAGTTGCGAAAGCCAATAAACTTGTAGTCGATTCCTCCTAAAAGTTGTACCTTCTGTAAAGACAGAAAAACCGCGTAGACAATCGGTAGTACAACAAAAGTTCCCAAAATCAGAATAGTTGGTGAGATAAACAGATACCCCGCTAAATTTTCTGTTATCTTCTCGTTGGCTTTTCTTTCTCGCGTTCTAGCTTCAGACACAAACACACCTCCGCCTGATTTTCTACTCACTAAGAACTAAATCATCGAAGGATAATCAGGTTGAGCGCGAAAATGCTGTTCTAGAATAGACATTACTGCTAAAACTATGTCCTCGCGCCAGTGACGAGCAACTACTTGAACGCCTATAGGTAACCCTAAACTTCCTTGTTCTATCTTACTTGCAGCCGCTTCTATTTGACTTTTTTTCGGGTTACGTTCGCTTTCTTCTCCCTCCCTTACTCGTGTTGCAGCTACTACTCCCGCAGGCATTCCCAGTAGATTATATAAACAGGTATAAGTCGTATCCTCACTTACAAAAAAGCCATCGCCGTGAGTAAGGGCTGGTAAAGCATTCGAGGGACAAATAATTGCATCGTATTGGTTACGATTCATTGCTGCTAAAAATTCGGTGCAAAAATCGTCTTTTTCTTTAGTGACTTCCCAATATTTGGTGACGGAGATTTTCCCTATTGATGCTAAGCTTCTTGACATATCCTCTAATCCCAACAACCCAGCAATTGAGGAGATTCCATTCAACAAGCCTCTAGGAGTAGAGGCGATTTGATGGTAAGTTTTAAGCTGCTTATTCCACTGAGCGTTACCAACGTGTTTTTTGAAAGTAGCATAACCATCAGCAGAAGTTAATTGCATGAATAACTGCACTGCTCTAGCTAGATTGTTCGGTGTCCATTCCTCTACTACTGCACCATAATTTTCTAATGCTGATGCTGCTTCTCTAACTGCTCTTTGAATCGCAGGTGATGGAGTCATCACATTGTTATCTGTATAAAATGCAATCCGCAAATTCTCAACTTGAACAGTCTCAGGTTCTCGCCAAGCAACTGGGGGAATGTGATAATCTAAAACTTCCTGACCTGGTGCACAAAGAATTTTCATTACTAAACTCAGATCTGGAACTCTTCTTGCCAACACTCCTGGTTGAGAGATAATTACTGATTGACCAGGTAAAAATGAAGCATGACCAGACAGGGTTAACCTTCTCGAAGTTGGTTTGATAGAATTAATACCACACGCATGGGCGGGCATCCGTACACTCCCACCAAAGTCACTACCTAAGCCTAAACAAGAACCACCTGCTGCGATGATTGCTGCTTCTCCCCCAGTACTCCCGCCAGGAGCGCGGTTTGAATTCCACGGGTTAACCGTACGCCCGTAAACTGGGTTATCAGTTTGATTCAGGGCAGCTAACTGAGGTATATTTGTCTTACCTAAAATAATTGCCCCAGATCGTCTGAGTCTTTCGACCATCACAGCGTCTTGGGTTGCTTTCATTTGAGGTTCTCCCGCAACCCCCATTGTAGAAATAGTTCCAACAACGTCAAAAGAAGCCTTGATGGTGATAGGCACGCCATGCAATTCACCAAGAGTTTCTCCTACCTGATGAGCTTCATCGGCTGCAATCGCGTCTTTCTTGGCTTGTTCAAATAGCGGTATGATTACTGCATTCAGTTTTGGGTTAACTGCTTCAATACGAGCAATGTGAGCCTCAATGACTTCACAGGCGGATACTTCACCAGACGCAATTCTTTGCGCAATTTCTGTGGCACCAAAACCGATAAATTTATTCATAAAGATTTGTACAGTCGCGTGCAGTAAAAGTACAAATCTTTATGTTAAATTAACTAATAATGTTTTGGTTTATTAATAATTCCCCTAAGGCGTTATGCTTATTACAACTTAACAATTCAAGAATTTGTTTGTGGGCTATCTTTTGTGCTCCCAATACCCATTTCCTTGCTGCTGTGCTTTAATTGTTTCCAGAGCGTTCTGGTCTGCGTATAAGCTTCTTCAGGTGAGATTTTCCCGCTTGTTTCTAATGCAGCGATATAGCTTATTTTGTGAGCAAATTCCTGGAGATTGGCATTGAACAGTAAGTTTTCTGGCTTGACACGACCGTGGTAGCGGCTGCGAGGGTATAAAAATTTTTCTTTGTCAACTTTATTGTGCTGTTCCATCAATTCGCCTCTTAAATTGTTCTTATTGATCAACTTGTAAAGGTCTAATATATTCCGCTTGCTCTATCTTATGCACTTTTTCTTTATATTCTCCTTAAATATACGATTATATAAGATTTACTCCATTAATTGAATCTGCGTATTGGCTTGTTGCTGCGCGCGAAGCATTGCTTGCTTTAACGGTTGTTGTTTTAGCATGGCACTAACAAACTGATTATCAAAGTTGTTTGTGATGGCTGCCGGGTAATTGCCTGCTTGCCAAGGCATAGCGTAATCAATCCCAGTCACGAATGTAGACCGCAGGGGGTCTTGATCATAGCCTAAGATTTTAGCCACTGATTTCCGAGTAGGCAATGTAAACCCAGATTCTGTCCATCGTTTCATGCCTTCTTTACCGGTGAGAAAGGAAATGAGTTCCCAAGCTTCGGCTTTGTTTTTTGTTTGTTTATTCATAACGTAGGCAACAGTAAAGACCATTGTGCCTTTTTTATTATTAATACTGGGTACTTCTGCGATCGCAAACTCTATTTGAGGAAATGTCTGTTTCAGATAAAGAATTGCCCAATTACCTTCAATCACCATTCCCACCTTACCCTGACCAAACATTTCACTTCCTGAGTTCGTTCCCACATCAGAATTTTGTGCTGAGGAGCGATCTTTTTGATACTGATCTACGACTAACTGCAATCCCTGTAAACCAGCAGGGCTTGCAAATGTTGCGTATCCATTCTTGTCAACGATTTGTCCACCAAAGGATTTAATCTTATAGGCTTGACGAGCTAATTCTGAAGTCTCTCCAAAACCGTATTGATCGATTCTGCCGTCCTTGTTAGTATCAATTGTTAGTTTCTGAGAATAAGCCCGTAATTCATCCCATGTACTTGGAGGAGTTGTTAAGCCAGCAGCCGTGAAGGCTTTTTTGTTATAAAACAAAGCAAGGGTAGAAAAGTCTTTGGGAAGACCGTAAATATGGTTTTGATATTTGAATGTGTTGAGTAAAGTCTCCTCAAAGTCAGCTAGATTAAACGTGGGAGTAATGTACTTATCTAGCGGTTCCAAGACATTTTGACTCATGAGCAAAGGAGCATCCAGGGAATCTAAGTAGAATACATCTGGTGCAGCTTCTCCAATCAAACGAGTTTTGATGACGTCCATGTATTGGTCGGAGATAACCTCATATTTGACTTTAATATGTGGATGTTTTACTTCAAACTCTTTCAGTACCTTTTTTAATAGTTCTTCTTCGACTGGACTAGATCCCCAACCACTAAGCTTGATAACTACAGGAGTTGACCCTGTAGAAGCACTGTGTTGCACTATGCTGTGACAGCCAATTATGAGGATGGCGATCGCTATGAGCGATACCAAGAACTGAAAGGCTCTTTTTGTGTTCATGGGAAGTCACGAAAGGTTTTAATCAAAGTGAACCCCAAACATACGAGCCAAAAATGTAATGTTTGTGGTCACGTTGATGCGGAGAGTAGAGACAAAGAAAAGTTCATTTGTGTTTCCTGTAATCACATGGCGCAGGCGGACATAAATGCAGCTAAAAATATAAAAGAACTGGCTATGTTAAGCATAGCCAGTATGGTACTGGGGGACTCTCAGGAACTGGAACCACGAGGTTTATTACGCCCGAAACAACGTAAGGAGACATCAGTACGCCGACAAGGCAAACGTACTGAGCCTGGGAACCTTAGCAATAAGGATATTGAGAGACTTGTCTCTTAAGAATCTCCGTGGCTTTAGCCCGGAGAGTGTCAATCCGCAATACTAGAACTTAAAGTTCTTGTCTCCCAAATCACCATATTATGGTTTTTGGCTGGAGCAGGTGGTTGGTGTAAGGCAATTAACTGCGCTAAAGTTTGTTTTAACTGAGTACGAGGAACAATTTCATCAACAAAGCCGTGCTTGAGTAAATCTTCAGCACTCTGAAAATCTTCTGGCAATTTTTCCCGCAAAGTTTGTTCAATCACTCGACGCCCAGCAAAACCAATAGTCGCTTTTGGTTCAGCCAAAATGATATCACCCAACATGGCAAAACTAGCAGTAACGCCTCCCATGGTGGGATTAGTTAAAACTGGAATGTATAGTAGTCTTGCCTCTCTATGATATTGTAGGGCAGCAGAGACTTTTGCCATCTGCATCAATGAGAGCAATCCTTCTTGCATCCTTGCGCCACCTGATGTACAGACAATGACTACAGGATAACGGCGTTGAGTCGCCTGCTCGATCAAGCGTGTAAGTTTTTCTCCTACAACAGATCCCATGCTAGCACCAATGAAGCGGAAATCCATCACGGCAAGGGCAATGGGCAAGCTATTGATTTGACCTAAACCTGTTTGGACGGCTTCTAGTAAACCGACTTTATCCTGCATTTCGCGAAGACGATCTATATAAGGTTTGCGATCGCGAAATTGTAAAGGATCCGAGGGACGTAAATGCTCATCCATTGGTCGCCATGTATTAGGATCTATCAACTGGCGAATGCGTTCATCACTATCAACTCGATTATGGTGTCCGCACTCCACGCAAACCATCATATTAGCTTTTAAGTCTTTGGTATATGTTAAAACACCACATTGGGAACACTTATGCCATAGTCCATCAGCTATTTCTCTTTCTTGCCGTTCTTGAGTGATAGATCCAGATTTTCGTCGATTTGCAAACCAATCTAATAAATTGGCGGACAAGGATTTTAAACCGCGTGATTCTTCGTTGTTGGGCATTTGTATCTTATTGTTAAGAGGGTAGTAGTAAAAAACAGGTAAATTCCGTTTCTTTAAATTTGTCTTCTAACCAATTCAGACATCTTGTGTGGGTACTTAGTTGCTAGCTTAACGAAAATACATAAACTAATTCAAGTCTACAGTTTCTGTTGTAGAAAACTCAATCGTAATAAGCTGCTGGAGTAGATAGAAACGAAATAAGTAACTGTTCTATTGGTACTAGTACAACGGGCGCAGGAATTAGAGCTATAATATCCTGTAGCAAGCCTCTAGGTGCCTATAAAAGAACACAAGAAGCTTATGATATCAGCTTTTTTAATTTTGAACGAGCAAATTTTGCTTAGCAGTACTAGTACTTAAGGGTGTAATTCTAGTCACAAGTTGATATTAGCAAAGCCTAAAAGGTTGATGGGGTGATGAAGTTTACAGTTATTCAAGAAACTTTAAACAAGAAGTCAGGAATCAGAATACAGTAGTCAGAATCAAGAGTATGGGGATTTCAGCCTCATTATTTGTCCACCAGTTATACTGTCTTTCATTCTGGCTTCTGGCTCCTGACTCCTGAATTCTTTTAGCTAAACATTAAATGTAAGTAGGTAGACAAAATCGCTTTACCATAAAATAAGGATACGACTGCTCCTAAAGCAAGGAATGGACCAAAAGGGATAGGCTTCTTTTTTCCAAATGTTTTTCTAGCTACTAAAACACCTGCAACAGCAGCAATAAAAATAGCTAAAAGCAAATACCGCCAACCTAGCCAAGCTCCCATCATTGCTGCTAGTTTGACATCTCCTCCTCCCATGCCATCTTTTCTTAACACAAAGTAACCAAGAATAGCGATCGCATCGAACAGCCATAATCCCAGCACTGCTCCTACAACTCCTGTCATCACCTGCTTTGCCAATCCTGATAAACTAGCCTCTGATCCAAAACCCAAAACTATATGAAACAGTATTCCCAGCACCAACCCTGACTGTGTTAGTGGGTTAGGTAGAGTCATCGTATCCAAGTCAATCAAAGACAGAGCTAAGAGCCAACTACAAAAAGCCCAGTAACCTAGTGTCAATAGAGAAAACTTAAATATCCAGAAAACGACCACAAATAATATTGCCGTCACCCCTTCTACAATTGGGTAACGGGAAGAAATTCTGGTTTTACAATAACGACACCGTCCTTTTAACAAAAGCCATCCCAGCACTGGGAGATTATCGTATGCTTTGAGTTTATTTAAGCAGTGTGGACACCGAGATGGTGGCCAAAGAATAGATAATCGTATCGGTAGTCGGTAAACTACGACGTTGATAAAGCTTCCAATAGATGCTCCCAAAGCAAAAACTATTAGACTTGCCGGAAAGACTAATAATAGGTCCATTTAGTTAGTGGATAATTGCTACTTGTTATTTTTCCCACTAGCCACTAACTAATACACATTGAATTTAATTTGACTTAATCACTAAAACATGCTCAAGCTTTTCTATGAAAACAAAGCGAACTAATACACATGGGATTCAATTTGATTTAAGGGCACAAAACATTCTTCTGGCAGGAGAATCGGGTGGTTGGTAAAAATAACTTTACCTCGGTGATGAACTCGGTTAATTGCCACCCCGGAAGGTTGCCCAGCGATTTCTGGGTGTACTTCGCAGTAGATATTATAGATTTGGACAGCGGCTTTGATGACGTTAGGGTCAATCAATGCTGGCTGGTTCTTTGGATTGGTATAATTTGCCGGTCGTTGTTTTAGAGCGTACACCACTCAACCAATTTTGTTTTCTAGGTTTCTCTATAGTTTATCTGAAAAAATGAATGTTGATTGTTAACAGAGATTTCAGTCATCCCGAAAGTATGAAATTTTACTTTCTCTACACATTCAGCTTAAGCTTCGAGAGCTTGGATGAGTGCTTTACCCATAGCGCGACAACCTAACAGATTCATTCCCGGTGACATTATATCGCCAGTGCGATCGCCTTGTTGTAGAACCCGTAAAACAGCATCTTCAATGTCGTCGGCTGCTTTTGGTTGGTTTAAACCGTACCGCAGCATCATTGCAGCACTTAAAACTTGTGCGAGAGGATTGGCTTTATCCTGTCCAGCAATATCTGGAGCTGAACCGTGAACCGGTTCAAAAACACCAGGACCAGAAGCGCCTAAACTAGCAGAAGGTAACATTCCAATACTGCCAGTTAGCATAGCAGCAGCATCAGAGAGAATATCACCAAACAAATTGCCCGTGACGATAGTATCGAATTGCTTGGGCGCACGAACCAACTGCATTGCAGCATTATCTACATATAAATGTGATAGTTCCACATCTGGATACTCTTGAGAGAGTTGAGTGATGCGATCGCGCCATAACTGAGAGACTTCCAAAACGTTTGATTTATCAACTGAACAGAGTTTACCACCACGTTTTCGTGCTGTTTCAAAAGCGACTCTCCCAATCCGCTCAATTTCCGATTCAGTGTAAGCCATAGTATTCACACCACGCTTTTCACCCGTTTCTGTCGGAAAAATACCTTTAGGCTTACCGAAATAAATACCACCAGTGAGTTCGCGCACCACCATAATATCGACGCCTTCCACAACCTCTTTTTTTAAGGTTGAAGCATCAATCAGCTGCGGGAAAATTTTTGCTGGACGTAAATTAGCAAATAATCCCAAACCCGCACGTAACCCTAATAAACCTGCTTCAGGGCGTAAGTGAGATGGTAAAGAATCCCACTTATAACCACCAATAGCAGCTAGTAATACTCCATCACTTTTACGACATGTATCCAGTGTTACGGCTGGCAATGGTTCACCAGTGGCGTCAATTGCTGCACCACCCATCAGCATTTCTTCAAACTCAAACTGAATATCAAACTTTTTCTCTATGACTTTCAGCACGTCTACCGCCACCGCCATAATTTCGGTTCCAATACCATCGCCAGGGAGTAATGTAATGCGGTAGTTTTGAGTCATAATTCCTTCTATGTGTAAGTGTTCAAATATAATACACAGGAATGGGGCATGGGGCAAAGGGCACTTAAACAGTGAACAGTTATCAGTTATCAGTTATCAAGACTTATAGTGCAGTGTTTAGCGTTGCGATCAACACATTACTCTTGACTGATAACTGATAACTGTATTCCTCATCTCACCTTTGGATAAGGAATGCGCTTGTGGTGAAACTGCTGCCAAACTTGAACAAAAATTTCGGCGATTCGAGCCATATCTTCCCGTGTTAAGTCGGAATCTACCATTTGATTGTCTTGCCATCTAGCACGGAGGATATTGTTTAGCATGACTAAAGCGTGTTCTGGGGAGGTATCTTTGAGCGATCGCAGCGCTGCTTCACAAGAATCAGCCAGCATAACAATTGCGGTTTCTCGTGACTGAGGAATTGGACCATCGTAGCGAAAATCAGCCTCGTCCACTTCTAATGTTGGATCTTCTTTTGCCATTTGCAGAGCTTGGTGATAAAAATAAGTAATCTGCATTGTCCCTTGATGCTGTGGAATAAAGGCTTGAATTGCTGTTGGCAAACTATGTTTTCGTGCCATCACTAAGCCTTCTGAGACATGTTTTTTGATAATTGCTGCACTTTTCCAAGGATCTTGAATTTCTGTATCGTGTTTATTTTGTCCTCCCATCTGATTTTCAATAAATGCGATGGGATCGTGCATTTTTCCGATATCGTGATACAGTGTCCCTGCTCTTACAAGCTCGACATTGCATCTTAAGTGTTTGGCGGCAGCTTCAGCAAGGGTCGCAACAAACAGTGTATGCTGAAAAGTCCCAGGCGCTTCAGTGGCAAGCCGCTTTAACAAAGGACGGTTAGGATTTGCAAGTTCCGCTAAACGAATCGGGGTGACTAAATCAAATAATTTTTCTAGGTAGGGACTTAAACCAAGCGCTACAACACTCCAAGCTAAGCCAGATAAAGCAAATAATGCTGCGTGTTGAAGTGTGATATATAAAGACATACCAAATGCTTTACCTAAAAGAAGATAGAGTAGCAGGTAAACACTACCCTCTGTTACAGCAATAGCAAGACTTAATAAAGCTAGTTCTTCACGTGAGTGTAGTCGTTGTGCCACGCAACCTGCTAATACGCCTCCAGCTGCACCAGCTAAAAGCATGATTTTACTCATTTCTAGGCTAACTGGTAGCAAAAATAACATTAGACCTACAACTGTCACGCTCAAAACAGAACCGTAATAACTACCCAAAAGTAAACCTACACCACTCCAGGTTGTGTAGGGTATACCCATTGTGAGCAATATTGGTGTACTCAAAGTGAGCAACAGCACCAATAATCGATCTGTTTGTCTCAGTCGCCATTTGCTTTGTTGTTCTATTAAGGCAAAAATACCAACAGCAGCAATCACAAAATTTCCTAAACGGAACAATGCTAGCCACTTAACTTCTCGACGAATCAACCGGTAATGATCTAGTACCTCAAGTTTCCAAGGGGTGATCTTTTCTCCTTTTTTAACAATAATCTCACCTTGCTTGACCTTCACCATTACTGGTTGTACTAGAGCAGCAGCCTTTGCAGCGATTAGTGTAGTTTTTATTTCATCTTTCTTAAGATTTGGTTTGAGTACATTCAACAACAATTTGATTGCTAGATGTTCACCATCTTTTGGTACAGATGTTTGCACCTGTAGGCTTATTGCATGTTCCAAAATATTCGTCGGGAGTCCAGGTGATAAACCTTGGGCGAGGATTCGTTGTGCACTTTGTCGGATTCCCATTTGTGTTTTTGCCCAATCGTCGTTTGACAAATCCAGTAAGGAAGTTTCCTTGTATACTGTTTCGGGTTGTTCAGTTAAAAGCTCTAAAAGCTTGGTTTTTGCTTTAGCGTATCCTTGCCGTGCTTTTAAGATCCGAAACATCAGTGAGGAGAACTGTTGCTTAGAAGACGAGGCACGATAAGCTTCTAATTGCGCTGCTGCTTGAGTAAAATCAGCTTTTTTGAACAAATCGACTGGGCTTAAATCCATATCTGTTGCTGATAATACATTGCCTTGTTCATATTCCTCAAGAGTTTTCAGCGCTCCTATTTTACTTTTTTGTGTAGGAGATAACAGTCCTGTATTTTGTTTTCCAGTATTTTCAATAACTAGAAGTAACGCTTGCCATTCCCAATCAGGACAGGATTGCAGATAGTGCTGGCTAGATGCAGATAAAATTAAATTGTCAAAAAAAGGAAAAGACGCTATTGAAGAACGAATTTCGTTACCTTGGTTGAGCAGTTGTTGCAAGCTTCGGTTGATTTGATGATTAATTTCGTTATCAATCATCAACACCGGTATAGAACTGATACTAGCGGCTTGGCGTTGATCTGCTGTTTTTAGCTGATCTTGGATGGTAGCATCTGCTGGTGCTTTGATCGTTTGTGGTGCAATAGTCCCCACGTGAAGCTGAGGCTGATTGTATAAGTTATTACCCATAACTCCTATCAACGACAAAACAGCAAGCAAAAAAATGATCAGAGACGACTTGCTGCGCCGCAACGAGTGTAAGCTCAGAGCATAGAAGCCTCGTTTCATTTTTACCGACTTTGCCATTGAGCTTAACGCTGTTCGTTTTCGGTATTTGTCTTTGTCGCTTGTCCTGGATAAGTACAGACGGCGTCTCGCTTTCCATCGTCGCAGCCAGTGACTTAACGGCTGCGTTAAGTTTTGAAAAAATGGTGCTTGTTTCATCACCTAAAACCGCAGTTGCTTACTTTTACTGCTCAAAATAAAACAATCCTAAACAGAAGTTTTTTTGAATTTGATTAACCACAATAGCTACCCTACACAGACTACGATTGAGGGGAGATTTTGTAAATATTATCAGTATAGAAATTAACGAAAAATTCTTGTAGGAATTGAGCAACAATCTTTTTATTAAGTTGGACGATAGGAGGTTGTTTTTTCGCCGTCAGGAATTTTTGCGGTTAAATTCAAAATTTGAAAAGCGGAGTTTGGAGATGTTTGAAGAATGGTCTATTTATTTTAATAATTCCTACCATAGTAGTAATATTCAACTATACCTTTAGGATTACAGCTAGTTGCTGCGGATAATCCCAGGAGATGCTACCAGCATTTCGCTACTATACTGCCTACCTTTGGGACGCTGCGCAGACGCGATCACCTCAATTATCTTACAATCTTCTTTTTTTACATCGTTAGAATTTGTCTCTAAGTCATAAATTCCTGACCATACAGACATAAGCGAATCAGTTAGTTCTAACAGTCGCGAAAAGTTGATCAGTTCTGTTTCTGGTGAGTTTGCTTGAGCCACTAGCATCTGCCAGTTTACCGGAATGCCTATAGTGCTATTATACGCTCCTGACAAAGCCCCAGTAATAGTATTTATACCATGTGAGTGACTTGGAATTTGACGAGATCTCAAAACTGAAAGACGGAAATCCTCTAGAGTATCCAAAAAGCAGTAAAATGCCATGGCAATAGCGTTACTGAACTTTTCTTCTTTGATCAACTCAGCTTGTACTCTTTCTAATCCAGCTTGAGAATCTAACAAGTCATTAACTTTTATTAATTGCTCTGGTAAGCTCGTTGAACTTTCCCCAATAAAAGAAATTGTTTGAGAAATCAAGTTGGTTTTTGATAGTTTTTCTCTTAGAGACTGAGCGATCGCATAACCAACTGCCAGTGTCCCATCCCTTATGAGCGGCTCATCGCTCCATAATTGAACCGATAAGAGCAAGTTTTCTCGAAGTTTTATTCTATTTTCGTGAAAAAATAATGCTATTGGCAGTGCAGCAAGAACTGTTTCCGGAAGAATATTGAACGTGTCTACAAGCACTGGTTCTGGGTTGTTGTACTTTTGCCAATCTTTTAAGTCAAACCTACCCAAATTAATTAAACTTTCTGCACCCGAAATTGCCATTTCTAACCAATGTAGAGACTTCGTATTTAACGTCCCTACACTTTGGTGTTTTTTGTTACCAATTAATGGCAAGCTTCTCCCTAGGAGTGCTCCAAGTATCGTTCCACCAAATCGACTTCTAAGAGAGTAGCGCATTATTGGACAAGCTAATAGTTAAGCAAATTGTTCTACTACTCTATCAAGATTGAAATGGGGAAAGACGGAAAAAACAGGAATCTATTTAGATGTTCCCGTCTATTGTAGGGCACAAGGCTTTGCGACCCTACTGATGTTTTTAATGCCTTAAATGGTATACTAAAGCCTGCAAGCCGAGCAAGTAGCTTTGTATACCAAATCCACTAATTTGCCCAATTACAACTGGAGCTATATATGAATGATGGCGGAATTCTTCGCGGCGGTAGATATTACTCAGATGCACTTCCACTGTAGGTAAGTTAACAGCAGCGATCGCATCCCTCAGCGCCACACTTGTATGAGTGTAGGCAGCGGCATTAATCAAAATACCCTGATGTTGATTTAGTGCTCCATGTATAGCGTCTACCAACACGCCTTCATGATTTGACTGCATACAAGATGCTTTCGCTTGTAGTTTTATTGCTTCTGTTTCTAACAAGCGATTAATTTCCGTCAAACTTGTCGAACCATAAATTCCTGGTTCACGCTGTCCTAGCAAGTTCAAATTTGGTCCATGCAGCACCAGAACGCTTAAGGGAGACAATATTAAATCCGGCATGTTGGTTCTCTAAGACTCTGTATGTGGTGAGTCCAGCTTACCGCCTGCGAGAGCGCTCGTTAACTGGAATTGGAATCAGTTCCGGTTCCGGCTCAGCAGCTGGCCCGAGAAGGGCTTCAATCAGCTTGCGTGCTAATTCCTTGAGCTTTTCTAGCACCTTGTCTATATAGTCCATTGAACTGACCGCTCCTGAGTTACTACCTCAATTATTATTGTGCCACTGCGGAGAAACTAACTTTACTGTTTCGATCTGGATGTAAACCCTGTTGATCCCCACTTACCTATTTTAGGTACAAGCCACTTTGAAATGTAGTCTTTCTCCGTTTCTTTCTAGAGTATCACATTCATGACTAATATAACCGCATCCTATTAAAGAAATAGAGTGTAAGGGGCATAGGGCATGGGGCATGGGGCATAGGGCATGGGGTATACCTAAGACAGTTTTTTCCTTCTTCCCCTGCTCCCTGCTCCCTGCTAAGAGCTCCCTTTTATTTTTTCTTTGCAGTTGTTGCTTTTGACTTAGTTGTAGACTTCGGGCTAGAGCTTTTTGATTGACTTGTTTTGCGACTAGATTTCGCAGTTTGTGCTTTGGTTGCCAACAGTTCTAAGGCCTTAGAGAGAGTCACATCGTCAACCGATTCACCCTCTGGAATACCAACATTAGTTTTACCGTGTTTAATATAAGTTCCGTAAGGTCCGTTGTAGATGTTTACAGGTTCACCGTCTTCTGGATGGGAGCCTAATTCTTTTAAGGCTGCTTTAGATTTGCTTGTACTGGTACGTCCTTTTTTCGGCTCAGACAATAATTCTAACGCTCTTTCTAAAGAAATTGTTAAGACATCATCACCTGCCTTGAGAGAACGATAATCTTTGCCCTCCTTACCTTGATCATGAACGACATAAGGGCCATATCGCCCCAAATTCGCTTGAATTTTGCCACCTGTTTCTGGATGATGACCTAATAATCTAGGTAAAGCTAACAAACCCACCGCCATATCAAGGGTAGCGTCTTCTGGCTTCACACCTTTAGGAAGAGAAGCTTGTTTAGGTTTGGGGTTTTCTTCTGACTTGTCACCTAGTTGAACATAAGGACCATAAGGACCTATAAGTACATAGATTGGCTCGCCAGTTTCTGGGTGTCTACCTAACTGATCAGGACCAGAGGTTTTTTGTCGTAGTAGAGTTTCTACCTGTTTGGGATCAAGATCTGCTGGGGTTAAATCTTTAGGAATTGATGCCGTTACAACACCATCACCATTTTCTACTTCTAGATAAGGACCAAATTTCCCAATACGGACTTTAGCATCTAAGTTTTCCAACTCGACCGTTCGAGCGGCGTTACCATCAATTTGGTTTTCCTGTTCCTTCACCAGGGTTTCTAGCCCTTTCTCTCCTAGATAAAACTCCCGTAAATAGGGTAGCCATTTAGCTTCTCCAGCAGCAATGTCATCCAACGTCTGCTCCATTTTGGAGGTGAAGCTCGGATCGACAATGTCAGGAAAGTGTTTTTCTAGTAGATCGGTAACAGCAAAAGCCGTGAAGGTAGGTATAAGAGCGTTATTGGTTAATTGGGTATAACCCTTGTCTATGATAGTGCCGATAATGCTGGCATATGTACTCGGACGACCAATGCCTTCACTTTCAAGGGTTTTTACCAAAGTTGCTTCGGTGTATCTCGCTGGTGGTTGGGTTTCGTGACCAATCGCTTCCAGTTCCTTACAGTTTGGGCGATCGCCTACCTTGAGGTTAGGTAAGATAATCTCTTGGTCTTCTAATGCTGCTTCGGGATCATCAGATCCTTCAACGTAAGCGCGTAAAAACCCAGGAAAATCAATACGTTTGCCAGAAGACCGAAAACCTGCGTCTTCCACTTGTAGCTGCATGGTGATTTGGGTTTGGCGAGAGTCCGCCATTTGGGTGGCGACGGTACGCTTCCAAATCAGGTCATAGAGTTGTAATTCCCGACCACTCAACCCAGTGTCTTGAGGGGTACGGAAGCTGTTACCTGCAGGTCGAATAGCTTCGTGAGCTTCTTGTGCGCCTTTTGATTTGGTAGCGTATTGCCTAGGTTCAGGGCTAAGGTACTGTTTGCCGTAAAGTTGTGCTACACAAGCACGAGCTGCTGTGATTGCTTGCTCTGATAAATTGACTGAATCCGTACGCATGTAAGTAATATAACCTTGCTCATACAAATTCTGAGCAATGCGCATTGTGTCCCGTGCTGACAAGCGCAGTTTACGGTTAGATTCTTGTTGCAGAGTAGACGTAGTAAATGGTGGTGCGGGTTTGCGAGTCACAGGACGTTCTTCCATCTCAGTGACTTGCCAAACTTTACCAGCTAAGCGTTCTTTGAGAGCAAGTGCTTCTGCTTCATTTAAAAGGATAACCTGGCGCTCCTTAGCGATTTGACCGGTTGCTGAGTCGAAATCACTACCAGTTGCTAGCCTAGTTCCTCCAAGAGTGATTAATTGGGAAACAAAGCTCAACGAACCTTTCTCTGCAGGAGGCGTTAAAGTTGCTTTTAAATCCCAGTATGTACCTTGGTGGAAAGCACGCCGCTGGCGTTCCCTCTTCACTAAAAGTCGCACAGCAACTGATTGTACCCGCCCTGCGGAAAGTCCCCAAGCTATTTTTTTCCACAGCAGAGGCGACAAAGTATAGCCTACAAGCCGATCTAAAATTCGCCGTGTTTCTTGAGCGCGAACTAACTGTTCATCTATATCGCGACAGTTTTCCAAGGCTTTTTTGATAGCCTCAGAGGTAATTTCATGAAACACCATCCGCTTGATAGGCACTTTTGGCTTTAGTAACTGGTGTAAGTGCCAACTAATACTTTCACCTTCACGATCTTCGTCAGTTGCTAAGATCAGTTCATCTACGTCTTTAAGTGCCTCTTTAAGCTGTGTGACAATTTTCTTTTTATCTTTAGGAACTACATACAGAGGTTCAAAGTCAGCGTCTATATTTACCCCTAGCTGCGCCCATTTTTCTCCTTTTACGTTAGAGGGAATTTCAGTAGCTGATTGAGGAAGGTCACGTACATGACCCATAGACGCTTCCACCCGATAGTCTCTTGGTAAGTAGTTGCGAATGGTACGAGCTTTGGTCGGAGATTCGACAATGACAAGAGTTGACATGGAAATAAAACAAAGAAAAGTTGGGGCTGCTCAGCTAAACAGTCAAGTTGAAAGAATAGGGCGTCAGATATTGAGCGGAAACTGACGCGCTCAAGAGCTTGGTTTAATCGTTACATATACTGCGGGAAACCGGCAAAATTCCCTTAAACTCGAGGTATACGGGAGAGATTGCCAGAATTAAGCAGTTGGACTGTGGATCTTCCTTTAGGTTAGAAAAGCAAGAGCATGAGTTGGTTATTTTAATCATTAACCTATCTCAGGCATAAATGGCGACTACAGTTTTCACAATACTTCTTTAAGGTTAATACAATAGGGCAATGGGCAATGGGCAATGGGCAATGGGCAATGGGCAATGGGCAATGGGCAATGCGTATGGGAGAAAGGATTATATCGCTAAATTTAGTTTTGTAGAAAGAAGTCAATATTGCTTTGATAAGTCTTTTTTTGCTCTCCACGGCCCATGCCCCATGCCCCATGCCCTATGCCCTATGCCCTATGCCCTATGCCCTATGCCCCATGCCCCATACCATACATTTTTGGCAAAAAACATGCTATCATAATTGCGGAGAAATCAACTCGGCGGAATTGTCCTTGTTTTTATCAATAACTGCAAGTGGCTCTTCGGGTAAATCTCTCTGCATAATAGGATTATGGAGAGTTTCATGTCAATTTACGTAGGTAACCTATCCTACAGCGTTACACAAGAAGATCTAAGTCAGGTATTTTCTGAATACGGCGCTGTGAAGCAGGTTCAACTACCCACAGATCGAGAAACAGGTCGTGCAAGAGGTTTTGGTTTTGTAGAAATGGAATCGGAAACTGCGGAAAACGACGCCATTCAGGCTTTAGATGGCGCTGAGTGGATGGGACGTGTAATGAAAGTTAATAAAGCTAGACCAAAAGAGGAAAAAAGTAGTCGTTCTGGCGGTGGTAGCTGGGGTAACAAAAACAGTAGCAATGGCGGCTACTCAAAACGATATTAACACCCAAAACAGAAGTAAGCGGTAGAGACTGAGCTAAGCATAACTAAATATACATTAAAGCACACTAACAGTTTATACTTCCCACAGTCACAAACTGAGTTCGTCTCTAGCAATGGATAGTTTTAAGTTCATAGATCCGCTTACCAAAGCGGTCTGTGTACTATGTGAACTATACTCATCTAAAAGCAGTTCAGTGTTGAGCTGAACTGCTTAATTATTTCTTATAATCACTCATGAAAAAATCTATAAAAGCAGCGGAAACCCCTTCAAATAGTACTCCCTGCGGCTTTTCTCCCTACCCCTTACCCCTTACCCCTTGCCTATAAAAGATTAATGCAAGGGAAACAAAAAACAATACAATTAACACAGTGGGACTATTATGTCTAGTAGCCAAAACCTATAAATAAAGATGGATTTTGCTAATCTTGCATCCCAGTTGAATGCTGGAACGATTCTACCGGAAGGGATTGTAATCATAACCCTTTTGGGAGTTTTAATTGTTGACTTAATTTTGGGGCGTACATCCTCCCGTTGGATTGGATATCTAGCGATCGCAGGTTTATTTGCCTCGATTGTAGCCCTGTGCTTTCAATGGGATAGTACCAACCATATTTTCTTTGGCGGAGCCTTTAATAGTGACGACCTCAGTATCGTCTTTCGTGGGATTGTGGCTTTGTCTTGTGCGGTCACCATTTTGATGTCAATTCGCTACATCGAACAAAGTGGTGCGGCTTTAGCAGAATTCATCGCGATTTTGCTGACTGCTACCTTAGGAGGAATGTTCTTATCTGGTGCTAGCGAGTTGGTGATGATTTTCATCTCGTTAGAAACCCTGAGTATCTCCTCTTATTTACTGACAGGTTATACCAAACGTGACCCCCGTTCAAATGAAGCAGCACTAAAATACCTGTTGATCGGTGCTTCGAGTACGGCGGTATTTTTGTATGGGGTGTCGCTGCTGTATGGTCTATCAGGTGGACAAACTGAACTGAGTGCGATCGGCGATGGAATTGCCAAAGCAGGTGCTGGTCAATCCTTAGGGTTGTTGATTGCTCTAGTTTTTGTAATTGCTGGTATTGGCTTCAAAATTTCTGCTGCTCCTTTCCATCAGTGGACACCAGACGTTTACGAAGGTGCGCCTACCCCAGTAATTGCCTTTTTGTCTGTCGGTTCTAAAGCAGCTGGGTTTGCTTTAGCTATCCGCTTACTAACAGTAGCCTTTCCCCTCGTTGTTGACGAATGGAAGTTTGTCTTCACCGCCCTCGCTGTTCTTAGCATGATTTTGGGTAACGTTGTGGCGTTAACCCAAACCAGCATGAAACGAATGCTAGCTTATTCATCCATTGCGCAAGCTGGATTTGTCATGCTTGGGTTGATTGCTGGTACCGAAGCGGGATATGCCAGTATGGTATTCTACTTGCTGGTTTATCTATTCATGAACCTCTGTGGTTTTACCTGTGTTATTCTGTTCTCTCTTCGCACAGGAACAGACCAAATTGTGGAATACTCTGGTCTTTATCAGAAAGACTCTCTTCTCACCCTAGGATTAAGCATTTCTCTGCTTTCCTTGGGCGGAATCCCTCCACTAGCTGGATTTTTTGGAAAGATTTACTTGTTCTGGGCTGGTTGGCAAGCTGGTCTTTATGGGTTAGTCTTGTTAGGGCTAGTTACTAGTGTCGTCTCCATCTACTACTACATTCGCGTAGTTAGGATGATGGTAGTCAAAGAACCTCAAGAAATGTCCGACGCAGTGAAAAATTATCCCGAAGTGCGTTGGGATTTGCCTGGACTTAGACCTTTGCAGGTGGGTTTAATAGTCACTTTAATAGCAACTACCATTTCAGGTATCTTGTCCAATCCTCTATTTACACTGGCGAATAATTCCATTGCCCATACAACAATCTTGCAACCAACTACAGTGATTAGCAATCAGGTAAACAATACCACAACTGAGCTAGCGGAGAAGTTGTAGATTTAAACTTGATGTAGCTGTATTAGATTCAATAGGGGTGAACGGCTGTTCGCCCCTATTCTATTTTGATACTATTCTTATTCTTGGTGACTAAACTTATTCAGGAGCGTTAAAACACGATCCCTTTATGGGTGGTGTATTCTGACTCCTGACTCCTTGTTATTCAATTAATCGTGGTAAGATTCAACTCAAAATAAGTGTATTTACTGTTTGAAATTATAAATTCACTTTGTTATTAAATAAGCTATAGGATAAAGTATCGAACTTTATCCTATAGCTCATGTCCAAGAAATTAATGATAATTTTTAGCTCTATGGAGAATCCCGAAAAAGTTTTCCCTTTGCTGGTATCTGCCTCTTTTCCAATTTCTCAGTAATTACAATGTGTAGGTTTGTATAGTCTATAGACATCTACTACTTTGGATAGATATAATTTCGATTGTTATTATAATTGGTTTGAAATTCTCCCCTTTTACTGCTCTGACAGGTATAGCTGCTTGTGAGGATACCACAAAATAGAAAATTAAAATTCGAGTGAAGTTAATAAATGTATGGCTTAATGGTGATGTGGGACAAAGAGAAAAATATAGTATCAAAGATACTTATACTAGAGCTGATCTGCTTTGGAAGGAAAAAATGAATGGGGAAAAGCAACGAGGAGTGTTCAGTTCTAGCTTTTCAAAACTTAATGGGCTGCTATAGTAAATAGAAAATTCACTTAGAGATTATTGATATTTTGTGGGGAGTAAAGTAATACCTGCGATTCTGACAATGAAATTACTATCATGTTAATCAAACTTATCATCTACCTGGGAATTTTAAGCTATATGATGCTTTCATATCGCTTCTTCAGTGAGTGGCTAGGATTCTTTCTAGAAGATGAAGAAATGAAAGCCATTGATCAGCGCTTTTTTTATGGTGTAGTTTTAGTTATATCTGCTATTTTATGGCCTATAGTCGTTCCATTTGCGTATTTAGAGCTATTAAAGTTTCATAAAAGGCATAAGGCAATTATTGATTTACTCATCAATATGTCTAGAAACAGAGCTTTTGATGATTAAGGCATCACTGTACCCAACCGGGTAAATTGTACGCTAAGACTGAAACTAAGATGGGATAAGCTTTTCAGCAATCTCTTTTTTCTGTAAAATTGGTGAGAAAACTATGGTTATGGTGCTAGTTTTAATCTAGTTTGAACGAAAAATCGTCGTTCCAGACACTTGAAAATTTCTTAGCGTACAAAAAACCTTTTCTGGCACGGTGATGCCATTATCGTCGAGTGCGCTCTTTAAGATTAACTGATGATACCTGGAAGGCTTTAGAGTTAAGCACCGGCTGGGCTGATCCATAGCAGAAAAAGATGCCAGTGATGACCGATTAGGAAGAGTAGTAGAAGAATTAGGTAAGCAGTCAGAGGCTAGGGTTGAAATAGAAATAAAGTTGTCCCAACATCTGATTCGAGCCTACGAATTGCCCACGGAAGTGGCAAAACGCACCACTATTAATGGTGCGTTACAGCTTTGAGCTTATTTAGTTTTTGTGGGGGCTGGTTCTTCAGTCTTGTTTACCGGATTTTGTGAACCAATGGGTACAATTTCTTTCCATTCCGAAAGATCTCGACGAACTGCGTTCTCAAAATCTTTAGATACTAACAACACATTTGTACTCCCACTTGGCTTAGCAATAGGGTCAACCATAGCATACAAAAAATGTTGGTTAAAGTCAGGCTTTCCTAAAATCAACTTATGGGTTTTTTGATTCTTTAGCTTCACATCAATTGTTGCTTGAGGTTGATCTAAACCAAATTCCCCAAGCTGATTAGCTGGAATCAATAAAGTTCGTTCACTCTTACCCTTGACCAATAAATTTGTCAAATATGACACCACAGCATCATTTGCTGGCATAACCTCTGGAGATTGTAGCATCCACTTATTGTTTTGGCGTTCCAGATTTATCGACAAGTTTTGAGTCTTGATAATTAAAGATTGTAAGTCAGCAGTCCCAAAAGAAAAAATCTGTTGCTTTTTCTCTTTAATTTCTTCTCGTTGAGTCGCGCCTTTAATCTCGTAAAAATAGACAAAGCCACCCAAACCTAGAGCTAACAGTATCAAAATTAAAGTTGTCCTCTGTAATTTCATTTTCCCACCCTCTTATCTCCTGCGCCACCACACAACGCCTGCTGCTGTAAAGCCAACTAAAGGTAAAACTAACAGAGACGACAATGCTAAAACACGAGCTTGGGATGTTGTTAGGTTAATGCGACGATTTTTTGCTTCTTTTGGACGAATTGAAAGGAGTGGTTGATCCTGTTGACTTAACCAAGTCACCGAGTTAAGAAATACATCTCCATTTAGCTGTTGTCCAAACAAGCCATCGGTTGCAAAATCAGAATTTCCTAAAACCACCATCCTTGATTCAGTAAGTTTCGTAGTAGGTTGTGGTGTGGGGGAAGTTATTGGTGTTGGGTTTGTGGAAGCTTTGGTTGTCGGTTGTGGTGTGGGAGAAGTTGTTGGTGTTGGGTTTGTGGAAGCTTTGGTTGTCGGTTGTGGTGTAGGAGAAGTTGTTGGTGTTGGGTTTGTAGAAGCTTTGGTTGTCGGTTGTGGTGTGGGGGAAGTTGTTGGTGTTGGGTTTGTAGAAGCTTTGGTTGTCGGTTGTGGTGTGGGGGAAGTTGTTGGTGTTGGGTTTGTAGAAGCTTTGTTTGTGGGTTGTGGTGTGGGGGAAGTTGTTGGTGTTGGGTTAGATGTATTTGTATTGCCTAGTTTTTTTGTCAAAGCAACACCTAAGGTTAAGGGACCTTTAAGATCACGTCCTGGATGAAAAACCAACTTTTCACTTTTCTGATCACTTTCTGCCCAACTTTTAGGATAGGGTTTTGTTAGCAACAAGGGAGTCGCTTCTACACCAGATACTGGGGTAGTCTCTATTGCGCGTGCTAAAGGATAAAAAGAAATTCCGTTACGAAAATCTTTGGTAATCGGATGTTTTCCATATTCTGTTACGATGGGGACTGCAGGACCAAGTGCTTCGATTCCAGCAACATCCACTGCTAAACGATTATCCAGCTTCACACCCCAACTAACAAGTAAATTGTCTAGTTTTGGATCACTGTTAGGATCAGTCATCAGCAACAAGTTACCACCCTTGTTGAGATAATTTTGTAAAGCTGTCACTTCACTTTCAAAGAGTGCGCGCCGGGAACCAGCAATTACTACAACAGCAGCATCTTCTGGTACAGTTGACTTTTCTGCTAAATTTAGAGGTGAAGCAATATAGTTTTTGTCACCTAATGCTTGAACAGCTTGTGACATTGCACCATCTCCTTGAGAGAGTAGGTGTTCGCCATGACCTTGAACAAAGTAAACTTTAGGCTGGCTTAAGCTTGTGATTTGTTGGAGACGATTAGTTAGCTTTACTTCAGATAGGCGATCGCTCTCACTGACTACCTGTACCAATTGTTTTCTATTTTGAGATTCTAGGTAGACTTCTCCTTGGTTTTTAACACCAAACTTTTCAGCCAGTCCTGGTTTTGCTTGGGGATCTACGTACTCAAACTTAAAGTTTGGGTTTTGCTGTTGATAATTTTCCAGCAATTCCCGATCCAGCGAATTTTGAGCACCCTGAAATACCCACACCTTAACTGGCTGTTTTAATGAACGTACTAATTCTCTTGACTGCGGTGCAAGGGTAAATAAACGAGTTTCTGTTAAATCCGTTCTTAGGTGGTAGCGAGTACCTAAGAAGTTGATTAAACCGACGATGACTAACATTGCCAAAGTTCCAACTAGGGCGTTAGTACCTGCTTGGGTGGAACGGCGTCCCCACCAGTTACTTTGTTGGTTTTGCCATATTAGCCAAAAACCAACAACTATAATTCCAGGAATTATGAATGCTAAGGCAATTCCATTCCATTTTTCTGTTACCAACCCAATTGTTAAGCCCGCAGCAAGTAGGAATGGACCAAGTAGAAACAGATATTTCCAAAGTTTCTTTTTCGCAATTATAGTATTCATTAACCAAGGTAATAGGCGATAGTATTGTAGGGTGTGTTAGGACGAAGTCCGTAAGGCACCATTATTAAACGTTTGGTATGTTCTAGGTATCTGTTGAGAAATCAAATATTATTCCTATATACAGCAAAAATCTTTTGCGTTATTTATGAAGAAGAATTCAGAAGCCAGGAGAGTGTATTCTGACTCCTGTATTCTGACTTCTGACTCCTTTTTATTGTCTTTGAAAACGTAAGGCATCGATTGATTTTGCTGTCAAAAAGATACCTAAAAAAATATAACTTGCAAACAAAATTAAGCCACTAGTATCTAAAATTCCTTGGATCATAGTGTTGTAATGTTTCAGCAACGATATATAACCTAAAGATTCTCCCACCGGTCCACTAATATTTTTAGCGATAACATCAATCAATAACAGTAATAAAATCACTGCAAATGTGAGGACAGCAGACAGAATAGTGCTATCTGTTAAAGAAGAAATGAACATTCCTATAGACAAAATTGCCGCAGCCAGTAAGATTAGTGCAAAATGACCTAGTAAAGGAATTGTTGGTAACATTGGTGGAGTTGACCCGCTTAAGGCGATCGCTTCCAAAACTAGCAATGGCAAAGCCATAGTTATAAAAAACGTTAGCACACCCAATAATTTACCCACAGCCACTGCCCAGTTTGTGATTGGCGATGTAGCTAACAGTTCTAAAGTGCCTCGCTTACGTTCTTCTGCATAAAGTCCCATTGAGAGAATTGGCAGTATAAATAACAAAAGTGAACCCATACTATCCAATAATGCTCTGACAAACTCATAGGAGTAATCTATTGGCGGTAATTGTACTCCAGCTCGTTGCGCTTGTAAATCCTGTAATGCGGCGAAAGCCAGAATTCCGGTTGGTCCCAGCAAAATCATTACTAGGAACAGACCACTTATAAACCAAAAAACACCCGCAATCACATAAGCCAAAGGCGATATAAAATAACTCTGTAACTCTCGACGATAAATGGCAATAATATTACTCAATACAATACCCATTTATGCTGCCTCTTCTTCTTTGGTTTGTGTTGAAGTCTCCAAATTTTTTTCTTCTGTCGTCAGTTGTAAAAATACATCTTCTAGAGTAGCGCTCACACGCCGCATTTGCTGTAAAGTGAATCCTCCATGCATTAATGCTGCTGCAATTTCTCCTCCTATTTCAGTTCCAGACTGTGATATCACCCGTAGGAGAGCGCGATTTTCTTGAATTTGGGAATGCATTTCCACAGTAGACATTGTTTCAACTAAACTCACTCCTGGTAATTTGGACAATACTTGTTTAGCTAAAGCACCATCTCCTTCAATTTCGAGTTCATACCCTGCACCACCAGTTAACTGAGTCATGAGATTTTCAGGCGTATTTGTTGCTACGAGTTTACCTTTGTTGATAATTGCTACTCGGTTACAAACCATGCTTGCTTCTGGTAGAATGTGTGTTGAAAGAATAATTGTGTGGCTACCAGCAAGGCTTTTAATTAAATTTCGCACTTCAATAATCTGTCTTGGATCAAGTCCAACAGTTGGTTCGTCCAAGATTATAGCTGGTGGATCGTGAACGATCGCTTGCGCAATACCAACTCTTTGCCGATATCCTTTAGAAAGCTTGCGAATAATAACGTGGCGCTTGTCTTGTAAGTTACAGCGTTCGATGGCAGCTTTTACTTTGGTTGTGCGATCGCCGGCTGGTACTCCCTTAATCCTTGCCACAAACAATAAAAACCCTTCTACCGTCATTTCTGGGTACAATGGCGGTGTTTCTGGCAAATACCCTATTCTTTGCCTCACAGCAAGAGAATTTTCATGCACATCAAAACCTGCAATCCGAGCTGTTCCACTCGTCGCAGGTAGATAACCCGCCAAAATCCTCATGGTTGTAGTCTTTCCAGCACCATTTGGTCCCAAAAAACCTAAGATTTCTCCTTGTTCTACATTAAAGGTGACATCAGTAATAGCTTGGGTAGAACCGTATTGTTTATTGAGATGTTCAACTTCAATCATCTGTTTAAGCGTAAGCGTGATTGATGGGTTACCAGAACATAATAAACACTAAAATTGTTCCTTGCGGGAAATTACGCCACAAGGTTTGATTATTGCGTTTCTCAGTTGTATCCCCTCTCCTCTTAACTTGCACCAATAAAATGGTAAATATAAATGCTACTGCGACGATACTGATTGTGTGACTGCATTTAAATCAGCCAGGGATTATAAATCCCTGTCTAAGAGCTAAATTCCTCTAGAAGAGGAATGGAAAGGAATGTTTTATAGTTCAATTCTTGATACTTTCGCGGTGTTAATCAAGTATTTATACTTAAATGTGCAAGATTTGAGCTAACGCACGCTACGAGACTAAAACCAAATAGGGCAAATGCCTTTTGCCTCTACCTATTCAACGGTAGTGTAACTGTAAACGTTGTTCCTACCCCAACTTCACTATGAACTGTAATATTACCGCCATGTGTCTCAACACACTTCTTAACAATTGCTAAACCCAAGCCCGTACCAGGAATTCTGCCAACGTTTGTGGCACGATGAAAAGGTTGAAATATTCGGTGCTGATCTTCTTCGGGAATTCCATAACCCTCGTCTTGAATGCGGAAAATTATCGTTTTCTCTTGCCCGATTAGATCAAACCGGACTGTGCTATTTGGTGGTGAATACTTAATGGCATTGCTCAGTAAATTAGTCAAAATATGCTGCAGCAAACTTTCATCACACATGACTTCACCAATCTCACCGAAACTGGAGAAAATAATAGTAGGACGTTCCTCGCAAAGACTCAGCTGCATTTCTTGAACGATTTGATGACAGAAAAGTTCTAAATCGGCGGCGATCAGTTCACACTCAAGCTTTCCAGTATCAGCTTTACCTATGAACATCACTTCATCCAATAGCTGTGCGACGTTTTTGATTGCCGATCGCATCAACTGGAAATGAGAAAGTTTTTTCTCTTTGGGGAGTTTGTCGTCACTACTTTGTAGCAATCCCGCAACAAGCAGGATAGTATTTAAAGGGTTACGAATATCATGAGACAACATTGAAACAAACTCAGATTTACTCTGGCTAAGTTCTTGAACTTTTACCAGTTCATCTGTTCGTTCTTGAACTCTCATTTCTAATGTGTGATTAACTGCACGCAATTTTTCCAACGCCTGCTTGCGCTCTATCGCATGACGTAGAGAGCGAATCAGCACTTCTGGTTTTACCAGTCGTTTAACTAGATAATCTTGAGCGCCGGATCGCACCGCTTCAAGAGCTAGCTCATCATCATTAGTATTTGTCAGTACGACAATTGGTAAATTAGGTGCATACCGGATCAAAGCTGCAAGAGATGCCAATCCTTGACTGTCTGGTAATGTCAGATCTAGCAAAACCACATCATAAGTGTTGTGACTAATTTCTTGAAGGGCTTCTGCTAGACGCTTGACATGAACCAAATGAAAATCATTTGTCTTGGCTGGTATGAGAAACTCTTGTAACAACCTTGCTTCCGCAAGATTATCCTCAATCAATAAGATTTTTACTGTACAGATCACAGCCATATGAGAGTCTACCCCCACTCCCCATTTCCTTTATTGTGATGGTAAAGTGACTGTTCCCAACCAAAAATCTTCAATTCCCTTGACTATTTTAAATAGTTGGCTGAGGTTCCGCGATTTAGTGATGTAGCAGTTCACATGCAAATCATAGCTGTGAAAAATATCATCCTCATTATGAGAGGTTGTCAACACAACCACTGGAATGCGTTTTAGTTTAGGATCAGCTTTAATTTCTGCCAGCACTTCCCGACCATCTTTCTTAGGTAGATTCAAATCTAGTAAGATCAGGTCGGGACGTAGTGCATTAGCATATTGTCCTTCTTGGCGTAAATAAGCCATAGCATCCATCCCATCCCTAACCGTCACAACTTCGTGCGGAACAGAGCTATTTTTCAACGCTTCTTGGATGAGACGGATATCGGCTTTATTATCTTCCACCAAAAAGATTGTTTTGTGCTTTTCGTCCATTTCTGCGCTCAAGATCACGTCCTCCAAATGGAATCGTAAAGTAGAAGGTTGCGCCTTCACCTAGCTGTGATTCTACCCAAATCCTTCCTCTGTGAGACTCGACAATTTTTTTACAAATAGCTAAACCCATTCCAGTACCAGCGTACTCATCTCGTGTATGGAGACGCTGGAAGATTACGAAGATGCGATCGCTAAATTGTGGATCAAGTCCAATACCATTATCCCGCACAGAAAATAGCCACTCATCCTCTAAGCTTAAAGCACCCAAATGAATCACTGGTGGTTTATCGCTGCGGAACTTAATAGCATTACCGATAAGATTCTGAAACAACTGCATCAGCTGGGTGCTATCAGCCATAATATTTGGTAACTTATCATGAGTGATTGTAGCCCCTGTTTCAGAAATACGTTTCCGTAAATTTGTTAAGGCTCGTTCTAAAGCCACTTCTACTTCCGTTGGCTGAAACGCGATCGCTTGTTTATCCACCTTAGAGTAAGCCAGCACATCGTCAATCAGCGTTTGCATCAAGCTAACTCCCTCCACAGCAAAAGTGATAAACTCCTTAGCGTCCTCGTCAAGTTCTTCTCCGTAGCGCATTTCCAACAACTGAACGTAATTTGCTACTTGATTGAGGGGTTCTTGTAAGTCGTGGGAAGCAACATACGCAAACTTTTTCAGCTCAGCATTAGAACGTTCTAAATCCTCCGCCAATAGAGCAAGTTCATCTGCTTGTCGTAAAACAATATTCACAATTGCCTTGCGTAGTTCCAGAGCAGCTTTAATTTCCCCTGCTTTCCAAGATAAGGAGGTTAAACGAACCGTTTCTTTCCACAATTCAAATGATTTACGTGGACACAGGCGCATACTCCCTTCAGCATCATTAAGTTCAAACGCCTTATTAGGATCACCACCCCAATTAACTGTTTGAATCACTTCTGGTCTAAACCACAGTACATAATTGCGCTTAGAAATAGGAATAGCCAGCATTCCACTAGCAACGTTTTTAAAGCTTTCCGCTTCTGGGAAAATTCGTGGGAGAGAATCTGTGTAGAAGATTTCTTGTTCAACGTTATTCTTTAACCATTGCACCAACAAATTCAAATCTTCTTCTTTAGGAGTCTCACCAATCAATGTGTAATTTCCACCAAAACACACTGCTGCTCCTTGAGCATTCGTTAAGTCTAGAAGATTTGGTTTGTGTTTTACCAACCCGTCAATAAAGTTTTCTTCTTGGGACATATATTCAATCAAAGCTGACTGAATATATGTGAGTCTCATCCGATGATCGTAATCTTCAGTTTCTTCTCTAGCCGAAATTTCTGAAAATATCACTCGTCCCAAGAATTCGCAAGCTTTGCGTAACTCATAAGAAACATATTTAGGTGCTTGATGATGACAGGCTATAAGACCCCAGAGTTTTCCTGCTTTCATCAAAGAAATAGTCAAAGAAGCACCCACACCCATGTTATGTAAATACTCTATATGACAACGGGCAGCACTTCTGAGAATTGAGTTAGTTAAATCAATCGGTTGCTGAGTAACTGGATTATTTACTGGGAAAATTTCTACAGGTTCTGCATGGGTATCTGGAATTAATCTAATCCAATTAGAAGCAAATAACTTTCTTGCTGGTTTGGGAATGTCTGATTCTGGATAATGGAGACCTAAATATGGTTCCATATTTTCCAACTTTTCTTCAGCAATCACAGAGCCATGCCCATCATCATCAAATTTATACAGCATCACCCTGTCAAACCCTGTTACCTTCCTGACCTCTTGAACAATGATTTGGCAGAAATCTTGCAAATTTGCTGTTTCTTCAAGCTGATTAATAGAAGCTCTTGCTAGATGATAAAAGCTTAAGAACGGAATATTTTCTTGAGAAATTGCAGGCTCTAATTCTAGAATCAAAGTTCCTTCTATACTGCGGTGAAATATTCCATCAAACACCACATAATCATCGCCTTTTTTTCTTATCCAGATTTTAGCAGGGTTGATGAAATCGAGACTTTCCTCTAATAGTCCTGCCTTAATTCTGTCTACTTGGAATGGGTCTAGCAAATCCTCAAGTTTTTTTTGCAACACTTCTTCAGGAGAGATTCCAAGAAGCGAATACACATTCTTGCTAGCTTGCAATATTTGTAGATCTGGTTCTTGAAGAACTAAGAGTATACCGTGAGTTTGAATGTGACTAGAAAGATGAATTGGAGCTTCTTTCAAGTTAGTCACATTCACATCAGAAAAATCTACATCAGTATACATTACTGTTCCTCCTGTTTGCTCTAGGCTCATTAAAACCAGTCCTCCGGCTGTAGCGAATAACCTTCTCGTCCAAAGGAGTTCTCGCCTAGATTGACAGGAACGGAAAAAATGATTTCTTGGCTACCATTCTTGACAGTCTAACAAGCCCATAAGGGTATAGTTCATAAGAAATATTAAAAAGCAGTGATTGTTTACACCATCGTGAATGTCGCTTTGTAAATTTAGTTTACGGATTCTGTTTAAATTTGAGAAAGTCTTAAAACCTTTGATGACAAAATTTAGTTAGTAAATACTAGAGCCAAAAGGCAATGGTATAGATAAGAGAAAATAAAAGTAGAAACAATGCCCACAATTAAAAGAGGAACAATATTATCTGGTAATTGGTGGTTTTAACATTCCTTAGAATGAGCGATCGCATAGGGATCACCCGAATTTTGTAAAAAAGACGGTAGTGGGAGCATCTTGCTCCCTACTTTGATTTCGGTTTGATGAAAAACATAGGTTAGTGCGATCGCCCGGAAGAGTAAGCCAAGGGTGATCATCTCCATCGAAGTGGTGTAGGGTGGGCAGTGAGGAACGTATCTTGCTGACTACATAAAAGTTCTGGTAACACTGCCCACCCTACGTGTCTAGCTAAAATTGTTCCTTGCTGGAAAACGCTACACAATCGTGAGACGTCATACAGACAAAAATTAAATTGTAGGGGCGAACGGCGGAGAGCCTCTAAGAATAGGGAACGACCATTATCCCTTATTATTATAGATATGTATAGTGCATAAATTCTTGTTTTACGAAGCCTCTACGTACTCGCACAAAGTAGTTGGTTCAGGGATAGGTAACCCTTCTTCTCGCAACCCGTCCAAATGAAAAGCAATTGCTTCTTTTATTTGCTGATTAACTTCTTGAAGATTTGTCCCAGTAGCTACACATCCAGGTAAATCTGGTACATAAGCTGAATAGTTGTTTACTGCTTTTTCAATCACAATTGCATAACGCATTAATTTTCCTCTTCTTTATAATTGCGCCTGTTTCAAAATGCTATTTAAAGTTCCTGGTGCTAAATCATCAGATAATTTTCCTGGAACTGTTACCAAACCTGATTTTGTAGTGTGTTTATACTGACGATGACTCCCCCTAGTTCTTGCAATATACCAACCATCTGCCTCTATTAGTTTAATGACTTCACGAACTTTCATCTATACTGTATTGAGAAAATTGCTGTAATAAATCCTCACGAGATAATTGTAATACCACGGGAGTATACGCTCCTCTGGCTTCTCGTTAGCGCAGCGAGCCCGCAGGGATAGAGTATGGCATTCGCCCTTACAATGAACGGAGAGCAGCGCGGTCTTGAGGAGCCAGTTCTGCAGGAGGGTCTCCCTCCGTAGGAATCTGGCGTTGGTTTCCCTCATAAAGCGACTGCGAAACCCGAAGGGGAACACCCTCATTTGTGGAAAAATCTTGGCTCTTCGGTACCTGTTATACTAAAAACCTCTGCAAATAAGTTTGAAATCCTTATTGGGAAACAATAACAGACGTTATACCTACCGTTTAAGCTTCGGTGCTGAAATTGAGTCTGTGATCACCTGTAAACCTTAATTTGCAAGCAAAATTTCCAGTTTTAATTAAAATTTCAGCATAACACCTACCGAAGAACCGAATTGTATTTTCAGTGATTCGCTTTTGATGAAAAACATAGATTGGCGCGATCGCCCGGAAGGTTAAGCCAAGGGCAATCAGATCCATCGAAGTGCGCTTTGCGCGATCGCCAACGTGTTCTCAAGGAAACTAGCGCTATAAGAAGCTTGATAGCAAAAATCAAGCTATGATATTCAATCAGTAAAAAGCTTACAGAATCTCTATTTCTTTCGTTCTAATGACTCCTTTCTTGCCCTTTGTTGTTGCAAAAACAGAAACCGCAACCGTTGGAGCTAAATCTTGTGCGTAAAATCAGAATACATTCAATGTAATATTTTTGTAGATAAATAAATATTGACTAACCACAGATTTATTCTGGTGGTGAGATCGCTGTAACAAAAAATTGGTACTTGAGGTAAATAAATGAAGAGAAGTGAAATTTTTCACTGGATTTTTGGGTGCTTTTTATTAAAGTTACCGCGTTACAGTTTAACTTTATTCCTGGGTGTAGTTTTGTTGTTGGATCTGGCAGGTGCAACACCTCCAACGAGAGGTTTGGAGATACGACAAAAAGCAGGAACAACACAACAAGGTGAAGATAGTGCTGCTGCACAACAAGCCTTCCAAGAAGGAGATCAACTTTATCAGCAAGGGACAGCAGAATCGTTACGGAAGGCGATCGTCAAATGGCTTGAGGCGCTACAACTATTCGAGCGATTGAACGACAAGGCAAATCAAGCTCTTACCCTTAACTCTATTGGCTTAGTCTACTCGGATTTAGGAGACTTGCAGAAGGCACTTACCTACCACAATCAGGCTTTACCCCTATACGTTGCTGTCGGCGACAAGCCGGGTGAAGCTATGACACTAAACAATATTGGCTTAAGCTACTATTATTTAGGAGACTTGCAGAAAGCACTTACCTACCTCAATCAGGCTTTACCACTAAGACGTGCTGTTGGTGACCACTGGGGTGAAGCTAAGACACTAAACAATATTGGCTTAGTCTACTCGCATTTAGGAGAAAAGCAGAAGGCACTTACCTACTTCAATCGGGCTTTACCCCTATACGTTGCTGTCGGTGACCAGTCGGGTGAAGCTACAACACTTAACAACATTGGCGGTATCTACTCGGATTTAGGAGACTTGCAGAAGGCACTTACCTACTTCAATCGGGCTCTACCACTAACCCGTGCTGTTGACAATAAGAGGGGAAAAGCTATGACACTAAGCAATATTGGCTTAGTTTACTCAGATTTAGGAGAAAAGCAAAAAGCACTTACCTACTACAATCAAGCTTTACGCCTAACACGCGCTGTAGGCGACAAGTTGGGTGAAGCTACGACCCTTAACAATATTGGCTCAGTCTACTCGGATTTAGGAGAAAAGCAGAAGGGACTTACCTACTACAATCACGCTTTACCTCTAATCCGTGCTGTCAGGGACAAGTCTGGTGAAGCTAGGACACTAAACAATATTGGCGGTATCTACTCGGATTTAGGAGAAAAGCAGAAGGGACTTACCTACTACAATCAAGCTTTACGTCTAAGACGCGCTGTCGGCGACAAGTCGGGTGAAGCTAGGACACTAAACAATATTGGCGGTATCTACTCGGATTTAGGAGAAAAGCAGAAGGGACTTACCTACTACAATCAAGCTTTACGTCTAAGACGCGCTGTCGGCGATAAGTCGGGTGAAGCTACGACCCTTGACAATCTCGGTGGTGTCTACTTGCATTTAGGAGACTGGCAGAAGGCACTTACCTACTTAAATCAGGCTTTACCTCTAAGACGCGCTGTCAGCGACAAGTCGGGTGAAGCTACAACACTTAACAATATTGGCTTAGTCTACTCGGATGTAGGAGACTGGCAAGAGGCACTTACCCACTTCAATCAGGCTTTACCAATATCCCGTGCTGTGGGCTACAAGTCGGGTGAAGCTGCAACACTTAACAATATTGGCACTGTCTACTTGTATTTAGGAGAAAAGCAGAAAGCACTTACCTACTTAAATCAGGCTTTACCCTTATCCCGTGCTGTCGGAGACAAGTCGGGTGAAGCTACAACACTTAACAACATTGGCGGTGTCTACTCGGATTTAGGAAACAACCAGAAAGCGCTTACCTACTTAAATCAGATTTTACCACTAAGACGTGCTGTTGGCGATAAGTGGGGTGAAGCTACAACACTTAACAATATTGGCGGTATCTACTCAAATTTAGGAAACAACCAAAAGGCACTTACCTACTTAAATCAGGCTTTACCCTTATCCCGTGCTATTGGCGACAAATTTGGTGAAGCGAGGACTCTTGGTAATCTAGCTGAACTAAAACGCAATCAAGGCAACTTAGAACAATCCCTAAAACAAATCAAAGCATCTATAAAAATTATCGAGGAATTACGTACAAAAGTTGTTAACAAAGACCTACAAAGTTCCTACTTTGCCTCAGTGCAACGTTATTACAAATTATATATTGACATATTGATGCAACTGCATAAAAAACAGCCATCAGGTGGGTATGATGCTCTTGCACTACAAATCAGCGAACGCTCCCGCGCCCGTGGCTTACTAGAATTGTTAATTGAAGCTCATGCTGATATTCGTAAAGGTGTTGATCCTAAGCTCTTAGCTACTGAACGGCAGTTGCAGCAGAATATTGACAGTACAGCACAACAACTACAAGAACTATCCAGCAAACCAAACACCGACGACACAATAGCAAAACTTAAACTTGAAATTGAAAATCTTCTCTCTCAACAGTCGGAGTTACAAACAAAAATTCGGCTTAGTAGCCCTAAATACGCGGCAATCAAGTACCCGCAACCACTGAACTTAGAGCAGATTCAGCAACAACTTGATTCTGATACACTCTTGTTGGAATATTCTTTAGGTAAAAAACACAGTTATCTTTGGGCTGTAACTCCCAATTCTATTGATACCTACCAACTTCCAGACAAAAAACAAATCGAAAATGCTGCTCTTGAGTTTGGAAACAACTTACAACTATCTTATGATTCTCTGGTTGGAAACAAACTCAGTCAAATCATCCTTACACCTGTAGCTAGCAAGCTAGGAAAAAAACGCTTAGTGATTGTTGCTGATGGTGCATTGCAAACTATTCCCTTTGCCGCATTATCTGACATCACTGCTCATAATAAAGCATCCGCAAACGTTAAGTACCAACCGTTGATAGTTAACCATGAGATTGTCAATTTACCATCCGTCACAACCATTGCTACTCAAAGAAAAGAACTTATGGGGCGTAAAAGCGCTCCTAAAACTTTAGCCATCCTCGCTGACCCAGTCTTTGATGCAAATGATACACGAGTCACAGGTAAACCAGAGCCACATCCTGTTCCCAACTTGGAGATTCCTGCTCAAATACAGCAAGCTGAGATCAAGCAAGCAGCAAGAAGTTTCAATCGCGAAGGGTTGGGAAGGCTTGAAGGGACACGCAAGGAAGCCAACGCAATTTTAAAACTCGTCAACGAAATACAAAGTTCACAAGCGTTTAATTTCGATGCTAACTACAATTGGGCAACCAGCAAAGAACTATCACAGTATCGCTTCCTACATTTTGCCACCCACGGTATTGCTCACCCAGAACAACCAAAATTATCAGGAATTGTTCTCTCACTTTTTAATCAAAAAGGCTCGCCAACACCTCAAGGTTACCTGTGGCTTGGTGATATCTTTAATCTGGACTATCCTGCTGACCTAGTAGTACTCAGTGCTTGTGAAACAGGAGTCGGAAAGAATGTCGAAGGTGAAGGATTAGTAGGATTGACAAGAGGCTTGATGTATGCAGGTTCCGAAAGAGTGGCTGTATCTCTGTGGAAAGTTGACGACGAAGCAACAGCACTGTTGATGCAGGAATTCTACAAACAGATGCTACAGCTTCATAAATCCCCTAGTGTTGCTTTACGAGAAGCACAACTTAAGCTATTGCGTGATCGCAAATGGAATAAGCCTTTATATTGGGCTGCTTTTACTTTGCAAGGTGAATGGCGATAAATAATTCTTGGTTCGTAGTTGCACTTTAGTGTACTCAAGCACAACTACAAACAACGAGGACAATTGCGGAACCTATATATATTTTAAGATAAATGCTAAGACAACCAATTGACCTATGAAATTGTTACACTTACCTAAAAGTTTACCATTAGATGGTGCTGTCCGCATTGAGCTAGTAGAAGGAGTGCCTATATTTCGAGCTTCTAGCTTAGTACAGGGACGAATTGAAGCATTATTGATTAAGCAGAAAGAATCTGCACTTACTTCCGAGGAAGAAAAAGAATTAGATGAATATGAGGAATTAGACGATTATCTGAGTTTTGTGAATCGGATGATCAGAAATTCATCGCTAACTCAAAACCAGAGTGAGTTATAGGGAATTAGAAATTTGTCTGCAAATCGTTACAAAGCGTGAAGCTACTCAAAATCAAGTACGTCAACGAGCCAAGTTTCTGTGTGAATATTGTCACGCATCCGAACAATGGCAATATGTTTCCTTTACTGTAGACCATGTAATTCCTCTTTCCAAAGGTGGTGCTAATTCAATTGATAATTTAGCCTTGGCTTGTTTTCATTGCAATCGCCAAAAATCAAATAAACTTAAAGCCTTTGATGAACAGTTGTTATCAGAAGTACCTTTATTTAATCCTCGCACTGATAGTTGGCAAGAACACTTTATTTGGTCAACAGATACGCTTTTGATTATCGGTTTGACACCAACAGGACGCACCACAGTTACAGAATTAGCATTCAACCGACCTAGAATAATTAATATTCGTGCTGCTGATAGAGAAATTGGTCGGCATCCACCACCAGATGATCCAGTAAAAAGGAATTGATGGCCAAGCCCCGTAGGGGTTCAGATCTGAAGAAGCCGGGGAAGAAATCAAATGGCTTAAGGCTTTGTTTGAAATTGATAATAATATTATAGTTCCAAATGCTAACCTGTACAATACAAAAACTAGCGATCGCGTAGGCGCAAGGTGCTAGACTTTATTCTTTATCCTTACTCAGCGCAGCGATCTAATAAGCCCAAAACGTGTGTATTGATTTTAACGGCTTGAGATGATGGTGCATATTTGTCGAACTTCTACAACAACATCCCAGCTTCTTTGTAGTGTTCCAACTACAGATAACAACTTTTCGAGATGGAAAAGGGAAAACCTACTGATAAATGAACAATATTCAGTTTTCAGGTAATTCGGGTTTGATGAAAAACATAGATTGGCGCGATCACCCAGAAGGGTAAGCTGAGGGCGATCAGCTCCATCGAAGTGTGCTCTGCGTGATCGCCAATCTCAAGTGAATGGAACTAGCGAGTCCAAAGAGCCAATTGCACAAATAAAGCTATCATCTAAAATCAGTAAAAAGCTTGCAGCATCTCTATTTCTTTCGTTTTTAAAATTACCTTATTGCGTTTTGTTGTTGCAAAAACAGAAACCGCAACCGTTACAGCTAAATCTTGTGCGTAAAATCAGGATACATTCAAGGTAATATTTTTGTAGACAAGTAAATATTGACTAACCACAGATTTATTCTGGTGGTGATATCGCTGTAACTAAAAATTGGTACTTGAGGTAAATAAATGAAGAGGAGTGAAATTTTTCACTGGATTTTTGGGTGCTTTTTATTAAAGTTACCGCGTTACAGTTTAACTTTATTGCTGGGTGTGGTTTTGTTGTTGGATTTGGCAGGTGCAACACCTCCAACGAGAGGTTTGGAGATAGGACAAAAAGCAGGAACAACACAACAAGGTGGAGATAGTGCTACTGCAGAACAAACCTTCCAAGAAGGACTTCAATTTTATAAGCAAGGGACACCAGAATCGTTGCGGAAGGCGATCGTCAAGTGGCTTGAGGCGCTACAACTATTCGAGCGATTGAATGACAAGGCAAATCAAGCTCTTACTCTTACAGGTATTGGCAAAGTCTACTCAAATTTAGGAGACTTGCAGAAGGCACTTACCTACTACAATCAGGCTTTACCACTATTCCATGCTCTTGGTGACAAGTCGGGTGAAGCTAGGACCCTTAACAATATTGGCTCAGTCTACTCGGATTCAGGGGACTTACAGAAGGCACTTACCTACTACAATCAGGCTTTACCACTATTCCGTGCTGTGGGGAACAAGTCGGGTGAAGGCACTACCCTGAACAATATTGGCTTAGTCTACTCGAATTTAGGAGACAACCAGAAGGCACTTACCTACTACAATCAGGCTTTACCTCTAATCCGTGCTGCGGGCGACAAGTCGGATGAAGCTACTACCCTTAACAACATTGGCGGTGTCCACTCGGATTTAGGAGACTTGCAGAAGGCACTTACGTACTACAATCAGGCTTTACCTCTAAGACGTGCTGTTGGGGACAAGTCGGGTGAAGCTGCAACACTAAACAATATTGGCAGTGTCTACTCTAATTTAGGAGACAACCAGAAGGCACTTACCCACTATAATCAGGCTTTACCTCTATTCCGTGCTGTGGGCAACAAGTCGGGTGAAGCTGCAACACTAAACAATATTGGCAGAGTCTACGATGATTTAGGAGACTTGCAGAAGGCACTTACCTACTACAATCAGGCTTTACCTCTATTCCGTACTGTGGGCAACAAGTCGGGTGAAGGCACTACCCTGAACAATATCGGCGCGGTCTACTTGAATTTAGGAGACTTGCAGAAGGCACTTACCTACTACAACCAGGTTTTAGCTCTAATCCGTACTGTGGGGGACAAGTCGGGTGAAGCTACTACCCTTAACAACATTGGCAGAGTCTACTCGGATTTAGGAGAAAAGCAGAAGGCACTTACCTACTACAACCAGGTTTTAGCTCTAATCCGTGCTGTGGGCGACAACTCGCGTGAAGCTGGGACACTAAACAATATTGGCAAAGTGTACTCGGATTTAGGAGAAAAGCAGAAGGCACTTACCTACTACAATCAGGCTTTACCACTATTCCGTGCGGTCGGCAACAAGTCGGGTGAAGCTACTACCCTGAACAATATTGGCGCGGTCTACTCGAATTTAGGAGACACCCAGAAGGCACTTACCTACTACAATCAGGCTTTACCTCTATACCGTGCTGTGGGCGACAAGTCTGGCGAAGCCACTACCTTGAACAATATCGGCACGGTCTACAATGATTTAGGAGAAAAGCAGAAGGCACTTACGTACTTAAATCAGGTGTTACCTCTATACCGTGCTGCCGGCGATAAGTCGGGTGAAGCTACTACCCTGAACAATATTGGCAGAGTCTACGCGGATTTAGGAGACTTGCAGAAGGCACTTACCTACTACAATCAGGCTTTACCTTTAAGACGCGCTGTGGGGGACAAGTCGGGTGAAGCTACTACCCTCGGTAATATAGCTCTTCTAGAACGAAATCAAGGCGACTTAGAACGATCCCTAAAACAAATCAAAGCAGCTATACAAATTAGCGAAGAATTACGCACGAAAGTTGTTAACAAAGACCTACAAAGTTCCTACTTCGCTTCAGCACAACGTTATTACAAATTCTACATTGATCTGCTGATGCAACTGCATAAAAAATACCCGTTAAGCGGGTATGATGCTCTTGCACTACAAATCAGCGAACGCTCCCGTGCCCGTGGCTTAATAGAATTGTTAACTGAAGCTCATGCTGATATTCGTAAAGGTGTTGACCCGAAACTTTTAGCTATTGAACAGCAGTTGCAGCAGAAAATCGATAGTACAACAAGACAACTACAAGAACTATCCAGCAAACCAAACACCGAAGCTGCAATAGCAAAGCTTAAACTTGAACTTGAAAACTTGCTAAGTCAACAACAAGAGTTACAAACAAAAATTCGGCTTACTAGCCCTAAATACGCAGCAATCAAGTACCCACAAGCTCTGAATTTAGAGCAGATTCAGCAACAACTGGATTCTGATACACTCTTGTTGGAATATTCTTTAGGTAAAGAACACAGTTATCTTTGGGCTGTAACTCCCAATTCTATTGATACCTACCAACTTCCAGATAAAAAACAAATCGAAACCGCAGCAGAGAATTTTAGACAAAACATAAAACTACCCTATAGTTCCCCAGATCTTAACAAACTCAGTCAAATTATCCTTGCACCTGTAGCTAGCAAGTTGGGAAAAAAACGCTTAGTGATTGTTGCTGATGGTGCATTGCAAACTATTCCCTTTGCCGCATTATCTGACATCACTACTAATAATAAAGCATCCGGAAACATTCAGTACCAACCGTTGATAGTTAACCATCAAATCGTCAATTTACCATCCCTCACCACTATTGCTACCCAACGAAAAGAACTTATGGGACGCAAAAGCGCTCCTAAAACTTTAGCTATCCTCGCTGACCCAGTATTTGAGGCAAATGATACACGAATTACAGGTAAACCTGAGCCACCTCCTGTTTCCAACTTAGTTATTCCTGCTGAAATACAGCAAGCTGAGATCAAACGTGCAGCAAGAAGTTTCGGTTTGGGAAGACTTGAAGGTACGCGCAAGGAAGCCAACGCGATTTTAAAACTCGTCAATCAAACAGATAACTTACAAGCGTTTGATTTCGATGCTAACTACAATTGGGCAACCAGCAAACAACTATCACAGTATCGCTTCTTACATTTTGCCACTCACGGTTTTGCTGACCCAGAACACCCAGAATTATCAAGAATTGTTCTCTCACTTTTTGATCAAAAAGGCTCGCCAACTCCTCGAGGTTACCTGCAGCTTGGTGATATCTTTAATCTGGACTATCCTGCTGACCTAGTTGTACTCAGTGCTTGTGACACAGGAATCGGAAAGAATGTCGAAGGCGAAGGATTAATAGGATTGACAAGAGGCTTGATGTATGCAGGTTCCCAAAGAGTGGCAGTATCTCTGTGGAAAGTGAACGATGACGCAACAGCAAAGTTGATGCAGGAGTTTTACTTTCAAATGCTACAGCTTCATCAATCCCCTAGTGTTGCTTTACGAGAAGCACAACTCAAGCTATTGCGTGATCCTAACTTGAACAAGCCCTTATATTGGGCTGCTTTTACTTTGCAAGGTGAATGGAGATGAACAATTCTTGGTTCGTAGTTGCACTAAGAGTGCACTCTTAATGCAACTACAAACCTTTCCATTTTATTGGAAAATTCCAGTAGATAAAGTCAACAATTTCAAATATTAATTGAGGAGTAACTTTCAATGACTAAACAACATTTTGCATTATTTGTCTCAGGAATTCTGAGCGTTGTTACCTTGGGTCATTGGTCATCAATACAAGCAAAAGCTCAGACACAAAACCAAGAATTGACTCCACCAAAGTTTACTAGCTTTCAAAATGTAGGTCAATTAAAACTACCTGGTAATGGCAAACCTTACATCCCCGACTCACTTGGTCGTTCTGCAAAACCTAACGTTGGTGGTACACGCGGAATCCCTGGCGAAATAGATCACCGTATTCCTATGTTGAGCAGGAAATATCCTTGGTCTACAATTGGTCGTGTCCAAGGAACTACTGCGGATGCTAAAAGTTATCATTGTACAGGAGCGTTAATTGCAGAAAATTTGGTTTTAACTAATGCCCACTGCGTCATTGATCCCGATACTAGTAAATTAAGCAAACAAATTCTCTTCTTACCAAACGTTATCGATAGAGAAGTACAAGATGTTCAAGATATAGCATCTGTAGAAGAAGTTATTTATGGTACAGATTTCAAAAATAGCAAGTCAATTAGTCCAAATGACTGGGCTGTTATGAAAATCAATAAACCCCTTGGTCGTAAATATGGCTATTTAGGAACAAAGCCTCTACCCTCTTCAGTTTTGATTCGTAACCAGAAAAAATACTTCTTCGTGGGCTATTCCGGAGATTTTCCTACTCCTAAATATCAGCAATATTTTAATGCTGGGCCTGGATGGACTGCAAGTTTCCAAAAAGGTTGTAGCATTGTCAACGAGGCTCAGAATTTCCTTTTACATGACTGCGATACTGCTGGTGGTTCTTCTGGAGGACCCATCATCGCTATGATTAATGATGACCCGTACATCGTTGCTCTCAACGAAGGTGAAATTAAAGATTTGCAGGCTAATAAAGACTTAATTAATGTAGCTGTCAAACTCGATTTCTTGAAGTAGGTAGATGTCCCACAGCTGTCATGATGCTGAAGCTGTGGGGTTCTGAATCTATAGCGCGATCAGCTTTGCTGCTGGGCTTTGCGCGATCGCCCCGAAGACAGCACCAAGGGCGATCGCACTAAATTGTCACTCATTGGGATCCTTACGCCTTCCAACCTGCGGCTATTGATAATAATATGGTGGTTCCAAATGCTAACCTGTACCATACAAAAACTAAAGTATTTTTAGTTCGTAAATACTGGATTAAAAATGCAATGGATAGGTAAGAGAAAATAAAGGTAGAAACAATACCCACAATTAAAAGTGGAACAATATTATCTGGTAACTGGTGGTTTTGAAATTCCTTGAATATTTTCAGACTTTTATACAAGGTAGCAATAGTCAAAGTAGGAAAACCCAACAAAAATGAAAACTTTGCCGCCGTGTCTCGTTCTAACCCTAAAAATAAGGCGGTGGTCAATGTTGAACCAGAACGGGAAGCTCCTGGAATTAAAGCTAGGGTTTGTCCCAATCCTACTAAAATACCATCTCGAATTTCCAATGAGTTAAAATTCCGTTTGCGAGAGCCAATTTTTTCTGCTAAACCGAGTAAAAGCGCCATGATAATTGACATAATAGCAATTACTAAAGCACTCTCAGGTATGGCATCTTTAAAAAGAAAGCCAAAAATTAATGCAGGTAATGTCCCAACCGCAATACCGACAATTATTTTCCATTCTTCGCTCTGCCAGTCTTTATTCTGAAGTGCTTTAATTCCACCCTTCAATATATCAAAAATCATCGACCAGAAATATAACACAATAGCTATGACACTACCAAATTGAATAGCATCCACAAAATCTTTAGCGCCTAGTTCCTTCCAACCGAAAACCTTTGTAAAAATCAGCAGATGAGCAGTGCTGCTAATTGGCAAAAACTCAGTAATCCCTTGAATAATACCTAAAACAAAAGCTTGAATATATTCCATGCAGAATTAACACCTTAAAGATTAAACTAGTAATTCACTATACCGTTTTGAACCCGGATTGATAAACATGCTAGCAGTCTCTCAAGGGAGAGCGATCGCTATTCTATCGCATACCGTAAGTGGATTAAGCAATAGTGTGTAACTTTAAACACTATTCTTGACTAAGTAAGTGGCACGAAAAACCACTGTTTAATCAGTTTTAAAAAGCGCGATCGCCATTGAGCCTATTACCACTAGTACTGCTCCTAATATTGCTGTAAAAGTGAAACGTTCTGGTGGAATTAAAGAAGGTGCAATTATTGATATAATATTGACTGCTATTAAAGTAATAATAGGGGCTAATGCTAATACTGCACTTACTCGTGAGGCTTCCCAGTGTTCTAATGATTCTGCAAAAGCCCCGTAAGCAATTAGAGTATTCAAGCCGCAAAAAAGTAACATTCCTAAGTGGAAACTATCCACAGTTATAATTGTTTTTACCTTAGCAAAAGGGGTAAATAACAAAGCACATCCTCCGTAAATAATCAACATGATGCTAGTGGAGGATAAAGATTGTAATAACTGCTTTTGTGCCAAAGCATAAACAGCCCATGTTGCTGCTCCTAGTGTAATCAAACCATTACCGAGAATATAGTTACTACGAGTTGTGATTAAATTTGTGATTTGCTCGTTAAAAAATAAAACATAACCAAAAATTAATACACTGATCCCAATCCATTGATACAGCTGATAACGTTCTTTAAAAATTACCAACCCACCAAAACCGAATAAAAGGGTGGATATTTGAATGCTAACTTCAGCATTAGCGGGTGACGTTAGTGTTAACCCCCACATAAAAAGCAAGTAATTACCCCCCAAGCCTAGAGTAGCGATCGCTAACAACTTCCAAGCAGTGGAAGACATCTGTTCTAGCTTTGGTAATTTCCCACGCATTGCTAAATAGATACCAAGCAATACAAATGATACTAAAAAACGAAACCAAATGACTGTGTAAACATCAAGAGATTGTAGAGTTACTGCCAGAGCAATAGGTAAAATTCCCCACAACAATAGCGTCAACAACGACAACACCAACCCTAAACGCCAGCGACCAGAACTTTGATGTAGTGACATTTAAACCGTTAATTTAAATCTAGGAAAAGCTGAGTATGAGTAGACATACTACGTTTACTTGGCTTTTGTCTAGACTTAGACGCGGCAACGGATACCACATCATTTCCCGTTGGAATCACACCAACCTCAAAAAGCTCCAGTTGTACTGGATTGCCCAACAGTCCATACTTACTCATAGAATGAACAAGCTGACTACTAGGCGTAACCTTTCGCGTCCGGTTAAGACGGGCTGTAAAATATTGATGCCTCCGAGTACCTTTGGCACTACGAGCAACTCTACTCCAATGCGACCAAACGTGCTTCACCTTAGTATCTTCGGTGTAGGCGGACTTGGAAGGAAGTAAATGATGTTTATTTGGTAATCTTTCTGAAAATCTGCGACCTCGACGCGCTATAACAAACGCCGCCGCAGATGATGAATTCATCCCATACATTGACATGAACTTTGTTAAGCCAATTAAACTGCTGTAAGCAGGATTTTCATCAGTATTGGTGACAATTGGTTGTACCTCGGTATAAACAGAGTTAGCCCACCTTTTATTAATATCAAACTTAGCTTGCAGTTCCTTATTGCATTCGAGTTTACCTTTTCCTTTGAGAATTAATTCAAGGCAATAATGACGAGACGAGTCAACTAAATTGGAAAGAGTAAACAACTCGCCCCAATACCAGAAATCTATTTGATCTACATAAGTTTTAGTTGCTCCCACGTCCATTACCTCCTAAAATCTCTGAACTACGCCTTTAATTTGTGCTGCTTCACCAACCGAAACGTATCTATCCATATTTTCCGAGAATAAACTCATGTCTATGAACTTATTCATACATGGTTAAAGAATAAAAATACTGCTTGCATCAATCCGACAACAAACCCTAAAATCCCGCCCAAGGTGACAATTGCTTGTAATTCATTTTTCACAATTCCTTCAATAGCAGCTTCTAAATCAGCAGGTGGGGTTGCATTTACGCGATCAATAATTATCTGATCAATAGCCAAAATGGGAATTGTCTGAGCAACAATAGCTTCTAAATCTTTTTCTAAATAACGATCTAAAATTAAAGCCAATTCTTTACTCACTACGTCTAAAGAAGTACCCAAAACAGACGAATTACTAAGGCGATTAAGAACCAGTACAGAAAGATTGTCCCAGTTAATTGATTCACTTAATCCTTGAAGTACGTCGCTACCTCGTGATTGCACGTATTGACGAACAGTGTCGCGTGTTGTTTTTCTTAGTTGGCGTACTGTCCCTATTGGTAAGTTTTGTAAAGATATTTCAAGTAGAAATTTTTTGATACGATCGCGCACTTCCAAATCTTGAATCAGTTCTTGTAACCGAGCTATGGTAGCTTCTTTTTCATCCAAGCAATAGCTCCGTAATCGGGTTAAAGTATTGCGTAAGCCAAATAAATTTGCCACTACCCAATAAGTACCACTGGTTTTTTCTCGAAACCTTTCATCAATAGTCTGAATTGTGCGATCGCTCAAAAAATCAATTATTGCACGCCGCAGTACATCTGGTGGAATCACAACTTGTACAAGCCAATCTGCAAGGCGTCTTGCTTGTTCTTCACTAAGTTGAAATTCCAGTAATATTTGGTCAAAAATTTGATTGATCTGTGCTTCTAAAAAATCTTCACGCCGTGCCAAAACCTTGAGGAGACGAGGTAACGATTCTCCTAACAAATCCCGTAAAATCGCTGCCAAAACACTAGCAGTTTTTTGCTGTTTATCAGCTTTTACTTGGTCAACAGCCATTTGGAGTAACCAGAGAATACCTGCTTGCACGCGTTCAGTTTGCAAGAGCCGCCGTGCTAGATTTTGCAATTCTTCAGGTGTCAGTAACGATCCCATAATCGTTTCTGAGATATTCTTAGCCAGGCGATCCTGATTACCCGGAATTAATCCAGGGGTAAAGATAAGCTGTCGTCCACCAATGTAAATTGGTCGATAAGGTCGAAATAACATTTTGATGGCTATATCGTTGGTGAAATAGCCAATAATTGCACCCAGAACTGGGGGAGATACATAAAGCCAGAGATTAGACCAATCCATATGAAAGGGAAGCAGAGGGGAGCAGGGGGAGCAGGGGGAGCAGGGGAAGCAGGGGGAGCAGGGGGAGCAGGGGGGAGCAGGGGGAGCAGAGGAGAAAAAAAAGGTAAATCCTACGCACTATTGACTCGTTCCCGCTCAAGATTTCCTAATGTAATTCTTATCCTTCAACCTTGTGTTCTGTGCTCCCTGCTAAGAGCTCCCTGCTAAGAGCTCCCTACTAAGAGCTCCCTACTAAGAGCTCCCTGTTTTACGCTTTTGTGACCACTAGCACTCCCATCATACCGTTCGCGATAGGGTAATGTGTTGCAGTTACAAAGCCAACTTGACGAGCGATCCTAACTTGCTCTGTTCCTATTGGAAAACGATCTAAGCTCGGGCTAATGTAGGCATATTCTTCTTTAAAACCCATTTGCTCAGCAAGTGGAACCACTAGATGATTCATATACCATTGTTGAAGGGCGCGAATTTGTTGATTGCTTGGACGATGAAAATCTAAAATAGCAGCTTTGGCACTTGCTTTGAGAACGCGGTGTATTTCTTTTAAACTTCTAGGAATATCTGTTACATTTCGTAAACCATAGCCCATTGTTACAGCATCGAAATAGTTGTTTTCAAAAGGCAAATCTAGTACATCAGCTTCCACCCAGGTAATGACGGGAGGTAGATACTCGCTTTGAGCGCGGGCAGAAGCAATTTCTAACAGTGCAGTTGAAAAATCTACTCCGTACACTCGTCCCGTTGCTCCGACTCGCCGTGCTAGGCGTAGGGATAAGTCCCCACTACCACAACACAAATCAAGGCTTGTATCTCCGGTTTTTGCTCCGCTCCATTTTATCGTCATTTCCTTCCAAATTCGGTGTTGTCCCAGACTCAACCAATCGTTTAATTGGTCGTAGACTGGAGCAATACTGTCGAAAATGGCACGAATTTCGTTGTTAGTCATTAGTGTAGTCAAGGCTGAATACTATACACTATGTACCATTGATGGGATTTTTGGTTTATAAGATTGTTTGCAAGTGAGCGATATGGCCACCATTTCGGCTGATAATTGAATCACTTTTAGTTCATCTTCTCGTAAGGTGCAGGGTCGTTGCCACTGTAGCGACAGTACAGCTACAACTGCATCTTGATAAATAATTGGAATAATTAAATGTGCTTGAACATCAGAATCCTGGTAGTGACTAGCATTGGCAAATCTTGGGTCATTAGCCACATTCATTGACATTTGCATTTTAAGAGTGCCAAGGGCTTCCTTAAACAAAAGATCTTGTGCTAGCCAATTTACTAGTTTACCTGTACTACTGTAACTACCTTCTATCGAAACTAAGGTATTATCTTCTACTAACTGTAAAATACAATGATCCGCTGCAAAACTTTCTCCAAAAACAGCCGCAGTTGCGTTTAGGGTTTCGTCTAAGCTCCGAGCTTCTTGTGTAAGCTGGACTAGAACAGTTAGCAACGACATTTGGGCATTTACACGCCGCAATTCTTCTGTTCGCTGTTTGAGTAAATCATAGCTTTCGACTGCTCTCTGGACAACAGCCTTAAGCTCGCCAGGATCCCAAGGTTTAGTAATATACTTATAGACTTGTCCAGCATTAATTGCTTCTACTAGATCTTCAATATCAGTAAAACCTGTTAGTATGATTCTTACTGTATCTGGAAATTGGGGTACCGTCTTACTTAGAAACTCTGTTCCCTTCATTTCTGGCATCCGTTGGTCAGAGATGATCACTGCTACCTCTCCTTCAGATGCTAAAACTTCCAAAGCCTTGATACCACTATCTGCTTTGAAAACATTAAAGTCGCGTCGGAAGGTGCGATAAAGTAGATCTAAATTATCTGGCTCATCGTCTACTACCAGAATTTTTTGTTTTTTGGGTCTTTCTATAGTCCTTAACTGACATTTGGTTTTATCAAGTTCCGGAAGTAGATGATCCATAAAATCAATCCTTATAAGTATTATTTCTTTTGTTATATTCCATACAAAACTAAATTGAGAATAGCTTATGCTACTTCTTCACTATACTCTTGAAATATTAATTTATAAGTATTTTAAATTATAAACAGTATATGTTTTTTAAGTGTAATTACGCAAAAAAATACCTGGGCAGTTGTAAGTAATTGTTCAAAAGGCGGCGATGAGGAACAACGCTGGAATCACTCGCTAAGTGAATTCTGTGGAATTTTCCCTCCCAATGGAACGGTATTGCACCTTAAGGGATAAAATAATATCTGCTGTTGGTATTCTTTGTCTTACTGTCAGCAAGCCGAGTCTAAAGACACAGAGTTTCCAAACGTATCAGGAGTTTTAGATGACTGACCAACCACCCAATGCTCAAAATCTTGAAAATGCTATGGATGAGGAAATAGCACAAGATCTCCTGCAAAAACTCAGACAAAAGCAAGGTAATTGGGTAGAATGGGGAGTGGCGATCGCCAAACTGCAAAAAGCAGGTTACAATCCTCAAACGATCTTTGAAGCGACTGGTTTTGAACAGGTTCAACAAAACCAGGTTGTTGTAGGTGCCCAAGTTTATAGTTCTTTAGAAAAAGCTGGTGCATCACAGGCCGTCATATCACACTACGCTACAAGAGGAAGTGATGTATTGTATGAACTGCGCTTACTGACTCAAGAAGAACGCGCAGCGGCGGCTGAATTAACCTTCAATCATAGGCTTGATCTAGACGAGGCAAGGGAAGTTGCCAAAGCAATTAAAGATTTCTCCCGCTTTCGTACTCCCCCCGAAGGTTTTGAAAATCATCCAGGAGATGCTGTAGCTTATCAATGCTGGAAATTAGCCCGCCAAAACTCAGATCTCCAAGCGCGATCGCGCCAAATTGCTAAAGGGTTAAAATTTGCTCACTCCCAAACAGCTAGGACACAAATCGAACGATTATTAACTGATTTTACGGTTGTCCCTAAACGCCCTGCCCCGATTTTACCGTTCTACCGTTTAGAATCAGAAGAAGAATTACCTCGGATTGTCCCAGTTGTTGGTGAGTTACCCTTAACACCACAAGATCTCCAAGCAGTTCCTTTTATAAAAGAAGTAGAACCATTTCGGATGGTTAAGTTTGCAGGAGAACAAGCTTGGGTACCGTTACCAGGTTGGCAAGTGTTATTGAGTGCAGAAGATCCTTTAGTGATTTTGTGCAACAGTGATAGCCTTCCTAACCAAACACGAAATATCTCAGAACCTGTTCTCGTCGTTTTAGATCGTGCTCAAAGGGAATGGGACGCTAACAGTTATTTTGTGGTTGACAACTCCGGTCAAGTAGACTTTCAGTGGCTTGAGACTGTACCAGAAATACCTATACTGGGACGAATTATTTTGGTTCTACGTGCAAAGAAAATTCTTGATGAAGAGTTGACTAAGGATTCTTGGCAAATTGATGAATAATATGTTCCACATTTAGTTTGCGCATTTAGATAACAGGGGGCAAGGGGCATAGGGCATAGGGCATAGGGCATAGGGTTTGAAGCTTTTCCGACTAATAGAACAAAATGCAACTTATATGTGGAAAAGCTTAGCAAGAAGAAAGGGTAGCTGAGGGCTACCTTTTCTTCTGCTTCTCTCCATTATGATCGCTCATCTTTAATAGATCTCTAGCAATTGCTTCCATATTGTAAAAGAATGAGGCAAAGCGTAACATTTCCCCAAGAGGATAGTGATTATTTTCAACTTGTTGTAACGATTCTATTTGTTTGTCTGCTACATAGCAAGCTTGCTCTAACTCAGGCAATTTTATAAAAGATTGTTTATTACTAACAGCTTCAACTAGCTGTCTAAAACTCATAGAAGTCACGTGAGCTAATTGTGTTAATTGAGGAGCTAATCCTAATAACAAAGAATTTTCCTGACTATCTAAAGCAATATTATTCATAGTTGAAATATGTGCCCACAATCTTCTGATAAGAAATTCCCAACTTTCATCTACCCAAAATAACCCTGATTGTTCCCGTTTTGCTTCTGGCCAGAGTTTTTCTTCTTCCCTGAGAGATGAAATAATGCTATTTCTTAGATCATTAATTTCTTTTTCGTGATATTCTCCTGTTATGTAACAGTTAAAGACTATTTGGTAAAGCTTTTCCATATCGATCAGAATTTGAGTTAAGCTTTTTGCTAAGTTTTCTGTTGCTGGTGATGGCCAGAGGTAAGTGTTGATTAGTAAGGCAACTCCAATTCCTAATGCAGTTTCTAAAAATCTACCCCAGGCATATAGCCAAGGCTGATCGCTATGTTCTAAAACCACGATAGCAGTTACATATCCAGCTAGCCTGTAAGCTTCACCTAATTCCCAATAACGACACAAAAAGATAACTAAAGTACTCGCTGCCAATATAGATAACGGGTTACTACCAAATATTGTCTCAAATATAGCGCCTGTAATTATACCAATTATTGTACCTTTGATCCGGCTAATTCCTGCACTCCAAGTACTGCCTCGTGTAGTTCCCATAATAATGATGGGAGCAATCATTGCGTAAATGGGATATCTTAAGTGAAGTTTTTGAGCAATTACAGCAGCTAAGGTGGCTGCCATTCCCATTTTTATGGCATATTTGCTTAGGGTTAAGAGATTTTCTCTACTGACTTTCATCTGCTGTCAGTTAATGCAAGTTTTGGGGGTTCGTAGTTGCTCTTTAGGGAAGATAGCACAACTATCAATCAAAAGGCCACGAATTTATCGATATGGTAGATCATCTGATACTTTGGGCAATCTAAAAGAGGGGATTGTGTAAGTGTGATTGGCGCTTCGCGATCGCTCTCAAGGGCGGTGAGGAGACAGCCTAATCGCCACTCAGATCAAGTTCTGCTTCTAAATTGTGTTTGAGCAAACTTGCTACTATCCAAAAATCTCCGAAACCAGCGATGAGCCTATCTATCAAACATCTCAAATTATGTAGAAGCGTTATATCTCCTAAATCTAAAAAAAGATGGCTTGGTAGCCTTGCTCTACTATTGTGTACCTGGAGTTATTGGATACAACCTGCTCAAGCAGAAGGTAGCCGTACATTATATCCTAGTTCTTCTCCTGCTGGTAGTGCCAGAGCTAACCTAGAATGGCGAACTGACCAGTACGGTGGTATTGTTACACGCAGAACTTTACTAAAGGTATACGCAAATCAAGGAGAGTATATTCTTTTAGGTTCCAGTGCTGTAGGGCAAGGCAGTGCTGATATTCTAGTTTTCAATCCTGGTCAAGTTAGCGGAAGTATTGGCAGTGAAATCATCCCAGCAACACCAAATTTTAAATGTTCCTCCCAACCTGGTCAAGGATATATTTCCAGCCGCACTCAGGAATTAGCAGGTCCACAGTCTATTTCTGGTAGTGGTAACACCAGTGGGTATATACCGTGTTATTACAAAGCTCCATCCACAGGCATTTACGACGTTGTTTTCTATGGAACTGATGGAAGTAACTCTAATGTAAATGGTGGAGTGACCGCTGATATTAATCTCGTAAGCTCCAAAAACTTTGACACGAGTCAGGGAAGTAGTGTTGCAGCTTGGGATGTGACGGTACGCAGTAGCAATCAAGACTCCATAACTGATTTCAATGGGCGATTGTTCACCTACTATTTTGCCTTATTCACAGGTAATAATGGTCTTCCAGTTTACTTCTCAACCTACCCGGTTACAACAGATGGTTATCAATATAAAGTAACTCTTAGAGGAACAGATCCCAACGGGTTTGTGATTTATGGTAATCAGGTGGGCTTTTTCGACAGCGACGGTAAGTCGATTCTTTATCACGACGTTATTGGTCAAGATGCTCAACTTTCAAGTCCTGACGGAGGTACTAGTCTATCTCGTCCACAGTATCCTACTTTCTTCAATCCTCTTGATTCAAATGTGCTTCCATACCTAAACCGTTATCGAGCAGATGGTACATTGGACGGAGTTGGTATTTCTTCAACCCCGATTTTTCCGACTGTCAACTCCGTAAATTTTACAGGCACTGCTGGAGGTAACAATAGTAAATATTCTACTGGTGGTACTTTTACTTTTAACAGTAACATTTCAGGTAATTACGTCATTATCATCAGCCGTGATGGCACGAATTTTGATCCAACTAATTCACAAAATCGAGTTTTAATCGGAGCATTACTAACTTCCGGAGCGCAGTCAGTTTCTTGGAACGGTAAAGATAATAGTGGTAACTACTTCCCTAGTGGTAATAACTACAAAGTCAGCATGAAAATTCATGCCGGAGAGTATCACTTTCCTATGCTGGATGCTGAAAATAATTACTTTGGTGGTCCGACTATTACGCTACTAAATGCAACCAATCCGCTAGGAAACACAACAGGGTTTTATGACGATCGCGGGTATACAACTGTTGGGGGTACTAATGTTGGCACTCCAGGTAGTGCACTGTGCGGTATTAATCCACCTACCATACCTTACAGTGACCCGATTAATGGATTTGATACCACAACTAACCAGCGAGCATTTGGCCAACAAGGCAATAATGGTAATGCTAACACTAAATGTAATGGCTCCTTTGGAGATACCAAGGGGTTAGATCTATGGACGTATTTTCCAAGCAGTGCTAGTAATACTGTACTGAATATCGTACCCCCTAGTACACCTAAGCTGCTGTTAGTCAAACGCATTACTGCGATTAACGGTGTTTCTTTTAATCAGTTTGTTGATGACCCTAATAGTGTAGAAGATAATGATTCTAACTGGCCCAGTCCAACATCTACATACCTGCGCGGTGTGATTAATGGCGGAATTGTTAAGCCGGGAGATGAGTTGGAATACACCATCTACTTTTTATCGAAAGGTACGAACGACGCTACGAATGTCGTTATCTGTGATCCTATACCCAACAATACTACTTTCATCCCTAACACCTTTAATAATTTAACTCCTACAGATGGTGGTTTACCAACAGCCGCTCAGGGTATAGGGCTTGCGCTTGACTCTACAAAGTTGCCAACTAACCCAAGCTTTTATCTGTCAAATGTTGCTGATTCTGATAGGGGTCAGTTGTTTGCACCAAGAAAAACACTACCTACAGCCTGTGGTAGTAACAATAATACTAACGGCGCTGTAGTTGTCAATCCTATCAAGAGTCCTAACATTCTCCCTCGTGCAACTGCTCCTGGAACTCCAACAAATTCTTACGGGTTCATTCGCTTTCGTGTTAAAGTCAACTGATGCCACCACTCACGGGAGGAATTAACACGACTTCATCCCCATCTTGTAGAATCGTGTCTGATTCGACAAATTGCAAATTAATACCGAAACGCGTAACTTCCCTCCATTTGGCGAGTTCCGGATGTTCGTTAATTAGGCGATCTCGCACCGCCACAACTGCTGTTTCTTTAGGTAATTCTAGCACTATTTCCGGAACTCCGTAAGCTTCCTGATATGCTGCAAATAACTTGATGCTAACTGTGATAGTAGAATGAGACATAATTGCCTTGTACTAACAATAGACAGGGTGAAACAATAGCTTTATAGTAATGGAACAAGCAAGGAACTGCGCTCTTTGCGTAGCGTCTCCTTCAAATGATAGTATAAATTTTAGCAAGTTTATATTACAGGGAATTGCACAAGCACAAAACGTTCAATTAGTGCAAATCAAAAAAAACCGTAAAGGACAAACTGTGTTCGTTCCTGTGAAATAGGATCAATAGTCATATACCTTACCCTTTTGCCGTATTGGAATGTTAATAACAAACTCTGAACCTTGTCCTGATGTTGATAGACAGGTTAGCTGACCCCCGTGTTTTTCAATTATTTGATAGCTGATAGCCAACCCTAAACCAGTACCCTTCCCAACAGGTTTTGTCGTAAAAAAGGGATCAAATATGTGGGGTTGTATCTCCTTAGAAATACCAGGTCCGTTGTCTGCAATACTAATTTTTATCGATGAATTAGTGTCATCCTGATCAATATCTTGAGGCTGAGTAATTTCAGTACGAATCTTAATTTTAGGTGTTGAGGCTTGGTCTTGCCAACCCACTTCTAATGCATCAATTGCATTGACAATTATATTTAAAAATACTTGGTTCAACTGACCTGCATAACATTCCACCAAAGGTAAATTTTCATATTCTTTAATAATTTCAATTGTCGGATAATTATTTTCTTGTAGCCGATGTTGCAGAATTAATAATGTACTATCAATCCCTTGATTAATATCCACTGGCTTCATGTCAGATTCATCGAGCCGTGAGAATTTACGCAACGACAAAACAATTCCACGAATACGTTCAGTTCCTACCCTCATCGAAGACAAAATTTTTGGTAGATCTTCAATTAAATAGTCTAGATCAATATCTTCAGCTTGGGATTGAATAACTTCCGGGGGTGAGGGATAATACTGCTTATAGAGGTAAATCAAGTTGAGTAAACTTGTGGTGTAGTCAGTTACATGGCTTAGATTGCCGTGAATGAAGTTAATAGGGTTATTAATTTCATGCGCCACCCCAGCAACCATTTGACCGAGACTAGACATTTTTTCAGTTTGAATTAGCTGAGCTTGAGCAAGCTGGAGATCACGCAGAGTTTTTTCTAAATGGGTTGCTTGTTGTCGAGATTGCGCCTCAGATTCCTGCAAAGCTGCATTCAATTTAGCAAGTTCATCTACTTGATGCAGAACAATATTAACGACTGCATTCCTTAGTTGAAGAGCAGCTTCAATTTCACATTTTTTCCAAGGTAATGACTTTAATCTAACAGTTTCTTTCCATAAATCAAACGATTTACGAGGAGATAAACCCCAACGACCACCACTCGTTGATTTAGTCTCTTGATTAGGATTTCCCGCCCAATTTACGGTTTGAATAACTTCAGTTCGAAACCATAAGATGTAGTTCTTTTGGTTCCGGGATATTAAAATTACTAGTAACCCACTAGCTATATCTTTAAACTTTTCGGCTTCTTTATAAAGACTTGACAGAAAATTTGTATAAAAAACCTCTTCTTGTAAATTATTTTCTAACCATTCAAGTAAGCGCTTTAAATCTTTTCCCTGCGGTGTTTTGCCAATTTGAGTGCAATTCCCGTCAAAACACACTACAGCACCTTGAGCATTAACCAAGTCTAGTAAATTAGGCTTATAATTAACTAACCCTTCAATAAAATTTTTTGCTTTAGACATATATTCAAGGATTTTCACTTGAATATTTTTTAAATCGAATTTATATTCATAATCTTCACTATCTTCCTTAGAAGTGAGTTCTAAGGACATAACCTGACCGAGAAATTCACAAGCTTGTCGCACTTCATAAGAAATAAATTTAGGTGAATGATGATGGCAAGCAATAAGTCCCCAAAGCTTGTCATCTTTAATTAAAGATATCGACATGGATGCCTTAACACCCATATTTTGCAAGTATTCTACATGAAATGGAGATACACTCCTTAAAACAGACAAACTCAAATCAACTGGACTATTAGTAATAGGATTAACACTTGGTATAATTTCCACAGGTCTATAATTGACATCCGCTATCAACCTTAACCAATTTAAACAATATAGTTTTCTTGCCTGTTTAGGTACGTCCGAAGTTGGATAGCATAAGCCTAAAAAAGAACTCATATTTTGTAGTTTATCTTCAGCAATAACAGTTCCATGTCCTTCATGGTCAAATCGATAAACCATGACTCGATCAAAACCATTAAGGCTACGCACCTCTTTAACCATAGTTTGACATAAATCATCTAAAGTTAAAGCATTTTGCATTTTAGAAACAGCGGCTCTAACTAAATCAAAAGAATTTAAATAATAAATATTTTCAGAAAATCTTGAAAGCTCTAATTCTAAAATTAAAATTCCATTTCGACGATGAAGAATACCATCAAATAATAGATTTCTATTTGATAGACTTATTGATAATTTTATTGGGTTTCTCGCTAAAAAATCTTTTTGGTTGATAAACATTTTTATCAATTCTACATAATATTTATCAAAAATAATATCCAAAGAATGGTCTATTAATTTATCCGCAGATAGACCAAAAAATCTGAACGTATTGTTACTAACTTGTAATATTGTTAACTCTGGTTCCTTTAAGACGAAAAGTAACCCGTGAGGTTGAATTGAACCAGGAATGTGAATAGGTTCATTATCACAATCGTTGAAGTCAACGTCTTGTGTTATTATTTCGTAATCACTCATTTTTTAGGTTAGTCTAGACAACTGTGATCATAAGTTGTCACTCTGTTTGGTTAATTGTAATCAGAAAATATACTTAAAGTTCAGTTATTTATAGGGGAAACAGCGCCAAATAACTCCAAGATCCTATTTATTTTTTTTTAAACTCAGTAAATTTAACGAATATTCCTAGCACATCTATTAACTAAAGTTGGAAAGCACCTATCCCGAAGACGTGAGATACGGTGTTGGGTGTAGGAAAACCCGTCCAGCGGGCTGGTTCTCTTACACCCTATTTTTTATCAAAAAATCTCCTCCAAAATTTGGAAATCTCGCTGTACCTCTAGCCAAAGGGTTTTGTTGTTGGGGTCTGTCTTCAAAGCTTTCTTTAGATAAATTTTAGCTTTTGGAAACTGGTTTTGAGCTATTAACTCTCGTCCCCAAATTTGATATGCTATAGCTTGCCACTGGCGCACTTCCGCATCTTCTGGTAAACGTTGTGCTAAAGCCTCTACCAGTGAGATCGCCACTGGAAACCTTCTTTGTTTCAAAAACACCTGCAACTGCTCATAAGTTTTCCACTTTAGCCCCTCCTCTATTTCAGATAAATTAGGTGGCTTCGGTGTTGGCGTTTCTTGTGGTGTCTGTCTAGGTGCTGTTGAGTCACTGAACTTTTGGTCTGTTTCTTCTGGCGATACTACCTGCAGTAGCAGCTTGTATGCCTCAGTCAAGGCAATAAATTTTTCTTTGGCTTGACTGTCATCTGGGTTAATATCGGGGTGATACTGTCGTGCCAACCGACGATAAGAAGCTTTGATGTCGGCAAAAGCAGCTCCCGATCTTAAACCTAATAAACGGTAGCAATCTCCAAGATCCATCTTTGATCTATTAGAAGCGCGAATATCTGCTATCAATTTACCGTATAGGAGCGAACCCATACGGTATCTTATAGCTTAAGGCTTGAAGTCTCAATAATAAAGAGTACATTTTCAATTTAAAGTTCACGCTTCACAGTTTATTGGTAACTTGTTAGCAGTTGTTCCTTGAAACAACCACTAACAACTTCGCTAACTAGTACGGCGCGCCGTAGATAAAGCAACCATTTCAAATAGCCAGAAGCCTTGATTTATATATAAAACTTTTGACTTTTGACTTTTGACTTTTGATTTTCGCGCAGCGGTGCTATGGACGTTCTTCAATCACACGGTCAATCAAACCGTATTCTTTAGCTTCTTGGGCGGACATGAAAAAGTCACGATCCATGTCTTTTTCAATCTTTTCCAAAGTCTGACTTGTGTTATTAGCGTAAATTTGATTCAACTGACGACGAATCCGCAGAATCTCTCTAGCCTCAATTTCAATGTCAGTGGCTTGTCCACGGGTACCACCAGAAGGTTGGTGAATCATAATCCGTGAATGAGGCAATGCTAAACGTTTGCCTTTGGTTCCACCAGCTAATAGGAAAGATCCCATAGATGCTGCTAAACCAACACAAATTGTTACCACATCTGATTTAATGTGTTGCATTGTGTCATAAATCGCCATACCAGATGTTACGACACCACCAGGAGAATTAATGTATAGAAAAATATCTTTACCTGGATCTTCAGAATCTAGATATAACATTATGGCGATGATTTCGTTAGCAAGCCGATCATCAACATCTTCCCCTAAGAAAATAATCCTATCACGGGCAAGACGACTGTAGATGTGAATCCATTGGGTGAACTGTTCCCCTGGTAGTCTATAAGGAACGCTAGGGTAGCCAATAGGCATAATAATTTACTCCCTTAGTCAATAGTTATCTTTAAACAAGGAGTCAGGAGTCAGGAGTCAGAAGTCAGAATCAATACTGGCTCCTCCTGACTCCTGTATTCTGACTCCTGTATTCTTCCTATCTAAATGACTCCAGCCGGTAATGGAGGATTAGCAAGTTCTTCTTTTTCAAAAACTCGGTCTATCAAACCGTAGTCCCTAGCTTGGTGGGGAGTCATGTAGAAGAGACGATCCATATCCTTCTCTATCTTTTCTTTGGTTTGTCCCGTATTGCGAGATAGAATATCTACCATCGTCGCTTTATTTGCTAGAACTTCTCTTGCTCGGATCTGAATATCCGTTGCTTGACCTTGGGCGTAGCTCTTAGGTTGGTGCAAAATAATGGAAGCGTTAGGTAAACTCGCACGGCAATTTTTTGTCCCTGCACTTAAAAGCATAGCTGCCATACCCATCGCTGAACCGATGCAGATGGTATATATAGGAGGCTTGATATATTTGATTGTATCATAAATCGCGAAAGCTTCGGTCTCAAAGCCTATTGGGTCACCACTGTAGCCAGAAGTACCAGTCGAGTTAATGTATATTTTGATTGGTTTTTCTGGATCATCAGACTGCAAATACAGCAGTTCCGCGATTATTAGTTTAGTTACCTCTGGAACTAAGGGAGCTCCCAAATAGACAATTCGCTCCTTTAATAATAATGAAGGTAAATCTGGCGGTGGTGTCCGGTAGAAGTTATCGCCATAATAAGGGGCTTGAACACCCTTGATGGGAGAATTGTCCATAGGAACTGCTGCCTAAATAAGTGCCGTTAACTGTAATACATCCTAGCGCGAAGAACAACGCTGTTGAAGGTGTGGATTTCTCTCTTTGGGCATGGGGCATGGGGCATGGGTACTACTGAAGGTTCGACTACCTACTTCTCTGCTTCCCCTGCTTCCCCTGCTTCCCCTGCTTCCTCTGCTCCTCTGCCCCATCCCCTATGCCCCATCCCCCGTTTCTCTTACCCATTGTTCAATTATTTCACTGATACTTGTACCTTTTGTTTCAGCCATAGTTTTTAGTTTTTCCCAAACCGTCGGTGTTAATAGCACAGTATGCTTTGTTTTGATTTCATCGTGGAGATATGGAATATTTTTCTGTCCTTTTTGACCTTTTCTCGTTGACATTTTTAGCTAAAACGTGTAAGCTAAGGCAAGAATAGCAAAATAAAAGAGGTGATGTCAACTCTTCAGGGTTATTTGAATGGGAGCTAAATTAACTTTGGATTAGGTCAATGTACATAGGCAAATAGTCTGAATTAATTGCCTAATGTAGAAAGTGGCAAAAGAAGAGGGATTTAAGATAAGTTTTACGTAGAACTCATCTAACGGGATGAAGTTATTTATAAAAATATGTATATCCTGGATAGGAAAATAGGGTTATGAAGGTTAGCTTGCAGCCAAAGCTAAATGACGAGAACTTAGATGCCAATCAACCAAATAGTCAACGTCAATTGGCAATTTCAATTTCTGCGATCGCAGAAGTCACAGATCGCAGTGCTCCTCTAAATTTATGTCTAATCCTTGATCATAGCGGATCGATGAACGGGCGGCCTTTAGAAACTGTTAAAAAAGCGGCAAACCGTATTGTTGATAGTCTTAACCCTGGCGATCGCCTCAGTGTTGTTGTTTTTGATCACCGTGCTAAAGTCTTAATACCCAATCAAATAGTCGAAAACCCAGAGCGGATTAAACAACAAATTAATCGTCTTTCTGCTGATGGTGGTACTTCTATTGATGAGGGATTACGCCTAGGCATTGAAGAATTAGCGAAAGGAAAAAAAGAGACAATTTCTCAAGTGTTTTTATTAACAGATGGTGAAAACGAACACGGAGACAACAATCGCTGTTTGAAATTTGCCCAACTGGCAACTAATTACAATTTGACTTTAAACACTTTAGGATTTGGCGACAATTGGAACCAAGATGTTTTAGAAACAATAGCAGATGCTGGTGGTGGAACACTCTCTTATATTCAGGAGCCAGATCAAGCAATTGCCGAGTTTAGCCGTCTTTTCACCCGTATTCAAACGGTGGGCTTGACTAATGCTTATTTGCTGTTCTCTCTGGCTCCAAATGTTCGCTTAGCAGAACTCAAACCCATTGCTCAGGTTGCTCCAGACACCATCGAATTACCAGTACAACAAGAATCTAATGGTAGATTCTCCGTGCGTCTAGGAGATTTGATGAAAGATGTAGAACGAGTAGTATTAGCAAACCTTTATATAGGACATTTGCCACCTGGGAGACAGATGATTACCGAGTTGCAAGTCCGCTTTGATGATCCTACCTTAAACTATTCTGGGTTACTTTCAGACAATGTTTTAGTTGAGGCAAATGTGGTTGGAGCTTACCAACCATCTTCTGACCAAGACGTACAGCAGCATATCTTAGCATTAGCAAAGTATCGACAAACCCAGTTAGCCGAAGTCAAACTGCAACAAGGAGATCGCTCAGGTGCAGCAACAATGTTGCAAACGGCTGCAAAAACTGCCCTCCAAATGGGCGACACAAGTGCAGCAACAGTTCTACAAACTTCTGCAACCCGTCTGCAAGCCGGAGAAGAACTATCAGAGAGCGATCGCAAGAAAACTAGAATTGTTTCAAAAACTGTTTTACAAGACTCATGAAAAACGGCGAGGAAATTTACTTCTTGGAGGGGTGAGAGGAATTGACGCCTCGCCGTTTTGGGCATAGGGCATAGGGCATAGGGGATGTAATATATATGGTGGGATAGGCTATGCCCAGCCTAACTTTTAACTATACAAAAAGCATGAAAACTACTGGAATTCATCATGTAGCGATTATTTGTTCGGATTATGAGCGCTCAAAAAAGTTTTATGTAGAAATTTTAGGTTTCTGCATCATTCAAGAGACTTTTCGCGCTCAGAGAAATTCCTATAAGTTAGATTTGCAAGTAGGCGAAAACTCTCAAATAGAGCTATTTTCTTTTCCCAATCCGCCTCAAAGAGTTAATAGTCCAGAGGCTTCTGGTTTAAGACATCTTGCTTTTAAAGTTGAGAACATAGATCAAGCCGTACTAGATTTACAATCCCACGGTATCGACGTGGAAAATATTAGAGTAGATGAAATCACAGGTAAGAGATTTACATTCTTTAAAGATCCAGATTCTCTACCTTTGGAAATTTACGAGAGTTAAGCCGAATTTAGAAAATAGGGTGCGTTAACGAAGTAACGCACCGTGTAATAGCGGTGCGTTGCTGAAATTGTTCGAAAATGCTCCTTGTGCGCCTAGCACACTCTACCGTCATGCTATTGCAGAAGCTTGAGGTTTTGCAAAAATCATACGTCCAGCGCTGGTTTGCAAAGCACTAGTGACAACCACTCGAAGTTCCCCACCAACATAATTACTACCTTCTTCAACAACAACCATCGTGCCATCGTCTAAGTAGCCGATACCCTGACTAGGTTCTTTCCCTTCCTTAAGAATTTTCAAGTCAATGTTGTCACCTGGTAAATAGGTTGGACGAACTGCGTTCACCAAATCGTTAACATTCAAGACTGGTACTTTCTGGACGCTAGCAACTTTTGATAAGTTGTAGTCATTGGTTAGAAGGGTGGCGTTAATTTCTTGAGCAAATCGGACTAACTTAGCATCTACTGTATTTATATCCTCGTAGTCAACTGGATTGATCAGGATACGATCAGGATAAGCCGCTTTAATTCTATTGAGAATTTCTAATCCTCGCCTTCCTCTCACGCGCTTTTGATCTTTGCTGGCATCGGCTACTTGTTGCAATTCCTGCAAGACAAACTGCGGTACAATAATCTGTCCTTCTAAAAATCCTGTTTCTAGAAGCGTTTCAATTCGACCGTCAATAATACAGCTAGTATCTAAAACTTTAGTATTAGCAGGTTTGAGAGTTCCTTCTACTACCAACGTTTCCACGGTGTTGGGATTAAGTAGTCTTAATAATCCTCGTCCGTGAGAATCTGCTAAGTTCATCCCAGTATATGAGAGTATAATACTGCCTACGACTGCAACTAATGGCTTAATAAAGCCAAAATCTGCTGGAATGGGTAGCAAGAATAAAGGAGCAAGCATCAAGTTAGCTATTAACAGCCCAATAACTAAGCCAATGGCGCGCGTTAAAATAACCTCCAGTGGTAATTCCCGAACTTGCGACTCAAGACGACGATACGCTGTCTGAAAACGCAGTCCAGCAGCAGCGCCAAATATCGCAGCAAAAGCTGCAACAACAAAGCGCAAAGCGTCTACGTTCGTCACGCTATCTAGTGTGCCGTTTGGTAGCAGTTCGGTGCTATAGAACCCGATAAGCGCTGCTGCCAGGATAAATGAAAAAATGATAATGGCATCAAGCATGGTTTTGTTGTTTTCCTACAACGGTGTAACCCAACAGAGCAAAGAGTCTTTACCTCGTTGGTAAAATGTATTTAGAAATAATTACGGTCATACTAAAAGCTTGGTATGACAACATCTGCAATCATTATAACCAAAGAGTTTTATGCTTTAAATTTTTAACAAAAGAACTCAGGAGTCAGGAGTCAGGAGCCAGCTTGGGAGCGCGTGAATTCTATAAGACTGGTTGTTATTGCGCTATTTAAATCTCTATCGAATTGATTCCGACTCCTGAATTATGAATTCTGACTCCTTCTTCCATAGTCTTTAATGGGAAAAGATAAGAAAATGTAAATAAAATACGTACTTTTTTATATAAAATAATTTATCCTTTATTAAAATGACAAATCGTTATTTAACTGTTAATACTGGTATTCCAAATTCTGCTTACGTACATATTCCGTTTTGTAGACGGCGTTGCTTTTATTGCGATTTTCCTGTGTTTGTTGTGGGCGATCGCTTAAGGGGTGAAACGTCTGGGAGTATCGCCCAATACGTTGAAGTTTTATGTCAAGAAATTACCATGACACCTAATTTAGGTGAGCCTTTGGTAACAATTTTCTTTGGGGGCGGAACTCCTTCACTTCTATCTCCACAACAATTGGAGTTGATATTAACGGCACTAGATAGACGATTCGGCATATCTCCTGGAGCGGAAATTTCTGTGGAAATGGATCCAGGGACGTTTGATTTAAGACAAATTCAGAAGTACAAACACGCAGGCGTCAATCGGGTAAGTTTGGGGGTACAAGCTTTTCAAGACGATTTATTGAAAGTTTGCGGGCGATCGCACTCAGTCTCCGATATCCTCGCATCTGTTGACTTGATTCATCAGGTGCAAATTCCTGAGTTTAGTTTAGACCTAATCTCAGGACTACCGCATCAAACTTTAGACAGGTGGCAGGATTCTTTAGAAAAGGCGATCGCCACTTCACCTACTCACATATCCATCTACGATCTCACAATCGAGTCAAGTACTGCCTTTGGTCGTTATTACAAACCTGGGGATCAACCTTTACCGAGCGATGAAACAACAGTAAAAATGTATCAGCTAGCCCAGCGAATCTTAACTAATGCTGGTTACGAGCATTACGAAATTTCTAATTACGCTCAGCCAGGTCATCAATGTCGGCATAATTTAGTTTATTGGCAAAATCGCCCTTATTATGGCTTTGGTATGGGTGCAGCAAGTTATGTTGAAGCTAAGCGCTTCACTCGTCCACGCAAAACTAAAGAATATTATCAGTGGATCCAAGACGGAGGTGCGATCGATTGTGAACCTACAGCATCTGAAGAAGTTTTGTTAGACACCTTAATGCTGGGGTTGCGTTTGGCAGAAGGTTTGAGTTTAGCAAAGTTAGCAGCGGATTTTGGAGAAGATAGGGTGGAGCGAATTCATACCATTTGCCAGCCGTATTATGAAAAGGGTTGGGTAAAAGTTGTGGAAGGAAGACTGCGCTTAAGCGATCCCCAAGGGTTTTTGTTTTCTAACGTGGTTTTAGCAAGCCTGTTTGAGCAGTTGTAGAATGAAAAAAGCCTTGATATATAACACTTTTGAATGAGTGACTTTCGCGTAAAGCCCTGCGCCCTGCGGGCATAGCTGCGCGTCGCACGTAGTGTCTCCGCTCTTGAGAAGCGGTACTAGTGGCTTCAAGATGAAGTTCTATGAAGTAGGTTGGTAGAATTGCGGTGTACTTGGCTCAAGGATGTACTGATACAACTATTGGGGTTTCCCAACATAAAGGACACAATACGGTAAAGACGGTGATGCACAGGGATCTCTTCCGGGATCCTTATAAAGCATCTGCCTGAAGGAATGAGGATGGGGCTCACACGGTTGCTCCTCAGAGTCTTTTGCATTTTTTCCAAAAATGTTATGGAAAAGTTTACTTTTATATTCAACACATTTACAATATCTTTATGTACACTAGTATCAATCGTGTTAAATAAAAATCTGTATTTCTATGTAGTTTTAGGAAACTTTACTGTCGTAATTCAGTAGTTATTATTCCAGTATTACGTAGTGAAGTTTACAGAAAATGCGAATGACTCAACCTGTTACTTCCGTATATCGTATTAATCAAGCGAGCAGTTGATACGCTGAGATAAAGCAAGCGACTACTCGAATAAACGAAACCTTCCCAACTTTATTTACGGAGTAACAAACAATGCAAGCTATCGAAAACAGCACACTGTTCACCGAAATCTCTGCAGAAGAATCTGCTATCGTTAGCGGCGGTGAAGCAATCGAAATCGGAGTAAGTGTACCTCAGCAAATCTTTGCTCTTGGTGCAGGCCAATATACATTCAATACAACGGGCAATGCTGTTCTAGCACTTTCAGTACTTACCACTCAGTACAACAGATCTTATGCCAGCAAAATTGATTTTGGCTTTTAATGACTAATTAAGGTCACTAACACTTATAAGCACTTAGCTAAACAAGAACTTTGAAATTTTTTACAGAGTAAAAAACCATGCAAGCTATCGAAAACAACACCTTGTTCACCGAAATTTCTGCAGAAGAATCAGCTATCGTTAGTGGTGGCGAAGCTATCAAAATTGGAGTAAGTGTACCTCAGCAAATCTTTGCTCTTGGCGCAGCTATCTATACATTCAATACAACTCGTAACGCTGCTCTAGCTAATTCAGTACTTACCACTCAGTACAACAGATCTTATGCCAGCGAAATTGATTTTGGCTTTTAGTGACTAATTAAGGTCACTAACACTTATAAGCACTTAGCTAAACAAGA